>ULSD01010732.1_pt1 | contig 26592 bp, 17 predicted proteins | sample 1956051 | NCBI WGS metagenome assembly ULSD01 (sample SAMEA4835699, study PRJEB28245) | human gut metagenome | biome: gut microbiome; material: fecal sample | place: Denmark | collected 2008
GACGGCTTGTCGTTCACCTTGCCGTGCTTGGTTGTCACGACCACAACACCGTTGGCGGCGCGCACACCGTAGAGGGCTGCGGAGGCGTCCTTCAGCACACTCACCTGCTCGATGTCGTTCACGTCGAGGTTGTTGAACTGTCCCTCATCTTTCACTATACCGTCTATGACGTAGAGAGGAGTGCCCATGTTGCGTATCTGCAGCGATGTGCTCGCTCCCGGGCGTCCGTCTGCCTGACGGCTGTTTATTCCGGCAATCTTTCCCACAAGGGCTCCCGAAGTGGTGGTTGCCAGAGTACGCGATATGTCCTTGTCGCCTATGCTCGAGATGGCTCCCGTGAGCGACTCTTTCTTCTGTGCGAGACCGAAGCCCTGCACCACAACCTCGCCCAGAGTCTTGAGGTCTTCCTCAAGGGTGATGTCGATGTTGGAGCGGTTGTTCACAGCCACGGACTTTGCGGTGTAACCAACATACGACACTTCGAGGACCGGAGCCGCCGACTCCACATTGATGGTGTAGTAGCCGTCCACATCGGTTATAGCACGGTTCTGCGTGCCTTTCTCGGCAATGGTGACGCCTATGAGCGGCTCACCGTTGCGGTCGGTGACACGACCTTTTATCTCTTTCTTCTGCTGCGCCGTCTGCACGACAGAATTTTTCAGGCTGCCTGCAAAAGCATCTGACGAAGCCGCATTGGCAGCGAGCATTGCGCATACAAGCGTTGCTCCCGTAGCCAACTGCGACAGACGTCTGTTGGCAGGCAGGATACTTTTCTTACTTGAATGGTGTTCCATAAAAATAAAGATTTGTTTATAAAGTGAGTGGTAATATTGGTTTCACTCCCAGATGCCGGTCATGTAATGACGGCATGGGGATATGACGGTTTCCTGAAAAAGAGTTCTGTTTGTCAGGAAGGAGCTTTCGGTAATGATAAGGGTTTCATAATGCTTCAATGTTTTTAGTTATCTTATTCTTTAAATATTGTCTCTTTCCCGCTGCGTAATTTGCATTCCACGACTTTATCCGGGATAAGACAATGCGCACGAAACGGTTTTATCACAGCCCGACTTTACATTCCCCGTAACCGTTGCGCGTGGTAAAAGTAAAGAAAAAATAACTTAACGATGTTAACACAAAGCATTATTTAAGGGATAAATAGTTAAATATTATTAATCTTTTTCGTTATTTCCGTAGCATTGGTATAACGGTACGGAAATAAGCTCGTGCTATGGCTCCGGTGTCGTGTTATTTATACAGAAAAAGCGATAAGGCAGCGTTCCTCTCCCGTATCGTTTCTATCAATTGTTGGTCTTTTTGAAAACAGTCAATGAAACGCCCAAAGTGTTTTTATATCTGACATCACAATGTTTGCACATGGTATATGTTATGGTATTCAAGATTTATACTACTGTGTTTTCACGATTGCCGTTTATTGTTTTTTATAAAGCAGTAAAGCAGTACTGTAACGGTAAACACAGACAGTGAAAGCAGCAATATTACAGGTAATGACTCACATACACGTGATATAAGTATTATAAATGTACCCATCAATATAATAAGGAATAGCAGCAACGGATCTTTATCCATTGGCTGCCGTAAAGGTCTGAAAAAGTCTTTAATATCATTCTTCATTATCTGCAATCCGGTAAGACTGTTCATTTGACTGACATCGCAAATATACAAAACACCATTGTATGATGCAAGTGTATTTATCATTTATAAAATTCTCTTATGTCAGGAAGTTTCTTGTCTTCTAAGTAATCGTCAGATTTCTTATAGTTTTCCACATACTCGGGGAAAATCTTTTCTACATCGAAGTCTATCACAGTGAAAACACCGGAACGCTGATAATACGTTTCATAAAGATGTGTCCCGCGAAGCACGACCGACTCCGGCAGAGTGAAATGATACTCGTCAAACGTTCTGTCTGTAATAGCTTCCACAGGCCATGCACGCTCCGGTCCGTCCACATCAAATATATCCTCAATACTATAACTTCGAGACATCGGCTCCCCGTCTTCTCCGGCAGTATTCAGATAAAACTTGAATCCGCTCTCATATAATGGCATGCCATAAAACATACCTTTATAATCATAATGTATGTATACTTCTCTCGTGATTCCGGGATTGTTTCTTTCACGGGTGTTCTGGTAATGATAGTCTGGAGCGGGTCTCATGTATTTTTCCACCATCTCACGGCTTACAGTGTCCCTTAACATCTGCGACCCGTCATAATTGAAGAAAGTCAGCTCAAAATGATTCCTCCATCCGTTATACTTCAACTCGTTGCTTCTCAGCACAAAGTATTTCTCATGCATCACACCGTGCTCTATGCTGTCCACAGGAAGTTTTGTGTGGCGTACGGAGCCGCAGCCGTCCTTGCTCAAAACTATCAGCTCCCGGTTCATGTCATGATCCAGATAAAGGCTGTCGCCGCAAAGGCGGAACAACGCTAACTTCGTGCTCTCCGCAGACACCTCACGCCGCCACTGCAGTTTTGTTCCCTTGAAGCACGACACTCGCAAAGGACTGCCACCGGCAAACCAGAACGTGCCCTTGCCGTCGGTATCAAAACCGGAAAGAAACAGTTCGTTATTGTTTTTGTTATATATACAATCTATTGAGTTTGGGTCACCACGGAACGCAAATTCCCAAAGGGTTATCTCGGGAAAACCATCCCTCACACGCTGCGCGTCGGCAGTGACAACAAACGACAGCAGCATGGCTGCGATTGAAAGTATACGCATTGAACGGATGCTTTTCATATTATTCATATTTATCATCAGTTAAGAGATTGTTGTTTGTCAAACATATTTATAGGACATCGCAAATACATAAAAACATTACTGTTTGCTACAAGTATTCTTCAGTATATATTATTGAGAGTCATTCCCGTTTATGCGGCTTTCCCTCTGAATCAAAATATATCACATTGCCGCGACTGTCATATTCTACGCCATAGCCTTTATGGCAGTTCACATGAATGCGGTTCTTATATTTGTCCTTCATCTTGCGGTATTTTATCTTATACTTACAGATACTTCTTTCTTTAGAAGGACCGTCATTTACATTAAAACACAATTTAAGCCTGCATACAAGCACGCCCTTCGGATATTCCTTTACGTTCCACAACGGGCGACGCGAGTCTGCAAGCACAATCTCAAGATTCTTATTAAAAACAGGTCCCTTTACTTTTCCTAAATGAAATTCATGCGCTTCCGACCTTTCCGGATAGCCTGCGACACCTTTACGTATTGTTATTATTATTATTCTAAGATCATTGAAGTTATTGCCGTCCTTATGGAAAATCGCTAATGTCCACACTTCTATACGCTCTTTATTCTTCTTGTCCCATATATACTGGTTAGTTGAAAAAACTCCAGATTTCATATCTTCGGATGAAGTGTCTGAGCTGTCATTATACGATACTGTCAATTCTTCACGTTCTATTCTATCCTTTTGTCCCGCCGCCATCGTCAACGGAGCAGATAACAGCAAAAATGCCGCAAACAGTCTTGCAATATTCATAACCTTATATTTTTATGGAACAACTTTTCCAAATCCTTAATTTCCTTATCTCCTATGTATTTTGCCCACCTCTTATAATGTCTCATATATTCCGGGAACATCTTTTCTATATCGAAGTCTATAACCGTGAGTATGCCGGAATCCCATTGTCCGGTCAATTCATACAGGTGTGTCCCACGATATATGTTTCCATCCCAATATCCAAAAAGACAATCATCATCCTCCAGGTCTGTGAAATTTATCGTATTGAACAGTTTTCCTTCATATACATCATCACTCAGGTCATATTCCTTAATGGTAGGCATATCGTCCGGTCCTCTCAGATTCAATGTGAATTCCCACAAACTCTCATACAATGCCGTTCCATGAAACATACCTTTATAATCATAGCTCGAAGCCACATTAGGATTGCAGCAACATTCTGACACAGGTTTCATGCATTGCTCTATCATATATATGTCAACAGTATCCTTCCACAGCAGCCTACCTTCATAGTTGAAGAAACTCAGCTCGTAGTTGAATCTCATATCTTTATTTTTAACCTCGTCGCTTCTGAGAACGATATAGTTATTATGCATAAATCCTCCAACAATGCTGTCCACAGGAAGCTTTATATGACGCACAGATCCGTCCTCCTTACTCATCACTATCAGCTCCCGCTTCATGTCATGAACCAGATATACTTTGTCACCGCGCATACGGAACAGAGAGCATCAGGTCCGTTCGTCTGCCACCTCACGTCGCCACTGCAACCTATTGCCCTTGAAGCACGACACTCGCAGAGGACTGCCGCCTGCAAAGAAGAACGTGTCCTTGCCGTCGGTGTCAAAACCGGTAAAATATAAACCAAGTTTTTTATTATATATACAGTCCACCGAGTCTGCCTTACCACGGAACGTATAATCCCAAAAAGTTATCTCGGGGAAACGCTTGCTCACACGCTGCGCGTCGGCGGTGACAACAAACGACAGCAGCATGGCTGCGATTGAAAGTATACGCATTGAACGGATGCTTTTCATATTATTCATATTTATCATCAGTTAAGAGATTGTTGTTTTATTAAACATATTTATATAACATCGCAAATATACAAAACATTATTGTATGATGCAAGCATATTGTAGAAATAATGCCGCAATCACTTATTGTTCCATTCTCAGACTTTTGGAAGACCACAGCCTTTTACCGCCGTGGTCTTCCAAATGGTCAGTTTTTATTATGTTATACCGCAATTCTATTTCAGTCTGTACACCTGCATTGAATGGCCAAATGCTTTAGACCAATATCTTTCAAAGTCATGAGTTTCTCCCACACCACTGCTATGTGCATGAAACAGTCCTCCTTTACCTATATATATTGCGATATGGTGGTTTTTCCACACAATTATGTCTCCTCTTTTCAGTTTGGACATTATTCTTTCTAGTTGAATATGTTCTGGAACTTTAAAAGTTTTGTCAAATTGAATATCCTGCTTTACAAACCCATACTTCTCCAGCATTTCTGGATTGTGTGTAGTAAACCTTTCCTTTTCCTTCATGCCACAAGCAACCATTATGAGTCCGCTGCAGTAAATACCCTTTTTTGTTTCACCGCCAGGTACATATTCAGTACCTTTGTACTCATATGCCTTTTTCAACATCTTCTCAACAGTCAGACCTGACGTATTATTGTCACTGCCATGGTCTGTGTGATGCGTAGAACCCGAAGAACTGCCGGGGACGTAAACGGTTCCATTACCGGAGCTACTGGTAGAACTTCCACTCGAACCATATCCATATCCGGAGCCGTAATCAATACCAGAGCCATAGCCGTTGTCGAATCCGGAATCATATCCTGAACCATAACCGGGATTACCTATATATCCCGGGAACAGCCCGTCTCCATTATTATACCCCGAACTGTGTCCGCTCCCGCTGGCATGTCCTTTGACAACCACTTCAGGAAGCATGTTGCCTCTTCCACATACATATACGGTATGTTTCAAAAGTCCCTTGCTGCACAAATCATTATACATCTCTATCGGCATGCAGTTCTCTGGACAAGACCACATACCGCAACCGCAGCCTTCTCCACTTCCACAACCGCAATAACTTCCGCAACCACAACCACAGCCGCTTCCACAGCCACAGCCGCAGCCGCTTCCACAGCCACAGCCGCAGCCATCTTCATCTTCATCATCGTCTCCGCTTCCGCAACCACAGCCGCTTCCACAACCACAGCCACACGCACTCGCTACCCTCATCATCATCGCACTCGGTTTCATACTCATCTGAGCCTCATTCCCAATAAGTCTCAGATCTTCATTTGTCACATTCTTTTTCATAATCATTTAATTTTTAATTTATTAATAAACACCGGACCGTCCGGCATCCCTTCTCACTCTCTCACCATCTCACCATCTCACTTTCTCACCCTCTCACCTTCCCACCTTCTCCCCTTCTCACCCTCTCCTTTTTCCCCTTTTACCTTTTTACTTTTTTACCTTTTTTCCCCTTTTACCTTTTCCTCCACATCACAGCTCCCTCCATCATCAGCCGCTCCATCGCATCTCTCACGCATCCGTCCACATACGTCGCGTCCATCTTCAGCCTGTCCGCCACGCACGCCATGATGCCCTTGCGCAGCTCGCGCCATGACTGTTCCCGTCGCAGCAGCGACAGAATGTTGAAGCACAGGTCATTGAGCACAATCTCCCTGTAGCCCTTTCCCGTCACCGTCGGCACGCACGCTATGTCGCGCATGCCACACGTCCAGTGCCCGCAGAGCGAGGATATGAGCAGTGCCCGCGCCTCCGTGTGCCATCTCTCAGGGATGGAGAATATCCGCATGTAAGGATTCACGGCAAGCACACATCCGTCCCTACGTTCCTCACCGATGTTGAAGAACTCCACCACACGTGCCGCTAGCTCCTCCTGCCGTATGAGCCTGTCACGCTCAACGGTGTCCCATTCCCGTTTCCTCTCCTCCAGCCAGTCAGCGTAAGAGGCGACGCACCTCACGGCAGACAGCCTGTCCGCCTCCGCCACCGGCATGCCCGAAAGCCTCGGATGCCTTCCACCGAACATCTCCGCTATTCTCCAGAAATATTCAGGATACCTCCCGAGCAGCGTCCTGGCAAGCAGCGCGCACGCCTTGGCGTTGCGTTTGTGTCCGCCCAGAAGATGCAGCAGCGGACGCCGGCTGATGTTGAGGAAGTCGCAGAACTCACCGTAGGTATATCCGTTGTCGCACGTCCTTCCTTCGAACAGCGTCGTCACCTTCCTCCTCTCCGCCTTCACCATGGCATAGAACAGCACCTGCTCGAACATCAGGTTATAGTTGCCGTTCAGCCGTCCGCTGTCCGCGCGGTCAAGCCCGTTGTCCCTTATTATGCGGAACGCCGTCTCGCAGTAGCGTTGTATGAAACCTGTGTCGCTGCCGCCCAGCACTCCCGCGTTGTAAGAGCCGATTGACTGCCGTGCCATCTCCTCGTGCAGGCAGCTCGGCATCACCATGTCACGTGTGTCCAGACCGTCCATAATTTTCTTGTAATAAGCCGTGCCCTCCTCCTCGTTCTGCGCTATGAGTCCACACGAACCTATGTCGGCGGCGAGCCTCCTTGGCACGAATATGTCGCCGTCAACGTGTATGAAAGGCGTGTCCTGCATCGAGTATGTCATCATCTTGGCGTAAGCCCAGTGCGGTTCAGGTATGTCAAGACGGTCATAACACACCATCACCTGCGTGTAAGGCAGCCTTAGACGGTCTATTAGCACCGCCGCTCCCTCAGAGTCGGTGTAAAGCTCCACGTCGTCATAACTCTCCCTCAGCATCAGGCAGCTCAGTGCCCATGCCATGAGATGATACTGCGGTTCGAGCCAGCCAAAGCTGTCCCTGACAAGGCTTTTGTGCCCTGTCCAAAGTGTCTGTACTGTTTTTTCCATTTTTGTGTGTATGTTTGTGTTTTTCTCCCCAACCATCCATGAGTATGCCTCCGGCTGGCTGTCAATACGGCAGATATCCTCTGCCGGTGCGGGATTACTAAGGTACCGTGTTTTTCTTCATCCCCTGTCAGACGATACAAAGACAATGCAAACGAGAGGAAAGAGAGCTTGCTCTTTATTTCCCGAGTGCAGCAATGTCTTATGCAAAGATATTGCAAGGCGAGAGCAACGGCAAGCAGGGAAGACCGAGTCTTGCCTGACTTGACACTGCCGAGCCGCCGCTTGTCTTATGCAAAGATATAACAACGCCCTGCCGGATGCAATAGCCTATAGGGGTAGTTAATGTTTGTTTACATTTGAATATACGTTACACAACCCATGCAACTATATGTTTTCCAATAAATTACGCCATAGCGGCAACGCAAGAAATATTTTCCCGACAACCATACGCGCCCATCCGTTTCTCCATATTCAAGAAAACAACGAATGCCACGGTCACTCTCCGCAAGCATTATTCCCGTCGCACAGCATGCGTTACGTCACACGGGTGCGGATAAAAAAGAAAAGCGGCACCACTGCCGCTTTTCTCTCACACATACATACCGTCGCATATACATAAATGCCTTGCATGCATGTCCTGTCTCACCCTGACCTCCCGTCACACCGCCAAAGCCATATTGCCACAGGCTGCCGGCTCTTCAACCACACTGCGCACTGCAAGTCCGGCTGAAGTCCGATAACCGGTCCGGAGTAAAAAAAGAGCTATTCCGCTTTCTTTACGTCCTCTTTGAGCTGGCGGTTGTCAAGCGGCTCATGCAGCCTCACATAATCTCCTTTCAAGGTACCTCCGCCCGAACAGTAATAATAAAGGATGGTGTCGTCGTCTGATGAAATGCCAAGAGTGTCATCGCGAAGGGTGAAATATATGTGGTTTCCTTCTGTCTCGACAACAAGAGAGTCACCGTCAGGCGTAAGTATGCCGTCACCGTCGAAGGTGCACGAAGGTTTCTTTATGTCGGCTCTTGAACGTATGCTTATGTGTGCGGTAGAGTCAGATGTCTCCGTTATGCTCACCGCCGTCCAGTCGTTGCCCTCGGCGCGCTGGGCATATTCCTCTGTCACGAAGTCGCCCAAGAACGACGACTCCTTCAGTGTTTTCCGTTCGGCTTGTTTTACAGGTTTGTTTCCGCATGATGTGATGACGGCGAGTACCGCCAGAAATGCGATTTTCTTCATAATCTTTAATTTTTTGGGTTTTTGTTTAAAATTTTTCCGCTTATCATATAAGTCTGACAAAAATAAGGATAAATTCCGAATAAACATAACAAACGCACGCGAAAATATTCCGGAAAAGCGTCGCGCCGTTGCATAAATATACGTTTCCGACGGTAAAAAATATTGACAAAACATTTTTGCAAAACAGAAAACGCCGTGCGCCATGACGTGTCCTTCCTCACACCGGAAAGCCTTTTCTGTGACGGCAAAGGCGAAGCCGGACGGCTGGAATATTCCTTTCTCACTGCGGAAAAGGCTCTTCCGCGCCACGGAACGCGCTCTTTCAGCTCACGGCAAAGCGTCTTCCACCGTGCCGGAAAGCCCGTATCGGTGACCCATAAAGGCTCTTCTGCATAGCCGAAGGGCGTGACTGACGGGCATGAAAAACGCAACCCGCTGACCGGCAGCGGGTTGCGCTAAGTCTCCGAGAACGGTGTATTTGCCTCTGAAAAACATTCCGTACGCAACAGGCGGCTTGATTTTGAGTTATGCCCCCGCATCCATGCATATGCCGCCCGACTTTTTGCATATATATGCATACCTTTGCCTGAAGCGCGCACCATGGCGTGCGGGGCTGACGCTCACTGTCCGTAGGCGGCTGTTCAGTCCGTCACCAGCTTCCTGCCTCCTACGATGTACAAGCCCTTTCCGAGAGTGCCGTAGCTGTTCAGTCCGCGTTTCACGTTCAGACGCGCCTTCCTCGTGCCGTCCGGACGATACACGTCCACCTTGCACTCCCTGTCTGACGAGATGTAGAGCACGCCGTTCTCCGCATACACCTTCATCCCTTCCTTTACGGAGGATATGTCTGTCGACAGCTCGCTCACGGTGAAGTGCTTCCTCTCCGACACCTCGTCCCACGAGTCGTTGATGTAGAGCGAGCAGAAATATTTGCCCGGCTTGAGGTCGCCCGCCTTTATCTCTATTTTCCCGTCGATGCTTCCGTAGGTGTAGAAGAATCCGTCGAGGTCGTCCACGCCCGGCACTTTTCCTTCCTCATACACGCCTATCCAGTCTTTCGGTGTGCCCGGAGCCTCGTGGTAGTGTATGGTGATGTCCTCGTCGCAGAGATACTCCGTCTTGTCAAGACTCACCGAAGAGATGTTGTCTCCGATGGCGAACATGAGCCTCTCCGACGGTTCGAAGTACTTTCCGCGCGTAAAGTAGTTCACGAAGTAATAGCCTTTCGGCAGGTCGTTCGTGAGCGTCATCACACCCTCTTTAGCCTCTCCGGTGTAGTCCCATGAGTCTGAGAGGTCTGACGTTCCCGGCACTTCGCCCATGCGGTAGATGCCTATCCAGTCGTCCTTCAGTCCCGGCGCGTTGGCGAACGTGATGCTTATGTCCTCGCCCACCTCATACTTGTCCTTCTCCAGCGACAGCTCAGGCACCGGTCCGAAGTAGAACGGCAGCCGCTCCGTTATCTCTGTGTAGCCCTCGTCGGCGAACAGCACGGCGTAGTATTCGTTCACCTCGTCGATGGTGAACTTCAACGATCCGGCAGCCTGCGACGTGTAGTTCCATTTGTATGATGTCGTCGTGCCTGCTCCCTCTCCTCCGGGAGTCTCGCCATTGCGGTATATTCCTATCCATGCGTTCTTGCCCACCGGCGCGTTGGCATAGGATATCTCTATCTCGCTTCCCGGCTCATACACTTTCTTTTCTATGGTGATCAGCGGCTCGCTTATGACGCTTCCCGTCACCTCGAACTCCTTCGGCTCCGACCATTCCGACCACTCCAGATTCTCGTCGCGGTATCTCACCCGCACGTAGTATGTGCCGTTGCCCAGTCCGCGCGAGGGCAGTGTATATTCGGTTATGTCCTGATTGTGGTTGAGGTCTATGGGCAGATAGAGCGGGGCTCCGGTAGAGCCGTAGAGGTTCTCCACGTCTCTCACCACGTTGAGCGATATTGCTGAGAAGTTCACGTTGGTAGAGAACTGATACTGCACGGTGTTGAGCTTCTCACCGGTCTGTGTCTTGTATGGGCTGGCGTGGAACGTGTAGGGCAGCTCCACCTCGCTGTCCACCTCTCCGAGCTCGGGCTTCTCGGGCGCCGCCTTGCCGAATGAGCGGTGGAAGGAGTCTATGAGGATGTTGTCCACCACGAGTCCCTTGTTGCCTATGGCGTAGCACTCAGCCCTCATCTCCTTCTTCTCGAAGTCGAACTCCAGTATCTGGTAGCCCCAGTAGTCAATGGTTTTCTGCACGTCGTCATAGTCCTGCTCCGACGACATTCCCCACAGCTGGTCGTATGACGCCGCTCCGTTTATGATGTGATAGAGCGGATAGTCGGCTATCTGTCCGCGGTGATAGAGGTGGTGGTGTCCTCCGTAGTTGAGCACATGCTTGGGAGTCTCCGAGAGTATTGGCATTATCTCGTTTCTTGCCCACGCCGATATGTCGCCTATATACTGCTCCGCCTGTATCGGACGGTGGTTCACGCTGATGATGAAGTCCACGCTGTCGTCGTTCTTTGCGGCGTCAACCACCTTCCTCACCCAGCTCTTCTGCTCCTCGCCCGTGTGCTCGGTGCTCAGCACCACGAAGAGTATGCGTCCTGCCTGATAGGCGTAATAGTTCTCCGTGCCGCTCTTTATGCCCTGATACTCCAGCTCCTCGAAGTGGTTGTGCGCGGCATACCGCTCCATGCCCGGGTCGCTGTAAGTGTCGTGGTTGCCCACAGCCGTCATGATGGGGAGGTAGGGCGACATCTGCCTGTTCTTCCAGTAGTTCACGAGCTCATACTGGTCGAGCGTTCCGTTGTCCACCTGGTCGCCCACGTTCATTATCATGTTGATGTTCTCCTCGAGGTTGCCGTATTTCTCGTTTATCTTTCTTTTGGCAGCCTGCATGAGCCATTCATATCCGCTGCGCTTCTTGAGCTGGTGGTCGCCCATGAGTAGTATGCGCATGGGAGTCTTTCCGCCTTTCTCCGGCATGGTGCGGAATCGGTAGACGGGGCTTTCCTCCGAGCCGCTTCTCACCTTATAATAATATATGGTGTTGGGCTCGAGCGAGGTGAGCTTCACCGAGTTCCAGAAGTAAGTGTCCGACAGTTTGCCGGCTGTTCCCCCCACGGTTGCGTCGAGATTGTCCTCAGACTTGCCGAACATCACCTCCGGAGTGTTGTCGAAGTCGGTCTTCCAGCTTATCCATATGGAGTGGTCGGTGGCTGTCTGGAGGTAAGGCTCGGTCATCTGGCGGTATGGCGCGCCCTCGAGATCCACCGTCACGCGGTGTGCCATCACCTGCTCATAGCCGTCGTCACCGGTCACGGGCTCATAGTAGATGTCAGCCTCGGTGTATGTCTTTCCGGCTATCTCTATGCTCTCTCCCGGTTTGATGGAATGGTCTGTGAAGCCCTTCACATAGCGGTGGAAGGTGATGTCGAGCGACAAGGTGTCCTTCCCGCCGTCGTTGAAGGTGCGCTCCACCATCATCGGACTGTCCTGCGCGATGAACGTGGCTCTTATCCTTGCCGTGGGAGTGCCCTGTCCATCCACGATGTCGCAGCCCGTGGCAGGCAGCCAGCGGTAGTCTGTCACGTCAGCGTTTTCGTCCACGCTGTAGGTCTTCACGTCGCCTGTCCTCATGTCGGCGTCGCCTTTGATTGTGCCGGTGTTGTCCGCCTGAAGGCCCAATACATGTCCTGCAAGCAGCATCGCCAGCGATCCTGAAAGTAAAAATCTGTTCATAATATAGCTTTGTTTGGTCGTGCAAAACTACACATACGATGTTACCGCGCGGTTTCAACGGCTTTGCAATGCGGTTGAGAATGCGCGACAAGACTGCGACGGGCTCCGTCACAGAAAGCTGCATGGCGTTCCCTGCCGTGAGCCTTGCCGTGCGCCGGATGCCTGTCCGCATGATACGGTGGTTTGAAAAAATCGTTCAAAACCTGTCAAAAATGTTACATGAACGATTTTTTATATACTCTGAAACATATATGTAACAGCAGTTTACGCTTAATCCATACATTTGCGGCAGAAAAAAATTGAATAACTAAAACGACAACAACTCTTTTTTATTTTACCGTTATGAGAACACTCAATCACACAAAAGCAAGATTCCGCACAGTGGCGTTCATGTCATTGCTCGCATGCTCTTATGTACACGCGCAACAGACAGCTACAGGCGATGAAGGCTCCGGAAAGGAGGAAGGCAACCGCAACGTGATGCTCAACGCCTCAAGCGCAAACGGACCGAGGGAGATACAGATAGGACTGCCCTCTGCCGACGTGAATGTGCTGGAGAACGGACTGCCCGTCACCTACGCCACCAATCCTCACTCTATCAACTCCAACTGGCGCTCGGACGCGAGCCTGAGCCATGTGGGACTGCTCAAAATCTCGGAGACGGCAATCACTACCGGAAACATAGGATATGCCGTCAACTCGTTCACGCAGCTGGGACAGGAAGGATTCAACGGCAGACTCGACTACAAGTCGAACCACTTCGGCTTGCAGGAGTTCTCGCTCAACCTCAACGGCTCCATCGGAAAGGGATGGTATTACAGCACAAGCCTTTATCAGGACTTCGACCCGGGAACGTTCAAGATAAGGTCTACGCCCTTTCAGGACCGCACGCAGATATACAAGGCGGCTCTCACCAGACGCTACAGCGAGGGCAGGGGTGAGTTCACGGCAATGTACCGCTATTCCAACAGCCACCCCGTATACACTTACGCCACACAGTCGGCTCCGTTCATCTATGCCGGAGACGGCAGCGTGAAGGAATATGGGGGATTCAGGCTCGGCACAACCTCGTATCTTCCCAAGGACAACACGATGACCTATCGTGACATGCGCACGGGCGAACTGAAGCAGACCACACTCTATGACGCCATAGCCAACCGCTCGAGCGAGGTGTCGCTGATGAACACTTACAAATGGGACAACGGACTCACGTGGAAAGTGGCAGGACGCTATGACAACGCGCACGGAGCACTGGTCTACCAGACTCCAATGTCGCTCATCAACGTGAAGGACGGCAACAGCTACAACTATGTGACCCGGGGCATCGGCGGACAGCTCACTCCCTATACCGGAGAATATGTGCAGACGCGCATGTCGTGCCTCAACTCGGGCGACATAGACGAACTGCTCCTCACCTCGGAGCTGTCGAAGAAGTTCGCCACATCAACCCTGCGCATAGGTGTGAACGAGTGGTATTACAACGTGGACTATACGTCCAACACCACGATGTACGACCAGAGCGTGCCTGCCGACGGCGGATATCCGGTGAGGGTATACGACGCCGCCAGACGCAGCGACTATTTCTACGACTTCAACAAGAACGCATCCGAATATTACAAGGGACACGAGAACAAGCTCGCGCTTTATCTCACACACGACTGGGACATCACTCCGAAGTTCAATGTTTACTACGGCGCGCGCCTCGAATGGCAGTCGCTCAAAGGAGAGAACGCGGCTGTGAGAAACGCCGAGGGACAGTATGTGGGACGCTTCGCCGACTATCACTTGGGCGCGACAGCACCTGACGGGACAAAAATCACACCCACTCCACTGAGCTACGACTGGCTGAACTACGACCTTACTGCCGCCCTCACATACCGGCTCACAGGAAACTTCGGACTGACAGGCGACTTCACATACATCGTGCAGCATCCGCGTTTCGAGAACTTCTCGCCCGCCACACTGCCCAACACCGACAGAATCTCAGTGCCGCTCGGACGTGCCGGAATATACTACAACAACTCTTGGCTGAGCCTCACCTCGCTTTTCTCATACATCTCAAAGACAAACAACAACTCCACGCTCAACCTCCAGCACGGCGGGGAGATAATGGCTGCGCCGCTCACATACGACATACAGACCATCGGATGGACAACTGACGTGATGGCGCATCCTGTGAAGGGACTCGACATACACTTCCTTTTCACTTACCAGAAGCCGACATACAAGAAATATGAGACGTCAGTCACCTTCTCAGACGGATATGAGGGGAAAATCAACGCCACAGGAAACATCGTGGCTGAGATACCGCAGGTGCTCATAGAGTTCGACCCGAGCTACATGATAACCGACGACCTGAAGATATGGACAAGCTTCCGCTACTTCAGCAAGACCTACGCCAACATCAATGAGGCTTACTACTTCAACGGACACTGGGAGACCTTCGGAGGAGTGAACTGGCAGGTGAACAGGAAGCTGTCGCTCGGATGCACCGTGGTGAACTTCCTCAACCAGACCGGAGCGAAGGGAAGCATAGCCGGAGCGGAGCTTATAACAAAAGACGAGGCGAAACAGTATGACGGTCACCTCATGACCGGAAGCTACCTGCGTCCGTTCACAGTGGAGTTCTCAGCATCGCTCAGATTCTGACCGCAAGGGCTGTCCCGCACGCATGACGGCTGACGGTGCGGCAGGACAACCTTTCTTTACAACCGTTCAAAATATAATAACTGACAATCCGAACAAATCTATGAAAAAAATCGTTTTTATCAAGACCATTGCCCTTGCGGCTGTTTCTCTCGCCGCACAGGCTGCCGTTGCGCAGGACATCAAAGTGAGCCGCAGCGGCGACACGACGGTTGTCGTGATAGACAATCCGAAGAAATATCTCATCCTCCCAGTGGAGGAAGACAAGGGAGAGGCACGGGTGTTGCTCGACACAGGCTCTCCGGCTGACACTTGGATGGACGTGCGCCTCGCACAGGACAGGACAGACTACTGCGTGCCATTCGCATTGGGCGGCGGCAGCAAAGCCGTTGTCAGGATTCTGAACATCAGTCCTGACGCTCTCGCGCTCAGATCGCTGAGGACGTCTGACACGTGGAGCGTGGCGAACACCGACTACTACCGCCCGCTTTACCATCACACTCCGTCATACGGATGGATGAACGACGCCAACGGTATGGTATACAAGGACGGCGAGTATCATCTCTATTTCCAGTACAACCCTTACGGCTCGAAGTGGGGAAACATGCACTGGGGACACGCCGTGAGCACCGACCTCGCACACTGGAGGGAGATGGAGCCTGCCATAGCGCGCGACACCATGGGGCACATCTTCTCTGGAAGCTCTGTGGTGGACAAGGAAAACACAGCCGGATATGGCAAGGGTGCCATCATCGCGCTCTACACTTCGGCGAGCGACAGGAACGGACAGATACAGTGCATGGCATACAGCACCGACAACGGACGCACGTTCACGAAGTATGAGGGAAACCCCGTGCTGCGCCCGTTCGACGGACTGAAGGACTTCCGCGACCCGAAAGTGTTCTGGTATGAGCCTGCCGGAGCATGGTATATGATTGTCTCGGCAGACAAGGAAATGCGCTTCTACAAGTCTGACAATCTGAAGAAGTGGACTTATGTCAGTGCCTTCGGACGCGGATACGGCATGCAGCCGTCACAGTATGAGTGCCCTGACTTCGTGCGGCTGCCTGTCAACGGCGACATGAACAACATGATGTATGTCATGCTCATGAACGTCAATCCGGGCTGTCTTTTCGGTGGCAGCGCGACAGAATACTTCGTGGGAGACTTCGACGGCAAGGAGTTCAGATGTCTCGACGACCCGCACACGCCCAAGTGGCTCGACTACGGCAAGGACCATTATGCCACAGTGTGCTTCTCAAACACAGGCGACAGGGTAATCGCACTGCCATGGATGAGCAACTGGCAGTATGCCAACGTCACCCCGATAAAGCAGTACAGGGGCGCCAACGCCCTGCCTCGGGAGCTGTCGCTCTACACCAAGGACGGACGCTACTATGTGGCTGCCGACGTGGCGCCGGAGATAAGGGCGTTGAGGAAAGACACAAGGAATGTGCCCGACATGAGGGTAGACGGCTCTGAAGACAAGGCGGCGGTGGCTGACGGATGTGACGGGGCGTTCGAGATAGAGGCTGACATAACCCCGGGAGAGGCAGGCGTTGCAGGACTGGAGATTTACAACGGAAAGGGAGAAAAGACCGTCATATATCTTGACATGAGGAACAGGCGCATCGTGACAGACCGTACGCAGAGCGGACTGACCGACTTCGGACTGAAGGCTGAGCCTCACGACATAGAGAAGAAAGCCGACGCGCAGCGTGCGGAAGAGAACAGAAAGCCTATGCGCATTGAGAACGCCGTGAACTACAAGAACGACTTCGCGCTCGGCACATGGGCTCCGCTGGAGCTTTGCGAAGGCAAGACCTATCATGTGGACATATTCGTAGACAAGTGTTCGGTGGAACTGTTCGTCGACGGTGGACGCATTGCCATGACCAATCTCGTGTTCCCCACAAGCCCATACGACTCGCTGCGGTTCTATACCGAAGGCGGAACGGCGGCTTTCAGAAATGTGAAGTTGCATAAAATAAGCCTGTAGACACAATATCATAACGCCTCCGTGCGTTATGATTATTGTAAATCTATTTAATACAATCTTATAAAAACACATTCTGATGAGAAAACTCTTACTTATGGTGTCAGCCTTGCTGATACTCGCACTCCCGGCGGACGCCGACGGACAGAAGACCATCCGCGTAAGCACCGACAACACCGACATGATATTCCAGGTGAACGACAAGGGACGGCTATACATGGTTTATCTCGGCGACCGACTGCTCAACGCCGACGACGCCTCACGGTTCGGATGGAGCGTGTACACCGGAACAGACGGCAGCGTGAGCCAAAGGGGGCACGAGGCGTACATGGCTTCGGGCGGAGAGGACTTCTTCGAGCCTGCTCTGGCGGTGACGCATGCCGACGGAGACATGACCACCTATCTTTATTATAAGGACTCGCAGACACGCGCCATCGACGGAGGCACGGAGACGGTGATACGTCTTGCCGACAGGAAATACCCGCTTGAGGTGACCCTCCACTACGCCGCCTACACACGGCAGAACGTCATCAAGGCGTGGAGCGAGATAAAGCACGGGGAGAAGTCGGACATCACGCTGTGGAGATATGCGAGCACCATGCTCTACTTCAACGAGCCGGCATACTATCTCACCAACTATCACGGCGAATGGGCACGCGAGGCGCAGCCTGCCACACAGCAGCTCACGTTCGGAAAGAAAACCATCGACACCAAGCTGGGAACGCGCGCGGCGATGTTCATGCAGCCGTTCTTCGAGCTGGGCATAGGCTCTCCGGCGCAGGAGAACGCCGGACGGGCATTGCTCGGAACGATAGGATGGACGGGCAACTTCAGCTGTACGTTCGAGGTGGACAACGTGGGCGGACTGCGCGTTATACCGGGAATAAACCCTTATGCGTCCGACTACAGGCTGAAGGCTGGCGAGACGTTCGTCACGCCGGAGTTCATCTTCACCCTCAGCGACAACGGTACGGGAGAGGCAAGCCGCAACCTGCACGACTGGGCAAGGCTCTACCAGCTGAAGGACGGAAAGGGAACACGCATGACGCTACTCAACAACTGGGAGAGCACAGGGTTTGACTTCAACCAGGAGAAGCTCGCCGGAGTGATGCAGGATGCCGCACGGCTGGGAGTGGACATGTTCCTTCTTGACGACGGATGGTTCGCATCGAAGTATCCGCGCGACAACGACCGGGCTGGTCTGGGCGACTGGGAGCCTAACCCGGTGAAGCTGCCGCAGGGCATCGCAGGGCTGACGGCTGCCGCTGAGAAGGCGGGAGTGAAGTTCGGCATATGGATAGAGCCGGAGATGGTGAACCCCAAGAGCCGCCTCTACGAGGAGCATCCCGACTGGGTGATAACGCAGAACGGGCGCGACACCTACTACTACCGCAACCAGCTTGTGCTCGACCTTGCCAATCCGAAGGTGCAGGACTATGTGTTCGGCGTCGCCGACAAGATACTCACCGACAACCCCGGTGTGGCTTACTTCAAGTGGGACTGCAACAGCCCCATCACCAACATACGCTCGCCTTACCTGAAGAAGAGGCAGGGCAACCTGTATGTGGACTACGTGCGGGGGCTGTACAACGTGCTCCGCAGACTGAAGGCTAAATATCCGGACGTGCCGATGATGCTCTGCTCGGGTGGAGGATCGCGCTGCGACTATGAGGCTCTGAAGTATTTCACCGAATACTGGTGCAGCGACAACACCGACCCCTTCGAGCGCATATACATACAGTGGAGCATGTCGAAGTTCTTCCCCGTGAAGGCGATGGCGGCTCACGTGACCGACTGGAACCGCGGGGCGTCGCTCAAGTTCAGGCTCGACGTGGCGAGCATGTGCAAGCTGGGATTCGACATAGACGTGAGCAAGATGTCCGAACAGGACCTCAATCTCTGCCGCAAGGGTGTGGAGAACTACAACCGCCTGAAGCCTGTCATCCTCGACGGCGACATGTACAGGCTCATATCTCCGTATGAGGGCAACCACGCCGCCGTAAACTACGTGTCGAAGGACAGAAGCCGCGCAGTGCTCTTCGCCTACGACCTGCATCCGCGCTATCAGGAACCTGTGCCGAACGTGAGGCTGCGCGGACTCGACCCGGAGCGCGCATACAGCGTCAAGGAGATAAACCTGCCCGACGGACGCGAGGCTGAAGCGCGTACCTACACGGGCGACTGGCTCATGAAGATAGGCTTGCCTGCGCTTTCGGCGGCTGACGGCGCGAGCCACGTATATGAGCTTACGGCGACCGACTGACGCTCCGGAGCCAGAATGACGAATGAAAAATAAAAACCGCAAATCATTATGAAACAAAACAAGACGATTTACATTGTCCCCGTGATGTTCTGCTTCTTCGCGATGGGATTTGTCGACCTGGTGGGCATCGCCTCCAATTATGTCAAGGAGGACCTTGCGCTCAACGACTCAACGGCAAACATACTGCCGTCGCTCGTGTTCTTCTGGTTTCTCATCTTCAGCGTGCCCACGGGCATGCTCATGAACCGCATAGGACGCAAGAACACCGTGCTGCTGTCGCTTCTGGTGACGCTCGCGTCGCTGCTTATGCCTCTCATAGACGAGAGTTTCGCCGTGATGCTCGTGGCATTCTCGCTGCTCGGCATCGGCAACGCGCTCATGCAGACGTCGCTCAATCCGCTCATCTCTTCCATCATCAGCGGCAAGCATCTCGCCAGCACGCTCACCTTCGGACAGTTCATCAAAGCCATAGCTTCGTTCCTCGCGCCTTATCTCGCCATGTGGGGAGCGACGGCGGCAATGCCTTCGTTCGGATTCGGATGGAAGGTTCTGTTCGCCATATATCTTGTGGTGGGCATTGCGGCGACACTGCTGCTGTGGGCTACACCGATAGACGAGGGCGGACAGCGGGACAGCGCGTCGGGTTTCGCCGACTGCCTGCGACTGCTCGGCAAACCGGTAGTGCTGCTGTCGTTTGTAGGAATAATGTGTCATGTGGGCATTGACGTGGGAAGCAACACCACCGCACCCAAAATTCTCATGGAGCGACTTGGCATGACTCTCAACGAGGCGGCGTTCGCCACGAGCCTCTACTTCATCTTCCGTACAGTGGGATGTCTCACGGGTTCGTTCATTCTGCGTGTGATGAACCACCGCGCTTTCTTCACAGTGAGCATCCTGATGATGGCTCTCAGCATGGCTGGACTTGCCTTCGGCACGTCTGAGGCGGTGCTCTACACTGCGATTGCGCTCGTGGGCTACGGCAACTCCAACGTATTCTCGCTTGTCTATTCGCAGGCTCTGCTCTCCGTACCCGACCGTCAGAACGAGGTGTCGGGACTGATGATAATGGGTCTTTTCGGCGGTACGGTGTTCCCGCTGCTCATGGGATTCGCCGCCGACGCCGCCGGACAGACGGGAGCCGTGGCTGTGATGGCTGTAGGAGTGGTATATCTTCTTACTTTCATAAAGAACATAAAACACTGAAAGACATATGAAAAATATTGTAGCAGGACTCGGGGAGGCTCTGTGGGATGTCCTTCCCGACGGCAGGAAATTAGGTGGCGCACCGGCAAACTTCGCCTATCATGCCGGACAGTTCGGAATGGACACGGTGGCTGTGAGCGCGCTGGGCGACGACAGTCTGGGCGACGAGACATGCTCCGAGCTCGACAGCAAGGGACTGAGACATATCATGCCGAGGGTGCCTTTCCCCACGGGAACGGTGCAGGTGACGCTCGACAAGGCGGGAGTGCCGGCATACGACATAAAGGAAGGCGTGGCGTGGGACAACATTCCGTTCACACCCGAGATGGAGAGTCTGGCACGCGGATGCCGCGCGGTGTGCTTCGGGTCGCTGGCACAGCGCAACACCGTGTCGCGCGACACCATACACCGCTTCCTTAAAGCCACGCCGAAGGACTGCATGCGCATCTTCGACATCAACCTAAGGCAGAACTTCTACACGAAGGAAGTGATACAGGAGTCGCTCAGAATGTGCAACGTGCTGAAGATAAACGATGAGGAGCTGGTCATCATAGGCAGGATGTTCGGCTATCCGGGACTCGACATGAGCAACAAGTGCTGGCTCTTACTCGGCAAGTACAACCTCGACCTGCTCGTACTCACCTGCGGGGTGAACGGCAGCTATGTGTTCACACACGGGGAGATGTCGTTCTTCGAGACACCCCGGGTGGAGGTTGCCGACACTGTGGGAGCGGGCGACTCGTTCACCGGATCGCTCTGCGCCGCGCTCATCAGCGGCATGCCGGTGGCGGAGGCTCACAGGCTCGCCGTGGACGTGTCGGCTTATGTGTGCACACAGAACGGCGCGATGCCGGAGCTTCCTGAAGTACTTACGTCGAGAATAGCGCGCAAGGCGTGACGTCGGCAGGCTGATGGCGCACCGCTCAGGAGTGTCTGCCGGACAGCAGTCGCCGGTCCAACAGTTTACAGGTTGTCTGCCCATGACACCCAATAAGAAAAAACATGACACCCAATACGAAGAAAGCAGAGGATGCCCGCTGTCTGAGGCGCGTCCTCTGCTTTTTTGATACGCCACGCCGTGCGGCACGTCATTTGCCGTTGGGCGTATGTCCGAAGTAGTCCTTATAGCATTTGGAGAAATACGACGGTGATGAAAAGCCCACCTCATACGACACTTCCGACACGGTGTATGCGCCGCTCTTCAGCAGTTTGTCCGCACGTCTTAGTCTTGTCATACGTATCAGTTCCACAGGCGTGCTGCCGGTAAGAGCCTTCACCTTGCGGTACATCTGCACGCGGCTCAGCCCCAATTCGGAGCTGAGTGTCTCCACATTGAAATCAGGGTCGGCAAGATGCTCGTTCACCTTTGCACTGAACTCGTTCATGAACTTCCTGTCCATGCTCTCCGGCTGCTCGCCGCCGGTGTCTCCGTGTGCGTATATGCTCTTCAGCCGTCGGCGGCTCTCGATGAGGTTGCGCACCCTTGACGTGAGCACCTTGCCGCTGAACGGCTTCACTATATAGGCGTCAGCTCCGCAGTCATATCCGTCGGCGCGCTGCGTGTCCATGGCGTTTGCCGTGAGCAGTATGACGGGTATGTGGCTCGTCGTCGTCGTGGTCTTTATGCGGCGGCACATCTCCAGCCCGTCCATCTCCGGCATCATGACGTCGCACACGATTATTCCCGGCACTCCGGCGACAGCCTTGTCGAGTCCCTCAAGCCCGTTGGAGGCATAGCTCACGTTGTATCTGTCAGCCAGAAGCGAGCCTATGTATTTTCTCATGTCACCGTTGTCGTCTACCACAAGCACGTCCTCGCGCTCTCCTATATCCTCAGTACTTGTCATGATGTCGGCGTGGCTTCCGGATGCTGCGGAGGTGTCAGTGCTGTCGGCGACGGCATATTCCTCTGCAATCATGTCGTGCGCCTCTTCTTTCTGTGCAGAGTCCTCCCCGGCAGGAAGTTCCGCCGCAGGAAGGGTCACGACAAACTCAGCCCCCTTCCCCTCCTCGCTGCTCACCCTGACGCTGCCACCGAGCAGACCGGCGAACGAATGGACAAGAGCGAGTCCGATGCCCGTTCCTCCCGAATCTTGCCTCACCTGATAGAACCTGTCGAACACATGGGGCAGCATGGCGGCAGGGATGCCTATGCCGCTGTCAGCCACCGCCAGTGTGAACGAGCCGTCGTCTCCTCCTTTCAGGCTCACGTCTATGCGTCCACCCTCTGGTGTATACTTCAAGGCATTTGACATGAGATTGTAGCATATGCGCTCAACCTTGTTGCGGTCGGTACATGCCACGAGTGTCTCAGGAGCCGAGACGTCCAACGTTATGCGCTTGCCGCTTGCCATAGACTCGAAGTTTCCCGCCCAGTCACGCAGTGCGGCGGCAAGGTCGAAGCACGAAACCTCGATGCCCATCTTTCCGTTCTGCACCTTGCGCAAGTCGAGAATCTCCCCCACCAGACGCAACATCACGCTCACATTCCTGCGGACGAGCGTCAGCAGACGGCGTTGCTCACCGCTTGTCCCGGCGTCAGCCAGAAGCCGGTCCACCGGGTCGGCTATGAGTGTGAGCGGAGTACGGAATTCGTGGCTCACGTTTGTGAAGAACTGCAGTTTGGCGTTCGCCGTCTCCTCGGCAAGGCGCCGTTTCATGATTATGGTGCGGTAGATGTATATGAAGAACGTTATGAGCAGGGCGATGATGATGGACGAGAGCAGCATGAAGAGCTTCTGATGGTTGTACTGCGCCAGATAGCGGTCCACCTTACCGTGAAGCACCTCAAGCCTTTCGCTCTGCTGCTCCATCTCTTCTGCCTGCATGAGCATGGCGCCCGCATTGTCTGGCGTGACGATGGCGCTCTTCAGATAGTTTTCCTTGCTGTATGGCTTTCCCTGAAGGATGTTCATGGCGAGCTGCATCACAAGGTCTCCGCGCGTGGGATAAAGGTATGAGGCAGCCAATGTGCCGTCCTTCACGCGGTTCATGCCGCCGTCCGGTGTGGACAGGGCGTCCACTCCTACAAATGTGACATCATGTCCTGCGCCGTAGCGCATCATCACCTCGCGCGCTCCGTCAGCCATACGGTCGTTATGTGCGAACACACAGTCGAAGTCGGAGGTGTGCGAGAGTATGTCGTTCATGGCATGTCCTCCGCTCGCCCGGGTCCATTCGCCGTGGCTCACACATGCGAGCGTGATGCCGGGATAAGCCTTCAGGGCGTCGGTGAAACCGCGGTGGCGGTCGATGGCAGGCGACGAGTCCTTCAGTCCGGTTATCTCCACCACGCGCCCCCTGCCGCCAAGCTTGGTGGCGACATAATGCCCCATGGTGGTTCCTATGGAATAGTTGTCGGCTCCGATGAATGCGGTGTATTTTGTGGAATTGGTCTTACGGTCGAAATATATCACCGGTATTCCCCTGTCGTAGGCTCGGTCTATCGCCTCAGACACGGTGTGAATCTGGTTCGGCGACACCACGAGCAGGTCTATCCCGCTATCCGCCAGACTGTCTATCTGGGCTATCTGCCTCCGGTCGTCGTCGTTGGCGGAAGTGATGCGCAGCTCTACATTGTTGAAGAGATAAGTGCCCATGCGCAGCTCTTCGTTAAGCTTGTCACGCCATATGTCCTCGCTGCACTGCGACACTCCTATGACATATCCCTTCCGCCCGGAGCATCCTGACGCAGAAAAGACAAGTGCCAGGATGAAAAGACAGCCGTACATGGCAGCCGACGGACGGATGTGTATGATGTCAAAAGATTCCTTTTTCATAATTCTTTCATATTTTATATAAGAAAGATGGTATCCTGCAACGGAATAGCGGGTTTTATTCCGGCTCGCCGCACAGCCCCTCCGGTCAGTCTGAGAGCACTGTCCTCACCCACTCAGCCATCTCCTCGCACGACGCTCCGGCTGTAAGGCAGTACGGGCTCGATGCCCCACACGTCACCGTCAGTGACGCTGGCAATGTGTTCGGCAGCAGCCCTTGTGTTGCCGCTCACAGAGAAATACGCCACAAGCACCTTCTTGCCGCCGCCGTCTCCTATGCATGCGGCATCACAGTCCTGTTGCGGCAAGAACACCGCAAGCAGACACGCCATGAGAACAAACACACCTTTCATATAATATACCGGTTTTTATCACAATCCATGCATTTGGGCATAATGATGCAAATATATAAAATTTATGTTCACGACGGTAGGATTTAATCATATTTTCCAATCTCTTTAACGATACGCCGGAGACACCAGGAATGAGTTGAAACCCATGATTTTCAACTATATATAACATCGGTTAAACCCGCAAAGTTATATAATCTTAATATCATATTAAAAAACATGCATTAACAAACTTTACCGATTTAAAATTCATACCTTTACCGCGGACAGGCGCGAGTATGTGCATGAGAATGCACTAACGAAGAAACCACGTGTATAAGATTATTATTGTATATTGTAAATTGTTATGAAAGAAAAAACAAAGAAAAATCTTTACGTACGTCCGGAAATAAAAATGATTCCCATGGACGGCTTTGAACTCATGGCGGCATCGCCTTTAAGCGATGACATAACGCTCAACTACAGAGACGTGGAAAGCATTGACACTTATACGTTCGACCCTGACAACAAATGGGGAAATGAAGACGGCTTTGGCAACAAATTAGGAGACGGGTGGTCTGTTTATACTTCTTAGTAAACACACGGCATCATTAAAGACAACACATTAACAGAACATAACAGAATCAGACATGAAACTACGACACACACTCATTCCCGCGCTGGCATGCATGTCCTTCATATGGAGCAGCTGCAGCAGCGATTCTGACATAAAGCCGGAACCTAAAACCGGCATGGCGACAATCACTCTTAACCGCCCATCCAAGCTTCAGGCAGCGGTGGCAGCGGCAAAACCGCTCATTGTGGAGGTGCCGTGCAAGAACCACCCTGACGGTCCGAAGCTCTACGTTACGCTCACACCGAGACCGGCACCGAGACGCGCAAGCGTCAAGACACCCGAACCCTCACAGTTCAAACTGTGGTCGGCAACTCTGACAGAACAAAACCTCAACCCTCCCTACAAAGAGGAGACACTCGCCCTGCAAGGCAACAAGGCGACATGGAAGTATGAATGGCCGTCGGGAGCACCGAAGAGCCAGCTGAACCTCGTAGCCGTTACAGACCTGCCGGACGAAATGACTGTCACTCCGAAAACCGACAACAGCGATGACATGGAGGCTGAGGTGGCAATCAAAAACGGACAGGTATTGGTGCCGTTGGACGGAAAACCGATACCGTTCTTCGGTATGAGCACCAACATGATGGAGCAGCCGCAGAGCCAATACTCATTCACCATAGACATGGAACCGCTGCTCTATGTGCTGAACATAGACCTTGACGTGTCTGACGCACCGGCACCGCTGAACGAAAAAGGGCATGAGTTTTGGAAGGTATACATCAATATCCCGCAGAGCAAGTATAATCTCGTAAAATCGTCATACCCCATATTTAACCTGTACGAACGCCGTACGGCAAGTTCTGACCAACACGAAGAATCTCAGTATGAAAATATGATATATGATGGGTCAGCAGATATATGGAACTACGACTTCAATGAAAGCACTGCGAACAAACAACTTACTTCTTACTACCTGATGAGCCAGAGAGCCGCCGGAAAGAAGAAGACAACAGTAGGTATATTAGATCCCAATGGGTTAACTATAAGCTATCTGTTCAGGTATGACGACAATGCCGACAATCAACAATACATGTACGATTTGGGTAGTGTAGTATCTCGATACAGTAACTTATACGTATTCAATATAAACTTCGGCACAAATCCACAACAATAAGATTTGCGAGTTTTAGTGCAGACTGTGCCGGCGAGCGCAATGGGAGCTTGCTCTCAAATTGCCGGGCGCAGCCTGTTTTTTATAAAATGTGACGGCGTCAGCCTTGTAGAGACGCAAAATCTTGCGTCTCACGAGCAAAAAACGCGGCAATGGCAGGAATATAATCGCATTTGTTTATAGCCCATCCTTGCGTCTCACGAG
>ULSD01001911.1_pt1 | contig 26410 bp, 18 predicted proteins | sample 1956051 | NCBI WGS metagenome assembly ULSD01 (sample SAMEA4835699, study PRJEB28245) | human gut metagenome | biome: gut microbiome; material: fecal sample | place: Denmark | collected 2008
TTGAACTGAAAGAAACCTACTCCGTGACCGGCGCGTCTCACGTCCTTGCCCTCTCCGGACTGCATCTCGGCATAATATACTTCATTCTCACACTCCTCTTTTCCCGCCGCCGGGTTCACGCCATGGGGCAGGCTGCCGTTGTGGTGACCATCTGGGGCTATGTCTTCATGGTAGGTCTGCCGGCGAGCGCGGTGCGTGCCGCAACAATGTTCAGCCTGTGCTCGCTCGTCTCCATGCTCAACCGCGACCGGATGTCGCTCAACACCATTTCCTTCGCAGCCGTAGTCATGCTTGCGGCAAATCCTCTTTATCTGTGGGATGTAGGCTTTCAGATGTCTTTCATGGCGGTCATCGGCATATTGGTTTTCTACAATCCTTTCTACCGTTGTCTTTCCGGTCGGCGTGTGTGGGGCGTCCGCATGTTCCGCAGGCTGTGGGCATTGACGTCGGTGTCAGTGGCGGCTCAGTTGGGTGTCGCGCCTCTCATAGCCTATTATTTCGGGCGTTTCTCGTGCTATTTCATTCTTACCAACATTATCGCCGTCCCGCTCACGACTCTCATTATCTACTTCACTTTCATTTTGTTTGCCCTTACTCCTCTGCCTGTTTTGCAGGGGTGGGCAGGCGAGGTGCTTCTCAAGCTTGTGTCGTGGCTCAACGGCGGATTGGAGCTTATTGCCTCTCTGCCCGGTGCATCGATAGACGGCATACGCATGAGTGTGCCGCGTGTGGCGTTGGTGTATGTCATCATAGCCTGCACCTATTGTCTTGGCATATATGCGGTGCGCCTTCATCGTTCCGCCTCCTATATGCGGAAATAGTCCTCCAGTTCCTTTTCGGCGCTTCCGTCGCTGTTTGACAGGTCTTTTATTATCACTCCGTGCTCCAGCAGCACCACCCGTGTAGACAGGTCTACCGTGTGCTGGAGGTTGTGGCTTGATATGAATATCGTTGCACCGCTTTCTTGATTGTAGTCTCTGATAATCTTTTTCAGCATCATCTGACTGCTCGGGTCGAGGAAGTTGAACGGTTCGTCGAGCACGAGCAGCTGCGGGCGGTTGAGCATCGCCGCTATTATTCCTATCTTCTGTTTGTTGCCTGCCGAGAAGTCGCGTATGAATTTCTTCTGTCCGAGAATCTCGTTGCCCATGAACGCCTCAAAACTGTCTATGCGTTCCTGTGTCTGCTCTTTCGTCATGTCGCATACACGACCTATGAAGCCGAAATACTCCTCCGGTGTAAGGAAATCTATGAGGAAGCTCTCGTCTATGTATGCTCCCGTATACCTCTTCCATTCCTCGCTTTCGGAAGGGTCAATCTTCAGCGTGGCGTCCGTGCTGCTCTCTGTTGGAGTGTCGAACGTCATGCAGACGCTTCCTTCGTTTGCTTCTGTCAGGTCGAGCATAAGGCGGAAGAGCGTGGTTTTTCCTGCACCGTTGTTGCCAAGCAGACCTATTATCTGCCCTTCCGGCACGTTGAAGTCGGAGATGTCGACGGCAGTCTTGTCGCCGTATTTCTTTTTCAGATTGCTGATGTTTATTTCCATTTTACTTTCGGTATGTCTTTTCTTGTTGCATGCCGGTCATGCCGGTTGTCCGTCCGTATCGCCCGACGGATTGTCCTTACATTTTCAGAGTGTAGCTTATATTTTGCAAAGATGATGCAAACGAGCGGAAAGAGAGCTTGCTCTTGATTTCCCGAGTGCCGCTTATCTTATGCAAAGATGATGAAAGGTGAGTGCTGAATCAATAATGGGAAACATAGTTTCACATTACTTGATACTGCCGAACCGCATCTTATCTTATGCAAAGATAATATATTTTACCCTTACATCTGTTCAGACGTTTCTTTTTTTGTTGTTCGCAATGCGTGGCGGAACGCATGTCAGACGTAATCCATACGTTGCATACAACGCGGAAATGAATATTTATGCACCTTTTCAAGTGATTGTTTTTTACAGAATGAAAAGCCGAAACAGAAGCGCGTGCGATTGTCTTATACGCTTATGTATCCGGGTATGGAGCCTTGACGGACGTAGTATTTCCGCCAAAACAACCTCTTCCGGTACGCAACTCATGACGTTTATATGGCTGTTTAAGTGCTGAAGAGCCTCAAGCGTAGTGCGGAAAAGTCCCTCTGACATGTCGGAACGGGCTTTTCCGTGTTCCCAAACGGGCTTTCTTGCGGTTCGGAAAAGCCTTTTTCGTATTGCGGAGTTGCCTTTTCCGATGTCTTGTTCGCGTAATATGCTGATATATAATTGATTATATCAATGTGCGTAAAACTCGCGTATTTGCGTCCGGTAATGCCTTCGGATGTAAATAAACGGTTCTCGCGAGGTTTACGATGAATTAATATGCAGATTCGACTGTGGTTCTGTATAAATATACAGTGAGCCGTATGGTGACGGAATGATGGACGGCAGTGCCTTTTACGTAGTGTTCATTATGTTTTTATCAGTAAGGATTGTCTGGCTTCATCCGTATCTCTTGCTGCCGTCCGACTGCCGGTCAGGATTATAAAAAGCGGGGCAGCCCGTTGCCGCCCCGCTTTCATTGTCACGTTGGTTGATGTCTTACAGATAAGTATGGCATTGTTTTCACACAAGCCCGCGTCCGTGACAGTTCTTGAATTTCTTGCCGCTTCCGCAAGGACACGGGTCGTTGCGTCCCGGCAGTTTGTCCTTTATGTATGGAGTGTTCGGACGCTGTGCCGACTCACGTGTGTCGCGGTTGGCGGCAGCCTGCTGGTTTCTGTCGGTCAGGTCGTCCTTCTGCTCGTTGTAACGCTGCGAACGCTGTTCCGGAGCAGCCTCTTCCACACGCTGTATCTCAGGTATCTGTCCGCGTGTGAGTATGCTGCATATGCGGTTGTTCATGTCGTTAACCATGGAGTCGAACAGCTTCGCGCTCTCGAGCTTGAATATGAGCAGCGGGTCTTTCTGTTCGTATGAGGCGTTCTGTACGCTGTGGCGCAGGTCGTCGAGCTGACGCAGGTTCTCCTTCCAGCAGTCGTCTATGATGTGGAGCATGATGGCTTTCTCAAACTGCTTCACCACATCTTTGGCCTCAGTGCGGTATGCCTCCTTGAGGTTGCACGGTATGTTGTATACGCGCTTGCCGTCGGTTATGGGCACCATGATTCGCTCGTATATCTCGCCCTGAGTCTCCTCTACCTCCTTTATTGTTGGCCATGCCACACTCTGTATGCGGTCTGTCTTGCGCTTGAATGCCGCCATGGCTTCCTGGAAGGCGCGTTCCTCGAGGTCGGGGTGTCTGTTGTTCTCGAATTCGTCTTCGGTGAACGGACATTCCATAGCCAGCACTTTGAGGAACTGCTCGCGGCATCCTTCATAGTCATTGGTCTCTATGATGTTCACCACGCGGTCCCATATGATGTTGGTGATGTCCATTCCGATGCGTTCGCCCATGAGAGCGTGGCGGCGTTTCTCATAGATTACGGTACGCTGCTTGTTCATCACGTCGTCGTATTCAAGCAGGTGCTTACGTATTCCGAAGTGGTTTTCCTCCACTTTCTTCTGTGCGCGCTCCACGCTCTTTGACACCAGCGGACTCTCGAGGCGTTCGCCCTCCTTGAATCCGAGACGGTCCATGACGCTGGCTATGCGCTCTGCCGCGAACAGACGCATGAGCTTGTCTTCGAGCGACACATAGAACACTGAGCTTCCCGGGTCGCCCTGACGTCCTGCACGTCCGCGCAGCTGGCGGTCTACACGACGGCTCTCGTGGCGTTCGGTACCTATGATGGCGAGACCTCCTGCAGCCTTGACCTCAGGTGTAAGCTTGATGTCGGTACCGCGTCCTGCCATATTGGTGGCTATGGTCACCGCACCGAGAAGACGCTCCTCGGTGTGTTTCTCACCGTTCTCGTCTGTTATCTCTACCGTTCCCATGGTGCTGCGTCCTGCCTCGGCTACGATGTCCGCCTCTTTCTGATGGAGCTTCGCGTTGAGCACCTGATGCGGTATCTTGCGCATGCTGAGCATCTTTGACAGAAGCTCGGAGATTTCCACGGATGTCGTACCGACGAGGGTGGGGCGTCCGCTGTTGCGCATTTCCACAATCTCATCAATGATGGCAGAGTATTTCTCGCGCGCTGTCTTGTAGATGCGGTCGTCCATATCGTTGCGGATGACGGGCTTGTTGGTAGGTATCTCTACAACGTCCAGCTTGTAGATGTCCCAGAACTCGCCTGCCTCGGTGGACGCCGTACCGGTCATACCTGCAAGTTTGTGATACATACGGAAGTAGTTCTGGAGCGTTATTGTGGCGAACGTCTGTGTGGCAGCCTCCACTTTCACGTGCTCCTTTGCCTCCACCGCCTGATGCAGTCCGTCGCTCCAGCGGCGTCCTTCCATGATTCGTCCTGTCTGCTCATCCACAATCTTGACCTCTCCGTTGATGACAACATACTCGTCATCCTTATTGAACATGCAGTAGGCTTTGAGCAACTGCTGCAGCGTGTGTACACGTTCGCTCTGCACGGCGTAGTGGTTGAGCAGGTCGTCTTTCTTGTCGAGACGCTCCTGTTCGCTGAGACCTGTCTCGTTTTCGAGTGCCGAGAGCTGCGACGTAATGTCCGGAAGCACGAACAGGTCTTTGTCGTTCACCTGTTTTGCGAGCCATTCCGTACCTTTGTCTGTGAGGTCGCAGCTGTTCAGTTTCTCGTCTACCACGAAATAGAGCGGTTCTACAGCCTCCGGCATGCGGCGGTTGTTGTTCTCCATGTAATATTCCTCTTTCTTGAGCATGCCGGATTTTATTCCTTCCTCAGAAAGATATTTGATGAGCGGCTTGTTCTTCGGCAGAGCCTTGTGTGAGCGGTAGAGAGCCGTGAAACCTTCGTCGAGCAGTTTCGGGTCGTTCTTCTCCTGTCCCTCGCTGATTTTCTGTTTCGCGTCGGCAAGGAACTGTGTGGCGAGCTTGCGCTGCACGTCCACAAGACGCTCTACCAGCGGCTGGTACTCCTCGAACATCTGGTCGTCGCCTTTAGGCACCGGACCGGAGATGATGAGAGGCGTACGGGCGTCGTCGATAAGCACGGAGTCGACCTCGTCGACAATGGCGTAGTTGTGCTTGCGCTGCACGAGGTCGGCGGGCGAAATAGCCATGTTGTCGCGGAGGTAGTCGAAACCGAACTCGTTGTTCGTACCGAACGTGATGTCTGCCTCATATGCCTTGCGGCGTTCCGGAGAGTTGGGGCGGTGCTTGTCGATGCAGTCCACCGACAGACCGTTGAACATGTAGAGCGGTCCCATCCACTCTGAGTCACGCTTGGCAAGATAGTCGTTCACTGTGACGACGTGCACTCCGTTGCCGGTAAGCGCGTTGAGGAACACCGGCAGTGTCGCTACGAGCGTCTTTCCCTCACCGGTCGCCATCTCGGCTATCTTTCCCTGATGCAGCGCGATACCTCCGAAGAGCTGCACGTCGTAGTGCACCATTTCCCATTTCAGGTCGTTTCCTCCGGCTGTCCAGTGGTTGTGGTATATCGCCTTGTCGCCGTCTATTGTGATGAAGTCCTTTTTCGGGTCGGCGGCAAGCTCGCGGTCGAAGTCTGTGGCAGTGACAACGGTCTCCTCGTTCTCAGCGAAGCGGCGTGCCGTATCCTTCACGATGCTGAATGCCACGGGCATCACCTCGTCGAGAGCTTTCTCATATATCTTCAGCACTTCCTTCTCCAGCTTGTCTATTTCGTTGAAGATGGACTCGCGCTCGTCTATAGGCGTGTCCTCTATTTTTGCTTTCAGAGCCTCAATCTGGTCCTTCTGCTCTTTTGCGGAGTTCTGCACATAAGCCTGTATTTCCTTGGTTCGGGCTCTCAGTTCGTCGTTACTCAGCTTCTTTATCTCCGGATACACGGCCTTCACGCTTTCCACAAGCGGCTGTATGAGTTTCATGTCTCTGGTTGATTTGTTGCCGAACAGCGACTGTAAAAATTTGTTGAAATTCATTATGATGTCGTTTTTTATTTATTCAGTGTAATATAATATATAGGTGAAGCCATGACATGTGGCATGGCGGAGAGGCGTGGGCATGGTGTCACGCCTGGTTGTAGGGTGTGTCTTACCGCATTCATTGCAGCGGTGCCACGGAGCATGCGTTTGGTGCTCTTATGCGTATGGCTTTTGCAATGGTGGGCGCGATGCGGTCCACTGTTGCGGGAGTCGACACATGCTCAGCCTTTATTCCCGCGCCATAAAATATTATCGGGAACGGAACAAAGGCTGCCCTGACCATGTAGTTCTCCTGAGTGTCTTCGTTGAGAAGCTTCCATCCCGGTGCGACCTCTATGAGCAGGTCTCCGCTTACAGAAGGGTTGTACGGACTGGTGGTCACGTTGCGCACTCCCGCAGCCTGTGTGAGCAGTTCCTTGGAACGCGAGATGACGTCAGAAAAACTGATGTGACGCTGCTCGAGAAGTTTGCGGTTGATGTATATCTGGTTGTGGTAGCACGTCTCTACATATTTGCCTTGACCGTAAATTGCGCCAAGATACATGTTCAGCAGGTTTGCCGTGCGGTTGATGTAGAACGTTCCTGTGGGGATGCGGTATTTCTGATAGTCCACCGGCTCGTTGTCTGTGTAACCGGTGCCGGTGAGCATGAAGAGCACTTTGTCGCTTCCGACGGAATCCTCTATTTTCCTTACAAGTGTCGCGATTATCTTGTCCAGCTTGAGATAAAGAATCTCCATCTCTGTCTGCCAGTTGGATTCGTCCTTGCCTTTGGCGGACAATACTACTGACAACATGTCTGTAATGTCGTCGCGTCCCATTGCCATGTCGTTCACGCACGATAGGGAGAAGTCTGCCACGGCATCGTTGTCGGCAGCGTATTTGTTGGTGCTGTTATATGCCTTTATAAGATTTTGGGAGGCTTCAGAGTAGTATGTCGATGTGGTCCACCTGCCGTTTTTCCCGTTTATCCATATCGCACCGTCAGCCGCGTGGCCTCCCGCAAGAATGGCTGCGTCCTTGTCCAGTGCGATGCTATATACGAGCGCGGTGCCTCGGGTGGCTACTTTGAGCTCGTCGCCTATGGTGGATGTCGACAGCTTTTGAGGCGAGTCGCCGTATTTGTCGTCATCTGTACAGTAGACAGGACGTAGTGTGGCGCGGTCCAGCCATTGCGTCCCTACAATATTATTATACTGAGGTGTGCTGCCCGTGTTTATAGATGCGATTGCCGAGGCGCGGTCTACTGGCGAGAAAGTATATCTTGCCGCTTCATAGACACAGCCCTGATTGAGCAGTTTCCTGAAACCGTCGGGAGTGTAAAGGGGCGAAAAATGTTCTATGTAGTCTGTGCGCAGCTGGTCTATAATGATATTTACCACCAGCCTTGGGGCTGGCTTCAGCGATTGTGCCTGTAGTCCGTTGTTGCCTGTAAGGGCGGCGAGTATTATTATCGCCGATAAATATCTGTTCATTGTCTGGTGCGCACTATTTGGTCAAATTTCAATATATATCTTATCAGCAAAGATGATGCCACAATTATCATTCCCTCTGCGTAGTGCTGGAAGAAGCCTCCGAGCAGGAACAGTACAATCAATACAGCCCATGCTTTCAGCCATACGTGAATGACGTTTCTGCGCAAACATCTCACTGTAGGATACAGGAATATCAGCGAACACGGATTCAGAAGCAGTATCTGAAGATTCAGACTGACTGTAGGATGCTGCGAGAACACCATGGCGAAAAGAATGATGCCGCATGCTCCGGTGAGCGACATCAGCAGAACGTCTATAACCCATAGCATCTTCATTCGGCATCTTTCGTAAATGGAAAAAGCCGTTACTACGACGAAAAATATTATGGCGCATGACGTCGGGGATAGCGGAAAACCGCTCCATTCGGGCTGTATGCCGGGAAGAACTACCCACGTGCTGTCGCTGACAAGTGGTCTTTTCCCTCCGTCCTTGTCTATTATTACAGCGTTGTCAAAGTCTTTTCTGAGGTTGTCGGGAAGAAACTGCTGTTGCTCATGGGCAGTAGGGAAGTCCGCCTTTATGCCAAGCAGCAAATCTTTTCCGAATCTCGCCCAGCGTTGATGTTCGTTGTATGCGTGAATCATCTCACGGTACGACTCGCTGTTTTTGTTCCTCGTCCGGTATCTTATGGTGCCGTTGATGTTGTCAAGCAGGATGTCGCGCGCTCTTGTGGTGCAGTTGTCATAAAAGTAATTATATCTGTACACGCGGTTCTGCGGCTCATAATTCTTAATGATAGCGTCTATGATGGCTTTCTTCTCGTCCTTTGTCAGGTTAAGGATCTGTTGCCTTACCCCTGCGCCCCTTGTGGCGTAATATATCCTGAAAGCCTCGAAATCCTCGATATCCATTGAATAGTCCGTCAGACCGAACACGAAACGAAGGATGAAAAAAGGCTTTTCAAACGAGAACATACCGTAATTCACGGCTATGTCAAGCTGGTTCTGCTTGTCCTGCACTCTTATGGCGGTGTGTCCGTAAAGACTGTACACGTTCTGCCTCGGCCTGCATGTGAGCAGGCTTATTTCCACAGAATCCATGTCCAGGCCGGACTCAACGTGTGGCTGTGCCGATGTGTTGTTTGCGTATGACAGGCAAACCAGCAGCGAAAAATATCCTAAAAGAGATATAAAACGTTTCACGATGCAAAAATAACTTATATTTCCCACTTATCGTGAGTTTATTTCGAAATTTTTCAATAATTTTGCAACCACTTGTTTGTCGGATAGTGGAGAACCGGCTCGCGGCAACATGTTTCCGGTCAGTATTCTTACAAAAGATCAGTTAGAAAATGAAAAAAGTCTTTATCGCTTCCTTTTTCGGACTCATGACGATGGCGTCATATGCTCAGAGCGGTACAAATTCACCATACAGCCAGTACGGACTCGGTGTTCTCAGCGAGAATGCAGGAGGCTTCTCACGCGGCATGAACGGACTGGGACTCGGCTTCCGTGAGCACAATCAGCTGAACGTGCTGAATCCGGCGTCGTATTCATCTGTCGATTCATTGAGCTTCATTCTTGATGCGGGAATATCCGGTCAGATTACCAACTATGAGGAAGGCGGAGTAAGAAAAAACGCCAATAACGGCAGTTTTGAATATATCATGGCAGGCTTCAGACTGACACGCCATCTGGGAATAAGCCTCGGTCTTCTGCCGTTCTCGAATGTAGGATACAGCTATTCAAACAATCAGACACTCGGTGACATCACTGATGAGGACAAGGTTGTGTACACAAACACTTATTCCGGAAGCGGAGGCTTCCATCAGGTTTATTTCGGTATGGGATGGGAACCGTTCAAAGGACTTTCCATCGGAGCCAATATCTCTTATCTGTGGGGAAGCTACGACCGTACCGTGAGCAACAGTTATTCAGACAACTACATCAATACATTGTCCAAATACTACACCGCCTCGGTGAACAGCTATAAGCTTGACGTCGGACTACAGTACACAGCCAAGCTGTCGAAAAAGGACAGGCTGACATTAGGTCTGGTCTACAGTCCGGGACACAAGCTCGGAGCCGATCCGGAGTGTCTGGTCATTTCGACGAACTCACAGACCTATGTCGCCGACACAACGAGCTACTCCGTAAAAAACGGACTGGAGATCCCGACTATGTACGGAGCCGGACTTATGTGGGATCATGCCGGAAAGCTGAAAGTGGGATTCGATTATTCTCTTCAGCAGTGGTCAAAAAACAAATATCCGGTATATACCGTTGTGAACGACGCTCCGCAGTACGTGCTTTCTGACAACATGTTCAGCGACAGACATAAGTTCACCCTCGGTGGAGAGATATGTCCTGATGAGACAAGCCGTAATTTTTTCAAACGGGTGAGATACAGATTCGGTGCGTCTTACGCCACGCCTTATGTGAAAATAAACGGGCATGACGGTCCTAAGGAATATAGCGTCAGTGCCGGATTCGGCATACCTATTATAAACAAGATAAACAACCGTTCGATACTGAACATTTCGGCTCAGTGGGTGCGCCAGGACTCAAAAATGTTCATAAAGGAGAATTCGTTCCGCATCAACATAGGGCTTCTGTTCAACGAGCGTTGGTTCGCAAAGTGGAAGATGGACTGATTCTGCCGGTATGCAGAGGCTAACGTAAGGGAGTTGAATAATTGGATATCCGCGGTTTTCACATATCTGTCCTGTTTGCCGGTGCGGTGCTTTTTGCCTCGTGCAACAAGCAGAAGGAACATACTGCACCTGCCATTCACGACCGTGATTCGGTGTCGATTATGACGAGCTATGGCGTGAACACGCTTATCTCTGATTCGGGAATAATAAAATACCGTATTGTTACGGAACGCTGGGAAGTGAATCAGACCCGCCAGCCTTCGCGCTGGATATTCGAGAAAGGACTGTTCTTCGAGCAGTTTGACGAGAAGTTCCATGTGCAGGCATATATCCAGTGCGACACCGCTTATTATTATGACGAGAAGCGTGTCTGGGAACTCCGCAGCCGCGTGACGGTGCACAACAAGAACGGTATAATATATACCGGAAGCCAGCTTTTCTGGGATGAGGGCAAGCATGAGTTCTATTCGTATGCCCCGTCGCGTGTGGTGACACCTGAGCGGACGCTTGAAGGCAGATATTTCAGGAGTGACGAGCGCATGACAAGATATTACGTATCCGAGAGTTCCGGCTCTTTCGTGAAAGGCGACATATCCGACGAGGAGAACGACACTACAATCGCGCTGCCTGACACGGCAAAGGCAAAACTGCGCCCGCAGGCACTTCCGCAGCGCAAACTGCCTGCCGCACCGAGATAACCGTGCTTTGCGGCAGTGGCTTATATACTTGAAAAATTAATCATAACATAATATTTTGGAAACTGATATTCCTCTTTTGACCGGCATTCTTGTGACGATGGTCATGTCGGCTTTCTTTTCCGGCATGGAGATAGCTTTTGTCTCGAGCAACCGTATGCTGGTGGAGATGGACAAGAACCATGGCAGTCTTACCAAGAAACTGATATCTTTGTTTTACAGACATCCCAACGGCTTTGTCAGTACGATGCTTGTGGGCAACAACATAGTGCTTGTAATGTACGGCATACTCATTGCCAGACTGTTTGACAACACGCTCTTCAAGGGTATGGATGCGGCTTTCACAGTGCCTGCCGACACCGTATTGTCCACGGTGATAATACTTTTTACGGGAGAGTTCCTTCCCAAAGTCCTGTTCAAGAACAATGCCAACCGTCTTCTTGCCGTGTTCGCCATCCCGGCATATTTCTTCTATCTTGTCTTATGGCCTATAAGCCGTTTCTCCACGTTCCTGTCAAAGATGATGCTCCGCTTCGCCGGAATACGGATGGGGAAGGAATACGACGACGAAGGCTTTTCGAAGGTAGACCTCGACTATCTTGTGCAGTCGAGCATTGAAAACGCCGGAAGTGAGGACGACATAGACGAGGAAGTGAAGATATTCCATAATGCCCTGGAGTTCTCGGACGTCAAGGTGCGCGACTGCATGGTGCCCCGTACGGAGATAAACGCGGTGGATATAAACAGTGACGGAAACGAATCGCTGCTTATGAAGTTCATCGAGAGCGGCAACTCGAAAATCATTGCCTATAACGGGGACATAGACCATATAGTGGGCTATGTGCACAGTTCGGAGATGTTCCGCAATCCGGACCGCTGGCAGGACTGCATATACAAAATGCCTTTCGTGCCGGAGACCATGACGGCACGCGGGCTCATGCGTATCTTCCTTCAGCAGAAGAAGAGTCTCGGAGTGGTTGTTGACGAGTTCGGAGGAACAAGCGTGATAGTGTCACTTGAGGACATCGTGGAGGAGATTTTCGGTGAGATTGAGGACGAACACGACAATGCCAAATACATAGCAAGGGAGACCGCGCCGGGCGAATATCTTCTTTCCGCAAGACTGGAGATAGACAAGGTGAACGAGATGTTCGGCATAGATCTTCCCGAGAGCGACGGATATATGACCGTCGGAGGACTCATACTGAGCGTGTACCAGAGTTTTCCGAAACTCAATGAGGTGGTTCATGCCGGCAGGTTCGAGTTCAAGATAATAAAGAGCACCATGTCAAAAATAGAGCTTGTGAAGCTAAAAGTTAATCCCTGAATTCAAATTTTATATGAAAAATTCCATTGTTTGACAATAATTTAGTATTTTTGTGCGCATTTCGCGGTGTGTGCGGTATATTTCGGCGACCTGCAATCCTTTTGTATATACCGCATCTCCGGCATCGTCTTAAATTAAGAGAAAACAATAAAAATAATAAATAATCAAAAGTAATGGCAGTATTAGGAAAAATCAGAAGCAAAGGAATCCTGCTGATATGTATTATCGGTTTGGGTCTTTTTGCGTTCATCGCCGAAGAGTTCTTCCGCTCGTGTGAGACGTCGGAGAACGACAAGCGTCAGCAGGTCGGCGAAGTATTGGGAGACAAAATCAACATTCAGGAATTTCAGGCACTCGTTGACGAGTACACTGAAGTGATGAAATTGCAGCAGGGGGCGGACAATCTGAACGATGAGCAGATGAACCGCGTGAAGGACATGGTGTGGAACACATACGTCCAGAACAAGATTATCGAGAACGAGACAGAGAAACTCGGTCTGACCGTTACAGACGCCGAGATGCAGAACATTCTCAATCAGGGCACGAACCCCATGCTCATGAGCACTCCTTTCATCAATCAGCAGACGGGCCGATTCGATGCCAACGCGCTCAAGAAGTTCATTGCCGACTACAAGGCACAGAAAGCCACAAACCCGCAGATGGCAGCCCAGTATGAGCCGATGTACAAATACTGGACATTCATAGAGAAGAGTCTGCGCCAGCAGCTGCTCTCACAGAAGTATCAGAGCCTTTTCGCACAGTGTCTCATATCCAACAAGGTGGAGGCAAAGATGGCTTATAAGGATGCTAACGAGGAGAGCAAGGTGAGCCTCGCAGTATTCCCTTACACAAGCATTCAGGACAGCAAGATGAAATACAGCGATGCTGACATGAACGCCAAATACAACGAACTGAAGGAGCGTTTCAGACAGTATGTGGAGAGCCGCGACGTGAAATACATCGACATAAGGGTGACAGCGTCAGCCAAGGACCGCGCCGCTCTTGAGAAGGAGTTCGGCAATTATGCCAAGGAACTCGCAGTCGCAGCCGATCCTACAGACGTTGTGCGCAAGAGCATGTCGCAGATAGCATATCTCGGAGTGCCTGTATCAAAGAACGCTTTCCCTTACGACATCTCACGCCGGCTTGACTCTGTAGCCGTAGGCGGCACGTCAGGAATCATCGTGAACAAGCTCGACAACACCCTCAACCTCATAAAGCTCGTCTCAAGACAGCAGCTCCCTGACTCCATACAGTTGCGCCAGATTCAGGTGATAGGCAAGGACGCCGCTGACATCAGACAGCGCGCAGACTCTATCTACACCGCTCTGAAGGGCGGTGCCGACTTCGAGCTCGTCGCAAAGAAATACGGTCAGGCAGGCGAGAAATTCTGGATGACGACACGTCAGTATGAGAGTGCTCCGTCAATGGATAAGGACACAAAGAACTATATCACAGCCATCAACTCGTCGGCAGTAAACGAACTGAAGAACATACAGTTCACACAGGGAGGCGTGATAGTGCAGGTTGTAGACCGCAGGGCAATGACCGACAAGTATGTCGCTGCCGTCATCAAACGCACGATAGACTTCTCACGCGACACATATTCAGCCGCATACAACAAGTTCAGTGCTTTTGTAAGTGCCAACCAGACTTCAGAGGCTCTTCTGAAGAACGCCCAGAAGAACGGTTACACAGTGCTTGAACGTCAGAATGTGACCACGGCAGATCACGGCATTGCCGGTATCCGCAGCACGCGCGATGCTCTCAAGTGGGTGTTCGATGCTAAGGAAGGCGACGTCTCACCGATGTATGAGTGTGGCGACAACGACCATCTTCTCATCGCTGTCGTAGACAAGATACACAAGAAAGGCTACCGTACGCTTGACGATAAGGAGGTGAACGAGTTTGTGAAGAAAGAACTCCTGAAGGACAAGAAGGCTGAGGCGCTCATGGCAAAGGCTAAAGGCGTGAAGAACGTGAATGAGGCAAAGGCAAAGGGTGCTACTGTATCGGAGGTAAATCAGGTGACATTCAATTCACCGGTGTTCATCCCCGCAGTGGGAGCGAGCGAGCAGGCACTCAGCGGTGCGGTTGCCGCTACCGCGAAAGGCAAGTTCTGCGCTAAGCCTGTAAAGGGCGAGGCAGGCGTGTATGTGTTCCAGATTATGGACAAGAAGATGCGTCCCGGCAAGTTCGACGAGAAGACCATGCGCGACAACTCACGCCAGAAGGCATTGCAGTGGGCTGGAAACTTCATGAACGAGCTTTACATCAAGGCTGGCGTAGTGGACAACCGTTACCTCTTCTTCTGATAAGTACATACATCAAATGACATATAGGAGTCTCCGCAGACATTCTGTCTTCGGAGACTTTTTTTTGTGTCCCGTTTTCGCGCGCTGTTGCCGCTGCGGTGCCGCCAGCCCTGAGCGCGTCCGTATTCTTGCCATGGCTGTGTGTCCGCCACGCACGTCTTCCGTACGTATAATGGTTTTGCATAATTATGCAATAGTGCGGTTCGCTTATGCATGAATATGCGTCGGCAACTTCATGAGAATGCCGTTGTTTTCTGTCACGTCGTGTTCTGTTTGGAATATGCCGATTTTCAGCTATGTATGCAACGCTCTGTCATCCAGTCAGTTATCCTTTTCACCCATTTCGTTGACACCTGACTGCGATGCGGAAAAGGCTCTTTCGGACTGCGGAAGAGCCTTTTCCGTCTCATGAAACAGGCTTTTCGGCACATCCGTATAGCCTTTCCCGTGAGCCGGAATAAGCCTTGAAGTGTGTGTGATACGACTTTCCGTATATATTATAGGTCTTTTCCAATAGTCATGGTCTGTTTAATGGGCTTTGCCGTATGCAGTCCGCTCGTTTTCTGAATCTGTTTTATTGAAAAATATTGTCAATATTTTTTACTTTCAAAAGTGCATGAATATACAGTAACCTCCGGTCCGGTCATCAGACTTCCGTTCTTATTTCGTGCTGCTGTCAGCCGGATTTTATTCAGTATTACCGAAGATGTGGAGGGCTACACCGTGGAAAATCTGAGTGCAAGATGGCGGCAGCAGTGCGGAAAAAGGATGAAGAGATGGCAATAAACCTTAAATGTACAATCGGCGTTCCAATGACTGATTGGGGGGAAATGTCGTGTTGTAACAGGTCGCGGGAGACCGGGCTTGTCCGTCAGCCGTATTTCATACAATGAGTAAAAAAACGCTTTCAAAAGTTGGATGTGCCATGATATTTTTGTATGTTTGCATTTGCTTTATGCATGCTCAGGCAATGCGGCACGTATGCAATGAATCCGTGCTCATGTCGCATTGTGGTCATGCGGCTCTCTATAACAGGCTTTGGACTATCGCTTATGCTCGAGATAAAAGACGGGACTCTTTCCATTGGCGGACATCAGCTGTTCAGCAATCTGTCGTTCTGTACGGCGGAAGGCGGTCTGACGGCTGTCACCGGACCGCACGGTTGCGGCAAGACATCGCTGCTGCGCGCTTTCCTCGGTTTCCAGCCGTTGGATTCCGGCTATGTGTCTGTAGATGCCGAGCCTGTATTGCCGCAGACGTCGGCACTCTTCCGCGCCGGTATGCTCTATGTGCCTCAGGACATCAGACTGTGTGCAGGCAGTTTTTCGGAGGTTTTCGAGTCGTTGGAGAGTCTGCATGTGAACGCAGCTCTTGACCACGCGCGAAAAAAACTGTTTTACGAGTGGAAACGTCTTGCTCTCGATTCCTCCATGTATGCCATGCCGCTTGAAGAGCTTGACGGCTCCGCGCTGAGGCGTATGATGATTTCGGTTGCAGGCGTTACGGGCAGGAAGAACGTCCTTCTCGATGAGCCGTTTGCCGGACACGACGCGGACACTCTGCCGCGTGTCATGTCATATCTGCGCGCTCTTGCCGCATCCGGCAGTACTGTGCTGCTTGCCACTGTCGACAGCCGCCTTGCCGGAATGTGCGACGTAAGGATAGAACTGGGTGTCTGACCCCATTCAAACAAGACAAGAAGATGAACATTACATTGATAGGATTTCTGCTCGGAATGCTGCTTCTGGCTCTGCCATTGGCGGTGATGCACAGATACGGACTGCGCATATCCACAGGTCGCGCGCTGTCGGCAATTGTGCGTATGGTGGTTTATGTGGGCATTGTAGGAGGTGCGATGTATACGCTTCAGAAGCATGGCGGAGTGGGCATGAGCCTGCTGTTTGTGCTGGTTCTCATAGTGCTGTCGTCGGTCACTGCCATTTTGCGCTCGCGTCTCAGCCTGCGTGTGATGTTCGTGCCCGTCACTGTGGCTGTTGCCGTATCAGTCGTTGTGACTGGAGTGTGGCTCCTGCTTGCCGCGTTCGGCACGGGCGCGCTTGTGAGCCCCCGCTTTTTCCTGCCTGTTGCCGGCATCCTTTCGGGCGTCACTATAACGGTGTGCGCCGATTCGCTTTCGGCATATTATGACGGACTGAGACATCACAACCAGCTCTATTTTTATCTTCTCGGCAACGGAGCGACCCATGCCGAGGCTCTCGATGCGTTCGTGCGCCGTGCTCTCGAGAAGGCGGTTGTGCCGGGACTCTCGCAGATGGCGACTATGGTGGTGGGCACGTCACCGGTGATAATGTGGACTGTGGTTATGTGCGGAAGCGGAGCGCTTGAGGCATCCGCCTTCCAGCTGCTTGTCATGGCGGCAGTGTTCTGCGCTTCGGTCTTGTCCGTATTGCTTGCCGTGACGCTGACACGCAGATATATGTTTGATGAATACAGCCTCCTGAAACCGTTGCGCGGGAACGGGCGCAAAGAGGTTCCTGCCACACGGGAGGATACCGCGCGTGATGCGGATGTGCCGGAAGAGGAGGGTTGAATGATGTGGCGTGGCTTCCAGATGCGGAGGCTTGATGTCACAGCCGCTTGCGGTGCCGTCTGCGGATATGCGCGGGCGGTGATTTTATTATAATGAAAATGATTATGAGGACAGTAGCTTTTTATACAGGTATCGCGCTTTTCGCGCTCACATTGTCAGTATCGTGCTCTGACTCCGTGCGCCGGAGTGCCGCCATGTTGAGGGCTGCCGCCAACGCGGCTCCCGCAGATATACGCACTGAGAGCGGGCAGACCGTTGGCGGAGACGGATTGCTCTTTGCCGCGACTCCTGACACCGTGCCGTCAATTATACTGGAGCGTGAGGGATATGTCACGTCTTATAATAAGCGCACGAGACTTCCAAACTGGGTGGCATGGCATCTTACGGCAGGACACACAAAAGGCAGTCACAACCGCAGAGGAATGGATTTCGCGGAGGATGAGGACGTTCCTGCGCCACGGGCTGACGACTGGGACTATTACAATTCGGGTTACGACCGAGGCCATATGTGCCCGGCGGGTGACAACAAGTGGAGCCGTGAGGCTATGCGCCAGTCGTTCCTGTTCACGAACATATGTCCGCAGGATCCGGGACTCAACCGGGGTGACTGGAACGAGATGGAGAACGCATGCCGCAGTTGGGCGCGCGAGAAGGGTGACATCTACATTGTCTGCGGTCCTATCCTGCATAAAGGGAGGCATAAGACCATCGGCAAGCACAAGGTGGTGGTGCCCGACGCTTTCTTCAAGGTGGTGCTGTGCATGAACGGCAATCCGAAGGCTATTGGGTTTATCTATAAGAACAGGGACGGCAACCGGCCTAAAGGCGATTATGTGAACACCGTTGACGAGGTGGAGCGCATCACCGGCATCGACTTTTTCGCGTCGCTTCCCGACGATGTGGAGCGTGCTGTCGAGTCTTCGGCTGATTTGGACGACTGGGAGTAAAGCCTTTTTGTCAGAACCGTTTGTCCGGATTACGGCGCGCTCGTATTCAGGCTTTATTAATTGGGATAAAGCCTGTTGTCAGTTGTGAGACACCACAATGATAATACCAACGGTAGGAGATAAACATTTGTTTTTATTTCCTTGCTTCTTCTTACCTTATATATAAGGTATACACCTTGCCCGGATGCCCCGGCAGCTTTAAACCATACCATTATTCACAGATAATGTATAGGTTTCCGGTTATACTTTTTTATATGTCTGTTTTTCTTATTTATGAATATTATTTGTATATTTGTGACATACATATCAGAGGAAGGCATTAAGGGCGATGCTATTAAAGTGTGGTTCTGTTCAGTCAGTAAGGATTGACAGTATAATACGGTCGTTTACTTGTCCGTTTCATTTCTTTGTATAAGATAAGCTTCGGTTCGGCAATATCAAGCCTGAAGAAACTCCGTTTCTCCGTCTTGCTGTTGCGCTCACCTTGCATTATCTTTGTATAAGATAAGCTGCACTCGGGAATTTGATAGCACGCTCTCATTCCGCTCATTTGCATTATCTTTGCATTATTGATAATAAAAAAATATTATTATGAAGCATTTGTTTATTATATTGACAGCCGTTTTTGCCACTGTTCCTGCCATTGCTCAGGACGTTGAAAAGCGCGGTAGCTCAGAACGGGTGACGTTCATCACGGACGGTGCTGACAGTATTCCGACTGATGTGCAGATGGTGGTGAGCGATCCTCCACAGTTTCACGGAGGAGTGGCAGCTTTGGAGAAGTTCATAATAGACAATCTCCGCTATCCTGGGGAGGCATGGAATGATACGGTCAGACGTCGTCATGATATATTCGGAGGCTATTTTATAATTCGTAAAGATGGTCGGATGCTCTTCCCTCGTCCGACGAACATGCCTCCGTCTTTGGCAGATGAAATGACACGGGTGGTGTCACTCTTGCCGAGTTGGAAGCCTGCAAAAAAAGACGGAAAGGTGGTTGATGCGCTTTTCATAATACCTTTCTCGCTATGCGATGATTATTTCGGTCTCCCTTTCAGCAGCATTCCACTAATAAAAGAAGCCCGCAGTGCCGCCAGAAGTATAGCCGACAAATATGAGTTCGGAATAAGCAAGTCTCAGGCAGACAGCATAGCCGGACGTATATTTTCTGTGCATGAGAAGGGATGGAATGAGATTGAGTCGACATTGACAGGCGCACGTTTGTTTGCAACCTTGGGAAGATACGAAGAGGCGACAGCCATGCTCTCAAGAACGTTGAAGGAATTTCATAAAATGGGATTCGATAAAAACGGTGTTATGATAAAGCTTGATCTTGGACGTTTTTATAACCCTAAAACAGAACTTCATGCAACGTTGACACTTGCCGACATTTATGAATTGGCAGGAAAGAAAGATGATGCACAGAAGATATACGACAATGCGATATGGCTGACAGATGCAATGGCAAGGCAGGGCATAAGGTATGATGGTACGGATATGCAGCGTACGGAGCATTATTATGACCTGATGCAGGAAAAAGTTGCTATCGCTCGTAATAAGCGTAGTGCAAGTGTCAGACTCAATCCGGATGATCGCTACGACATAGAATACGAACCGAGACTTGGAGATGCAAACAGAGAAGTGGAACAGCGCGTGTCTGAAGGAAAGATAAGTGATGCAAGAGTGTTCCAGATAAACAGACAAATGGAGAAGATGAACTTCGACCGAAGCAACCGAAAAAGCTTGCGCGATGCCTTCCGTCTTTATAAGATACGTGCCATGCTCATAGGTCTGCGTGACGGGACAGAGGCAGAACAGGCGTTTGTCAAGGACGTTTCTGACGGAAAAGCCGGGAAGAAAATGGCAAGACATTTCAGAAAATGGAACAATAACCTTTCCTTACCGGTGGCAAGCCACAGTGAACTTCTTGAGAACATCGTGTATTACGCGCCTCTCAACGAAACCGGTACTGAAACGGAAACCGCACGCTCCTCCGCCAAAAAGTTCTATGACATGCGCCACAGGATAGAGGATGTCTACCCACTCGGGTGGTTGTGCAAATGAACGTATGGGATAAATTTCATTTCCAGTTAATATTGTTTGGAAGTTTCATTAACTTATTTTGTCTCTTTCATTGACTGGCTTTTGAATCTAATTTGTATATTTGCAAAATACTAACCAACTAAAAATAAAAGTATGGAAAAAAAACAATTGAATGAGAAAAGTTTTGCTTCTATAAATAAAGCTGCAAGGTATATACCTGATGGTATGACAACTGATGAGTTTGAAAGATGGCTTTTGAATAATGGGTTTTACCTGAAGGATGCTTTCCATGAGGTGCGCGATCCTAATTCGGGAGATTTAATATCTTCTGATGGTGGACATCTTTGGGTCAGAAAAGAAAATAAAGTAGATGACAAGAAAAATTTTTATAGTTCTGTAGAAGAACCATCTTTGCGCGAAATATTGTTGAATGTTGCCGGAGAACGTGGAACAATTAATAATCCTGTTTCTGTTGATGCATACAACGTCTTTGCAAGATGGGATGTCTGGCCGGGCGGATATGTGGAGCGGCTTGGCTTTGTTGACGAGTATGCGGCTTCGGTAGATTACGGCTGCTCAATATTCACTACTTCCTGGATACGGCGCGGAGCGGCGGAGAATCCTGTTCATGTGTTTCAGTTTTATCAGCTTGTGCAGGACGGAAAGTGGCACGGAGGTGATGTCGAGACATGGGGCACGGTTTCCGGTTCAATAAGAATCTTGGGTGCTTCTGCCTCATATGGATTTGACACATCAGACACAGGTGAGGACACATTGGGAAGCCTTGCCAACCTTTCGATAATTGTGGATGGAACAGGTTCGGTTTCAGGAATGAGAAATACATTTCATGATTGCCTTCAAAGTGACGGCAGTTATGAGGTGAGCGATTTAAGGCTCAGTAACTATATACAGCAGCATTTCTATCTGAAAAGTGTATATGACAACAACGGTGTTGAGAAAGTGAAGGCTGACCTTCTGAATCACCTTGCAGTGTATGTACGCATTGTGACCCGTGAGGACGCTTCCGGCTATCTGTATGGAGACGACCGTATCGTGCTTGATTATAATTGGCTGAGACAAGTATTTGTATGTCTTAATCCTGTAACAGGTCGTCTTGCTTCTATATCAGAGGAGAAAATAAAGAATGGTACGATTAAAGTGCGGTTCTACTCTGTCAGTAAGGAATGACCGTTAGATACGGTCACTTCCTTTATAGTTTCTTTTTTTTGGCAACTTTGTTCTATTAAAGATATTATTATGAAGCAACTTTTTGTTTTCCTCATGATGTTTACTGCATATACGGTATGCGGACAAGATATTCATGATAATAAAAGACCAGATCGGTATGAGACGCTAAAGAAATTCAAATATATTGCCGATGATGAACAAAGTGACAGCATCCCGTCTGTTGTTTACGACCATATGGATAAACCTCCGGTTTATCCTGGCGGCTTGAGAGAGATGGACAAGTTCATACGCAACAATCTGAAATTTCCGTCCAAAGCATGGATAACATGGAAAAAGCGCGGTCTGGCAAAGACAAGTTATACGAGTACCGGTATCGGTACTTGCATAGTGAGAAAAGACGGAAAGGCGATTCTTGTAAAGAGAACGGACGCCTTATGCCCGGATCTTCAGGATGAACTGGCACGGGTAGTGTCAATAATGCCGCGTTGGAAGCCAGCCGAGCTGAACGGGCAGGTGGTTGATGTGATGTTCAGTATCAGTTCAAACTTATTGGATCCAACGCTCGTTGTGCCATACAGCGCAGTGCCTATGGTGAAAGAAAACAGAAAACTGGTGCGTCTCATAGACCGCCGGTATGATTACGGCATGGATAAGAACCTGGCTGACAGTGTCGCTAACAGACTTCTTTCCACTCATATGGAGGGTTGGAGCGATATTGAATCGGCATTGTGTGGAGCACGGCTGCTGGCTGCTCTCGGGCGATATGAAGAGGCTGTAAGCATGTTGAAGGAGACGCTTGATGTTTATCACACATACGGTTTCAGGGAGACTCCAAATCCGGAGACGGGAAGATATATGCTTGATTCTTATTATACAAAAGACTGTTATGACCCGGTGATAGAATTGGAAGCGTCGGTGACGCTTGCCGCAATAAGTTGTATGTCCGGCGAGAAAGACAGTGCGCGTATAGCGTGCGATAGTGCTTTGGAACTCATTGACATATTTCTTGTAGAAGGAATGGGGGAGGCTGAGATGAGCATGCAGGAAATACAGATGCGCTCAGAGTTGCTCAGAGAAAAGGCTGAAATAGTAGACCATGCGTCTACACCGGGCATAAGTCTCAATTCCTCAGACCGTTATGACATAGAGCGTGAGATGATTCTTGGCGACCGCAACAGAGAGATAGACAAGCGTATCGAAGAAGGAAAGATAAGCAATGCACGGATAATACAGATAACAAACCAGCTTGAAAATATGTTCAAGGAGCGTCAGGAAAAGACTGCGAACCGTAATACGGTAAGGCTTTATCAGTTGCGTGCCATGCTGATAGGCATGCGTGACGGAGTTGAAAAGGAAAAAGAATATATCAGGAGCTTGGCGGATGGAGTATCTGTAGGACAAAAATTGTCCGGACGTATAGAGAAATGGTCTGGTCATTTCGATTTGCCGATATGCGACAGACCGGTTTTTCTTGAAAGCATTGTGCTTTATGCCCCTATTAATATATTAGGAATAAAATCGGAAGAAGAACGTGCTAAGGTAAAGACATTTTATGACATGCGCCACAGGATAGATGATGTCTACCCTCTCGGGTGGTTGTGCAAATGAACGGGAGGTCAGTAATGTATTGCCATGAATGACGGTAGTGCGGTCGTTTAGGATATGATTATGTCGGAAAAGAACTGTTATACAAAGGACGAAATTATGCTTATGATAGCAAACACTTTCGTAGTGTATGTCTATCATATTGAAAATAACGGACTGGTGGACGGCAAGACTGGAGCGATACTCTTTCTTTACAGGTATGCTGCCTTGTCAGGGAATGAAGAGTATGAGGCATTGGCTGGACAGCTGCTTGACGGAATGATGAAGGTTGCTCCGTCGCTTCCTCACGGTTTTGAAAGCGGTCTTGCCGGAGTGGGATGGGCTATAAGCCGACTCATTAGAGAAGGTCTTGTGGAGGGAACACCGGACAATGTGCTTAGAGCTATCGACGAAAGAGTATTGGGACGTATGGAGTGCGACCGAAGATCGATACTCGGTCAGGCTGTGTATATGGCTGAACGGCTGCGAAATACTACACCCGAATATGGTCTGGAACGTTATGCAGGACGCATGCTCGACTTTATTCAAAGTGAGCTTACATGCGCAAAAGAATGCCCCACGCTATATCATCTTAATTCGGCTTTGTATTTTCTGTCTTGTGTAAGACATCTGGCTGAAGCGCACGCCAGCGCGGAAAAACTCATCGGTGTGTTGCCTTCGTTATATGACAGAATAAAAAAGGAGTCTGCGTTTACAGAACAGGATATTTTCATTAACCGGTTGCTGTCGGAGAAAACAGGAACGGAGGCTGTGTTTTCTGCCGATGATGTCAATTACAAGAACGTGTTATATGGAGGCAATGCAGGCGACGACGCTGATTTGAGAGGATTCGTCAATAAGGCATGGCAGGAACTGGTTTATTTCGGTAGGCTTGTGTCGGTGTTGCCTTCTCAGGATAGACTGTCCGCATTTGTTGACAGAATGCAGACCGATCTGTCGGATGACAGCATGTCCATGAGGCATGGTCTGGCTGGACTCGGTCTTGCCCTGACAGCCGATGAAGCGGCAGCGATACAGGAATGCGGCACCGGTTGTGTCTGAATAAATCAAAGAACGCCTCACATATGAAAAGCAAAAACAATATAGCTTTCTCCGTAATATTGCCTGTATACAATCAGGCGTCATTTGTAAGACGTGCCATAAAGAGCATGATGGCGCAGACTTATGACAATTGGGAACTTATAATAGTGAATGACGGCAGTACTGACCGCACCGCTGAATTCGTGGCGTCATTTATTGACGGTGCGAGAGTAAGATATATATCAAGCCCTGAAAACGAGGGCTTGGGACGTGCGCTTAACCGCGGTCTTGACGCTGCGTCAAACGATTACATCACATATCTTCCTGCCGATGATTTCTATGATGGTTCCCATCTGGAGAAGATGGCGGATGCATTCAGGGATAACGAGAACGCTGCTGTCGTGTTCAGTGGCATAAGATATGACGAGTCTGAGGAACCGGGAGTGATGTCGTGGCGCACATGTAAGGGTGCTGTCCCGGGACACGCGCTGCAACTTGTGCAGACGGCTCATCGCAAGACGGAGGACAGATGGACCGAGCGTGAGGAGCTTGTCACGGAAGATCTTTTTATCATGTTCTGGCGTAAGCTTACCCGCTGTGGCGTGTTCGTACCAACGGGAACGGCTACATGCGAATGGACCAGTCATCCGTTTCAGCGGCATAAGATATGTGGTGAACGTTATGGTGGCGGTCTCAATAAATACAGAGCATACTATCATGTGTCAAGACCCCTGCGATTCATGGCGTCGCGATATAAGACTGTGGATGAAAAGGAGGCTTATGCGGAATACAGGAGACCGCTACAGACAGCCTGCGGAGACGGGTTGAAGATACTCATAGTAGGAGAACTGGCGTACAATCCGGAACGAATACGCGCACTGGAAGAGGCTGGACACAGACTTTACGGTCTGTGGGCAAAACCGCGTTTCTGCTATTCCACGGTCGGCCCGTTGCCCTTCGGACAGGTGGAGGATGTGCCTTATGACCAATGGAGAAAGCGTGTGGAGGAGATAAAGCCGGACATTATATATGCACTGCTAAGCACATCGGCAATAGACATTGTCCATGAGGTTCTTTCGGCAGATACCGGAATTCCCTTTGTGTGGCATTTCAAGGAAGGTCCTCATGAGGCGATGAAGGACGGACTGTGGGACAAGCTGATAGACTTATATACATACGCTGACGGTCGTATTTATCTGAATGATGAGACCAGGAAATGGTTCGGGCTTTTCATTCCGGACGAGAGAAAAGCGCCGCAGATGACACTAGACGGTGATATTCCTAAAAAAGAAGTGTTCAAAGACTGCTTTTTAATAAAATTGTCTGAACTGTACGGTGGTGTGCATACCGTCGTAACAGGACGCATTGTTGGTCTTACCCCGAAGGACATGAGTATTCTGGCGGCAAACGATGTGCATGTTCATCTGTATAATGAGAACACTGTGCCGGATAAAGTGATGGCTGAACAGTTTCTAAAAGCTGCGCCCGGACATTTCCATGTCCATCTTCATTGTCCGCAGAACGAATGGGTAAGTGAGTTTTCAAGATATGACGCGGGATGGCTTCATTGTGTAGGCAGCAACAATGGAGGCTCGCTGTTCAGGGCTACATGGGCAGACCTTAATCTGCCTGCGCGCATAAGCACGCTTGCCGCAGCGTGTCTGCCGATGATACAAAGACGGAATGACGGTAACATCTCGGCACAGCAGGAATATGTGAAAAGCCGTGGTATGGGACTGTTCTATGATGATATTGACGAACTTGTGGCACTGCTTAAAGACAGGAAACTTCTTGAAAGGATTACGCGCAACGTGATGGCGGTGCGTGATTCTCTGACATTCGACAGTCATGTTGATGAACTTACGGCTTTCTTCAGGCGTGTAATAGAGTGGCGTGTCAGCCGCTGACTGCCGGCGGATGTGTTTACAACACGGGGCATAAGGAGAAGGAACGCATTCCCGTGAAATACTTTTTTATAGATAAAACAGGTGTGACTGTCAATCATAGAGCAAGCTCTCATAGCCCTCGTAGCCATTGTTTAACACATGAATAATCGCGTTATTTTACGTGGTCAATCCAAAGTAGAGACGCAAAATTTTGCGTCTCGCAAGCAACGATGCGCAATAGGGCTGGGTGAATATATGGCTGTTGTTGCAGCGGTTTTCCTCGGGAGACGCAAGATTTTGCGTCTCTACAGGGCTGACGCCATCATTGTTTTAATGTGAGACAGATGTGACTGTCAATCATAGAGCAAGCTTCCATAGCCCTCGTAGCCATTGTTTAATACATGAATAATCTCGTTATTTTACGTGGTCAATCCAAAGTAGAGACGCAAAAATCTTGCGTCTCACAAGCAATGATGCGCAATAAAGCGGGGTGAATATATGCCTGTTGTTGCAGCTGTCTTCCTCGGGAGACGCAAGATTTTGCGTCTCTACAGAGCTGACGCCATCATTATTTTAATGTAAAAAACATCGTTTTCAGTTTATTTTTCATATATTAGCGGTGAAAACTCTATTGATGTGATATTAATCTATTGGCTATGAGAATAAAAAGAATGATATTGATGTGTGCGGCACTCGTGCCGATGGCTGTCATAGGTCAGCGGCTGCCGT
>ULSD01014052.1_pt1 | contig 24709 bp, 25 predicted proteins | sample 1956051 | NCBI WGS metagenome assembly ULSD01 (sample SAMEA4835699, study PRJEB28245) | human gut metagenome | biome: gut microbiome; material: fecal sample | place: Denmark | collected 2008
TCTAGAGTAAAGACTAAATCTCCTCTTTGTAATGATTTAAATTTCATTTCTTCCATACTGCATTATTTTTATTGATTAGACTTAATCCCATTTGAACCATACTGGGATTCTGTTTCATAAATTCTACTAGGTTCAAGAAATTATAGTATCCATAGATATCTATCAGTCTTTGTGCTTCATCGGCTACTCTCTTTGCTACTTCTAAATTAGGAGCTGGTAGTTGCATTTGGAGAGTAAAGGTTTGTAGTTTATTATCTTCTTCCATGTTTCTTACTAGATTAAAACGAAAAAAGGGAAATACCCACTACAGGTACCTCCCTTTTCCCTAATCAACTTTAATAGAAATTATGCAGTTTTATTACCTAAAGCCTGTACTACCGAGTTAATAATGTTTTGATCTCTCTGAGCATCAACTACTCGATTCAGTCTAGCAATTTCTTGGTCTTTTGCAGTGTTCTCAATCAAGCACTTAATCTCTTGCTGGCCTTTCATTACCTCGCAATGATTACGTTCTGCCTGAAGAGCTAATCGGTTTTCAGATTCTCTAACTAGGCCTTTAATTTCACAGCAGCAAGTTGACTGTTGATGTTCCATCTGGCAAAGACGATCCATAACCCGATTGAACCCTGCTCCCATTTGATCACGAGAATCCCGGATATCAGAATTAGTCTTATAACCAAGATCACAAAGGCCACGTTCAGTAGCAAAGCGATTGTTAAGTACTTCTTTACCTACACCCTCTACTTGTCTAGAAACTCCTGCAACTTCAGAAGTAACTCCACGAGCAGCATCCGAGATGTCTTTGTAAATACCAGCTTTTGCTTCCTGAACAGTAGATTCCACTTTTTGGATATCAGCTTTTGTGTCATTGATTTTGTCCCACACAGAAACTGCAGCAGCACCAAAACCACCACCTACTAAAGCTCCACCGACAGCACCCCAACCGGAGCCCCATCCTCGATTATTACAACATTCATCACTGTAACGATTACGATCCGCAACCACTACAGTACCTTCACCAGATTTAACTTCCATAATGATTTAGTTTTAAAGTTAATAATTAAATTTATCTATCAATAAATGTACTAGTGTTGTGTTTAGGATTAAATTGTCTAGGTGGGCCAAGAAACATCCCAATGATGGGTATTATTCCCCTCTTCAATCCTAAAATTACCAATTGATAACCATAAACCTCTTACAGAATTATAGGCCCATACATAAACATTATCTCCAATCCCTCTATCCTTAGTAGTACTTTGAAGAGAATTCACAGTTATTTTACCTTCTACTGAGTCTACTGTAATACCTTCACGTATTAAGCTCATATCATACATAGAGGCAGAAGTATGAGGTATATTAGCCGTATCAAATAATCCCCACATATCTTGATCATTACCATTTGTAATATTTAAACTTAATTCCAATCTGAAATTATTTTTAGCTTCTTGAAGAACTCTGAAAATTACTGTTTTTCCAGATGCCTTCTGTCTATAAGTATCTGCTCCAGTTCTTTCGGTATATCCATTTTCAGTTATATTTGCTATAAACCTGAAGGGGGATTGAGTATCTTGTGTCAGTACCAAGCCGATTAATTTCTCTGTTATCTCCGAATGGACTCCCTCTATATCGTCTGCAGATAAGGGGCTACCATTGTGAGTAGAGATAAGATTCAATACATGTTTATTTACCAATCCATTTGAAGGAGCTGAGAAGGTGAAATCAGTGTAATGCCCATTACCATCTGAGTCAGTAATATAAAACTCATAGACATCTCCTGCTTCTTGAATTATTGTCAGAGTACAAGTTTTACCAGATTCTCCCTGAGTAAAGGTAATAATTCCTGTTCTAGATGAACTACTGTTATTAGTGGCTACCTTAAATGTAGCCCCAGCACCTGAACCAGATATAGTAATCCAATCCACATTAGAAGATAAAGCCCAATTAAGGAATTGATTACCATTCTTCCTAGAATATACTCTTACAGGTCTATTGTATGATGAATCTGAACTTGGCCAACCAGAATAAGTAAGAGAAGTACTCAAAGAATCCCCCGAGTTTTCTCTAATACCAAACTCATAAGTTGAAGCACTCTGTTGTACAGTTTGTACTAACTCTCTATCTAAGCCATTAGGTTGATTAGCTCTGATTGTAAGAGTTCTGCTTGCAGGCTTTGAATGCTCAGGTATGGTAATAGTTACTTTAAAGTAATAACCACTCACATTAGTAATAGTTTCGGTTACTCCGGATGGCAAAATAAGAGTAGGTTTAATAGCTTCGGTAGAACTTAAAGAACCGTTAACATATCTAGACCTATAACTTTTTATATAAAAAGAAATATTACCTCCTTTACCTTCAACAGTACCAATGGATAAAGTACTAGTTTTATAACCACTATTCTGTTGAGTACTATGTTCAAATACTATACCGCTACTGGGATAAGTTACCTCAGCCGAATTCTGTGTAATGATTAAATATACAGGAGTTGCCGTATCGTAAGTAAACTTAATCTTAAAAGTTCTAGGTGATGAGTTAGGGTTTGGTGCTACACTAATACTACATCCACTAGAAGTTTTACCAGAGATGGTAATATCAGATGAAGTTCCCTCAACTACTTCAGCCGAAGTATAAGTAGTTCTAATGTTTTCTACATAAGTTCCGTTTATATATTTATCATAATGGGCATTTACTGTCAATCTAAATCCTGAACCAGTTCCAGGTACATTTTTAGTAGTTGGGTCTATAGATAGGTGATCTACATGGGTTACTTGACCTCCTTCCTGAGAAATTGAGATAGTCTGATCTGTAGCAGTTGGGAAATCGAAAGTAACCGTAAAATTTCTAGCAGAACCACTATTACTTGGGATAGAAATACTATTACCACTAATAGAAGCCGGACTAGAAACTCTTACAGTAGCAGTTTCTGATTCTGTATAACTACTTCCTTGGCCATTCCAAGTATAAGTTCTACTTGCACTCTTAGCAGTTACATTAGATTGACCTCCACTGTAACTGAAAGAAGTTTTATCTACTCTACAGTTGTAACTCCATGAAGAATAAACCTTTCTACCTGCTGCCTGGGTAAAAGTTGCCTGTATAGTTTTACCTGAATACTTCTGAGTCCAAGTTACAGTGATTGATTTACTATTAGTAGATGTATTGTTGGGTACTATTCTACCTTTATTACCGTCGTAATCTGTAGTATACCAAGAACCTTCCGAAGTTTTAGTGACATCCTTCGCCAAACTTTGAGAGATAGTAGTATTAACACCGTTTACTTGCTTAACTCGATTAGAAGCATATGAACCAAAGGGGTATGTACCTCCAGTAGCTGGAGCATTAAAAGAAGGATTACCATTCGGATCCCACTGGAATGTATAAATCCATTGCTCGGCATTGATATCCTCTAACTTGACACATTCATTGTTACCGTAGCTAGCAGCATTACTAATTACAATAACCTTGTCAACATTGGAGTCCTTACCATTATTGAGTGCTAACAACTCAGCCTTGGTAGGGCACTCATTAGAGGTCTTACCAAGGCCGGTCTTATTCAGAATAGCACTCCAAGTTGCTATTTCTGCCATATTACTTATTGTTTAATTGTTTCTTAAAGTCTTCGAATTCTTTTCTCAATAACTTAACTCCTTCGAGAGCCATGACACTGAGCATTTCATATTCTACTACTTTTACTTTTACATATTCCTGACCATCTTCTCCGACGAAAGTTTCGAATCTAGATTGGTTAGGTACTTGAGAAGCAGGTATGGTATTCTCTGATACCAACAGAGGTTCAATTTCCTCTAAGCTCTGAGCAATAGTTCCCACTTGGTATTTACCATTCATCTTGAAGTGAACTGTAGGTATATTACAGATTTGGTCCAGAGTATGGTTCAAATTCTCTACTTGAGATTTTAATCTACCATCTGATTCCTTCCAGAAACCAGAAGCTGCAGTAGTTTTAGCAAATACTACTTGGTCTGTAGTAGCCAATCCTAATTGAGCTCTAGTTACATTATGAGGATTATCCCTTCTGTTTGCATGGGTACTTAAGTCGGTCTGAGCTTTTGTACCTGCAGCCTTAGCATCTGCAATAGCAGTAGCTTGAGCAGTAGATACTGGCATATCTGCTGGAGCTAAGTTCTGTACATTACCTAAACCTATCTGAGCTTTGGTTACATTGTGAGGGTTACTCTTATTGCCAATATGAGCATCTAAGCTTTCCTTAATTACTTTGTCAGAATCCTGGATTAATTTCTCTAATGCAGTTTTAGCAGCATCAGTATAAGCCTTAGCTTCATTCAAAGCATTGGTAATATCTCCATTCAGACCAGAGTTAAGTTTATTGAACATCTCCCGAGTCAATACTCCAGCTCGATTAGCATTAGCAGCTAAAATTTCTAATGTCTGTGTAGTAGCTTCACCATATACTCCCTCAGCTTTAGTAGATTTACTAATCTGTACCCAAACTTTATCCGTATTCTGAACTACTCCTTTACCAGAAATTATAATAGTACCCGGGATAGAATCAAACAGTTTCTTATCTGCTGCAGTTTGTACACCTGCTAAGTCTTTGGTAGCAGCTGGGATAGGTTGATTATAAGTATTTACACTTGCAGTATTACCAAAATCTGAACAATCGAAATTTAATCTAACTTCAGTAGCATTTCTAGTCCAAGCTCTGTCATCCTTAATATGAGAATAAAACTTTAGATTATCATTCAGAGATTTTCTCCAATCAGCTAAAGCTTTACCCTTACCTCCATCATAAGCAGTACCAGTAACTTCTCCAAGTATCAGTGAAGAAGTATTACTATCTACAAACTGAGTACCTGACCAACGGAATTGATAAGAGGGTTCATCCTGGGTAATATTCAAATATATCTTACCTGATTCTCCAGTAATAGGATTAGCATGATCTGGGTCAGAATATAATTTAATGTTGCTCAGCTTTCCAGTTTCACTGATATCATAAGTAGCATAAGCTTCGATAACATCATCAACATAAGAAGGCAATTGACTAGAGGGTACTAATCCATTACCATCCAAAGATGCCAATCCATTAGCCTTACCCTTAGTTGCTACGAAATCATCATGCTTCTTTTCTAAGTTATTGATATTAGTTTGTAACTTATTCTCAAGAGCAGTATCTGCAGCAGCTCTGGCTTCTTCTTCTTCCTGAATCTTTTGCATCTGAACCTGGTCGTATTCAGCACGAGCATCTGCCTCTTCTTTGATAGCTTGAGTAAATTTGGTGTCTAATGCCTGGTCAGCTGCTTTTCTATCTTCGATTTCTTGAGCAAGGGAAGCTTCGGAAGAATTCTTCAAGGCTTCAATGGCATCTTTTCTGTCTTGGATTTCCTTAGCAATCTGCTGGGGTAAAGTTTCATCCAACTTAACCTTATCAGCAGCAGTCATAGTACCAGCTTTAGTAATTGAAGCTACTGGTAAATCAAAAGTAGTATTATCATCTTTATATATTCCTTCGTTTACAGTTTTTCTGTTTACTGATACTGTAACTTTATTAGCATCTGAAGTTGCTCCTTCTCCAACTACTACAGTCTGAGGAATAGAGTTAAATAACTTCTTATCTGCTGCAGTTTGTACACCGGCTTTCTCAGCAGTAGAAGCGGGGATATCTACAGTGAAATCATTAGATTTCTGTATACCTTCATCGGAGTTATATGTACTTCTACTTATGTTAGTAGTAACCACACCAGCCTTAGGTGTATAACTAGCTCCAGTGATATAATCATTGGGCATAGAATTCCATCTCTTCTTATCGGCTGCCGACTGAAGACCTGCTTTAACATCTGTAGAAGCAGGGATAGCAAACTTATGAGGCATAGGTTCTCCATAGAGATTACCTTCTCCTTTTACAGAACTCTTAAAGTTTACTTCAGCAGAAGTACCATTGATAACCAAGTTCGGATCAATTTCCGTAACCATAGTTAAGGGTAAAGCATTTGAAGTAGCTTCTTCTTTCTGAAGACGTTCATCTAAGCCGTTAGTGATACCATTAAATTTATTCTCAAGTGCGGTATCAGCTGCTTTTCTATCTTCGATTTCTTTATCTATACGTTTACCCAGAGCATTATCAGCAGCAATTCTTGCAGCCTCTTCAGCATCAATATTATCCTGGAGAACTTTATCTGCAGCAATACGCTCATTACGTTCTGTAGTAAGGTCCTGAGTATTCTTATCTACTTTAGCTTCAATACGAATATCCTCAGCCTTTCTAGCCTCAATCTCTGTATTCAATAGTTCCTTGATTTCAAGGTAGCCAGTATTCTGATTACTTTGTAATCCCTGAATTAATTCTAGGTTACGTTGAATATTAGCAGTATTCTTAGCAATTAATTCATCCTGAGCCTGAGCCTTTGTTAATAATTCAGAACGAGTTTCTGTTACGAAAGTTCTCAGTTCACTTACTGTAGCATTAAGTGTAGTACTTAATTCAGTAAACTTCTGAGTAACTTGTTCATCAGCTACAGTTCTATCGGAGATTTCCTTATCTATAATACCTTTAAGTTCAGTCAGCTTATTAGTAATTGTAGTTGCAAAGTTAGGATCATCTCCCAATGCTTTTGCAATCTCTTCTAGTGTATCTAATACTCCAGGAGCAGAACCAATAACCTTTTGGATTGCAGCTTCTACTTGTTCGGCATTCTGATAGTTAGAATCGTTTTCCAACTGAGATACCTTAGTAATGTAGTTAGCAAATTCCTGGATATTATCTAACTTAGCTTTTAATAAGTCGGTAAAGTCATTTGAAGAAAGCTCTTTGCCATCTACTTTATCAACCTTTCGGTCATTCAAGTTTTCAACAGCCTGAACTCTATCTGATACTTCCTGAGTAATCTTATTCTCTAACAGAGTGTCTGCCTGAGTACGATTAAGGGTTTCGGTATCAATATTATTCTGAAGCTTGGTATCTTCTTGTAGTCTACTTTGAGCCTCATCATTGATATCTTTAGATATAGCTACCAAATCATCTTTGTGATTTTCCATAGCTGTAGTCAGAGAATCCTTAAGAGCTTGTTCAGCAGCCTTAGCTCTTTCTACTTCGGTTTGAATAGCAGTAGTGTTATTAGTTACTTTCTCCCTGAGCTCATCTAAAGAACCGGTTACTCCACTATTGAGGCTATCTATTCTGGTGCTTAAAGCATCATCACCTGCCTTACGATCTTTAATCTCCTGGTCGATTCGAGCATTGATTTTCTCATCTTCATTTGCCCGGGCAGTAGATTCAGTATTTATCAAGCCAGTGAACTTATTATCTAATAAAGTATCTGCTGAAGTTCTATCAGAGATCTCCTTATCGATATTCTGCTGTAAAACAGTATCACCAGCTTCTCTCTTTGAAACCTCAGTGTTCAAGTCGATATTTACCTTATCTACCTGAGACTTAAGATTAGTATCAGCATTGGCTCTTGCTTCAGCTTCTGCATTAACCATGCCTTTTAATTCAGCATAATCTTCAGCTTCCTTAGTAATCTGGTCATTTAATCTGTCAGTATTACGTTGGATATTTGCCTTGTTAGCATTTACTTCTGTTTGCAAAGCATCTATCTTAGCCTGAAGTTCATTTTTAACGGTATTTACCGCATCCTGAATAGATAAAGCCAATTCTTGTATCTTGGTAGCATTAGCAGTTACTCGAGTATCTAATGCAGCATCAGCAGCCTTACGATCCGTTTCTTCTTTAGTGATAGCAGCTTGTAATGCAGCATCGGCATCTTTTCTATCTTGGATTTCCTTATTCAGACTAGCTTGAATACCGTCGGTGTTACCAGTAATTTTATCTACTTCGTTATCAACGTATTCTTTCAACTTAGCCTCAAGAGCAGTATCGGCTTCTTTACGTTCAGTAACTTCCTTATCTACATTAGCCTGTACCTGGGCATCAGCTTCTGTACGATTAGTAATTTCTTGATTCAACTGTTCGGTAATAGCAGCCAATTTCTTGGTAATTGTAGTTGCAAAATTAGGGTCATTACCCAAAGCATCTGCAATCTCCTTCAAAGTATCAAGAACCTCTGGAGCTTCCCCAATAATCTTTTCAATAGCTGCCTGAAGATCTGCTTCAGTTTGATAACCAGCATCATTGATAAGCTGAGATACTTTTGTGATATAATTAGCATGTTCTTCAATGCCATCCAATTTAGCCTTGAGAATATCGGTAAAGTCGTTTTTAGTAAGAGAATAGCCTTCTCTTTTATCTACCTTACGATTATCTAAGTCTTTATCGGCAGCAATACGTTCTTGTTTTTCTTGCTCTAGTTTTTCAAGCAATTCGGTTTTATCTGTACCGGCCTGAGTTTTCAAATCCTCAATCTTATGGTCAAGGATTTCATCTTGAGCAATTCGAGTTTCTTTCTCGTTATCAATATTGTTCTGAAGTACAGTATCTGCATTCTGACGGTTCTGAGCTTCTTGAGTAATATTCTGCTGTAAACCATTATCTGCATTCTGACGGTCAGAAGTTTCCTTTACAATCTGTTGGTGTAATACTTCATCCTGAGCAGTACGAGCTGCAGCTTCAGCATTAATCTTGGATTCAAGTTCTTGGTCTGCAGTTTTACGATCACTGATTTCGGTGTTCAGTTTAGATTCTAATGCTACATCTGCATTTGCTCTTTCTGAAGCCTCGGTTAGAATTTTATTATTTAAGTCGGCAATATCCCTAGTATGGTCTAACTGTACTTGATGAACAGCCTCGGTCAGTTTCTCATCAGCAGCTCTACGTTCAGCAGCTTCCTTATCTACCAATTCCTTAGCATATTCTTTAGCTTCAGTTAAGTTATTGTCAGTTTCTACTTCCAAATCACCAACCCGGTCTTCTACCTTTTGAATACGAGCATTGACTGCTTCTATCATCCTAGTAATATCTTGTACTACTTTAATGATAGTTGCATTCAACGTATTAACCGAGTTAACCAAGTTATCGTTCACAATCTTAATCTGAGAAGCTAATTCGTTTTCACGGTTCTTAGCTCTAGTTACCTCAGCTTCTAATTGAGTACGTAATTCAGTTAATCGGTTAGTGATATTGGTAGCAAAGTTTGGGTCATTGTTTAATGCTTCAGCCAATTCCTTTAATGTATCCAAAGCATCATCAGCACCATCTACTAAGTCATGTATATATTTCTCAACTTGTTCTTGAGTCTGATATTTCAAATCGTTTTCTAGTTGAGAAACTTTAGTAACGTAGTTAGCATGTTCCTCAATTCCATTCAGTTTTTCTAGCAATTCATCAGAGAAGTTATTTTCTGACAAATCCCAACCTTCTTTCTTATCTACCTTGTTTGCAATTGATAAGAAGAATGCCCAGAACTCTTTAAGAGTTCCAACAAAACCATGAGCCAAAGAGTCATCATAATAACCCTGTAATAGCCGTTGGTCAATCTCTTCGCAAGTGTAGTATTTACTAACGTACATATGTATATATTTTAAGGTGTTACTTTATTCTTTCCCAATAACAGTTCTGAGTTATTACCACGGAAGTATTCTTTTTCTTTACCAGCAAAAGCATTTGGGATATCATCTGGATTATCTGGGTCAACATCTCCTCCATCCTCTATATCCCCAACTACTACGGCATAATCAGGTAATTTCCTAACTCTGAACTTAATAACTTGGCCAAAGCCTATATGAGGTATATCTTTATCCCATACCTCTCCAAAGTAATCTTGGTAATTTGATACGAACTTCATACCAGTCATAGATTGCATGGTAGTAGCCGAATTACCAGTACCAGGCATTTCTATGTGAACTCCAGAAGGTCCATTCAAGATTATAAGATTACTGTCCCACCAATCTCCTTCTACATTGTTAAGCTTGGTGAAACGTAACATTAACATTTTCATATCTTTATGGATTTTGTTCTACGAATTTGATTTTAGTATCTCTATCCCTTTTGAGGATTACCAAGAATACCAAAGCTTCATCTTTAGCCTGAGATACTTGAGTATCTCCAGAAGGTTTATATACTATCCCATTGATAACAAATCTATCCTCAGACCAGTTAAAGTTCCAATAACCTTCCTGATTGAGATATCCGATTTGTTCTATGTAATTCTTTGAAATAAGTATAGAAAGGTTCTCATCATCTAATTCTCCAGAAACTGTGGCTTTATTTATTGGCCAGTTCCTAAAAGCATTGTAGTAGCATAAAGCTTCTATGGGAATATTATAATATCTTGGGCTATCATCCTCAGCATGATTTAGATATTGATTAACATGTTTAGCCCAAGTAATTGTTTGTCTTCCAGCATCCCAGTCTAAGAAATCGGTGATAATCTTTTTATACCTATTCCAAGAATGGTTCTTAACCATTCTCCAAGGTTCTTTTGTCATGATTTCTTATCTATTATGGTTAACGAAGGTTTACTTGCTTTATTGAGAGGAGCTGTTGGATTAGGTCCTCCCAAGGGAGTTGGTTTTCGATGATTTACTACTTTTGGTACTACTAACCGTTCGATTTGATCACAGAATGGTAAGTATATCTCTAACCTAGATGCTAGCATACAGAGATTCTTTCTCAATTCATCCATATATCCTCCAGGTTGGATCATCTTTGAATAAGTACTCCATAAGCTAGATATACTTTCGGATATCTTATCATAATACTGTACTTCAGTAGGACCCGTAGTAATTTGTTTTATCCTATCTCCTCTAGCATGTTCTCCAGGTGAATCACCATCTTGGTCTGGTCCATGAGATTCAGTGGAGATAATTTCTCTAAAACTGTTTCCTGCAACCAACAGGATATTTTGTATTTGTATATTGAGATAATCCCATACGGCCAATTCCATAATTAATTGGTTTTCTAGTCCCTCATACCATAATTCATCATTATATTTATCTGGTGGTATAGTATGATTTACTAGTGGGAAGATATATAATTGCCATTTAGTGATGTATGCAGTTTTATCTTCTATGGTCATACTCTCATTTAATTCCTTGGGAATATACCTATCTATCAAATTATAAATGGTATCTTGAAGAGTAGTATGTCCATAATTACATACAACTACGGTTCTAGTACAAGTCAAATCTAATCCTTCAGAATTAGTGACATGTAGTGTTACATCATAAAATCCAGACTTCTCATAAGAGTAAGATTGATGTCTTCCACCATTGAAAACCTCTCCCTTATCATCGCCAAAGTCCCAGTCAAAAATGGATTTGGCCGGGACTTTGGTTAATACTCTAAATGAAACTTCCAGACCTGATGTTACATATGTGAAGTCTAGATTCTTTTTCATTTATATTCGGATTTGTTTATTCTTTGTTTTCTTCGAAATCTTCAAGTAAAACTTCAAGGATATCTTTTACGGTATCTTTCGGATCAGCTTCGATTTCATGTTTCTTAGCAATCAGCTTAGCTTCTTCAAGTGAATAAGCTTTGGCAATCTTACTGATTTCCATACCCTTTGCAAACTGAGCAGCTAGCTTCTTGTCAAGCTTTTCGATATCCTCAGCAGTATACTTGGCAGTTTTGTTCTTATCCGGAACTAAAACCAAGTGGCCAGAAACTAAAGCTTTCTGAATACGTTTTGTTCTGTACTGACGGGCAGTAAGTTCTCTCTCTTCGCCTTTTGCAATTGAAATACCTGTTACCTGGTCGTTAAAACTGTAGGCATTAGTTCCAACTGTTACAATATAAGTAGTAGCCATAATCTTTTATTTTAGGTTATAATATAAAACCCCGAACAGAATGGATTGAAACTGTTCGGGGAGAAATTAGACAAAAATACAATGAAGAAATCCCGGATATTATTCTAAGTTAACCAATAGGTATGGGTCAATGTTCATGAAGCTCGGGAATCCAGCTTCAGAGAATTTCTTGTTAGCTGCCAACAGAAGAACAGCATCCTGGTACATCTTAGAGAAACCTGTAGTCAGAGAAGCATATACAGCTTCAGTCTGATTAGATACGATTCTTTCTGATTCAAGCATCAACTGTTTAGCAGTAAGCTTAATCAAGGCAGCACTGGTATCTACCATCAACAACTGCTGATCGGGAGTTCCCGGGTGAATATAGAAGTCAGCCTTGTTGGGAACCGGAGACTTGATATTCAATGTAGCTTCTGTAGTTCCTGAGTGACGTTCTTTAAATTCAGGCAAGTTCAACATCTCGATAGCCTGGTCTTCACCACCAATCATAGTAGTAAAGTTACGGCCCATACGAGCAGCACGAACCCAGATATGCAACAAGTCTTTATAAGTAATACCGTTGGTTGTTTCATATACACCAATAACCGGAGCAGATTCAGAACCATCAGCTTTGTTACCGTTCATCAAAACATCCATTGCCAAAGTATCCATAGCATAACCCAACTGAATACCAAAGTCACGGAGATAGATTCCCAATACATCGATTGAAACGTAGTTTTTAACTTCGTCAGTAAGTTTAAATCCTTTACCGATTTTGAACAGAGAAACTGATTTCTGTCCGAAGCTTACATCTCCCAAAGGAATTGTTTCTGCTTCATTTACCTTAGCGGGAGCAGCATCCGACATATTTACCATCGGCATAGTTACCTGCAAACCATTAATTGATTGGTCTGAAGCAATGATGTTCGGGTAGAAAGGTGCCTGACGCATACCAGTTGTAATAGCAGCACGGATGATTTCCGGTACAATCCAACGGATATTCTGTTGCGGCATAGTGAAGATGTTCTGCATTGTATCAATCTTCGGATTAATGCCCAACTTTTCAAAGAAGGCATCCTGTGATACACCATATTTACCCTGTACCAGTTCTTCCAGAGTAACTTCAATAGGCAATGTGTTGTTGGAACCCTGACGGTATGCTTCCAAACTTCTTACCATTTCCGGAAGTTCCTTTCTAAGGTCTTCCATTTTCAATTGTGCAAATTCTGTATTCATTGTTCTTTTAATGTTCAGTTAATGATTAGCGTACCAATACTTGAATAATATCATTAGCTTCATCAGCCGGTACGATGCTAATGAATTTTGTTTCATCGGTTGAAGTTTCAGCAGTGATGAAACGGTCAATCAACAGAGTATCTGTGGGTTTTACATAACCACATTCCATAGCCTCTTTAGCTACCCAGTTTACAACCATGAAAGCTTCTACAGCTACAGTTACTTCTACGGGGAAATTTCTTTGAGCCTGATAAGCAGGGTTAATGTTGTCAGTTACAGCTATACCCAGATAAACCTGGCTGCCATCTCCACCCGGGATATAAGGTTCGATATTACCATCGGTATCCAAAGCTACCGGCATACCCTGATGAATAACTTTGTTTTCTTTTACACAGAAAGCCTGATGCAACTTGTTAGATTCGCTCTTATAGATCACCGCTCTGGGAGTTTTTTCACCAAACAGAGTCATCGGTTGATCCTGATTTACCAGCTTAGTAGTAGGATGTGTATTCATATTCTTCTTATTTTAGAGATTATTTTAATTTGTTTGAATAGATACCTTTCAGAATCTCTTCAGTACTCTTTTCGGAATTCTGAGCAGTAGCTTTGTTATCAGATTTATCTTCTGGCTCAGCTGCAGAAGAAGCACGGCTTACATCATGAGAACCGCATTTAGCACAGGTCATTGGGAATTTTTCTTCCAATCGAGCTTGGTAATCTTTAGTAAGAGAGATCAAAGTTACCATGCCGGTAGTTTCGGCATTCAACATTGTAACGATAGTTTCATCAGCTTTGTCACCCATAAGTTTTTTATAGGTTGCAACAGCATTTTCACGGAGAGATGCAATGTGGTTTTTACCTACCTGAGCCATTTCTTTCAGATTTGCAACTTCTGCATTCAGATTAGTAACCTGTTCTGTAAGAGAAGTTTTTTCTGTAGTTAAGTTATCCACAGTAGTCTGAAGAGTGTTACGAGAATTAACCAATTCCTGAATGGCTGCAAATGCAGTTTCCTCGTTCATCTCTGTACCTTCGGCAAGAGTAAGGCAATCTTTACCAAAGATTCTTTCTAAAAATTTTTGTAGTTCATTCATATCTTTATTATTAGGATTTTGATTTCCTTGATTATCATCATAAGATTGGGAAGTATCGTTATTTTCACTGAACAAAGCTAGATCAGTTTTCGTATCATAGAAGAAATACTGTTTAGACTTATCATCTCTATATTCTTCGTATGAAGCCCAAGTTCTCTTGGCAAAATTGGGATTAATGATTTTACCATCATCCCCAATCTTCTGAGCAAAAGCATCAGCTCCATGAGATACCAAAGAGGTTTCTAAGTATCTTACTACTTCAGTAACTATTCTTCGTACCATAACTCCCTTAGAATCATAGGTACCCAGTTTCTGGTAGAATTCGTTATCTTCCATATTTGGGTGAGACTTATCCCACTTAAACTGTACTGTTACTGAGTTAGAATGGATAGATGGAGGATCCATAAGAATGCCTCTAGCAATTCTCGGATTTGCTTTACCATCAATCTTTAATATACCATTAATACCTGCAGGAATAACAAAAGAACCATCCTTGTATTCATCTTGCCAGATAACTTGTGATACAGCTCCAATAGCATTACCAATATTAGTCTCATGGTCACAGTTTACTGTTTGTCCTAAGATCATTCTCATAGAAGCTTTTAATACTCCATTTTGACTAAAATCGGTAGGATTCCAGTTCTTAGACACAATAGTTGCAGATAATAATCTGAACATTGGTTCAATAAACTCCTCATCTTTAGGAGTAAGTTCTTCTGGCTTCAAGTCAGGATAATAGGTATTATAATCTATTTCTCCTCCCCAAAAACCAAATTGACTGACTGACTCCTTAGAAGTTTGAGCCCATTTATAAAAATTCTCCGAGAAGGTTTGTGGTTCTATGGATGTTGGGATATACCCAGCCATTATAGTATGACCACTACCTATCACTAAAGAATCCAAATGTTCTCTGTTCTTTTTAGTAATCGGTTTACTCATCTTGATTTAGTATTTTGATCTCCTCGTGAAGGAGCCGGGTTATTTTTATCTCTTGATCTACGAGCGGATTGATTCTTATCGTCCTGTCTCTGTTTCTTCTTAGTACCCTCTTGTGGGTCTGAATTACCTCCCTTAGCAAATTGGTCTTCTAATGAAACTCTTGGTTCTTCTTCTGAAGGAGAATCATAACCCATTTCCCAAGCATATTGATATTGAGAAATGATACCTGCCTTGTAAAGTAAGTCAAGGTTCTGAATCTTATACTGTCTACCCTGTTGGATTTTAACCTCATCAGAGATAGTGGATGATCCCCAAGTAATGGATATTCCCTTACAATCAAAGCCAGCCAGACGTAGTTCTAGTTCATAAATAAACTTAAGAACATAAGAAACTATCATTTGGATATTCTTTAACTGACTTATAAGCTTAGAAAGCATAATACCAGTTGCTCCTTCCCCAATGGAAGCTTGTACTCCAATTAAGTTGCCATTTACTCCCAAACCATTAGCAACTGATTGCTGGTTCATATTCCAGGGTTTATCAATATTGCTCATCTCTTTTGAAGTAGAGTTAAGTTTAAACTGGTGGTCATCAATGTAACCAGTTACTACTCCATCCTTCATACCTTCCCTTACATTCTGTTTCAAACGTATTAGCTCCCTATTTAATCTTCTAGTGTAAGCTTCTACATTTTCATTAGGTTTCTGTTGTGGTTTTTCCATCAAAGCCTCTAGAAAACCAACCATACCACAGATTTCCATGATATGTTTAAAATTGGTTTTCATATCATGCTGACCCTTTAATGAGTCCAATGATGCCATAAAAGGAGGTATTCCATAAGGTTCATCGGTATCATTATACATACCAACATAACAGTAGGTCTCTGTATTAAGTTTGATATAATCTTGCTTATTCGAGCCATTCCAAAGAGTGTTCCTCTGATATGGACTGTATACACCATTATTCTCTCTTTTGAATACTATCCTATCTGGTTTGAGGAATAATACAGTAGCTAAACCCTCAAGCTTTTCATTTGGTACGGCTTCTACTGAGATAGCTCCACTAATCATCAATTGGACTATCATTTTGTTTACCAAGCCATCCATACCAGCAGTATAGTTAGACCATTTAGAGGATACCTTAGAAAGATGATCTCTCATCTTATCAGCCTCTTTATCGGTATTATTAGGGAAGGTTATGTTGTGACCAGTATTAGCAAGCTTAAACATATCCTGTAAAGCTATGTTAACATCTGGATTCACTTTATATAAATCCCTTAAAAGCTGAATCACTTCAACACGAAAAGAAGGCGTAACCATCTGAGTTAAGCCTTTCAATGTATGAATGAAGTTACCTGGGTCATCATCCGGTTCCGATACTCTACCGGGTGAAATAGGTACCTCCTCTTTTTTACTTGGAGGATTAGCCTTGTTTTCTTGTATTGGAGATCGATTCCTTCTATCGAATCCAAAAAACTTAAGAATTTTCATTTCGGTTGTATTATTACATTAGTTTTTCCTTTTCGTATGTGATTACATATTGCTTTACCAAATATATCATCATCAGAATAAACATCTCCTTCCAAATCCACATCTACAGCAGAAGTATTATTTCGGTGTTTACCCATGGCTACGGGTCTACCCAAACCATCATATATAAAGGTAGGAGCTTCTTGAACAAAGAAAGGATCCTTCACAATGATATTCTCTTCTCGAATATCTTGTTCTAGACCCTCTATAATTACTGAACGATTCTTTTGGGTAGTTAACCAACCCGGAGATTTATCAACCTCTGGTCTGGACTTACCTTTCTTTTTCAGAAGCTTTTGATAGTAATATAGGTTAGGGTATCCTTCTGACTGAAGAGCAGAAGTTACTGCTAACCCAACGTCGTTAGATTCTGGAGCTACAACAGCAAAATTAAATAATTGCCCAGTATCTCCCAGTAACCTAGCATATTTATCTACTGCCATTCTTCCCTTATACACAACTTGTTCTTCTCCAAGCTTGTCCATACAAGTGAAAGAAGAATAGTCTGAGCCTCTACCTGTTGCAACGTCTGCACCGATAAAGTACTGTTTATTTGGATCTGGTTCGTTGAATTGTCTATACTGACGATTGAAACGATATTTTAAAACTGGATAATCACTTAAGCAATCTTCGATAGCCTTGATATCTGCCATATCAAATACTGTATTACCTGAAGAAAGAAAGTCTCCATCGATTTCTTGTGCAGTTCTTTTTGGACCCAATGCAGAAGCCATCTGGTCATACCAAGATTGATCCCGTTCTGGGTGCATCTGCCAATATAATCGAATAGCATTGAAAGGATTACCTCCAGCTATAGCATCTACCCATGTTGAATGGTAAAAATTACCCATACCGTATGGAGTAGAATTGATGATGGCTGAACCTCCGGTGGAAAGCGTAGGGAAGGCAGCTGCCCAAATAGCTGAAGCCCACCGAACGATTGCAGCCTCATCAATTACCAGGAGAGAAAGAGATTCTGAACGACCGGCTTCGGAAGATGTTGGGATGGATTCTATGAATGAACCATTATCGAATTCGATCATAGAGGCAGAACCAAATTCCCCAGTTCTTCCGTTAATGATCGGGGTTTGCATATACCATGGAAGATTCTTATACATGAACTTAATCTTCTTAAGTACCTTCTTAGCTGTTGTATCCTTAATGGAGATAATGTTTATCTTCTTATTAGGATGATATGATGCCAGCCATAAGCAGTACATAGATATAAGTTCTGTAATACCCGCTTGCCTGAACTTTAACAAGATATTGAATCTCTGGAGTATAAATTGGTATAGTACGGCTTTTTGATACGGATATAATTCAAATCGAACCTTTCCTCTCACTGGATGTATCACATAACAAAAAAGACTGAAAAAGAAAACATCCGTTGTAACCCTAGATAGATTAGATAATTCTTCTCTTGTAAGGTTAGTGGGTGTTTCCTGTATCTTCTTTGCCATAAAATCTAAAATTTATAAGTTACTACCAGTTCTAAATCAGTTTTGATACCTGAGAAATATCTTGGGTAATAAAAACTGTTTATCCCCAGTTTGTAATTAAATCTCTTAGTCTCGATTGAAATTCCTGTTCCCAAATCCCATAGATTGTTAAAGGGTCGGTACTTACCATAAACATAAGGAACTAATCTTATTCTAGATTTAATTTCTTGTGTGGTAAGTTTTCCGTTATACCAAGAATACTTGTAGTTATTAGTGTCGATATTGAATAACCTACTAGAATAAATTCCCGAGTTTTGATTAAGGAAACTCAATGTAAGTTGATTCTTATCGATTACTAATTGAACAAGAGAATCCTTCTCTGATATCTCTGCTGAATCGGTACTGCATAAACCCTGGCTAACCGAAGAATGCGGAGAATTGTAGAGAAGGATTCTACTTGGGTTAAGTAAATTATCGTAGGAAATTGGCAGGAAATCTTTCCTCAAATAAATTGTATCAGTATGTTGAATGATCTCTTTATCAGGTAACATACTGAGTTGTTGATTCAGTTTGTAATTCCTGAAGCAAAGGTAAATAGTAAATCCTAGTAAAAGGACTATCATGGCAACTTTAAGTTTCTTCATAATTTAGACTTTTGAATGATTTCTTTGAGTTCATTAGCATTGTTCTTCAGTTCTTCAAATAAATCCAGGTCTAAGTTCTCGGATTTTGGTAGAGTAATTCCAATGAAATAACATTTTTCAGATTCTCTCATTGAAATTCTACTTCCTAACTTGAAAGCTAATCGGATAACTTTAGACTTAACTAGCTTAGCAATAGATTGTGGAAGAATCCCATTCAACTTAAGTATTCTTCGTTCTTCATGAGTCAATTTCAAATTTTCCATATTTCTTGAGTTTTAGGTTTGTTTATGTTCCATAGTAAACTTGGTACCTCGAAGAGTATGGCTTCTTTTATAATATAATTTAACGCGTCGTGCACAGTAGCTTTAGCTTTAGCTAAAGATACCTTCCTTCCGAAGGAAGGAATATCCTAATGGGTAAGTTAAGATGGGAATTGGGAAGGTATTAGGCCACTTAAATATATACAAGTATATTATATACAGGCCTTAAACCATAATCCTACTTCACATACGGAACCCTTAGCAAGTGTATACCTAGCTTTATTTAACCAGTAATGATAAGTCTTAGGGTCCCAAGTAGCAAATCCCCGAATAAATACTCGGTAGTTTTCAGGAAATCCCATAATTGCCTTGAAATCCTTTATTCCCAAAGGATAACCATCAGGTCTGAATTGCCTATCTGATGGTCTCAAAGTTAAAGGAGGTTTATCATTTTCTAATCGATATACTCCTGGTAAAGTACTCATCTTAGCAGTTTTGATTGGCCATTTCTTTTCATCTTTGAAATCCTTAATCCAAAGCTGTCTAACCTGTCTAACTGTAAGATTTTTCTTTTCAGGTAATTTCCGATAATCATACATGGCTAAAACTTTATCAGTGAAAGGGATAAAAGCTTCCTCTGGAGCTGGTACTAGTAAATCTCTAGTAAGTTTTGGAGTATTTACTTGAAACACTTCATTAAATGAATTCAAATACTTCTTACCCTTGTCTAAATGAACCCCGACAATAACTAATCTCTTTCTTGATACTTGGGAGTTTCCGAAGTCAGAAACGCTTCTTTCGTGAAAAATAAGTTTATAGTTCTTAAAGAAGTCCATTAACATTTCTTTAGAAATGAGAGATAGTAGTCTTGGTAGGTTTTCTATAAGAAAGAGAGCAGGTTCGTAATATTGAATTGACTGAAATACTAGTTGTATACTTTTATTACTTTTAGGGTCACCAAGAGTCTTTGATTTAGATAACCTCATAACTGAGCAACTACCACAATCTGGGCTAGATAATATAATATCTGGATGCCAATCTTTGGGTAATTCATAGCCTTTTAAGAAAGGTATACCCTTGAAATTAGCTTTCCATTGCTCTTCTTTAGCTGTATGAAATACTCCTCTGGGTTCAATATTCCCAATAAGTTTATCTTTAAAAGGGAATAGGAGGGCTCCTTGCCCTCCACATACTCCCAGTACTCTTAAGTCTTCTTTCATTTCTTATAACTTCTCAATTTTATGTATTTGAACCAAGCATAATGCTTTCTAGTTGAAAGATAATCCAGATTTGAATCATTATTATGAGCTTCTTCTTCAAAGCTTACATCATGATACCTTTCATTTTGCTTGTTCCATTTAGCAAAACAAAGAATGATTAAGTACTCGATTCCATACCAAAGGTAGAAAAATATCCATAACATCTCTGCCATTTGCTTTGAATGAATGTGTTCATGGTTATAATCCACCTCAGTAAATTTAGCTCCTTTCCTTACGAATACCAAACCCAATAAATTGATGGCTTTATATCCTTTGAAAGGTATAATATTGTTATAAATTACTTTCATAGCTTATCCTTGAAGTTTTCATATGTATTTCTTAGCTTTTGGTCGTAGTTATTCTCTTTGTAGGCAGGACCATTATATCCTTTTGCAAAGGCATCCCAGTCTTTTGCCTTCAAATGTTTCACCAAACCAGAGTTATAGAGGAAATGGTACATCATTTCTAGCTGCATTTCATGAGATTCAGACATCTTTTGGATCATTTCATCTACTGATTGACATCCACAAAGCTGATAATTGAAGCCCATAATCTGTCCCAATCCCCAAGAAGTAGCTAAATTAGCACAGTTTTCATCAATTTTACGAGCTGCTTCAAGTCTTTTCCACTCTCCTTCACCTCCTAAGTAGAATTCTTTGGTCCATTTCTGATAAACCAGACTGGGATTTCTCTTGGCTAGATCGTATAAATAGGTTCTTTTACCTTCTCCATCGAGTTTTATCTTCAAATATTTCCACATTACATGACCCTCGAAGAGAATTTGAGGTCTACCAGAGGGTAAAAATCCGTCTCGATTACCACATTCTACTACAGTTACTGTCTTTAACAGAGCTGGTTCAAGGTTTAACTTGTTTGCAACCTTGGCAATTAATTCGTTAGTAAGTTTATCCATAATATAAATTCTTAGGTTTACATTAAAGAGGATAAAGTATTGCTTGTAGCCTTTCTTAGGTGGGTATATCGAGTTCTATTTATCAATGAATAAATAATTTAATTATGGATATGGGAAAGAAACAACGGATTATGGTTGATTGGTTTAGGAAAACCTTAGATGAATCGAAGAAACCCTGGAATACCCAGGTATATTTGATAACTGATAAGTATCAGGTTTACATTGCCAACAAGGATATCAGATTAATAGGAAGTAATTTCGGTAAGGCAATTGATAGACCTTTGAAATATTTCTTATTTACTGATGGTAAGGTACAGTATTTCAACAGTATAGAATTTCTTGGCTATTTGCCTTTCGAATTAAGGGACGAATACCCAGTCAATTGCAAACCTCTCAATCCTTGGGAATACGACTACTATCGTCAGCATGGAATAACCTCAGAAGATTTGCAGAATTTATTCAATAATGATTGATATTTAAAAATAAAATAGTATATTTGTATAACGAAATAAATACATTATTTATATGAAAAAAGAAGTAATAAAACTCAAAGAGGGTAACTCGGTAATTTACCAAGACAAAACCCTAATGGAAAAGGCAAACGTAGTATCTATCGATAAAAAGAATGGTACTGCAATATTATCTAATAAGGTAATAATTACTAGAACAACAAATCTAGAGGGTCAATTTACTCGATTAGATGGGAAAGGTAATGCAATAATCCTACCTTGTACTACAGAGAATGAACAGAAGTACAATGCCTTTGTTGCATATCACCAATCCAAGAAATCCTTAGAGGCAATCAAAAAATGGTTGGATGATAACGGGAAACACAAGGATGATGAAACCACTGAGAAAGTGATAACCTTAGATAAGAAACTTAAAAAACTAATCGAAAAACTTAATGAATGAATAGTACTTGGATAATATTAGGCATAATCTATGGGATATGCCTAATCCCATCTATACTTCTAACCAAAATGTTATGTCAAGAAATCAGGATGATAAGACCTCACTTATTATTCCTTACAATCTGGTTAGTATTACCTTTATTTCTTATTTACCTAATATTCTTTAAAAAGAAAAACAATGGCTAGAATTAAAGATTACGACGAAGATTTATCTGCCCCTAAACTTCTAAGAGAAAGGGCAAGAGATAGCAAGGGTAGGTTCATTAAAAAGGACCTACCACCCTACCTAGGATCTGAGCAAGTATTAAAACCTAAGAACTACTATCACTTCGATAGTCACGGTAATTATAAGGGTAGCTCAATGAATTTTGATGCTCTAGTATGCCTTGGTTTTACTTGGTTTAAATTACTGGGAGTAGCATTAATGATATTGCTATGGCCAATAGTATTTATATATGCCCTCCATGATGGGATAGAGGGATACCCATTTAAGAAGTATGCAATCCCTTATATCTTTATCCTAGTGGTTTGGTTTATAATATTCTTATATGGATTAGTATCATGAGTAATATCGATGAAAAGGCAAAGAATAACTTCACCATAGAGATGAGGATATTCGAAAACTATGAGAAAGTGAAGTATGAGATAATCAAGGTAATTGATTTCCTAAGACATGCAGAAACTAACCTAGGGATGTGTAGGATATTCGATAATCAGAACCATGAATTCTGGCATAGTGTAATTAAACCATGGTTCAAACCTGAAAGGTTTGGTATTACCCATCTCTGGTTTCCTTCAGGATTTAGTCACATAGGTTATGGAGAGTATCATACTATAAGAGGTAATCGATGGTTGAAGACTCCCATAGATAAGATTGATAGAGAGAATCGTATATTTGGGTATTGGTTTCCTACCTATAAGAAATATATCCCACATAGGATTAAGGTTTTGAAATTGGCTTTAAAGGATTTGGAAAGGATTAAGGAAGAGTATGGTAAGGATTGATAGATTAAGAGAAGATAGTGAAAAGAGAATCTTAAGATGTTCTGAAGGTAAGAGTATTTGGTATCAGATTTGGATTGATCCGGGAGATATGATGAGAATAGAACCTTTATTAGAAGGAGGTGATCGGTTATGGTGTATTGAGATTCAGAAGTATTATGTTTTCTTTTATGAAGTAAGGAATGGTAGAAGGATTATTGGGAAGAATAAGATTAAAGAGATATTGAATATTCTTTTGTAGGATGAATGCCAGGGATGTTTTTATTCTCTGGCTTTTTTGTGTGTTGTGTCTTGGTATGCCCTTAACGTGTGTAGAAATTTTAGTGTGTGTTCAAGGCTTTTCTAGGCAATGCCCTTAATACGAGGAGGTAAAAAGTTGTGGTAGTAAATTCGTGGTTTGTGTTCAAGGTACCCCTTAATACGAAAGCCTAAAAATACCAGGTACTAAATGCGGGGTACGGTAGCCCTTATTTAGAATAAGTCAAAAAAAAGTAAGGGACAAATATTCCCTTACTTTCTAAAAAATTTTAAGAATTAATTATAATTCGGTTGCTTGCAAGAAAAACCCTATTTGATTATCGGATTCGATATTTAAATTAAACACGTAATTATCTTCATGACCCTGTTTTTCTAAATTGGGGTTTACTCCAATTAATTCACAAATTTCTTCTCTAATTAGGTCTAATTTTTCTTGTAGCAATTCATTTTCAGAATTTAATACTTGGGATTCTAATTTAGTAGAAAAACTTAAATCCCTATGAATATAATTATAGAAACTTTGAATTAAAACACTCGTAGTAAAATCAAATTGGACTAAATGTACATGTAAACTAATTTTAGAATAATCTTTACAGAAATCAAAATATGTTTTCATGTAAGTAATTATTACAAAAATAATTTTATCGAAATCATTAATGCTTTCTAAAAATTGCTTTGCATCACAAAAATTATTTTTCTTTTCTTTGAACTCGTTTACTAAAGAATTTTCAAAATTTTGCATAGCTTCGTAAAAATATCTAATATTGCGTTGATTAATACGAAAATCTATACTTTCTACTATATCCCTATTATAAGAATATTTAATGCTAATTTCTTGTTGAAATCTTTCTTTTGTTTCAAAACTTTCTTGTAAAAATTTAATTGTTTTCATAATGATTTATAATTTTGAGTAGGGAACTAAATCCCTACTCTAGTTAAACATTGATTTATTTTTTCACGATTTGTAAAGCCTTTTTCAAAATTTCTTTGTTTGTTTCTTTCATATTTTCAGAACAAACAGAAGAAAGCGAAAAATCATTTACTTTGTAAACTTGTTTATAAAAATCTAAAAACGCTTTTTTTAGTTTTTCTAAGCGAGTTTTGTCCTTTTCTTGTGTCAAACTTTCAGACAATGAAAGAATTGTATTACGAAATTTCTTTCTAGCAACTTTTTTCTCTTTGTCTGAAAGTTCTGAAAAAATTTCTTCTTTGTAAATGTCTGATTTTTTAACCCCAAAAGAAGTTTTTAAAAGTCCCTCTGTACTTTTAGTCAAATTAGCTAGAATATCCTTATAAAGAATATTGTTTGCTTTAGATTGTGCTTTAGCTTTTTTAGCACTCACTTTGTTGATTTTTTCTTTTGAAGAATTTTCAACATTTGCACTTTCATTAACTGAAACTAAATTTTCTTGTGTCATAATAAAAATGCTTGAATTTTTGAATTTATTTTATTATAACCTTTTCGATAAAAATTCAAGTCTTATTAGAAACTCGAAAAGGTTTTTTATTTCTCTATGCAAATATAAGAATAATATTTTAATCTGCAAAATTTTCAAAGATTTTTTTT
>ULSD01028186.1_pt1 | contig 24587 bp, 20 predicted proteins | sample 1956051 | NCBI WGS metagenome assembly ULSD01 (sample SAMEA4835699, study PRJEB28245) | human gut metagenome | biome: gut microbiome; material: fecal sample | place: Denmark | collected 2008
GGTCATCCTGACGCTGATGGCGTCGGTCAGCATGAAGAACGGCTGGGCGCGGGGCCTGCTCTCCTACGCGATCATCGCGCTGGTCATCGTACTGATGTGCCTGATACTTTATCTGTTCCTGTCGCAGGGCGAACGGATCATCCGCAAAATCGGCAACAGCGGCAGCATCGTCATCAACAAGATGGTTGCCTTCTTCACCTTCTGCGTCGGCGTCCAGATCGTCGTGACGGGCATCGCCAAGTTGTTCAACCTGCATGTCTGACCGAAAACCGGCCGCCCCGTCCCGGCCGGTCACTCCATTTCAGTCAGATGCTTCCAGTAACGACGGGGCATCATACGGCGCTGCTGGCGTTCGTTGATGCGCTGGGGGATCGCCAGCGCCCGGAAATAGTTTTTCCACAGCAGCTGAAACTGCCGCTCGTCCTCGGCGAGCCATTCGTCGGCAAGTTTGTCGGCGATCATTCCCCGGTCGTCCTCCAGCGTGACGCACCGCGCCGTATGCCCGTCGTAATAGTAGCCGCAATCGCGCCGCCTGTCGTAGATCAGCCATCGCTGGTCGGCGAAACGGTCGGTGAAATAGTCCACCGCCAACGGCAGGGCGTCGTGCTCGGGCGTGACGGCGGCGAAATAGGTCCCGTCGGCGGCTTTCTGGAGGCGGACGAACTGTTTGAGACGTTCCCGCTCGTGGGAGACCTTGAGCGCCAACTGGAAAAGGGACTTCATGTCGGGATCGGCCTGGTCGGCCACGACGCCTCCGCCCTCGTCGAAAACACGGCGCAGACAGCGCAGCATCAGCAGGTCGCCCTGCGGCTGCTCCCCGTGCCAGGCATAGACGAACATCGAACGGGTGCGGGCGGTCAGCCGCCGTTCCAGTCCCCGCCACACACGGCCGGCATGCGCCTCGTCGGTCGCAACGTCGTGGACGCGCTCCGTAAAAAGCGGTTCGGGTTCCCCGGGGCCGATCAGCGCCTCGGGAAACGCCCGCATCGAGTAGGCATCGAACAGGGCCGACAGCAGCCCGTCGAAGGATTTGTCGTATCGGAAAACCAGCATCGCGTCAGAAAAGGGTCAGTTGGCCTTCGTTCCGATCCTGCCTGCGCCGCTGCGGAGCGGTCAGCAGGCGGCGCACCTGCTCGGGGCGCAGTTCGTTGACGCCCTGCCCCGCAGTAAGTTCCCGGCAGCTGATGAAATACTGCGCCTTCTTCATCACCACGCCGATCTGCCGCAGCGACTGCTGCGTCAGCGTCCGGTAGCGGCGCGAGGAGACGATCAGCCGGGCCGACTTGACCCCGATGCCCGGCACGCGCAGCAGGGCCTCGTAGTCCGCACGGTTGACATCGACGGGAAAAAACGCGGGATTCCGCAAAGCCCAGGCCAGCTTGGGGTCGATGTCGAGATCCAGCCGGGGCGTCTGCTCGTCGGCGATCTCCTCGGCGCGGAACCCGTAGAAACGCATCAGCCAGTCGGCCTGGTAGAGCCGGTTCTCGCGCACGAGCGGCGCCTTGTCGAGCGCCGGAAGCCGCTTGTCGTAGGGATTGACGGGAATGAAGCCCGAGTAGTAGACCCGCTTCATCGTGGGCCGTCCGTAGAGGGCCGACGAGAGCAGCAGGATGTCGCGGTCGCTCTCGTCCGTGGCCCCGACGATCATCTGCGTGCTCTGCCCGGCAGGAGCGAAGCGGGGCGCATGGCGGAAGCGCGTACGCTCCTCGGCGCTCTGGAGCACCCCTTGCTGGATGTAGCTCATCGGGCGGTAGATGCTTTCGTAATTCTTGTCGGGAGCCAGCAATTGCAGGTTGCGTTCGGTCGGGATTTCGATGTTGACGCTCATGCGGTCGGCGTAGCGTCCGGCCTCGGCCACCAGTTCGCGGCTGGCACCGGGAATGCTCTTCAGATGGATGTACCCGTTGAAACGGTGCACCGTGCGCAGGTCGCGGGCCACGCGGACCATGCGCTCCATCGTATAGTCGGGATCGCGGACGACGCCCGACGAGAGGAAAAGCCCCTCGATGTAGTTGCGGCGATAGAACTCGATGGTCAGTTCGGCCAGTTCGCCCGGCGTGAAGGCGGCGCGCGGAATGTCGTTGCTGCGGCGGTTGATGCAGTAGGCGCAGTCGTAGATGCAGACGTTGGTGAGCATGATCTTCAGCAGCGAGACACAGCGTCCGTCGGCCGTGAAGGAGTGGCAGATGCCCCACCCCGCGGCGCTGCCCACCCCGCCCGCACGATGCTTGCGCGTCACGCCGCTCGAAGCGCACGAAACGTCGTATTTGGCCGACTCGGCCAGCACCTTGAGTTTTTCGAGCACCGTCTCCTTCATGGCGGCAAGTTATCGCTTTTTTCGGGAAAAACAGAGGTCCCGCGGGTAATTTTTCGCTCTTTTTCCCGATGTCGCTGGGCGTGTGGAAAATAGGGAAAAACAAAAAACGGGGCGGTAAAAACCGCCCCGCTCCGTATGGTATGGGGAGAAACGCTCTCCCGGAGATCCGTTCTGAAATAAAATCCGGAATTAGTACCGGTTGCGACCGTAACCGCCGCCGTTGCCGCCGTAGCCTCCGCCACGGTTGCCGCCGTAACCGCCTCCGCGATTGCCGCCGTAGCCGCCCGAAGAGCGCTCCTCGCGGGGACGAGCCACATTGACCGTGATCGTCTGACCCTCGAAGTTGGTTCCGTTGAGCTGGTCGATGGCCTTCTGACCCTCTTCCTCATTGGGCATCTCGACGAAGCCGAAACCGCGCGAACGGCCCGTCTCCCGGTCGGTAATAACGTTAGCCGACGCTACTTCGCCGAACTGCATGAATAAATTTCCTAAGCCCTCACTGCTCGTGCCCCAGCTCAGATGCGAAACATAAATGTTCATTCTCTTGATAAGTTAATTAAAAAAGTGTTATTTGTTACTGATAACTATTCGTACTGCATTCATTCCCCGCGTGCCGCGTTCGAGTTCGAACGTCACCCGGTCCCCTTCGGCAATGCCCGCCGGGGCGTTGGTGATGTGAAAAAAGTATTTCTCGGAACCGGCGGCATCCTTGATGAAGCCGTAGCCTTTGGATGCGGTGAAATATTCCACCCGGCCGCTCATCGGCTCCTCCTCCTCGATTTCCGACTGTCTCGGGACCGAAATTTCGATCTGCGAGGCGTCGATCTCCTCCTTGGGCTTCACATCCTGCGGGGTCGTGTGAAGGACGCCGTTTTCGTCGACATACGCCAGCATGTCCTCGAAACTGCGGCTCCCGCCGCTCAGACGCTCCTCCTTTTTCTTCTGCTTGTCCTGACGTTTGGTCTGCTTTAATTTCTCTCTTTCTCTCTTTCCCGATGTAATTCGTTTGGCCATTTATCAATTATTTTTTTGCAAATACCGAAGCGCACAAGGCGCACCGCTCCCAACAAAAGAGCAAGCTAATGAGGTCGATTTTGAGAATGGGGGAAACCGCGATGGACTGCGGGATCAAACACTTACAAAGAAAGATTCAAAACAAAACTCGATTGTTTGGCAACAAAGATACACATTTTATTCCAGAAATCCTATTTTTCCGGATTTTATCTCTTCCGCCGCATCTTTTTACCCGCTGAAAGCCCTCTGCCGCCCCTATATTTCAAATTCGTTTCAGATTTACGCCCCAACTTTGCATCGCGGTTCCCCGGACTCTGCATATTTTTTGTACTTTTGTCCGACATGCAACCGAAAGAGAATTAACAGAAAGATACGATGAAAAAATTCCCGATCCTGCTCCTGCTGACCGCCTGCTGGTCGCTGGCCGCGGCACAGGAGAGGCCGCAGGTCCCTGCGGCGCAGAAACGCAACCTCCGCACCGAAATCATCGCGGCCGATTCGACCGGCGAACTGCTGGCACAGCTGCGCAACATGCCCAACATCGAGATCGGCAAGGGCATCACCTTCCGGCCCAAAAACGACTGGTTCGAACTGACGATGCGCTTCCGCATGCAGAACCTTCTGGCGCTGTCGTTCGACGACGACTTCACGCTCACCAAGACCGAAGCCCGCGTCAAACGGCTGCGGCTGCGCTTCGACGGTTACATCTATTCGCCCAAACTGGTCTACTCGGTCCAGCTGGGATTCACCTCCTACGACACAGAGCCGCTGCCCGGCGGCGACATGAACATCGTGCGCGACGCCATCGTCTACTACGTGCCCAACGCCACCTGGAACATCGGATTCGGGCAGACCAAGATCAAGGCCAACCGCGCGCGGATCAACTCGTCGAGCGCCCTGCAATTCGTCGACCGGAGCATCGTCAACAGCGAATTCAACCTCGACCGCGACTTCGGGTTCTTCGGCGAATACAACATGCGCCACGGCGAGGGCTTCAATCTCTCGGCAAAAGGCTCCGTCACACTGGGCGAAGGCCGCAACTGGGGCAGTTCGCCGACCGGAGGGCTGGCCTATACGGGGCGTCTGGAACTCTATCCGCTGGGACGCTTCAAGTCGAAGGGCGACGTCATCGAGGGCAACTACGAATTCGAGGAGCGGGTGAAGATTCTGCTCGCCGGAGCCTACTCCTACAACCACAAGGCCTCGCGGCTGAAGGGTCAGCGGGGAGCCGTGATGCCCGGCGACGCCACACGCAACCTGGGGTCCTATTTCGTCGATTTCATCCTCGAATACCGGGGCTTCGCCTTCTACACCGATTTCATGGGTCGTTCGTGCAGCGACCCGCTGTTCAGCCCCGAAACCGGAGCCTTCGTCTACAACGGGCAGGGTCTCAACGTGCAGACCAGCTACCTGTTCAACAAAAAATGGGAAATCGCCCTGCGCAACTCGACGCTGTTCCCGGACAGCGAAGTGCAGCCGCTGGCCGGATACCGCAACTGGAACCAGACCACGCTGGGCATCACGCGCTACATCATCGGCCACAGCCTCAAAGTGCAGGCCGACATGTCGTACAACACCCGGAGCAGGTCCATAGACCCCGATTACAACCGCTGGGAGATCCGCTTCCAGCTGGAGCTGGGACTTTGACGGAGAGAAAAGGCCGTCCGAAAAGTCCCCCGAAAAAAGTCACCCCTGCCGGAAGCTCTCCGGCAGGGGTGAAATCGTAAAAATCAGACTTCTCGGGCGACACCTAATATATATTACAGGATTTTCAGGGCGATCTGCGCGCACGCCTCGGCATCGGCCAGCGCGTGGTGGTGGTTTTCGAGTTCGAAGCCGCAGGCGGCGGAGACGGTGTGCAGCTGATGGTTGGGCAGGCGGCTGCCGAAGGTGCGGCGCGAGGCCCGACAGGTGCAGTAGAAGGTATAACCGGGCCAGGGCATGCCGTACAGTTCGAAGACGGCCCGCAGGCATCCTTCGTCGAAGGGCGAGTTGTGGGCCACGAGCGGCAGCCCCTCGATACGGGGTTCGATTTCGCGCCACACCGACGCGAAATCGGGGGCATCAGCCGTATCTTCATAGCGCAGACCGTGGATGGCCGTCGTGAAATGGCTGTAAAAATTGGGACGGGGACGGATCAGGCGGTAAAACGTATCGACCACCTCGCCGCCGCGCACGACGACGACGCCCACCGAGCAGACGCTCGTGCGCTTGCCGTTGGCCGTTTCGAAATCTATGGCTGCAAAATCTTTCATCGTATCGGTATATGCGAGCTGCAAATATACGCATTTCCGCGTCGGAGCGTACACCCCGAGCGAAAAAACTCCGTGTTTCGCCGACAAGAGGCCCCATTCCGATCAGGTCCCGGAAAGCTCCGCGGCATCGACCCCGAGGCCGATGGACTGCACCCGCTGTTCGAAATCCCGCTCCGGAACGAGCGAACGCAGCCGCATGCGCGAACGATAGCTGTACACCGTATTGACCGAACAGTGCAGCAGTGCGGCGATGGTCGCCGTGTCGGTGATGCCCAGCCGGACCAGCGCGAAGATGCGCAGTTCGGTCGTGAGGCTTCCCGGACGGCGGACCCCGATGCGCGCATCGTCGGCGAGCAGGCGGTTGAACTCCCCGATGAACGAGGGGAAAAGCCCCAGGAAGGTGGTGTCGAAATTGTGGTAAAACTCTTTCAGTTCGTCGCTCCGGACATCGGTTCCGGCGTACTCGCGGCGCAGCTCGTCGGAACGGCCGTCGCGCAGCATCCGGCCGACATGACGGTAGGTGTCGGCCAGTTTGTAGATATATTCGGAGATCGTCTTCAGGAACCCGCCGATATAAACCTCCTTGATGCGGTTGGCGTCGGCGATGCGGATGTTCTGCCGGCTCAGGTCGGCATTGGTTTCGCGCAGGCTCGCAGCCAGCTCGGCCAGTTTTCCGTTCGACTCGCGCAGGGTCTGCTGCACAGCGTTGAGCCGCCGGTTCTGGCGCAGGACGAACAGCACGCCTCCGATTGCCGAGAGGGCGAAAAGAAAGGCCAGAAGGATCAGCGCGACGTACATCGCGCGCAGACGGGCATTGCGCTCGCTGTACGCCTGCTCGATCTGGGGCAGAATCGCCATGTCGCGCCACGAACGGATGGGCGAATTGTAGGCCTGCGTGTCGTTGATCGCAACGCGGATACACCGCATCGCCCGTGCGGCGTCGCCCCGGCGCAGCAGCTCTTCGGCCACGCCGCCCAAGGCGCCGTAGTCGCGGACCGCCCCCTGCACATCGGCCATGGCGGCGTGCACGAGCCATTCGAAACGAGCCGCTTCGTCGCCCCGGAACCTTTCGGTCTCCGAACGGTAGAACGCCGCCCGAGCATAGTCGTGCGACGCGGGCGGAGCGCATGCCAACGCACTGTCGCAAGCCGCGGCGGCACGGTCGTAATCCCCTTCGTCCACGGCGACGAGGTAGGCGAAATAGAAACGTTTCGAGATGTCGCCGGTGGTTTCCAGCGCACGGCGGGCGTAGTACTCCTCGCAGGCCCGAAACCGGTCGCGCTCCGCCCCCGGCTCGCTCTGGCTGCGGCACTCGCGGTTCTGACGGTGCTGCGCGGCATAATAGGCCGCCTGCGTCGCACGGCTCATATGCAGCGTGTCGGTCGCCCCGGCCAGCACCCGGTCGGCTTCGAGGAAGCGGCCGTTCATGCTGTAACACATCGCCATGACCGATTTGGCACGGATCGTCAGGTCGGCATTCCCCGCCCTTTCGGCCAGCGCGACATTCCGGCGCAGGTAGGCGATCGTCGAGTCGCTCTGGTAGGCGAAATAACGCTCCGCGATCTCCGCCGTGACGGCATAACGCGCCCCGAACCCGAGGGTGTCGCCGCGCAGCAGAGATTTGAGCGAGTCGAGGCGCGCTTCGTGGCGGAGCAGGAACTCCTCCCGGCGGTCGAGCAGACCGTCCAGGCGGCGAAGCAGCGTATGTATGTCCGAAGGTTCCCCGGCACGCAGGCCGGATGCGGAGACGACGAGAAAGGCCGCGAAAAGGAGAGGCAGTTTTTTCATTTCAGGCAACGGATTTGCACAAATATAACGATAAAAAGCATGCAAAAGCAAATTATCGGACCTGTTTTATTTGTATAATTCAACGCCATCTGAAGCATCAATCAACTGGTTTTCAGAAAATTGACAGTTCATATCATTTATATTTTTCCGAAGAGCCGTTCCGGCGGGCCGTTCATGCGCTAACTTTGCAGAAGACAGAAACGCAAACCAATTCAAAAAACGATGAAAACCTCCGTAAAACTTTTGCTCGCCTTCGCAACGGCAGCCGCGGCGATCGCACCGGCCGCCGCCCAGCAGGTCGTAGCGTGGGACGAGGCCTACCGGCAGGCCGAAGCCCGGATCGCACAGCTGACCCTCGACGAGAAGATCTCGTTCATGCGCGGCTACTCCTCGTTCTTCTTCTACGGCGTGCCCGAGAAAGGCATGCCCTACATCTATCTCTCCGACGCCACGCAGGGCGTGCACATGCGCGACAACCTGTCCGACCCGACGATGGTCCGCCAGCTGGAGCGTTCGACGGCCTTTCCGTGCCCGATCTCCCTCGCAGCGACCTTCAACCCGTCGCTGGCCTATCGTTATGCCGAAGCCGTGGGCGAAGAGTGCCGCGCCGGAGGCATCGAGGTCCTGCTGGGTCCGGGCATGAACATCTACCGCAACTCACAGAACGGACGCAACTTCGAATACATGGGCGAAGATCCGCTGCTCGCCTCGGCGATGGTCGCCGAGTATGTGAAGGGCATGCAGTCGACGGGAACCGTGGCGTGTCTGAAACACTTCATCTGCAACGATACGGAATTTTACCGCCGCCGCTCGAACTCGATCGTCGACGAACGGGCGCTGCACGAACTCTACCTGCCGCCGTTCAAGGCCGGCATCGACGCTGGCGTGGGTTACGTGATGACCTCCTACAACCGCCTCAACGGCGAGTGGGCCGGGCAGAACGCCGACCTGATCCGGCGCATCCTGCGCGGCGAGCTGGGATTCCGGGGCTGCGTGATGAGCGACTGGTCGTCGGTGAACGACACAGAGAAGGTGGTCAAGAGCGGCCAGAACGTCGAGATGCCGGGCCGCAAGGAGTTCTTCGGCGAGGTGCGCGCGCTGCTCAAGGAGGGCCGCATCACCGAAAAGGACATTGAGAAAATGATCCGCCCCAACATCGCCACGAGCATCGCCTTCGGGCTTTACGACCGGGAGAAATACGTTCCCGCCCTGCTGGAGAAATTCCCGGCGCACAAGCAGACCGGCTACGACGTGGCCGCCGAGGGCATCGTACTGCTGCGCAACAACGGCATCCTGCCCCTCGCCGAAGGCCGCAAAATCCTGCTGACGGGACGCTTCACCGAGCAGATTCCCCGCACGGGAGGCAGCACGTCATCCTCGGCCGAGGTGCTGGGCTACGACAACGTGACGCTGACCGCGGCGCTCCGCGAGGTCTACGGCGATGCGGTCCGCGTCGTCGAAAAACCCTCCCGCGAGGAGCTGGCCGCCGCCGACGTGGTGCTGCTCTCGACGGGCACGATCGACGTGGAGTCGTTCGAACGCCCCTTCGCGCTGCCCAAGGAGGAGGAGGCCTTCATCCGCACGGCCGTCGAGTCCAATCCCAACACCATCGTGCTGGTCAACTCGGGTTCGGGAATCCGCATGGGCGGCTGGAACGACAAAGCCGCGGCGGTGATCTACGGCTGGTATCCGGGCCAGAGCGGCTTCACGGCGCTGGCCGACATTCTTTCGGGCAAACTGTCGCCCTCGGGCAAACTGCCCATGACCATCGAGAAGGAGTTCAACGACTCCCCCGCCAAAGGCACGATGCCCGCCGGCGCGGAGTTCTACAACAAGGCGCCCCGCGCCTACAACGAACGCCTGATCCAGCTCTACGACATCGACTACAAGGAGTCGGTGCTGGTCGGCTACCGCTGGTACGAGACCAAGGGCATCGCACCGCTCTACCCCTTCGGATTCGGACTTTCGTACACCACGTTCGAGCTTTCGAAACCCCGCGCCCCGAAGGTGTTCCCCGCCGACAAGCCGCTGAAGGTGAGCGTCACGCTGACCAACACGGGCGATCGCGAGGGCGCGGAGGTCGTGCAGCTCTACGTCACGGAGAACGCCCCGACGGTCCTCCGGCCGAAAAAGGAGCTGAAAGGCTTCCGGAAAGTGACCCTGGCCCCCGGCAAAAGCGCCGTCGTGGAGTTCGAGCTCGACCGGCAGGCGCTGGCGTTCTGGGACACGCAGTCGCGCGGCTGGAAGGTCAACCCGGGCGAATACACCCTTTCGCTGGGAACCTCGTCGGCCGACATCGCCGCCACGCTGCCCGTCTCGGTGAAATAACCCCGTAGCGGCAAGAAAGGACCGCATCCGCGGAGAGTTCACTATTGACTATCGTAAACGAGGTTTCGGTTTCCAGGCCGTCGCCTCGTTTACTTTTTTGCCTTTCATTGCGCATCATGCTGAATTACAACATGCAGTCTCTCGCCTTCTCGCCCATTCCTGAACAGAATCCGATCGAAGCATACGGCAATATGCTGCATTCGGACGGATTCATCTCCGTTTCCGGCATAAATCGCCGAAAAATTTGCCGGTCCCGTATGAACCGTTAATTTTGTATATGGATTCAGTTTGTCGGAATGCGTAAATCGGTATTCATACTGCTAACGGTTTTCATGGCCTGCCTGCTCTGTAAGGAGTCGGGGAACAGGCCGGACACTCCATGGAAATTCACGAATGAAACGTTCCTAACCCGTGGGGGGGGGAATTTACTTGCCGACCAATGGCAATGCGAATACGTCTATAATTCCGATTTAAGTCTTACCGGTGTCTTGCAGGAGTGCGAAGAAGCACGCACGTCCGTATCCATGTTCCAGCGCGGAGCCCAAGGGCGCTCGCGTGCTGCGTTTTTATCAATGTGTTGCGTCACATACGGTATTTCGGGCGTTGCCGGACTCGTTGCAAGGGTGCACAGAAAAGGTTTCGCTGCCGGACTGCATGCCGTAGACCATTACGTCTACCGTCTGCACCGGCTCATTATTTAGCCATGCGGCAAGAAGATTCACAAAAAGCCATGCACGCTGTTTACAGCGAAACAATCTATACCGGGCCGCCGCCCAGGGCTTTTCCATAGCCCGTCCTAAACAAAAAATGCGCGTACACTGCGGCATAATGCCCGGCCGCATCAGGCCCCGACAATCAAGGCCCGCATGCGCTCCCCGTTTTCAAGCCCGTCACCGTGGCCTTCATTTTTTCACCCGCACCTCGTACAGGTCGCTGCGACGGTCCTTGAGGTTGCGGACGCTGCCGTAGGTGTGCAGCTCGTTCAACAGGTTCAGGTTAATGTCCGAAATAAGGATCATCTCCGTATTGGGCGTCGCCTCCGCACGCCGTCCGTCCGTCGGAAAAGCGAAATCGCAGGGCGTGAAGACTCCGGAGCGCGCATACTGAATGTCCATGTTGTGCACCTTGGGCAGGTTGCCCACACTGCCTGCGATCACCACGAAACATTCGTTCTCGATGGCGCGGGCATGGGCGCAGACTTGCACGCGCGAATAGGCATTCTGCGTATCCGTGAGGAACGGCACGAAGAGAATCTGCATCCCCTCGGAGGCCATAATGCGTGAAAGTTCCGGAAACTCAACGTCGTAGCAGATCAATACGCCGATCTTCGCACAGTCCGTCTCGAACGTGCGGATCGTCTTGCCGCCGCTCAATCCCCAGCACTTCATCTCGTCGGGCGTAACGTGCAATTTTTCATACATTTCGTAAGTTCCGTCACGGCGGCAGAGGAACCCCACGTTGTAAAGCTGCCCGTCGTCTTTGATCTGGGGCATGCTGCCCGTGATGATATTGATGTTGAACTTAATGGCCAATGCGATAAACCGGTCCCGGATTTCATCCGTATATTGCGCCAGCCCGCGAATGGCCTCCGATTCGCTGACATCGTTGAACCGCGCCATAAGCGGAGCGTTGAAATATTCGGGAAAAAGAACGAAATCGCTCTGATAGCCGCTCACGGAATCGACGAAAAACTCCACCTGTTCGAACAGGTCGTCAAGGGTCTTGTAGCTGCGCATTTGCCACTGTACGATGCCTACGCGCACCGTGGTTTTGGGCAGGATGTACTCCTCGGTCGGAGCCTGATAATAGATGTTGTCCCACTGAAGCAGGCAGGCGTAGTGGCGCGACTCCTCGTCGTTGGGCAGATAGTTGCGCATTACTTTACGGACATGGAAATCGTTCGAGAGCTGGAACAACAGCACAGGATCGACAATTTCACGTTGGCGCACTTTGTCTATATATTCCTTGGGGCGCATCTGTTCCGCATACTTATGGTAGTTGGGCAGACGGCCCCCGAACATGATGGCTTTCAGGTTGAGTTTTTCGCACAGTTCCTTGCGGTATTCGTACATGCGCCGCGCCAGACGCAGTCCCCGGTAGTCGGGATGGATGAAGACCTCGATGCCGTAGAGGATGTTACCCTTGCGGGTGTGGGTGTCGAATGTTTCATTCCCCGTAACCTGGGCGTAGGTGTGGTCGTTCTTCACGTCATCGTAATTCACAATGATCGAAAGCGCGCAGCCTACGATCTTGCCGTCCACGACTACGACGATCTGCCCCTCCGGGAAGATGCGAATCAGTTTGTCGATTTGCTTCGGCGTCCAAAAAACGTCGCTTCCATCGGCATAGACGCGGGTAAATGAGCTGGCCAGCTGGTCATAATCTTCACGCTGCAAGTTGCGGATCTCTACTTTGTTAATTTCCAACGGTTCCATAAATTCGTTTTTGGAGATACAAATGTATGAAAATAATGCCTGTGAAAAAACAACGGCAAGTTCTTTTTCACCAGTACCGGCGAATTACCGAATGCAGCCTGTCATTGATGATCCGACACGCTGCGGCACTCCTTGAAGGAGCGGACCTCTTCCGGAATTTCCATGACGACGGTCGGAATACGCGAAACGCCCGCTGCGGATTGCAATTCAGAACGATGCATATAACAAAAGCAAACGAGGCGACGGTCTGGAAACCGAAACCTCGTTTACAACAGTGAATTTCCCGCGGATGCGGTCCTTTTTCATAACGGGAATCCCCCTACTCCCACTCGATGGTTGCGGGCGGTTTGGAGGAGATGTCGTAGACTACGCGGTTGACCCCCTTGACCTTGTTGATGATGTCGTTCGACACGTTGGCCAGGAACTCGTAGGGCAGGTGCACCCAGTCGGCCGTCATGCCGTCCGTGGAGGTCACGGCGCGCAGGGCCACGCAGCTCTCGTAGGTGCGCTCGTCGCCCATCACGCCGACGCTCTTCACCGGAAGCAGGACAGCCCCCGCCTGCCACACCTGGTCGTACAGCCCGGCGGCGCGCAGCGAGTCGATATAGATTTTGTCGACGTTCTGGAGGATTTCGACCTTCTCGGGCGTGATGTCGCCCAGAATGCGGATCGCAAGACCCGGTCCCGGGAAGGGATGGCGGCCGATCAGCTGTTCGGAAATGCCCATCGAACGGCCCACGCGGCGCACCTCGTCCTTGAACAGCAGGCGCAGCGGCTCGACGATCTTCAGGTTCATCTTCTCGGGAAGCCCGCCGACGTTGTGGTGCGACTTGATCGTGGCCGAAGGGCCGTTGACCGAACACGACTCGATCACATCCGGATAGATCGTACCCTGCGCCAGCCACTTGACGTCCTTGATCTGAATGGCCTCCTCGTTGAAAACCTCCACGAAGTCGCGGCCGATGATCTTGCGCTTCCGCTCGGGGTCCGTAACGCCCGCCAGATCGCCCAGGAACTTGGCCGAGGCATTCACGCCCTTGACGTTCAGCCCCATGTGCTTATAGGACTCCAGCACCTCCCCGAACTCGTTCTTGCGCAGCAGGCCCGAGTCGACGAAGACGCAGTAGAGGTTCTTGCCGATGGCCTTGTGCAGCAGCACGGCCGCCACCGACGAATCCACGCCGCCCGAAAGCGCCAGCACGACCTTGTCGTCGCCCAGCTTCTCGCGCAGTTCGCGCACGGTAGCCTCCACGAAACCCTCCGAGGTCCACGACTGCCCGCAGCCGCAGATGTCCACGACGAAGTTTTTGAGCAGCTGCGTGCCGTCGGTCGAATGGTACACTTCGGGGTGGAACTGGATGCCCCACGTCTGCTCGCCCCCGACGTGGAAGGCGGCGACGCGCACGTCCTCGGTGCTGGCGATCAGTTCATAGTTGTCGGGCACGCGCGTAATGGTGTCGCCGTGCGACATCCACACCTGCGTGCGGGCCGGAAGGCCGCGCATCAGCGCATCCGAGGCGTCGCCCACGGTGAGCATCGCACGGCCGTATTCGCGGCTGGGCGCGGGCTGCACCTCGCCGCCGAAAGCCGAGGCGAGGAACTGCGCGCCGTAGCAGACGCCCAGCAGCGGCAGTTTGCCCTTGATGGCCGAAAGGTCGGGAGTCGGGGCCTGTGCGTCCCGCACGGAGAAGGGACTGCCCGAAAGAATCACGCCCCGCACCGACGCGTCTATCGCCGGAATTTTGTTGAAGGGGTGGATTTCGCAATAGACGTTCAGTTCGCGGACACGGCGTGCGATCAACTGCGTGTACTGCGATCCGAAGTCGAGAATCAGGATTTTTTCCATATCAGTCGTTCAATTACTTTCCAAAATTTCGATAGCCCCCCCCCACACGCGCCGGAGAAGATAACCCAACGCCGCCGCAAGGACCAGCGTACGCAGCACCGGAAGGCGGGTGATCAGCCATGCGACGAACAGTGCGAACGCCGCCGCCAGAATCCACCAGTCGTATTTCGAAACCGGGAGTCCCATCTACCGTTCGCTCGAATAGTTGGGCGCCTCGCTCGTGATGGCTACGTCGTGCGGATGGCTCTCCTGCATGCCCGAAGCCGTGATGCGGATGAACCGGGCCTGTTTGAGCGTCTCGATGTCCTTCGCGCCGCAGTAGCCCATGCCCGAACGGACGCCGCCGATGAGCTGGTAAACCGTCTCGGAAAGGGAGCCCTTGAACGGCACGCGCGCGGCGATGCCTTCGGGAACGAGCTTGCTGATGTTGCCTTCGCAGCCCTTCTGGAAATAGCGGTCGGCCGACCCGGCCTTCATGGCGTCGATCGAACCCATGCCGCGGTAGCTCTTGAACTTGCGGCCGTTGAAGATGATCGTCTCGCCCGGAGCCTCCTCCGTGCCGGCGAACATCGAACCGATCATCACGCAGTCGCCGCCCGCAGCCAACGCCTTAACCAGATCGCCCGAATAACGCAGTCCGCCGTCGGCGATCACCGGAACGCCGCTCTCGCGGGCCACGCAGGCCACGTCGTAGATGGCCGTCAGCTGGGGAACGCCCACACCCGCGATGATGCGCGTCGTGCAGATCGAACCGGGGCCGATGCCGACCTTCACGCCGTCGGCGCCGTTCTCGATCAGGTAGCGCGCGGCCCCGCCCGTGGCGATGTTACCCACCACGACGTCGAGCGACGGATAAACCTCCTTGATCCGCTTGAGCATCGAAACGATGTTGGCCGAATGGCCGTGCGCCGAGTCGAGCACCACGGCGTCGACGTCCTCGGCGACCAGCGCCTTCACGCGGTCCATCGCGTCGGGCGTAACACCGACGCCGGCCGCCACGCGCAGGCGGCCCTTCGCGTCCTTGCAGGCATTGGGGTGATCCTGCACCTTGGTGATGTCCTTATAAGTGATCAGCCCCACCAGACGGCCTGCGTCGTCCACCACGGGGAGCTTTTCGATCTTGTTGTTGAGCAGTATTTCCTGGGCGTGGGAGAGTTCGGGATTGTGCGTCGTCACGAGGCGGTCGCCGGGCGTCATCACCTCCTCGATGCGGCGCGACATGTCGCGCTGGAAACGCAGGTCGCGGTTGGTGACGATGCCGATAAGCATCCTGTCCGCATCCACGACCGGAATGCCTCCGATCTTGTTCTCTTTCATCAGGTTCAGCGCATCGCCGACGGTGTGGTCCTTGGAAATGGTCACCGGATCGTAGATCATGCCGTTCTCGGCGCGCTTCACCTTGCGGACCTGCGCGGCCTGCTCGGCAATGGTCATGTTCTTGTGGATCACGCCGATTCCTCCTTCCCGCGCCAGGGCGATGGCCAGCGGCGCTTCGGTTACCGTGTCCATGGCGGCGGACACAATGGGGATGTTGAGAGAGATATTTCGCGAGAAACGGGTCTGAACATTGACCTCTCGCGGCAACACTTCCGAATAGGCGGGTATAAGCAGCACATCGTCGAAGGTAAGTCCCTCGGGCTGAACCCTTTCATTGATAAAAGACATAATGAACGTGGATTTTTGTTGCTCGCAAATGTAGTGTTTTTTTTCGAAACGGCCTAATTTCCGGACCTATCCGCCGGTTTTTTTATCAACATTCTATCAATAGGTTCGGCGGAAGACTTTTTGTGCTATCTTTGAATGCAGAATCGACCCACCATTCCGAAATGAAAAGAGACCTGCTCCTCCTGCTTGCGGCCGCCGTCGCCGGCTGCGCACCCCGACATACGATCACGGGGCATATCGACAACCTGACCAACGATTCACTCTGCATCGTGCACTGCGCGATCGAAGATATGCCCGGCCTCAAGGGAGATGACGACCACCGGATCACCTACGACACGATTGTCTCCGTCAACGGGCGATTTGCATACGACACGCCCGTCGAGCGGCCGACACAATTCATCATCATCCCCATGCAGCTCATGGAATTCGATCAGGGAAGACGCCATTCGACCAGCACTTCGGACATGAAATTATTCCTCGACAAGGGCGAACACGCCGTACTCCGGGGCCGGATCGACTCGACGGTTTTCAACTGCACGCTTTCGGGCACACGTCTCAACGAAGATCACAGCCGCCATTATCAGGAATTGCGGCCCTTCTGGATCGAAGGCCAGCGATTGCAGGATGCCATGGCCGGAAAAAGCCGCGCGGAACAGGAAGCGCTCTACGAGCGGTTCCGGCAGGTGATGGCCCGCCGCCGGGCTTGCGAAATGGACTACATCGACGCCAATCCGGACAACCCGCTCGCAGGATACTGCCTGACGAAAATACCCATCGACAGCGTTTTAACATACCACGAACGACTCGCCTATGCGGCCCGCAACTCGATATTTAGGCCATTGCTCGAACCGCTGCTGGCCAAAGCCGAAAAATATCGCCTGATCCGGCAGGCCGAAGCGAAGATCGTCGCCGGCAGCCCCGCTCCGGACTTCACGCTGAAAACCGCCGACGATAAGAATTTCACCCTCTCGTCGCTTCGCGGAAAGTATGTCGTGCTCGACTTCTGGGGCAGCTGGTGCGGATGGTGCATCAAAGGAATCCCGGAGATGAAGAGATACTACGACCGTTATAAAAGCAAACTGGAAATAGTCGGCGTCGACTGCAACGACACTCCGGAGAGATGGCTCGCCGCGGTCGAAGAACACCGGTTGCCGTGGATCAACGTCTACAATCCGAAAGACGTTCCGGCAGCGGAAGACATCTCTGTCGAATATGCTGTCAGCGGATACCCCACCAAGGTGATCATCGGTCCCGACGGCCTCATCATCGGAAAATACGCGGGCGAAGGACCGGATTTCTACAAAAAACTCGACGAAGCGCTGAAGTGAAAAGACGACGATACGGCGCCGGCGTTTTTCGATCAGGGCAGTGCAGATGTCATGCATCGTAAAGAATCCCCGGACAGATAAGTACACGTCGGTACGTTCTGTCCGGGGATTCAAGGGATATGCGGCACGTGTGCCGCCATGGTCAAAAATCAGTACTGCTCCTTTTCGTTGGGGAAATCGCACTCCTTCACATCCCTGACATACTGCTCCACGGCACCGGTCATCACCGTGTGCAGGTCGGCGTAGCGGCGCAGGAAGCGCGGCGAGAACCCTTTGTTGATACCCAGCATGTCGTGGATCACGAGCACCTGGCCGTCGCAGCCCGCGCCGGCGCCGATGCCGATCGTCGGGGTCGGAATCTCGGCGGTCACGCGCGCGGCCAGCGCCGCGGGAATCTTTTCGAGCACGATGCCGAAACAGCCCGCCTCGCTCAGCAGGTGCGCGTCGCGCAGCAGTTTTTCGGCCTCGGCCTCCTCCTTGGCGCGGACGGCGTAGGTTCCGAACTTGTGGATCGACTGGGGCGTCAGGCCGAGGTGTCCCATGACGGGAATGCCGGCCGAGAGAATGCGCTGGACCGATTCGAGGATCTCCTCGCCGCCCTCCATCTTCACGGCGTCGGCCTCGGTCTCCTTCATAATGCGGATGGCCGAATCGAGCGCCACCTTCGAGTTGCCCTGATAGGTTCCGAACGGCAGGTCGACGACGACCAGCGCCCGCTCCACGGCACGCACGACCGAACGGGCGTGGTAGATCATCATATCGAGGGTGATGGGAACCGTGGTCTCGTAACCGGCCATCACGTTGGCGGCCGAGTCGCCCACGAGAATCACGTCGATACCCGCGGCATCGACGATCTTCGCCATCGAATAGTCGTAAGAGGTGAGCATGGCGATCTTCTCGCCCCGCTGTTTCATCTCCGTCAGGCGGTAAGTCGTTACCGCGCGGACGGTGCTTTCTACTGACATTTTTTCAGATTTTAAGTTTTACAACGCGGCAAAGTTAACGCTTCGGACGGATTTGGCAAAAGAAACTCCATAAAACGACGCCGCCCGACACCGAGACGTTGACCGAATGCTTGGTCCCGGCCTGCGGGATTTCGACGGCCCCGTCGCACCTGTCGACGGCCTCCTGCCCCACGCCGTCGACCTCGTTGCCGAAGACGAGCGCATACTTCACCCCGGGCACGGCGCGGAACGCGTCGAGCATCACGGCCCCCTCGACCTGCTCCACGGCGTAGACCGCATATCCTTCGGCACGCAGCTGCGCAATGCACCCGACGGTCGAAGCGCAATAACTCCAGGGCACGGTCATCTCGGCCCCCAGAGCCGTTTTGTGGATGTCACGGCTGGGCGGAGTGGCGGTAATGCCGCACAGGACGATCCGCTCCACGGCGAAAGCGTCGCCCGTGCGGAAAAAGGCCCCGACGTTCTGGGCCGAACGAACGTTGTCCAGCACCACCGTGACAGGCATCTTTTCCATCGCGGCGAACTCCTCGGCCGAAGGCCTGCCGAGTTCTTCGTTGGTGATTTTGCGCATAATGGGTTCGGAACGATTGATTTCGGGGGCAAAAGTAAATAAAATTAAAATCTTTTCCTTACTTTTGTCAGCTATATTCCGTTGACACCTATGAAAAAACTTTTACTCTTGCTCGCCCTTTCCGGATGCGTCGCCGCAGGACACGCACAGGAGATTCTGCTGGGAACCGATTTCAAAATGTATTTCGACAACAAGGAATTCGGCAGCAACGAGTTCGCCGTGCCGGGACTGGACATCGAATCGGGCACGGACTTCGCGGCCCGGCTGACGCCCCGTGTCGGCATCCGGTGGGACGAGAAAAACACGCTGGTCATCGCCGCGGACATGATCAAGAATTTCGGAACCCAGGAATCGGCCTATCTTTCGGAGATCAAACCCGTCTTCTACTACCAGTTCCAGACGCCCAAGGTGACGGCCGCGGCCGGTATCTTCACGCGCGACATGATGCACGACGACGACTATTCGACGGCATTCTTCTCCGAGTCGGAACGCTTCTTCCACAACCGCATGAACGGCGTGCTGGCGCAGTACAACGGAAAAAGGAACTCCTACGTCGAGTTCGTCTGCGACTGGGAGGGCATGTACTCGACCCTCTCGCGCGAAAAGTTCCGCATCCTGCTCGCCGGACGCCACTACCTCGACACGTTCTACTACGGGTTCAACTACTCGATGTTCCACTATGCGGGACAGCAGGGCGCGCCGATCGAAAACGTCGTCGACCTGCAACTGCTCAACCCCTGCGTCGGCGTGCGGTTCAACGCCTTCTTCGATTTCGACATCAAACTGGGAGCTTTGCTCACGGCCCAGCGCGACCGCAGTTTCGGCCACTCGTGGGAAACGCCCTGCATGGGCGAGTTCGCCTTCCGGATCAGCCGCTGGGGACTTTCGCTCGACGAACGCCTCTATGTAGGGGACAACATCCACCCTTTCTTCTACGGACATGAACTCGAAGACGGCACACCGCTCCCCTATGGCCGCGAACTCTACCCTGCCGAGAGTTTTTTCCGCACCGACCAGAAGGTATACAGCCGCACGGCGCTCTCCTACCGCCGTTCGTTCTTCGACGACACGGTCTCGGTCCGCGCGGAGTTCGCCGCCCACCACGACGGCACGGCTCTGGGAACCCAGCAGATGCTGGTCGTGGGGGTGAAACTGCTCAAAACCGTTTACAACAGCAAGAATCATAAAAAATAATATGGCAAGCGAAACAAACGAAACACGGGAGAAGTCGCTGAACTTCCTCGAAGAGATCATCGAAGAGTCGATCGCCGGGGGCGAAACGCACATACAGACCCGTTTCCCGCCCGAACCGAACGGTTACCTGCATATCGGCCACGCCAAGAGCATCTGCATCAACTTCGGACTGGCGAAGAAATACGGCGGCAAGTGCAACCTGCGCTTCGACGACACGAACCCCGTCAAGGAGGACGTGGAGTACGTCGACTCGATCAAGCGCGACATCCAGTGGCTCGGCTTCCAGTGGGAGCTGGAGCGTTATGCGTCGGACTATTTCGACCAGCTCTACGAATGGGCCGTCGAACTGATCAAGAAGGGGCTGGCCTACGTCGACGACCAGACGCAGGACGAGATCCGCGAAAACCGCGGCACGGTGTCCGTGCCGGGAACGCCCTCGCCGTGGCGCGACCGTTCGGTGGAGGAAAACCTCGATTTGTTCACGAGAATGAAGAACGGCGAGTTCCCCGACGGAGCCAAGGTGCTGCGCGCCAAGATCGACATGGCACATCCGAACATGCTGTTCCGCGACCCGATCATGTACCGCATCATCCACGCCGAGCATCACCGCACGGGCGATAAATGGTGCATCTACCCGATGTACGACTACGCCCACGGCCAGAGCGACTCGATCGAGCGGATCACCCACTCGATCTGCACCCTGGAATTCGACGTGCACCGTCCGCTGTACGACTGGTTCATCCAGGCGCTCGACATTTTCCCCTCGCACCAGTACGAGTTCGCGCGCCTGAACCTCACCTATACGATGATGTCGAAGCGCAAGCTGCTGAAGCTCGTGCAGGAGGGCGCCGTGATGGGCTGGGACGATCCCCGCATGCCGACGATCTGCGCCCTGCGCCGCAAGGGCTACACGCCCGCCTCGGTGCGCAACTTCGCCGAGATGGTGGGCGTCGCCAAGCGCGACAACGTGATCGACCTCGGGAAGCTGGAATACTGCGTGCGCGAAGACCTGAACCGGGTCGCCCAGCGCCGCATGGCCGTGCTGAACCCGCTGAAGGTGGTCATCACGAACTACGAGGAGGACAAAACCGAGCTGTTCACGGCGATCAACAACCCCGAGGACGAAGCCGCCGGCACGCGGCAGGTTCCCTTCTCGAAGGTGATCTGGATCGAGCGCGACGACTTCATGGAGAATCCGCCCAAGAAGTTCTTCCGCCTCTCGCCGGGCGGCGAGGTGCGCCTGCGCTATTCGTACCTCATCAAGTGCGAGGAGGTCGTCAAGGACGAGGGGGGCAACATCACCGAACTGCGCTGCACCTACGACCCGATGTCGGGCGGAGGTTCGTCGAGCGACGGCCGCCGCGTGAAAGGCGTCATCCACTGGGTGTCGGCCGCGGATGCCGTGGAGGCCGAAATCCGGCTGTTCAACCCGCTCTTCACGAAGGAGGACCCCGACGACGTGGACGAAGGGCAGACCTGGGAGGACAACCTCAATCCCGAATCAATGGTCAAAATCACAGGCTACCTCGAGCCGTCGCTGCGCGACATCCCCGTAGGCCAGGCCGTACAGTTCGAGCGCGTGGGCTACTTCTGCCCCGACACCGACTCGACCCCCGGTCATCTGGTGTTCAACCGCACGGTAACGCTCAAGGACTCGTGGGCCAAGATCAACAAATAGAAAGATCCTCCACCGACAAAAAAAGACATCCGGACGATTCCGGATGTCTTTTTTATCATTTACCCTCCTATTTCACCGGATTTTACCTACCTTTGGGATCGGAAACGAAAACGGAATAATCGGATGCAGTTGTTATACGTAATAGGAAAGGGGTGCTGGCGGCGTTTTGCGTCCTCCTGGCCGTCCGTATCTGCTACCAGCGCCGGTACATCCGAACAAGCGACCGGATCAACGACTGCATATTCCGCAACGTAGCCGCCTACCTGCTGCTGATCGACCCCGATTTCAACGTTCTGCAAACCAACTATCGCTCCACGACGGGAACCGCTCCGAAAGCCGCACCGTCCAAGGTGGGCAACCAGCTGCGCTGCAAGAACGGCGAGGACGCCGGCATCTGCGGCACACACGAATTGTGCGCCGACTGTCCCGTCCGCGCGGCCATCACCGGGGTGTTCCGGACGAAGAAAGGCTTCTCGGGACTGGAGGTCCCGATGGTGCTCTACACCTCCGACGACCACACGGAGACCGTCGACTGCGACGTAAGCGTGGCGGGCAATTTCCTCACCGTCGCAGGACAGCCCCGGGTGGTGCTGACCGTGAGCGACATCTCAGCCCAGAAACGCACCCAGCGCGAACTGGAGAAAGCCCGCGTTCGCGCCGAAGAGTCCGACCGCATGAAATCGCTCTTTCTGGCCAACATGAGCCACGAACTGCGCACGCCGCTGAACGCCATCATCGGATTCTCGGAACTGCTCATGGACGACCCCGCCCCGACCGAGAAACAGGAGTACATGCGCATCATCCGCTCCAACGGCGAGGTACTGATACAGCAACTCTGCGACATCCTCGATCTCTCGAAGATCGAGGCCGGAACCCTCGGCTACGAATATACCGACGTGGAACTCAATGCCGTCATGGAAGAGCTGCAAGGCGGTTTCCGCATGCGGCAGCCGGAGAACAGCCCGGTGCGGATCACCTTCCACAGGAAATATCCCGTCCGCTACATCCGCACGGACCGCAAACGGCTGATTCAGGTGATCGCCAACCTTTTGAGCAACGCCGTGAAATTCACCTCCGAAGGCTCCGTCGATTTCGGGTTCGAAATCCGCGGCGGGGAACTCTACGTCTACGTCGCCGACACGGGAGCCGGCATCCCCGAAGAACACCGGGGACAGCTTTTCCAACGTTTCGTCAAGGCGGGATCGTTCAGGCAGGGCATCGGCATCGGACTGGCGATCTCGAAGTCGATCGTCGAAACGATGGGCGGCCGCATCGGCGTCGAATCCCGACCGGGCAAAGGCTCGACCTTCTGGTTCACGCTCCCCTGCAAGCCGGAGCAATAAGCATCGTTATCCTCTTCGCGGTTTCCAAACCCTCCCGGCCCTGCGCAGCGGAATAAAATACGCCTGTTCCTTCCAGGTCTCTCCGACCCACCAGGCATCCCAGCGCGACACCGAGCGAAACGCCCGCAGAGCTGCCTGCAACAGCGGGTCAGCCGGATCGCTGACAACAGGACTTCCCTTTTCCGACAACAGTCGCGCCCGGTCGATCCGAACCACCCGCCCTGTGGAATCGGCTGCAAAGACCACATACAACGACAGCAGATCGGGCGACTTTCCGACATGAAGGCTGTCGAACGCCGCGGCCACACGCTGCGCATTGTCCGTCGCATCCGCACCTCTTTCATACAGCCGGTTCCGGTAGGCTTTCGTCTCCCTCACGCGCCCCTCGGACACCGCAGCCACCCATTCGCGTTCGAGATTCCGCATAAATCCATCGTGTTGGTAATACACCAGATTCCCCGTGCCATAGCGGATCTCTCCGCTGAACCAGCCGGCACGGGCGCGTGATCCCGCTGCAAATTCGGGAACCAGCTCCGCTCCGGAAAATACGACGTCGCCGTCCTCGGTGTTCACGCACTCAAGCCACAAGATGCCCTCGTCGTCCAGCCGCCAGACACCGATACAGCGACGCCAGCAAGCCGTAGAGCCGGAGGCATCGAGTTCGTCCAGCCGTTTTTCGAGCCGGGCGAGCACGGCGGAATCCGCCGTCGCCAGCGGCAGTGCGAACAACTGCATCGTATCGCGCCCGACGACAAGCCGTTCGGCAGCCTGCCCTGTCGCCGACGCGCGAAAAGGCTGCAAAAAACACACGACTGCCGACAGCAGAAGAGCCGCACGTATCATAAGCGAGGGTATTTTTCAGAAAGATACGCAAAAAACCGAAGATCGCACAAGTCCCGTTGCGAAAACGACGACATCGGCTCCGCGTCAGCGCATCATGCCGCCGAAGGTCCGCCGGCCGAAAAGGTAGCGCAGCACCACCGAGCCGCGGTAGATGTTTTCCGCGGCGGAACCCTTGCGATTCGCGCGGATCTCACGCCGTTTGCGGGCCAGCGCCCCGTGCCAGCGGATGAAGTCGCGCCAGGCGCGGAACACGGCGCGGAAGTTATCCCGGCGGCCCTGCATGAGGTAGGACAGTGCGGCGAGCAGGTCGAGCGCCGGGCGCGCAACGGCCACGCAAAGCCGCTGTGCGGGCGAGGCGCACTTGTAAAGCATGGCGAGATTGTTCCGGTGATTGTAGAAAACCTTGGCCGGAGAATCGGTCTGGAGCGTGCCGCCGCCCAGGTGGTAGACCCTGCTCCGTGGCACGATCCGCACCCGGTAACCCGCCAGCTGCATCCGCCAGCAGAGGTCGATCTCCTCCATGTGGGCGAAGAAATCGCCGTCGAAGCCGCCCAGCGCACGGAACACGTCGGCCCGGCAGCAGAAAGCCGCGCCGCTCACCCAGAACACGTCGCGCTCGTCGTCGTACTGGCCCCTGTCCTTCTCCACGCGGCGCAGGATGCGCCCCCGGCAGAAGGGATAGCCCAGGTAGTCGATGAAACCGCCCGCAGCCCCCGCATACTCGAACTCCGTGCGGTCGGCGCAGGAGATCAGCTTCGGCGCGGCGACCGCCACGTCGGGATTCCGGTCCAGACAGTCGAGAATCGGCGCAAGCCACCCCTCGGGGGTCTCGACATCGGAGTTCAGCAGCAGGTAATAGTCGGCCTCGATATACTCCAATGCGCGGTTGTAGCCTCCGGCAAAGCCGTAGTTGCGGTCCATGCGCAGGACCGTGACCGACGGAAACCCGGCGGCGAGCGCCGCGAGAGAGTCGTCCGTCGAACCGTTGTCGGCGACGATGACCTCGACGCCGGCGGG
>ULSD01029006.1_pt1 | contig 23887 bp, 16 predicted proteins | sample 1956051 | NCBI WGS metagenome assembly ULSD01 (sample SAMEA4835699, study PRJEB28245) | human gut metagenome | biome: gut microbiome; material: fecal sample | place: Denmark | collected 2008
ATCGCCTCGCCGAACAGATCGCAGGGGATGTAGCCGTATTTCTTGCGCAGATCGCCGCCGCGGCCGTCGCCGAGCGCCGTGTTCTTCACCGCCTCGTAGGCCTTTTCGCGGTCGAAGCCGCCGAAGCCCTTCACGATGGCGTCGGCCACGACGATCACGCCCGGATTGCCGACCATGCAGTCGGTCTCGCACCCCATCAGATGCCAGACGGGCAGGCGCCCCTGCTCGTCGTAGATGCGGAGCATCGTATTGACGATATCGCCCATCTTCTCGGGGTGGATCACCGTCATGAGGGGCATCGCCGCACGGTAGGTATCCCACAGCGAGAAGGTCGTATAGTTGCGGAAGCCGGCACCGGTGTGGATCTGCTGGTCGGCGCCGTAGTAGTCGCCGTTGACGTCGCAGAACTCCGAAGGCGCGATCATCGTATGGTAGAGCGCCGTATAGAAGATGCGGCGGGCGGACTCATCGCGCGTCTCGATCTTCACCTTCGACAGCTCGGCGTTCCAGGCCGCATCGGCCGCCTTCGCGGTCGCCTCGAAATCCCATCCCGGCAGTTCGGCCTTCATGGCGGCCTCGGCACCCTCGATCGACACAGGCGAAAGGGCCACCTTCACCAAAAGCTGTTCGCCATCGGCCGTATCGAACTCGACGCGGGCGTAACGGGCATCGATCGCCGGAGCCTTCGTCGTCATCTCGCCCGGCTGCTCGCAGACGATCCGCCTGGCCGGTTTCGAGAACTCGGCGACGAACCAGATCCGCTGGTCCTTCGACCAACCCGTCGAATAGCGCCAGCCGCTGATGCGCGTCAGGTCATCGGAAAGGACGAACCCCGTATCGGTCGCCTTGTCCCAGCATCCGCCGTTCTCCAGATCGAAAACCACGGCGGCATCCTCCGCGGCGGGGAAGGTATAGCGGTGCAGTCCGACGCGCTTGGTAGCCGTCAGTTCGGCCGTCACGCCATAACGGGTCAGGGGCACCGAATAGTAGCCCGGCCGGGCCACCTCCCGGGTCCGGTCGGCATAGGACCAGAGGCCCGACGTCGGGTCGTCGGCCGTACCGCGGGCGCATGTCACGTCACCCACGACGGGCATCACCGTCACGTCGAACAGATCGCCGATACCGGTACCGCTCAGATGCGTGTGCGAGAAACCGATGACGGTCGAATCGCTCTCGTGGTACCCCGAGCACCAGTCCCACGCCTGCGGGATGCTCGTGGGCCCCAACTGTACGAAGCCGAAAGGCACGTTGGCCCCCACGAAGACGTGGCCGTGGCCGCCCGTACCGATTTTGGGATCGACGTAGCGGGTCAGCTCCCCGTCGTCCGATCCGCTCTTGCAGCAGGCCGCGGCGCACACGGCCGCGCCGGCCAGAATCAGATGTGCGAATTTCATTATTGTTCGGTAGTTTTAAGTTCGAAAGCGAGCGTCCCGCCGCCGAGGAGTTCGTCGTGCGAGATGCGGTATTTGCGGAGCGGCTTGCCGCCCAGGGTCATGCTGCGGATATAGCGCGTTCCGGCGCCGGCCCCCTTCGCCTCGATCGTGAGCGGGCCGCGCGAAGTGGCGATCTCCACCCGGTCGAAAACCGGAGCCGTAAGCGTATAGTAGGGCTCGCCCGGGCAGTCGGGATAGAAGCCCATCATCGAAAAGACCGCCCAGGCCGACATCGTACCCGTATCGTCGTTGCCCGGGATGCCGTCGGGAGCCGTGGTGAAATAGGTCTCCAGCAGACGCGCCACCTCGCGCTGGGTCCGCCACTCTTCGCCCTTGAAGTAGCTGAAGAGGTAGGGATAGGCGATATCGGGCTCGTTCGCCGGATCGTAGAGGCCTTCGTCGAATACCATCTGGAGTTTCTCGACGAACCGCTTCCGGCCGCCCATCAACCGTGCCAGCCCCTCGACGTCGTGCGGCACGTAGAAGGTATAGTTCCAGGCGGAGCCTTCGTGGAAGCCCGGAGCGGCCGAGAAGTTCTCGCCCGCGCGGGGGGCGAACGGCGTGAGGAACGAACCGTCCGGATTGATCGGACGGAACGATCCGTACTCCTTGTCGTAGTAGTGCCGGTAGCCCAGCGACCGCTCGCGGAAACGTTTCGCATCCTCCCTGTGGCCGAGCGAATCGGCCAGCAGCGACAGCGCATGGTCGGCGATGTAGTATTCGAGCGCATGCGACACCGAAACGTCGCCCGCAAGGTCCTTGGCATAGAACCCCAGCGGGATATAGCCCCGTTCGACGTAGGGATCGATGTCGGGACGCATGCGGTTCCGTGCGCCGGGCGTCGTAGCCGACTTGAGGAAGGCCTCATAGGCCTTCCCGATATCGAAATCGCGCAGCCCCTTGATCCAGGTGTCGGTGATCACCGGGATCGCCGGATCGCCCTCCATCGTGAAGGTTTCGCGCCCGTAGAGCTCCCATTTGGGCATCCAGCCCCACTCCTCGTACATGCCGATCATCGAGCGCACCATGTCGATCTGCCGCTCGGGATATACCAGCGTAAGCAGCTGGTGGACATTGCGGTAGGTATCCCACAGCGAGAAGACCGTATAGCGGTCGTGCTCGCTGCGCCCCACGCCGAAGTTCTCCATGAGCGGATACTCGCCGTTGACGTCGCTCAACAGGTTGGGGTGGATCAGCGCGTGGTACAACGCCGTGTAGAACACCCTCTGCTGCTCCTCTGTGCCGCCCTCGATACGGATACGTCCCAAATCGGCATTCCACTGCGCACGGGACTGTTCCCGGATGGTGTCGAACGCCGCGTCCGCAGCCTGCTCGGCATCGAGGTTTTTGCGCGCGTTCTCCGTCGAGACATACGAAATGCCCATGCGGACCTCCACCTGCTCGCCGGCTTCGAGGCCGTCGAAGGAGAACCAGTAGCCCACGTCGTCGCCCGAAAGCTCGCGGCCGTACTCCGTATAGAGCTTATATCTCCCGTTGTCCGGGGTCCACTCGGCCTCCACGCCCGTCATCTCCCGCTGCTTTTTCCAATAGCCGCCGGCACTCGGGGTCTTCGAAACGCGCAGCACGAAGTACACGGGGAAAACCTTCTGGGGATTGTAGCAGAAAGTGCCGAGGAGCTTGGAGCCCTCGATCTCCGTGGCGCTTACGCGGCGCACCATCGCGCCGCTCTCGTTCGTAAGCCCCTCGCCCAGATTTAACAGGATATGCCCTTCTCCTCCGGGGAACGTATAGCGTTCGGCCGAGGTACGCGCCGTGGCCGTGGCTTCGGCAAGGATGCCGTACTTGTCCAGAAAGACCGAGTAATAACCCGGAGAGGCCTTTTCGTCCCTGTACGACGTACCGTAGTCGTGGTAATCCACCGTCAGCTCTCCCGTCGTCGCCATCGTCAGCAACGCGCCCAGCTCGGGGCACCCCACGCCGCTCAAGGCTCCGTGCGCGAAGCCCGTGAAGAATTTGTTATGGTATTCATAGGGCGTGGACCACCAGCGGGCGTCCTTGTCGTAGACGTTCTCCTCTGACCCCATGACGTTGAACGGAACCACCGACATCATCCCGTGCGGCGTGACGGCACCGGGATTCGTCGTCCCGAAGTTCGTCGTCCCGATAAACGGGTCCACACACACCGCGGGCTCCTGTGCCCGTGCTCCCAGGCACAGTGTCAGGGCCGCGAGCAGCGCAAGGCTTCTCATAAGATGTTGTTTTTCTTCGTGAACTCGATAATTTCAGGAATATAACCGAACGCAAGGCCGGTGACCGTGTCGGCACAGCCGTAGTAGACGGCCACGCGCCCTGTCGCGGGGTCGTGCAGCGCGGCGCACGGGAACGTGACGTTCGGGACGTCGCCCATGCACTCGTAGGTTTCGCGCGGCGAGATGAGGTAAGGGCCGCTGCGCGCCGTAACTTTCCAAGGCTCCTCCAAATCCAGCAGCGCCGAACCGAAGGCGTAGACATAGCCGTTGCACGAGCGGAGCACCCCGTGGTAGAACAGCAGCCACCCCTCCGAGGTTTCGATCGGGACGGGTCCTGCGCCGATCTTCATGCATTGCCAGGCCGACACTTCGAACGGCGCCGGCGCCATGACGTGGCGATGGCGGCCCCAGAACTCCATGGCCGGAGATTCCGAGTAGAAGATGTCCCCGAAAGCCGTATGGCCGTTGTCGCTCGGACGCGAAAGCATCGCGAAATTACCGTTGATCTTGCGCGGGAACAACACGCCGTTGCGGTTGAAGGGGATGAAGGCATTCTCCAACTGGTGGAACGTCTCGAAGTCGTCGGTCCACGCGATGCCGATCGTCGGGCCGTGATAGCCGTTACACCACGTCACATAATATTTATCGTCGATCTTGGCCACGCGGGGATCGTAACCGTAAACCCACTCGGCGATTTCGGGATCGGCGCCCACGAGTTTGAAATCCTCCTCGCAGATATCCCACTTGATGCCGTCCACCGAGAAACCCGCATGGAGGCGCATCCGGCGGTTCGTGTCGTCGCACCGGAAAACGCCCGCATAGTTATACTTGCCTTTTTTGAAGGGAATGACCGCCGAGTTGAAAATGCTGTTCGAGGTCGAAAGCGCATCGCGCCCGATGATCGGATTGGCAGAATAGCGCCACATCACCTCTTTGGAGCCGGCGGGACGGTCCTCCCACGGCATATTGGGCTGATTCGCACCCGCAATTTTAAGTGTTTCCATAAATTATTTGTCGTTTGGTTTGTCGTCATAGGTAAAGGGAACCAGCCGGGTGATCACAAAAGCCGGAATGGTGGCGAGCATCACCGCGAGGAAGAAGATCCGGTAGCTCATCAGATCGCTTAGGACGCCCGAAGCCATGCCCGTGAGCATCACCGAGAGGTTCATAATACCCGAAGCGAAAGCGTAATGCGCCATCTGGTGCTTGCCCGGAGCGACCTGCTGCATCATAAAGAGCGTAAGGCCCACGAACCCGAAGCCGTAGCCGAAATACTCCACGACGATGCCCCCGCCGACGAGCCACATGCTCGAAGGCCGGAACCACGCCAGTAGCGCATAGACCGCGAACGGCAGGTTGAAGATGCAGCACAGCGTGAAAAGAGTGCGCCGCAGACCCCGGCGGGCGATGTAGTAGCCCGCGAGCAGCGAGCCCAAAAGAAAAGCGCCTGCGCCAAATGTTCCGTAATAGAGCCCTATCTGCTGGTTCGTCAGACCCAGACCTCCCGAAGCCGTGTCGGCTTTCAGGAACAGCGGCACGATCTTCATCACGAAGCCCTCGCCCAATCTGTACAGGATGATGAACGCGATATAATACCAGATATGCCGCTTGGTGAAGAATGCCGCGATAACCTCTTTCAGGCCTCCGAGGCCCTCTTTGAGCGAGTGCGCAGCCGCGGGGCATTCGTTCGAAGGAAGCGCTCGGCTGTGGTAGAGCCCCAGCAGGAGCAGAATGCAGCACAAGATCGACAGCACGATGCTCCACGAACGGACGTAGGCGTCGAACGATGCGGTCCCCGAGGCGCTGAAACCCTCGTAAAGCCATCCCGCAAGCCACACCAGACCGCCCGTGGCGACAAGTTTCGCCAGATTATAGAACGCTCCCTGCCAGCCGATGTATTTCGCCTGATCCGTGGTGTCGAGCTCCGACATATAGATTCCGTCGGCGGCAATGTCGTGTGTCGCGCCGCTGAACGCTACGATCGCAAAGACACCGACTGTGACGGCGAAGAACGTCGGAAGGTGAAGCGACAACGCCGCAACGCCGAACAATACGCCGCTCAGGAGCTGCGTCGTGACGACGAAAAACTTTTTGGTACGAAAGATTTCCAGAAAAGGACTCCAAAGGAACTTAATCGTCCACGGCCACATGATAAGCGATGTCCAAAACGCGATTTGTGCGTCCGAAATCCCCAAGTCCTTGTACAGAACAGCAGAAATCATGTTCAAGACCACAAAAGGAAGACCCATCGCAAAATAAAGCGTAGGAACCCATTTCAAAGGAGAGTGTTTAGGATAAATAAGAGATTGCATAATACACAAATAAAGGGATGCTAAAGCATCTATTTCGATTATTTATGTAACCTTACACCCTAATCCTGCAGAGGAGTGAATCAATGATATATTGCAAATATAGAAAAAAATATCTATTTGAGAAATAGATATTAAAAAATATAAAGGAACGCGTAGTTTTAACTTAATTATATGCGTTTGAACTTATGCGTTTTTATTGTACAAAGATGGACCTGCATTGTAATTTTGCACTCTCGATAAATAGACGGAATTATTTTTTTTATATATTTGCCAATGAAAATTTTCCGAACCAAATACAGAAATTATGCTAACTTTGCGATTAAATAATTCGGCATAGCCGATTGACATAACACTATAAAAATAAGGAGTAAACAACTCTTTATACCTTGCAGCAAACATAGGAACCTCTTTCGAGAGGGTTTGACATGGGTATAATAGTTGTCAGTCCTTGTTATGTCCTGCTCAAAATTTGAGCAGGGCTAACTTGGGCGCAGGACAGCTTTCCGTGTCGGGTTTCCTGTGACCTGCTGTAAGGAGCTGATACCGCGCCTCTTTTTTATGTGGCATCATGGATTGATCAGTGGTTCTGTTATGTAAATAAGTGGAATTGGAACAGCATAATGCAACCATGAAAAAATAGAGAGCAGCCTGACAAATTAACGGACAATCGTTATTTTAACACAATTACAATTACGGAAGGGGCTGCTCTCATTTTCATTTATGCCATATGTAAGGTAGCAATAAAAATATCGTAGATGTAGGAAGATAATCACCTAAATCATCACGTAATATTTTTAGGCAATATTGCATTCTGCGTGTAACTTGGCGTACTGTCAAATTATAGTGTCGTGCAATTTCCTCATAGGTTTGTCCTTCAAAGCGATGTGCAATAAAAACTTGTGCAGACAGTTCCGGCATATCGGCCAAAGATTTGCGGAATATCATTTCGATTTCATTCGAAAAAAGGACCTTCGCAAGATCACATTCTTCAAGAGTTTCTAAGTTAACCTGTATGTCCCTGCATGCACGTTGATAAATATTTTGTTGGGTACGCAATTTTAATTGTCGTTCTCGAAGAGCATCTATACACTTGTGGCGGACGGTAGTAAGGATATAGGCTGGAGCCTCGGATGGCTCGATTCGTATAGTTTCTCTATTTTCCCAAAAATACATGAAACTATCGGTTACGAGATCCTCCGCAAGCGCTTTATTTTGGATATAGGCGTTCGCAATTACTATAAACCGTTGTTTGTATTCAACGTATATATACTCAAAATCGTTTGTTCCGATCATCCCAAAATTACATGCAGTAAGAGGTTCGCTTCATCAGTATAAAGTTAATCTAATATTCTGTAAAATCAAAATTCGCCTGTTATTTTGTATGTAACATAGTACTCATCAATTCGATATAATATAATTAATTTTTTGCGATATTTAATAAAAATATTTATTTGCGGAAAAATGGCAAAATAGGGGGTAAACTACCCCCTGCTCATTCGCTATATAATAAAAACACGAATTATATATGGATGCTAAAATAGTGAATAAAGAACTTTTATTTAAGTATTTCAAAGGGGAGGCTACTCCCGATGAGCAGGAGCGTATCCATGAATGGATCGCTGAATCTCCTTCACACAAGGAAGACTTTAAGATGTACCACTTGATGTTCGATGGAATTGCTTTATATGGAGATAAGTCCCCGATGATTGCGCAACGGCCGAACCCCAGGGTGATAATGCAAAAGATCATACGTTATACCGTTGGTATCGCAGCTGCAACCATGTTAATTGCCGGAGGTTATTACGTAAGTAAAATGCAGTTTATCAATTCTTTGTCTGAGCAGTATACGACGATATTTATCCCTGCCGGACAGCAGATGCGGATGTCGCTTGCCGATGGATCGCAAGTGCAACTTAACTCCGGAGCGAAAATAGAATATCCCGTTGTTTTTTCTAATAAATCTCGAATTGTAAAATTATCGGGTGAAGCGATGTTCGATGTCGTACATGATGCAAAACGTCCTTTCATTGTAGAGACTTTTGCAACGAAGATACAGGTCCATGGCACTAAATTCAATGTATTGGCCGACAAATCCCGGAATTATTTTTCAACGACCCTTGTGGAAGGAACTATTCAGGTGACCAATAATTCAAATCCGCAGGAAACTCTCTTTATGAAGCCCTATGATGTTGTAGTCCTTGCTGATGGGCAACTTTATAAAAAACATACGGACAACCTGCGCGATTTAGGATGGGTTGAAGGTCTTATCCATATTAAGAAGATGCCTTTTGATGAATTGATGGCGACATTTGAACGGGTATTTGATGTCAAAATCATAATCGAACGCGAGGAACTGCCTGAGATCAATGTTAAAGACGGTGAAATCCGAATATCGGACGGTGTGGAGTACGCACTTCATGTTCTGCAACAGATTTCCGATTTCACTTATGAAAGAGACCTGACATCGAACGTAATTGTAATAAAATAATGTTTTAGTCTAATTAGTAGAACAGAAAATACGACTGCCTATGAGAGAATAATGTTAAAAAATCAATGATATACACCAGCTTAAAAAAATGCCTGCGAATGAGCAAGATTCGCAGGCGGAAGATAATAAGCTAAAAACCCTGTAACCTATTACCTAATTCAACAAAAGTATGGAAAAAACAGTATTCTACAAAATTTGGAGACTGTTTAGGCTTACTTTCACTGTCTATTTGAGTCTATATTACTTCTCAGCAAGTGCTCAAGTTGCACGTTTATCTCTGAACATGCAGCAGGTTCCACTCCAGCAAGTAATGGATGAGATCAAAAAACAGACCAAATATCTGTTCATCAATCAAGATGTGGATACCGATCGGAAAGTAAGCATCAATGTCGAAAACCAAATCATTTCCGAAGTTCTAAATCAACTCTTTACACCGATAAACGTCGGGTATAGAATTGAACAGATTAATATTTATGTTTATAATAAATCGAGTGTTCCAGATAAACCTCGTACTGTTACAGGTAAAATAACAGCCACGGATGGTTCTTCGATTCCCGGAGCAACTATTATCGTTAAAGGAACTACGCTTGGAACCAGTACGAATGCCGACGGAACATTCTCACTCCAGATACCATCTCCCGCCACAACAGCACAATTGGAAATTAACTATTTGGGCTATGAGCCTATGGTTGTTGCGGTTGGCAGTCGTACATTTTTTGCCATCACGCTTCGGGAGTCTGCGGCCGAGATCGACGAAGTTGTGGTTACAGCTCTTGGTATTAAGCGTCAGGAAAAAGCATTGAGCTATAATGTCCAGCAAGTGAAAGCAGACGCCATTACTGATGTAAAAGATGCTAATTTTATGAACTCGCTTGCCGGTAAAGTCGCAGGCTTGACGATCAATACGTCATCATCGGGCGTCGGCGGCGCTTCGAAGGTCGTTATGCGCGGTAACAAGTCCATTCTCCAGTCATCAAATGCACTTTATGTCATTGACGGCATTCCGATGTACAATACCGGTGGCGGCGGTGGCACGGAGTTCGATTCGCGAGGAGCAACGGAAGCTATCGCTGACTTAAATCCCGAAGATATCGAATCAATGTCGGTACTAACTGGAGCCTCAGCCGCAGCACTTTACGGTTCGGAAGCTGCGAATGGAGCTATTATGATCACGACAAAAAAGGGACAGGCAGGAAAATTCAATGCCAGTTATTCGAACCATACTGAATTTTTGCAGCCGTTTGTACTTCCCGAGTTTCAAAACCGTTATGGTACTGGTAGTTATGGTAAACTTTCCGGTTCTCCGATTTATAGTTGGGGTGAAAAACTTACTGATGCTGCCCGTACAGGGTATACACCTGAAGAGTTTTTTGAAACGGGTTATGTTACGACTAATGCCATCACCATGTCAGGAGGAACGGACAAGAATCAGATGTTTTTCTCAGCAGCAGCTGTTAATTCGGACGGAATCATCCCGAACAATACCTATGACCGTTACAATTTTACATTCCGTAATACTTCGCACTTTCTGAAAGATCGCTTGCGCGTAGATGTCGGAGCAAATTACATCGTGCAGAAGGACCAGAATATGACCAATCAAGGTGTGTATAGTAATCCGCTGGTTTCAGCCTATCTCTTCCCGCGCGGAGACAACTTCGATGCTGTAAAAGTTTTCGAGCGTTGGGATGCAGCCCGCAAGATCGCCGTGCAGTACTGGCCGCAGGGTGAGGGCGGCGACTTGCGTATGCAGAACCCGTATTGGATCGCATATCGCAATCCCCGTAATACGGATAAGAAGCGTTATATGGCTAATGTGTCTGTTGCATTCGACATTTTGCCGTGGATGAATATCGCGGGACGAGCAAAAGTCGACAATACAAACTCCATCTATACGCAAAAACTCTATGCCTCATCGAATACGACAATTACCGAGGGTAGTACGCAGGGGCATTATACGGAGATTCGCAATACTGATGAACAGCTGTACGCTGATGTAATACTGAATATCAACAAAACCTTTGCCGACAATAAGTTTTCGCTCGTAGCCAATCTTGGAGCGTCAATTAACGACGTGAAGAGCAAGGAGCTAAGTTACCGCGGACCGATCCGTGACGTTGGTATTCCCAACATGTTCACTGTTTACGATCTGGACAAGGAAAAGTCGCGCCCGACCAAAACCGGCTGGCAGGAACAGACGCAGTCTATTTTCGCTTCGGTCGAATTGGGCTGGAAGTCGATGCTCTATCTGACCGTCACAGGCCGTAATGACTGGGCCTCGCAGCTGGCTGGATCACCTCAAAAGTCGTTCTTCTATCCGTCGGTAGGTCTGTCATGGTTACCGAGCGTCACTTTCGATTTGCCCGATGCATTTACCTACCTGAAAATCAGAGCTTCGTATTCCTCGGTCGGTATTCCATTCCCTCGTTTCCTTACCACACCGACTTATGACTACGACGAAACTTCGCAAACGTGGCTCCCGACAACGCATCGGGAAATCAAACAACTCTATCCCGAACGTACGAAAACTTGGGAAGTTGGTCTTGACGCCCGCCTGTGGAACGACCTGCGGTTAAATATATCATGGTACCGTGCCGACACGAACAATCAGACATTCCAACCGACAGTTTCCACATCGTCTGGTTATTCGAGTATGTATGTCCAGACGGGTTGTGTCCGCAATACTGGTATCGAAGCGAGCCTTGGCTATGGACACTCATGGCGGGATTTCTCGTGGGATACGAGCGTCACTTTTTCATGGAATAAAAATAAAGTCGTGGAGTTGATGGATGGATTAACCGATCCGCTGACCGGGGAACCATTGAAGGATAGGCTGGAGATCAAAGGATTAGGTAAGGCCAAATATATCATCAAGAAAGGAGGTACGTTGGGAGACCTTTATACCACTTCGAATCTCAAATACGACGAAAACGGCTATATCCAAGTCGACCGCAACGGTAATCTTGTTACAACCGATACGGGTGAGGATATCTATTTGGGCTCCGTTTTTCCGGATTACAACATGGCCTGGCGTAATGATTTCTCATGGAAGGGAATACATTTCGGCTTCCTTGTATCGGCTCGTATCGGAGGCATCTGCTATTCAGCGACTCAAGCAAACATGGATTTATTCGGTGTATCAGAGGCTTCCGCTGCTGCGCGCGATGCCGGAGGCATCCTCATCAACGGGCGCGAAATGGTCGATGCACAACGGTGGTATGCCGCCATCAGTTCCCAAAGCGGACTGCCTCAGTTCTATACCTATTCAGCCACTAACGTGCGCCTGCAGGAGCTCACGCTGGGATACACGCTGCCTCGCAAGTGGTTCCGTGACGTTTGTTCGATTGACGTGTCATTCGTGGGGCGCAACCTGTGGATGATTTACAACAAGGCCCCATTCGATCCCGAGGCCATAGCTTCAACCGGAAACAATTATCAGGGAATAGACTATTTTATGATGCCTTCGCTCCGGAATCTCGGGTTCAGTGTAAAAATCACTTTCTAAATCATGGACAGTATGAAACAGACTATTAAAAATCAGTTTCTGTTACTTTTTCTCGTGCTGTTCTGCGCTGTGGGGTGTACGGGCGATTTCGATGAAATCAACCGTGATCCCAGCGGAGCTACCAATGAAGAGCTCGAACGCGAGAATTATAAGATTGGAACGAACATCAAAGGATTACAAAACTGGGTTATTCCTATACAAGAGCACCGATACCAGTTTAACGAGTCTCTTACAGGTAATCCTTTCGCCGGATATATGGCAGAGACTCCCGACGGATGGAAAGAGAAGTTTTCGACTTTCAATCCTTCCGCAGATTGGCTCAAGTGGCCATTCGTCATCCCAATGCAGGAAGTCTACCCCTATTTTCGGGGTGTAATAAACAATACGGATGATGAAGTTGCCATTGCATTAGCCAAGTTATTCCGTGTGGCCATCATGCATCGCATGACAGACACCTACGGACCGATTCCCTATTCGAAAGTCATAGAAGATTCCGCCGAATCGCTGACTGTAGCCTATGATACCCAGGAAGAGGTCTACATGAAGATGTTCGAAGAGTTGGATGAGGTTTTGACCACCCTTCATGCTAATGAACAACTTTCCGCTGAAGGGTTCCGTAAGTTTGACAATGTCTATTACGGCGATATTCGGAAATGGATCAAGTACACTAATTCACTCAAACTGCGCATGTCCATGCGTTTGTCATATGTTAAGCCCGACATCTCCAAAGCCAAAGGAGCGGAAGCTATTGCTGATGGCGTGATCACCACCAATACAGACAATGCGATGATGCACGCTCCTGAAAACCGCATGGCATTGATCTATAACGACTGGGGAGATCATCGAGTTGCTGCCGACATTATCAGCTATATGAACGGTTACAATGATCCCCGGCGTGCTGCAATGTTCACCCAAGGGACATGGAATAAAAAAAGCGATTATTACGGTCTGCGCGTAGGTACCGATCCGACCAACAAGGCGACAGTCGTTTCGACCTATTCCAATCAAATTGTATCGAGCAGTACCCCCTATCTTTGGTTTAATGCAGCTGAAGCCGCATTCCTGCGGGCAGAATGGGAATTGCGTTGGGGCGACATGGGTAATGCTCAATCGCTTTATGAGCAGGCTATTAAACTCTCGTTCGAAGAGCGGGGCGTTTCGGGAGCTGAAACGTATGTTACCAGCAATGCGCGACCGGCGAAATACATCGATCCGATGGGTGAATATACCGCAGACAATCCGGCGAGCGATATTACGATTGCTTGGGAAGCCGGCAATACGGAAGAGGTTCGGGAGCGCAACCTTGAGCGAATCATCACGCAAAAATGGATCGCTATCTTCCCGCTGGGTGTCGAAGCATGGTCGGAATATCGGCGTACCGGATACCCGCGTTTGCTTCCGGCTATTGAGAACAAGAGTGCCGGAACGGTCGATGCGAAATACGGAATGCGTCGAATTCCCTATCCGGTAGAGGAATACACTGAAAATCCGGTACACCTGCAAGCAGCTATCGCTGCAATCGGAGGTAAGGACAACGGCGGAGTACGCGTGTGGTGGGATGTGAAACCTTTAGAATAAGTCGTTATGAAAAGAATGAATAGATTATCACTCTGGGGAACGGTATTTCTCATGAGCCTTTTCTCAGTTTCGTGCAACGACTGGACGGAGATAGAAAGCGTAAATCAGAAAACGCAGCGTCCCAACGAGTCGGATTCTGAATTATGGGCGCAATACACAGCCGCGCTGCGGGAATACAAACAGAGCGAGCATACACTCGTTTTCGCCAGCTTCGCGAACGGCGCTCCCGTCGCCACGAGCGAGAAGGATTGCTTGCGTAGCCTGCCTGATTCGCTCGACCTCGTATCACTCACAAATGCAGATGATTTCTCGGCTTATGACGAAGAAGATCTGGCGGTTCTCCACGAGAAAGGGACACGAGTGGTGTATTTCGTAGACTATGCTTCGCGTAGCGCAGAATGGGCCGATCTCACGGCACTTGGAACTTATTTGGATAAAGTGATCGCCCGGGTTCGTGAACTGGGGCTCGACGGCCTTTCATTTTCTGGAATTCCCATATATGGGGCGGAAGCGGATCAGGCCGCACAAAAAGCCGTAGCAGATCTTTTCATCGAAAAATTTACTGCTGTGGCTGGTCCTGGCAAGGATTGGGTACTGCTTTTCGAAGGTGATCCGCAGTTCATTGCTGCTGCCGACCGTACGAAAATCAATTACTTTGTTCTTGATACGAAAGAAACAGACAATGCTACCGATCTAAAATTGCAAATTCTCCGCGCATTGGGGGCAGGAGCCGTTCCTTGTGACAAACTGCTGCTTGGAGCCATGACTGAATACGAATTTACGGATGAGGATAAAGGGACTTCCGACGCAATCTCAGCTTTAACGTTGCGCATTCCTGAAATCGGGCCGCAGCCATTGGCCGGACTCTGCATTTACGGAGTGAATCAAGATTATTTCGGTGCAGAAATCATCTATTCGCTGACCCGTCATACCATTCAGACCTTGAACCCTTCCAAATAAGATAGCCATGAAGAATACGAGATTATATTTATTCTCAATATTATCGTTTGCTGTAGCTTTCATTAGCTGCAAGGATGATGAGTACGACAACAAATCGCCGTTCGACAACGTGGTCTACCTCGATGTTGCGGAAAACAGCGATACGCAGATCACTACTTTTAAGAAAACCCTTACCGAACTGAAAAAGGAATTTTCTGTCGTACTGAGTTATCCAGCATCGCAAGATGTTAGAGTCAATGTTGAGGTCGAGCCGTCGTTGATTGACGTGTATAATGCCCGACATAATACCTCATGGAGGATGCTCGACTCGCGATATTACACACTTTCGGCCGATAAAATAACAATTCCTGCCGGAAAGACGATTTCCGACCAGTTGAATCTGGAATTGAAGGATCTCGACGGCAGCACGGGCGGAGAAGAACTGCCTATTGACGAAACATATCTCGTGCCAATCACTATTTCACATGTCGAAGGCGGCGTGTCAACGCTTCGCAGTTCGGCAACAGCCTACTATCTGGTGAAACGTTCGTCGGCCATAACCTCGGCCGCATCGTTGCGCGACAACTGGATCAACTTTCCGACACTCGACAAGGCCTCGGAAGGCAGTATGCTGTTCAATAACCTGACAGCCGTGACCTATGAGGCGATTATCCGAGTCGACGACTTCTCCAAACATTCCGAGATTTCTACCATTATGGGGGTCGAGAACTACCTGCTGCTGCGTATCGGCGATGCTTCATTCCCTCGCCAGCAGCTCCAGTTCGACGGTTCGGGTGATTCGGCCCAAACCCCGGGCTTCGGAAAATTCCCCAAAAAGGACGAAGCAAAACTACTCAATGCCGGGGAGTGGTATCATATCGCTGCAACCTACAGCTATGCGACACGCGAGGTATGCCTCTATGTTAACGGAAAACTGCAAAGCAAAGGATCCGATCTCGGGAACGCGGCCTCGACACCGTTCAACCTTGCAGGCCGTGCTTTTTATGATCTCTATTTGCAAGACCCGGAGACTTATAAGGATTACAAAGACTGGGGTAATTTCCGTCAGTTTTTCCTCGGCAAGTCTTACGACGACAGTCGCCAACTCAACGGTGATATCACCGAAGTTCGCGTCTGGAATGTGGCTCGCAACGAACAGGAGATTTGGGATAATATGTACGATGTTGATCCCCAAACACCTGGCCTTATCGGTTACTGGAAATTCGACGAAGGAGCGGGTAATGTCATTAAGGACTGGACCGGTAATGGCAACGACGCCGTAGCCGAAAAAGACCTTGAATGGCCCGAGGGTATCGAGGTCCCGCAACTTAACAAGGAGTAATTTAATCTTGATCGATTATGAAAAATAAAAAATTGATTATCCGATCTCTTCGCAGCGGGCTGTTCGGGCTTGCAGCGGCTATGTCGCTGATTGCCTGCACGGATGAAGAGGTTACCTATAAAGTCGGACAGTTGCCGGATGAAGAAGCGATGACGACCGTGACAGGCGTATTGCGCAGTTCGAAATCGCTCCGAGACCGAGTCCCCGTTCACCTGACGGAAGGCGATGAAGATGTCGTGTCTGACAAAATTTATTATAAACTCACTCAGGCGGCACCGCAGGCCATGACGCTGACGGCAGCACCCGACCTTACGTTAGTCGAAGTCTACAATATTGCTAACAGAACCAATCTGACGCCACTTCCCGCTGCCAATATTCGGCTGTCTAACAATGGTAAAATTGCTGTTCCGGCCGGGGCTCGCATGTCCGATAAAATCGAACTTACGATCGAATCTAAGGGGTTGGAACCGGGTATCTATCTGATGCCGGTCGTTGTCGATGCCACCGAGAACGGAACAGGGCAACAAGTGCTTTATTATGGCATCACTGTCCGGGAATTCGACGAGAACATCTATCAGGATGGCGATGACCTTTATAATATAGAGTTGGATACCGAGTGGACAACCGTGTTTTATCTCAACACAGGCGAGGTGCAGGCGCATTATGCCGACTACGTAGCCTGGGAAAAACAGGACATGAACACTTTCGAATCGGTCTACAGGGCCTCTTTGGGGAATATCGTCAATTTGCGGATAGCTCAGGTCGGCTATGACCCGGACTCGAAGCGCGCGCTCTTTTCTCTGACCTCCGACTTGCGTTATACGGTAGAACATGCCGACAAATACATTCGCCAAATGCAGGATAAAGGTCGGAAGGTGTGCGTCTGCATCGAAGGTGGCGGCAGTGGTTTGGGGTTCTGCAATATGACCGATGCGCAGATCGCCGATTTCGCGGAACAGGTCAAAATCTTCATTACGACCTACCGACTCGATGGCGTAAACCTCTGGGATCGCGGTTCCGGCTATGGCAAGGAGGGAATGCCTGCGGTTAATACTACGTCGTATCCCAAATTGATCAAGGCTCTGCGCGAAGCGATGCCCGATAAACTGCTGACCGTGGTAGATTATGACGAGCCCACAGCATCGTTCCACGATACGGTTCTGACGGGCGGAATTGCCGTGGGTGACTACATCGACTACGCATGGCACGGCTATGTCTCCGAGACCGAACCGATTGCATTCGTCGATCCGTATAACCAGTTCTCCTCCTACGAACAAAGATACTCCCGCAAACCATTTGCCGGGTTGTCCAAGGCAAAATATGGTAATGTAAGCGTGCCGTTTTATAGCGAGAAAAGCGACTTGTTCATGGATATGGATATGGATATGTGGTCAATGAATGCTATTATGTGGAATATTGAGCGAACTAACAATATTATTGTTTTCGACGATCTTGTATTACCACAGGTGAATTTCGCAGAACTCGGATGTATATCAATGATACAGAATTTTCTCGCATACCTTGCTTATGATGAAAATTTCGATGCGGCTTATAACTACAATGTGATGATGCGTACTTTTAATATCTACCACAAAAGTGGATATAATACTTTTGCAAAAGACTGGTAAGAAAACATATACAGGGGAAGCACCTCTAAGATATTCAATTTATTTACCCTAAAACTCAAACGATTATGAAAAAGAATCTTATTCTTTTGTGTTCGCTTTTCATGGCGACAGCTCTGATCTCGTCCTGCGCTCAGGATGCAATGGAGCCCGAAGTTGACGGGATTGCTACCACGGCTCCCGAAACGCGTGCCTACGGAGACAAGACCCCGAAAGTTATGATGTATATCGAGGTCAACGACACCAACCCGCTGAATACGATGCTCTATCGTATGAACAATGAGCCGTTTATCGACATCACGACCATCTTCGCCGCCAACATCCGCGCAAACGGTTCCGAACCGGCATTGTGGCTCAACGACAATGTGACGAAAATTCTCGTTCCCGATGCAGGTTCCACGACGACCGGCCACTACAAATACGTACAGCCGATCCGTCAGGACGGCGGCAGGGTGCTGATGACGATTCTCGGAGATCACCAGGGAGTAGGGGTAGCCAACCTGACCGAAGCCAATCAGGAGAAGTTCGCAGAGATTCTGGCTTGGGCCGTTGAAGAGTACCAACTCGATGGTATCGACTTCGATGACGAGTGGTCCAAGTACGGTGAAAACTCCAATTTCCCCTCTTCGGTATCCGGCTCGTTCAATGGTCTCATTGCAAAACTCCGTGAAAAACTCGATGCTCGCTTCCCGAACGATCATAAACTGATTACGGCGTACCACTACAACGATGCATGGAATCTCTCTGCCACTGCCGTGGCTGATATGGACTTTGCATGGACGGTGGGATTCGGTCCTAATTTGTACACCTCTCCCTCTTCGCCGTGGACCAATGCCAAATGGTCGGCTCAGATGCCTAATATGAATAACACGTTCACTACGATACAACTCAATCAGATCAAGAATCGTTCAGCACAGTCTAAGAACGCCGGTATGGGAGCTATTGCAGGCTATGATATGCGTGTTCATACCGAACGCGATCCGCTGCCCGCTCTTCAGAAGATCGGTGAAGGTGCTTTCGGCGGTACGGTAACTCGCAGCGGTTCAGCCTACACGAAAGATTGGACTGCTGGTGCCGGAACGATGATTACTTATGCTGATGTTCAATAACAATCAGAATGGTGCTTAACCTGTATATGTAGCAAGTGTTTCATTGCGACGGCATTTGCGACCCGCACACCATTCTGTTTACTCGGTGTGCGGGTTTATTGTGTCTATATGACCACTAATTAAGCGTAGTTTATGCGAACTAAAACCCAATTAAAATAAAACATTTTCTCCTTTTATTCGCTTCCTGCCTGGTGATCGGAATAAGTCTGGCAAACAAATAACCCGCATACACCAAATGTATGCGGGTTATTAAAATCGGCAAGAAAGTAACCTGTATATGTAGCAAGTGCCTGCGACGGACTTAATATAAGTGCTTCTGTTCTGCCGACTTAACTTATTGCATGTGCAAAATTACTCAAATATTTAACATCTTGCATATTTTTTACGTATATCAACTTATGTACATAAAAATAGTGAAAGACTCTCATTCTAAACTTGTGAAACGCAGGTACTGGTATACCTAAAGCAGACAAGCAGAACTTGTGCCTTCCACAGCACGAAGCTCTGCTCCTGCCTACCTGCTTTTTCCCAAAATTACCAGTTTCGCGTTTCTTAGCAGGGCAGATTTATGTTACTCCCTTTCGGAAGCATTGCAAAGTTAACAAATTTCCCGAATATACAAAAACATGTTAACTCAACAACATGAGAAGTATACCATACATACTCCCTATGACCTCAAAGAACAACCTGAATAAAACAGAGGGTAACCTTCAGCGAAATAAATGTAACCCTTTGTCCGAATTAGACCTGAAAGTTACCCTCGTTGTTGATTACTACACGAAAAATAACGGGCGGGGCATGCATTACGCGAAGTAGGTCGTGAGAAACCCGTAAGCAATAACACAAAGCCCACGCCCGTTAAGGCCGTTGCTTCTGAAAAATACCTCGCCCATTGCGGGCGCGGGACTGTGAATTTGCCGCTTACAGTAAATTCTCACGTTCACTTCGCAGCAAATGCTGCCCGTCTTTCGACAGATAGCAGTACAAAGATACGAATAAAAAATAAATTCCGAAGAAATCCCGGTATATTTTTTACAATAAACATCACTCAATCACACATATAAGATGAAAATAGGTCATTTTGTTTGCCGCAGATAATTCCTCATGCAATAGTCAAGCCATCCAGCCGTCAAAAATGCAAATACAGATGGATAGATTGTTACGCACATCCTTATATCGGGCTTTGTTAAAGTCGCTGACTCGAAAGACCGTTTCGGAAAACAGATTACGAAACTACTTTCACGATTTCGCACAACAGGCTACGACCATCTGCGACGATACGGATGCTCTATCGGCATTGAGGACTTTGAACTATACGCAGGTTCAATTCCGCTCCCTTCTTCGCCGGGTTTCCGAACGTAACACTCCGCCGTCGCATTATCTATCCCGGTTTATAAATCAAGCTATCGAGTTCCTCCGGACGGAAACAGATTTGTGCTATTATCGCCTTGAACATCCGCAGTATTTTATCTCTGAGCCCGCACCTCAGTCGCCGCTTCATTGGTCCAAACACTATCCTGCGATCAGCGTTTCGGAAATCCTTTGCGGACTTGACCGGATGACCCCGAAACCTTTGATCCTGGCCGACGGTACGGATGCTCCGTTCAATCTGGTTGTTCGGGTCTTCGAGGATACATTACATGTTAAACTCGGCGATCCGACCGATGTCAAACGCCGTGTTCTGGAACGCAAGAAAGATCGCACAAAATTTACCGATGCACTGCTTTATTCCTTGAATAAGGAAGATGAATGATTTTTTTCGATTTTTTATATCCGGGCGGATATCCGGACATGTAATTGGGTATCCTGAAAATTCCCATTTTTGCAAAGCAAACCAACCAATTCTGTGTAAGTCGAATTATGGAAAACTTGGACAAAAGCCAATTTATCGTCCTGCTCGAACCATCTCTCAACCGACGATTACTGTCCCCTGAGCAGAAGACTCTCGACGCTGCCTATGAAGATTACATCGACCTGCTGCACGGTCTTACTGTTCAATCCTGTAAATCGTCCCTCGACCTGCTGCACGAACTTGCCCGCCTCCAATCCCGCCTGATGCGGTTACGAGAGCGAATTGTCGAGAAGGAGTCTCCGCAAGCGTCGCTGCTCAAATCGGCGCTTCTGCTGACGAATTTCGAAATTCGATTAGTCTTTACCCGGCTTCGCTATCCGTCCATCGCCGATCCGGTGTCGGTCGAAGTCCCCAAGTCGCCGCTGTTTCTCTCCGAGCAATTCACACCTACGGATATCATGGAGCTCGCTACGGCTCTGCAACTCTCCGGAGCCATACGCCGCATCGACGGTACACGGGTCGATCTGGCGACACTTGTCGATGTGCTTTCCGGAACTTTCAACGTCCGTATCAACAATCCGGAACAGTGCCGCTATGCCGTCGTCAACCGCAAGCTGCGTCTGACCCGTTTTCTGGATTTCCTGCGCAACAATCTGATCGCCTACAGCCAGCGATAGGCAGTCTGTTTTCATTCAGCATCACGCTCCGGGGCTCCATCTCTCGGAGCGTTCTTTATGCGGTGCGGACAGTGGCGGACTGGAGCGGACATGGGCACCTGTTTTTCTGCTGGAGATGTATCTTCGGGACTTTTAATATTCTCGGCCATGCAACAGGAAGATGATTTGAAAGCCCTTGAAAATATCGTGCAGTTCGCCCGCGGGCTGGGCGTGTTTTTTTTGGTGCTGCACGTGTATTGGTATTGCTACGAATGGCTCTCGTCATGCGGCCTGACCTACGGTTATGCCGACCGTCTCCTGCTCGATATCCAGCGGACAACTCTTCTTTTCTCCTCTCCCGTCATTACGAAACTCTGCGCCTTTCTGTTCCTCGCGCTTGGCTGCTACGGCACGAAGAGCGTCCGCAACGGCAGGGTCGATAGACGGCATATCGTCGCCGCCATCAGCCTCGGCTTCCCGCTGTTCTTTCTGAACGGCTTTCTGCTGTCGCTGCCCGCTGGGATCGGCTTCCAGGGCTGGAGCTACACGCTGACCCTTGGTGCGGGCTACCTCAGCCTGCTGGCCGCCGGCGTGTGGCTGCGGCGTCTTCTGAAACAGCCCCTTGCCGACGACCCGTTCAATGACCGCAATGAAAATTTCCTTCAGGAAGAACGTTATCTCAACAACGAATATTCAGTGAATCTTTCCACCCGTTACCGCTATAAAGGAGCATGGCGCGAGGGATGGATCAATGTCATCAACCCGTTCCGTGCGACGCTAATCCTCGGAACTCCCGGTTCGGGTAAGAGCTACGCGGTCTTAAATAACTATATCAAACAGCATATCGAGAAGGGTTTCTCGATGCTCGTCTACGACTATAAATTCGACGACCTTACACGCATTGCCTACAACCACCTGCTCCGGCATCTGGACAAATACGCCGTCAAGCCGAAGTTCTGCATCATCAACTTCGACGATCCCCGCCGCTCGAACCGTTGCAATCCCATCGACGCCCGCTTCATGGACGACATTTCGGATGCCTACGAAAGCGCCTATGTCACGCTTCTGAATCTCAATAAAACATGGGTTGATAAGCAGGGTGACTTTTTCACCGATTCGGCCGTCATCCTGCTCGCGGCGATTATCTGGTACCTGAAAATCTATGACAACGGACATTATTGTACCTTCCCGCACGCCATCGAGTTTCTGTGCCAACCTCTCGAAAAGATTTTCCCAATTCTTTCGTCCTATCCGGAGCTGGAAAACTATCTTTCGCCGTTTGTGGACGCATGGAAAAGTAATGCGCAGGATCAGTTGCAGGGACAGGTGGCGTCGGTGAAAATACCTCTTTCGCGCATGATCTCTCCACAGCTCTACTGGGTGCTGACGGGCAATGACTTTACACTCGACATCAATAACCCTGAGGAGCCGAAAATCCTCTGCATGGGCAACAATCCCGACCGTCAGAGCATCTACGGCGCGGCGCTGGGACTCTATAACTCGCGCCTGATACGGCTTATCAATAAAAAGGGGAAATTAAAATCGTCTCTTATCATCGACGAGCTGCCGACGATCTATATCCGCGGTTTGGACAACCTCATAGCCACGGCTCGTTCGAACAAGGTTTCTGTCTGTCTGGGATTTCAGGACTTCTCACAGTTGGAGCGCGACTACGGAGAGAAGGAGGCCAAGGTCATCATCAATACCGTGGGCAATATCTTCTCGGGACAGGTCGTGGGCGATACGGCCCGCACCTTGTCGGATCGTTTCGGCAAAATCGTCCAGCTACGCGAGTCGCACTCGGTCTCTAACGAGAATGTCACGACCTCGACCAATACACAGTTGGAAACGCTGATCCCGGCCTCGAAGATTTCCAACCTTACACAGGGCATGTTCGTCGGCTCAGTCGCCGACAACTTCGACGAGCGTATCGAGCAGAAGATCTTCCATGCCGAGATCGTCATCGACAACGATAAGGTCAAGGCGGAAACAGCAGCCTATGTCCCCATTCCCGAAATATCCTCTTTTGTCGGTGAGGACGGCAAGGATCACATGGAGGAGATCGTCAAAGAGAATTATTACCGTGTCAAAGCCGACGTTGCGGAACTTGTCCGCCGGGAAATCGCACGTATCAAAGCCGATCCGGATCTCGCGAAACTTTTACCCAAGAAAAAATAGTTATTTCCCCTAAAAAAGTTATCTTTGCCATCCCCAATTTTTTAATACTTGAATTATGAAAGAGTTAATTGAAAAAATCCAGCAGGCTTACGACACATTCTCCGCTGAGGCAGCGCTTCAGGCCGAGAAGGGCGTCAAGGCAGCCGGCACGCGGGCCCGCAAAGCCTCGCTGGAAGTTGAGAAGTTGATGAAGGAGTTCCGCAAGGAATCGCTGACCTTCCAGCAGTAGAGACGCCTCATTCAAGCCTGCAAAGGCACTGAAGGTGTACGCCATATATGGTGTGCACCTTTCTTCATTTCAGGAATATGTTTGGCATTCCACCTCGGAATCATCTTTACAATTCGGCTCAAACATCATTGCAGAAAATACCGATGTGTCGATTCCGATCTCGGTTTTTCAGTCGTACTATTTACTGTTTCTGTAAACCTTTTTCAGGACGGGATAACCCGTAATTTTTGCCTCGGTGCGGACTGGAGCGGACTGGAGCGGACATGGGTATCGTTTCGGGAAACATGCTTCTATATTCGCGGCATAAACCATTGTTTCACTAAAAACATTTGCTTTATGCCCGAAGAAAATCAGAATCAGAACCGACATCCGAACCAGACTCCTGAGCAGGCTGATCCCAACTACAAGGAGACGCTTCTTCTCTACAACGAAAAGAACGGCGCCGTGGAGGCTGTCTCCGACCTCAAGCAGAGCGGCAACCAATACAAGGTTAC
>ULSD01005872.1_pt1 | contig 23568 bp, 20 predicted proteins | sample 1956051 | NCBI WGS metagenome assembly ULSD01 (sample SAMEA4835699, study PRJEB28245) | human gut metagenome | biome: gut microbiome; material: fecal sample | place: Denmark | collected 2008
GGAGAATCGAACTCCATCGGGTCGAAGTTTACACGCTACCCAAGTCGTGCCTAAACCTCCTTGTTTTTCAGCCTGTTGGCTATACCCGAAAACACACCGCGGTGCGTAGCCCGATACATAGCGGTACGATGGCAGTTTCAGCGCGGTGAAACCGCTCACGAAGCGCGGTGCGTTGGCAGGCGTACCGCTATGCGTTTCTTATCACTACCGCCATGGTCTTTATGCCCGTGCCGCTCTGCCTGAAAGCTCCTTCTTCTATTTCGTATGACCGGCCGCCCACCGCATCAATCCACTGGCGGAACTCTTCGCACTTCCGCTCTTGCCCGAACGTCCAGTGCACACTTGTTATCGCAGCCAGCGTTCCGCCGGATTCCAGCCTGTCATACATCATACAGACGTGGTCTATGTCCTGATTGCCTGCAAACGGGGGGTTGGCTATGATTTTCGTATACAGCTTCCCGTTGTCTGATTTCGTGAAGTCATCCCCGAGAAGGCGGATGCCTCCTAATCCGGCAAGCAGCTCCTTGTTTTCAGGCATCATCTCGTAACAGTCGACAACGGCATCCGGGCAGCTTCTGTGTATAGCCTTTACCAACGCCCCGCGTCCGGCACTTGGCTCCAATACCGCATCACATTTATGTATGCCTCCGGCAAGCATCACCAGCCAGTCTGCCACTTCGTCGGGCGTTTCAAAGAACTGGTATTCCTGTGCCAGGTTGCACCGTTTGCCTTCATTCAGTATGGCGAATACCCGTTCCGGATTGAACGGGAAGGTAAATCCTTGCACCTTGCCTCCCTGCCAGCTTCCTCCGGCTTCTTCTATCCATTTCTTCGCTTCGGCGTACGACTTTTTATTGAATTGCACTTGCGGGAGTTTCAGCACATTATCCTCCAGCGTGCAATGCTTCAGGATTTCCTCTACCGTCCACGCCTTGCCCGAATCTGCCTTCTTTCCCGGTTCGGGAAGGTCGTCTACGCCGAGGAGCGTGCCCAGCGACCTCTGAACGCCGGTGGATATGTCTGCTGCCTTGCTCATCCACTCCAGTATGGCGGTAAGGAACTCCGTGTCCACATGCCCCGTCTCGTCGTAAATTTCTTCCCCGCTTATCAGCCCGGGAAGCTCCTCTAACGGCGCGAGGCTACCATGTAACGCTTCTATTAAATTCTCTTTTCTGCTCATCGTATGATTTCTGTAAATAAATTCTTGTTATGTCAACGCTTCCGTGTCCCAACAGGTCGGCGAGCTGTATCACGTCTTTGTTTTTCTTAAGGAACATCTTGGCGAAGAAATGCCTGAAGGCGTGGGGGTGCATCTTCTTCGGGTCGATTCCGCAGGCTTTTCCCCAGTTCTTCATGTTCTGGCTCAGCCCCCTGTCGGTGATTCCTCCATATTTACCTTTCGCGAAAAGCCCTGTCTTGCCGCTCTCTTCCACATACTTCCGTACTTCTGTTTGAAGGGATTTCGGGAAAAAGAACCTGCGGTATTTATTCCCTTTCCCTCTTAGCGTGACTTCTCCGCGAAGGATGTCCTCCCATGTGAACTGGAGGAACTCGGACACCCTTGCGCCTGTAACGGCAAGCACCTTGATAAAGAAGTAATAGTCTTGGTTTTTCTTTGTCCGCAAAAACTCCAGCAGCCTTTCGTATTCCTGTTCTGTAGGCACGTTGTCCGTATCGAGCTTCCGCTTGAACTTCGGGCGTTTCAGCTTGATAGGCTTCCCGGCGAACTCGCTGAGCCTCTCAATCGCAGTTATGCGGAGCCGGATGGTAGCGGGCGACATGCCTTGTTCTTCGAGCGTATGGATAAACCGCTTGTAATTGTCAAACGATATTTCATTGGCGTATTCAAAGTATTTTTTTATGGAGAAAGAATAAAGGCTGAGCGTATGGGGCGAATAGTCCTCCTCCTGGGTCAGGTAATAGATGAAGTCATTCATCAGCTTCCGGTTCTTTTCGGATATCACGCTCAGCTTTTCCAGAGGCTTCAGCGCTTGAGTTCTGCGTTTCCTTCCGAACCCCACGCCTTGCCATTCGAGGAAATCGCATAACGCTTCCTTGCGGTACGGCTCCGTATACAGCAACACAGCGTTCTGCCGCCTGTAGGCGTTATATCCTCTCTTGCTTACCGAATCGGTCTCGCTCAAGAAGTCCCTGACCGCCTTTATCGACCTTCCTATATGGTCGTAACTGCGCCCTGTGGTGTATATGTAGTCAATGTACTTGTTCAATAGTTGCTCGTATGGAATCATAATCTTATTCATTTCAAGTCGTTTTCGTGCCAGTAGGTTATCATTTCCGCCACGCTGCCGGTCCGCGTCTTCGCCTTGATGTTCTCGCGGTGGCGGTTCACCGTGCAGGGCGAGATGTGCAGCTCATCGGCAATGGCGTCCGTTTGCAGATTGGCTGCAATCAGGCGGAACACTTCCATTTCGCGCTCCGTCAGCCGTGTGTCCAGCTCGGGCTTGCAGATTACCCCCTCGTACCGGCATTCGCCCCGAAGCGGGCAGCGAACCTCTTCAAACTGTAGTTGTCCCCGATAGTTGATGTCCAATCGGTATTGGTCATATTCACCGAAGTTGCATCGGATAAACCGGTGTACTACACGGTATTCGTAGTATGTCCGGTTCATCGTGCTTTTGCTATACAATTCCATCAGCGCGGCGTGCGCCTTCGGGTAGCGGTCGCGGATGATGGCAAGCAGCTCCGAAATGATATCCCTGTCCGCCTCGCGGAACGGCCGGGCGGGCTTGCCCACCTCCTTCAGCATGATGTCGCCGTCGGGGGTGTTGTAGAACTCCAGGTTGGCAAAGGGCACGCTGCACATCTTCCGGTCAGTTTACAAAGAGTTCGTCAAACAGTTCCCGCTCCAGCGGCCGGAAGGTCTCCGTCCGCAACTTGTAGTAGAACGTAATGATAGACATGCCGCTCCGGCGCAGGTATTCGTCCCTCCGGCGCAGCTTTTCCTTGTCAGGCAGTTTGTCGTAATGGTATCTGAGTACCATTTTTCCCGGTTTCTCGCTCATTTCTTTCATTGTTATCATGATTGTTATCAATTTTACGGTACAAACATAAGTAATATATTTCATATAATAAAACTTATTATGGAATATTTTTCAACTTAATGTAAAACTATTCCATAACCGTTTGAGAATCATTGTATAACTTTCAAGCATGAGAACGAAGAAAGATTATCCGCAGCACCCTGTCATTCAGAACCTTCGCAAAATCATGAATGACAAAGAATTGAAGCAAGAAGCCGTAGCCTCGTATGCGGGCATCGACCCCTCGCAGATGAGCAAGGTGATGAAAGGCGAAGTGCAAATCAGTCTATGGCAGCTTTCAAACATTGCCACCGGATTGGGCATGGAGCTTATCGACCTGTTCACCTACCCCGAGAAGTACGTCCCGGCAGAGAAGCAGGACGAAAACGTGACGGCGATGCTCACCATCCAGCTCCGGGGAGAAAAGAAAGAGAAAGTCCTGCGCGCGGTGTTCGGCGACAAGAACCTGAAATTGTTGGATATAAAATAAAAGCCAATGCTATCGAACAGAATCATAATACCTAAAGATTAACTTATATGACGGACTTTTTCAGAATCAATTTACCCTATGGGATGCAGCGGAACGATAAAGGCGAATGGTGCTTTTTCAATCGTGAATATACTTATTTAGGAAGTAAAGAGCGTGTAACGATAGAAGAGGATTCTCCTTTTTATTGTCATTATGAAGGCATAACAGACAAACTACTGGAAGATTTGGCGGCAGATTCTTCTTCGATTACCCGTAATGAGAAGAATGAGATTGTACGTGTCTGGTTTTATGGCGATGCAACGAATCCGTCCGAGGAAAAACTGGATGCAGAACTATGGGATATGTATCAGGGGAAATTAAAAATCTTATGTAACCTGAAAAGAGCAATGTAAGTTATGGAAGAAAGATTTAATATGGAGAAATCTTTAGAAGAAATGGGATATGCCACGCAAGAGAAAGAACGGGAGTGCCTGTCTGTCAAGGGAAGTATCGCCATTTGGTATGCCGTAGACACCTTTCTTGATGAATTGGGAAGGCCTGCAGGCTGTGTTATAGAAAACAAAGGAGCAAGGGTTTACGAAGGGAAAATGCCTGAAAATCAGGATGCTCTAAATCGCTTGTTGGAATCCCTTCATATCCTTTAGTTAACAGACAAAAATCGACAGAAACAGGCAGTAAACAAAAACCAGCGTCGTACTTATTAAAGAATCAGGCCTTTCATGACGGGCTTTTAATCCCGCTACCCCGACTTGAGTCCTGATTTCGTTGGAAATCAGGACTTTTTTATTTGGTAAATGTCTGTAGAAAAATTGAATATTTGTTCATAAATGTTTTTCTCTGTAACTTCATGTAGATTTAGAGTTTCTGAATCAGAATTTCATCACAATCTTCATAGAAGGTTGCAGCGATGCCATTGAGAAATTCAGAACGGTTTCTCTGTATCTCACTTTTTTGTATTATCTTTGTGCCGCAATAAATATATTTATATTAGACATGGAAAATAAATACATCACTGTATCATACCGCCTTTACGCAATGAACGGCGGAGAAAAAGAACTTATCGAAGAAGCACCTGCCGCACATCCGTTCCAGTTTATTTCTGGAATCGGATATACGCTTGACCGTTTCGAAAAAGAAATCACTGCCTTGGAAAAGGGGACCGACTTCAGTTTCACCATCCCTTGTGCCGAAGCATACGGCGAGCGTGATGAGGACAATGTGCGCCAGGTATCGAAGGCGATGTTCTGCGATCCCGATGGGAATTTTGATAGCGAGAATATTTATCCGGGCAATATCATCATGCTGAACGACAACGAAGGGCATCGCTTCTATGCCAACGTGGGCGAAATTACCGATGATAAGGTAGTAATCGACTTGAACCATCCTCACGCCGGTAAAGACCTGATGTTCGAGGGTAAGATTATTGAGATGCGTCCTGCCACGAATAAAGAAATCGAAGAAATCGTGAACGCCATGAGCGGAGGATGCGGAGGACATTGCGAAGGTTGTGGCGGAGGATGCGGTGAAGAAGGGCATCATCACCACGATGAAGATGGGTGTTGTGGAGGCGGATGCGGACATTGTCATTAATAGTTTTTGAGTTTCACCACAAATTAATTTGTCATGCTGGACGAAGTGAAGCATTCCGGATGCATACACATGATGTCCACGAGATTCTTTGCCGATGCTCAGCATGACAAAAGGAGAAAATGAAAATCTGTGAGTGCCTGTGTGCTGACAAACTCAAAAAACTTAAAAACTCAAAAACTTAAAAACTCAAATGATTCTGATAGCCGACAGTGGAGCAACGAAGACTGACTGGTGTTATGATACCATCGGTGGGGCTTACATGCAAGTGCAGACCGAAGGTATCAATCCGTTCCATCAATCTGCTGAATATATCCGCCATATTCTCGAAGACCAGTTGGTACCCCGATGCACAGTACCTGCAGATACATGTACGGGTATTTTCTTCTATGGTGCCGGATGTCTGCCATCCGTATCGGCTCCTGTCACCGAAGCGCTGCAAGACCTTTTCCCTAAGGCGCACATTGAGGTAGAAACGGATTTGTTGGGAGCTGCACGCGCTTTGTGTCAACACCGTCCGGGCATTGCTTGTATTTTGGGTACCGGCTCTAATTCGTGCTTGTACGATGGAGAGCGTATCACCCAAAATATTTCCCCTTTAGGTTATATTCTGGGCGATGAAGGAAGCGGGGCTTACTTGGGCAAGCATTTTGTAGCAGATTGCCTTAAGAGCCAACTTCCCCTGAAGCTTCGCGATGCCTTGTTGGACACGTTGCGCCTCGACCCGCAAGGTATCATTGAACGCGTGTATCGTCATCCTCAGGCCAACCGCTTTCTGGCAAGTCTTGCACCGTTTATCCATGCGCACAAAAACGACCCGGAGGTGCATACTTTCCTACTTCAACATTTCGGAGAGTTCTTCCGGCGTAACGTTCTGCTTTACTCCAGACGCCTGCCTGTTTCGTTTGTAGGCTCTATAGCCTGGCATTTCCGTGCTGAGATAGAGGAAGCAGCTGCCTGTTGCGGCTTGTGCACCGGCACATTTCTACAAAACCCTATCAAAAAGTTGGTGGAATATCATTCCTCCTGAGAAACCGTTTTTAGAAGCTGTTTTGAATTTATCGTGCGATGATTTGGGATGAGTTTTTGAGGCATTTTCGCTTTTGTGATGAGGAAGATAGCGGGCTATCTGACGAAGAACAGGAGCGAAAAAGACCAAAAAATCGCCCAAAGCACACACGAAAACGGATACATCAAGCCAAGAAAAACTTTTTGGAGAAATTCAAAACAGCTTCTTAGAGTCTGTTTAAACTTTGCTTAGGTTTATTTTGCAAATTGTATTCGTCGGATAGCCCGCTATCATTCTCATAAAATCGAGAAAACATCCTCGAAAACAGTTTTTTCTTATCTTCTTAGCATCAATGTCTTGAAAGGAGTGGGGTATGGGGTCTCAAACTCCATCCATTCGTGTGTTACTGGATGGTAAAAACACAATTTAAAGGCATGAAGGGCCAATCTTTCCAACGGATTCATTTCGCATCCATAACGTTCGTCTCCTACAACGGGATGCCCTAATGATTGCATGTGTACGCGAATCTGATTTTTCCGCCCCGTTTCCAGTTGCAATTCCAATAACGAAAAGCCATTGGCACGCTTGATGGTGTGATAATGAGTCACCGAATATTTGCCTCCGTCATCTGTCGGAGAGGAGCTTACGTATAGCTTACGGTCGGTAAGCCAAGAACATACCGTGCCTTCATCTTGTTCCATCTCTCCTTGTACAATTGCTACATAGCGGCGGTCGCGCACAAGGTCGTGCCAGTTATCACGTAATGTATGCTGCGTTTTTTCATCTTTGGCATACATCATAATACCTGATGTTTCCCTATCCAGGCGGTGGACGACATAAATCCGGTTCCCTTTATGAATCCGTTTTACATACTCATTTAATATATGTTGTGCCGTCCGCTCTTTTTGACGTTCTGTAGCAACCGAGAGTAATCCTTCTTTTTTTTCGACAACGATGATGTATGCATCTTCATACAAAATCTTCAGCATCGGATGATGGAATTCGTGTTTGTGCTTTTCCCGGCTGATTTGCACACACATGCCCGGTTGCAACGGATAATTGTAAAGCGTCTGAATCGTATTGTCCACCAATACCACCCGGTTAGTCAATAAAGCTTTAACCCGTGTGCGGCTTATTCCTGCCATTTTCTTCATCAGGAATTCCATCAATCCGGCAGGTTCGGTTACCCGGTAAATTGTATATTTCGAAGTAGCATGCGCCTTAATAGGCTTGTTTGTCTTAAAGTCTTTTATTGCCACGTCTATTATTTTTTAATGAATTTTCTTTTCTAACAATACCACATTTTCCACATGATGCGTATGTGGAAACATATCTACCGGCTGGACTGCCTTTACTTTATATTTCACATCGAGTAACTGCAAATCGCGGGCTTGTGTAGCCGGATTGCAACTCACATAAACGATGCGTTCCGGTTCTGCCGCCAATATCACCTGAATGACATCGCCATGCATGCCTGCCCGAGGCGGGTCGGTAATGATCACATCGGGCCGTCCATGCGTGCGGATAAAATCTTCGGTCAGGATATCTTTCATATCGCCTGCATAAAACAAGGTATTCTTTATGCCGTTCAATTCTGAATTGACTTTGGCATCCTCTATCGCTTCGGGCACATATTCGATTCCTATTACCTTTTTAGCCTGACGGGAAACGAAATTAGCGATGGTTCCGGTTCCGGTATACAAATCATATACCAGCTCATTGCCCGTTAATCCGGCAAAGTCACGGGCTACCTTATATAAATTATAGGCTTGTTCTGAATTGGTCTGATAAAAAGACTTGGGACCTACCTTAAACCGAAGCCCTTCCATCTCTTCGAAAATATGGTCTTTCCCTTTGAATACGCATACATCCAAATCGCCGATTGTATCGTTGCATTTGTTATTGACCACATATAATAAGGAGGTGATTTGAGGGAACTTGTCCGCCACAAATTGAAGGAGTTCCTTCATTTTCTCCAATTCCTCGTCATTCACAATCTTGCATTGCAACAAGACCATCAACTCTCCGGTCGAAGAAGTGCGTACCATCATATTGCGCAACATGCCTTCTTGCGTGCGCAGGTTGAAAAAAGCATACTGATGTTCGTACGCATAGTCGCGGATAGCGTTGCGGATTTGATTGGAAATATCATCCTGGAGCCAGCATTTCTCGATGGCAAGTACTTTGTCGAACGCACCGGGGATATGAAAACCCACTGCATTCATCTGCTCGTATTTCACATCCTGCTTCACTTCTTCTTCGGTCAGCCAACGCTTGTTCGAGAATGTGAATTCCAGCTTATTGCGATAATACATCGTCTTTTCCGAACCGATGATGGGGCTGATTTCCGGCAATTCGATTTTCCCGATGCGGGTCAGATTGTCATACACTTGTTTTTGCTTGTACCGAATCTGGTCGGCATACGCCAGACATTGCCACTTGCATCCGCCACACACACCGTAATGCTCGCAAAACGGCTCTACACGCATCGGAGACTTTTCGTGCAACTTTACGGCTACAGCCTCCGCATAATGGTTTTTCTTCCGCTTGACTTGCAAATCGACAACATCGCCCGGCACTACGTATGGCACAAAGATGACCAAATCATTCACCTTGGCAACAGCTTTTCCCTCTGCCGCCACATCCGTTATCGTTACCTTTTCCAGTAAAGGAAGTTCTTTCTTCTTTCTTGTCACGTTGTTTTTCTAATAAATCAAGTTTGCGTGCAAAGGTAAGCATTTTCCTTCATATTCCGGAAAGATTTTAAAGGAAGTCCGAATTTATCCGCATTTATTTTTCACATCCCTGCATAATTTCCCCCAAACTCTTGACAATCGCCTTCCCGGATGGTATCATTGCGAGACGCAGCCGGTTGCGGAAGCCCGCGGATACAGGTGCGGAGGCAAGCGCATATAGGTGCATACGTTGCAAGATTATTAATCTTACACCAGACGAAGCTATCTATATGGCCAGCCAATCATAATGGTATGAAAAAGCCTGAGAGCCGCTTTTGGCAAGTCTGTTTGTCAAAACATGCCCAAAAACACCTTATTTGTATTTGATATGTTGCAAATTTTCCATAGCTTTGCAGACACTCTACTTATGAGAAACATAATAACCTAATAAATCTTACCAAAAGAAATGGAAACAAAAAGAGTTTACACCTTCGGAAACGGACATGCCGAAGGAAAAGCAGACATGAGAAACCTGCTGGGCGGTAAAGGCGCTAACCTTGCTGAAATGAACCTGATTGGCGTACCTGTTCCTCCCGGTTTCACCATTACTACAGAAGTTTGTAACGAATATTTCGAAAAAGGCAAAGACGATGTAGTAGCTCTGTTGAAAGATGACGTCGAAAAGTCTATTGCGGGAGTCGAAACACTCATGAAATCAAAGTTCGGTGATGTAGAAAATCCGTTGCTCGTATCTGTACGTTCGGGTGCACGCGCGTCTATGCCAGGCATGATGGACACTATCCTGAACTTGGGGCTGAATGACGAAGTGGTTGCCGGATTGGCACGCAAGACAGGCAACGAACGTTTCGCATGGGATTCATACCGCCGTTTCGTGCAGATGTATGGCGATGTTGTATTGGGCATGAAGCCTGCCAATAAAGATGATATCGACCCGTTCGAGGCGATTATCGAAGACGTGAAGAAAAAGAAAGGGGTCCGCTTGGACAATGAACTGGAAGTGGACGACCTGAAAGAACTGGTAAAACGCTTCAAGGAAGCTGTTAAGACTCAAACCGGTAAAGAATTCCCTGCCAATGCTTACGAACAATTGTGGGGAGCTATCTGTGCCGTATTTGATTCGTGGATGAACGAACGTGCTATCCTTTACCGGAAAATGGAAGGCATACCGGCTGAATGGGGTACTGCCGTAAACGTACAGGCAATGGTATTCGGAAACATGGGCGACACGTCTGCTACCGGCGTTTGCTTCTCTCGTGATGCCGCTACAGGCGAAGACCTCTTCAACGGTGAATACCTGATTAACGCCCAAGGCGAAGACGTAGTGGCAGGTATCCGCACGCCGCAACAGATTACTAAAATCGGTTCTCAACGCTGGGCGCAACTGCAAGGCATTTCAGAAGAAGAACGTGCCAGCAAATATCCTTCGATGGAAGAGGCCATGCCGGAAATCTATAAAGAACTTGACGAGCTGCAGACCAAACTGGAAAACCACTATCATGACATGCAGGATATGGAATTCACAGTACAGGAAGGAAAACTTTGGTTCTTGCAGACCCGTAACGGAAAGCGTACAGGTGCTGCCATGGTTCGTATCGCCATGGAGATGCTGGAACAAGGCTTAATCGATGAAAAGACAGCTGTCTTGCGTTGCGAACCGAATAAGTTGGATGAACTGCTTCACCCTGTATTCGATAAAGAAGAACTCCGTAACGCTAAGGTCTTGACTCGCGGACTTCCCGCTTCTCCGGGTGCTGCTACAGGTCAAATTGTATTCTTTGCAGAAGATGCGGCTAAATGGCGTGCCGATGGTCATCGGGTGGTTATGGTACGTATCGAAACTTCTCCCGAAGACTTGGCTGGAATGACCGTTGCTGAAGGTATCTTGACCGCACGCGGCGGCATGACTTCACATGCTGCCGTAGTGGCTCGCGGTATGGGTAAATGCTGTGTGTCGGGTGCAGGAGCTATCAATGTAGACTATAAAGCCCGCACGGTAGAAATCGATGGTGTCGTGCTGAAAGAAGGTGACTATATTTCCTTGAACGGTAGTACAGGCGAAGTTTATCAGGGCGAAGTGCCTACCAAGGCAGCTGAAGTATCAGGAAACTTTGCAAAACTGATGGACTTGTGTAACAAATATACCCGCTTGCAGGTACGTACCAATGCGGATACTCCCCACGATGCGGAAGTAGCCCGTAAGTTTGGTGCCGTAGGTATCGGACTTTGCCGTACGGAACACATGTTCTTTGACAATCAGAAGATTATCGCTATGCGTGAAATGATTCTGGCACCGGATGAAGAAGGACGCAAGAAGGCACTTGCTAAGTTGTTGCCTTACCAGAAGAATGACTTCAAGGGCATATTCAAAGCAATGGACGGTTATCCTGTAAATGTACGTTTGCTCGACCCGCCTTTGCATGAATTCGTTCCGCACGACCAGAAAGGCCAGGAGGAAATGGCGAAAGCGATGGGTGTTACGGTAGATTATATCCACCAGCGTGTAGAAAGCCTGTGCGAGCACAACCCGATGTTAGGTCATCGCGGATGCCGCTTGGGAAATACTTATCCCGAAATTACCGAAATGCAGACGGAGGCTATTTTGGGTGCCGCTTGTGAGCTGAAGAAAGAAGGTTACGACCCGCATCCTGAAATCATGGTTCCGTTGATTGGTATCTTGTACGAATTCGAAGCACAGGAAAACATCATCCGCGCTACGGCTAAGAGAGTTTTCGAACAAGAAGGTATAGAAGTTCCGTTCAAGGTAGGTACGATGATTGAAATTCCACGTGCGGCTCTGACCGCTAACCGCATCGCTTCGCATGCTGAATATTTCTCATTTGGAACGAATGACTTGACGCAGATGACATTTGGCTATTCGCGCGATGATATCGCTTCCTTCTTACCGGTTTATTTAGAGAAGAAGATTCTGAAAGTAGACCCGTTCCAGGTACTTGACCAGAACGGTGTAGGCCAGCTTATCCAAATGGCAGTAGAGAAAGGCCGTTCAGTACGTCCTGATTTGAAATGCGGTATCTGTGGCGAACATGGAGGCGAGCCTTCATCAGTGAAGTTCTGCGATAAAGTAGGATTGAACTATGTCAGCTGTTCTCCATTCCGCGTGCCTATCGCACGTTTGGCTGCGGCGCAGGCTGCTATTGAGAGATAAAGCAAGATAACTAACTATTGGTAAGATAGGCGGCAGGTGTGGGAAAAAACACCTTGCCGCCTATCATCGTTAATGGGGTATGTACAATCTGATATCAGACTGTCCACCTCCAGACGCTTCTTATGGTATATATTCATATCTTCCTCATTCCAGTCCAGCACGGTCTCACCAATAAGGGATAAATCCACCATTTTAACATATACCTCGTGTATGTCCTTGCGTAAACATCTTATCTTTTGGCTTGTAATCTCTAATTCCTGTCGTCTGTGCTGTTCGTTGAGCCAAATATAGACGATGCCGAAAATGACGAAATGCAGCCCACTGACCTTGCGGTAGCGGGCTGCGGTGTCTGTATGATGTTACCGGGCACAAATGCTCCCGCCCGGAATGGGAGTTCTTAATACTTTGTTACGGTCTTGCCACATTGACAGACATGACGCTTGCTTGCGAAGCATCATTCTGCCCCTTCATATACGCACGGAAAGGCTTCACCTTTACTTTGTCTCCATTGGCTATCGGATAGATGTTGCCGTTCTTCAGGAAGTAGCCCGCGGTGGGTGTAGCCACACTCATTGTACCTTCCATGAAGCTGTCTGTCGCAGGGGTGGTTACCAGTTCCACGCCTGCGGCACTTTCGGCGCTGAAGGTGATGCTGCCTGTACCGGGTGTTTGATAGAACAGCGGCTTGCCGGCTTCAAAATCGGTTTCTACGAGGGTAATCTCGTTGCTTCCCAACTTCTCGACCTGATAGTAAGTAACCTGACCGCCAGCTACAGAAGTAGGAACGAACGGCAGACAGATGGTTCCATATTGGGAGTTATCTGACAGGGCACGGACATAAGTAACCTTTTTGCTTTTCAACTTGAGGTGGTAATCTTCATACGCGCCAATACCCTCATCGTCAGTCAGCGTTATTTCGCCCAAAACAAGATTTCCCGAACCTTCCAATTCCTTTGCATTATCGAACGTACCTTCCAATACCAGTTCTCCGTTTACAACCAACTGGTTGGCATCGGCAGTCAAAGTCTTATCTTCCGGAATCGTCAGGGTGCTGCCCTCCGGGATGGTGACCTTCGCGTCGCTGGGGATGGTGATATTCTCTTTCAGGGTATAGTTGCCGCCCACGGCGCTGGTCTGGTTGCTCTGGCCGTAGATCAGCCAGCTGCCGTTGCCGGTGGGGGCCAGCGGTTTTTCAGCGAAAGACTGATCAAGCAATATCACACTGTTGGCCAGCAGGGTGGAGTTGTTCCCGACGGTCACAGACCCTGTGCTGCCAAAGGGGTTCTGGACGTAAATGCCGCCCGCCGTGTCCGTCGCCGATCCGCTCCGGGCGGTGAGGGAACTGCTGCCGGATAGGGTCACAGAAGGGGAAGAGGACACAATATAAAGGCCATAACTTGCATACCCAGCAGACCCGCTGGTGGCGGTCACGGTGGCGTCGATCACGGTGACAGACGACGAATGCGCAGAGATGCCGTAACTGCTATTTATAGCAGCAGAACCGCCGGTGGCGGTCAGCGTCCCTCCCTTCACCGTAACCGTGCCAGATACATCGAGTCCGCTCGAAGGATTGCTTCCGCTCACGTTGCCGGCGATGGCGGTGACGCTGCCGCCTTGCTGGGTGAATGATCCATCGACATTGATACCATAACTGCTGTCTCCGCTCATATCAGCCCCCCGCGCGGTCAGGCTGCCGCCGCCTTGGATGGTCAGATTCCCATCTAAAGTATTGATGCCCCGGGATTCGTCGTTACACACAACGCCCGTGACGGTGCTGCTGCCCTCCAGCACGATGGTCAGGTCGCCCCCGGCGTGGATGCCCGCGCCGAAGTTGGTGCTGCTATCCCCGGTGATGTTGGCGTCCTTCAGGGTCAGGGTGCCGGTGGCGCTGTCGTACTTGACGTTGTAGTCGGTGGTACTTTCCGTGGCGGTCAGCTTGCCGTTTTCGTCGGTCGTCCAGTAGCCGCCGCTCTGCACATTGGTGCCGCCCACGGTGAGGGTGGTGGGATTGCCTGCCCATGTCTGTCCGGCACCGAATAAGCCGAGCAACGCTGTCAGCAGACAAAGGAGGCGCAGCCGGCTCTTATCGTATAGTTTGTTTCTTGTCTTCATTTTGTTATTCCGTTTATTTTATGGTCTGAATTTTATTGTTTGTCAATCGGCAAGGATATACTCGCCATCGTCAGGTGTCAGTCCGTCCGTCGAAGTCTGGATGCTGAATGAAAGGGCTGCGTCTGCCGTGCCGCTTTCCGTCCAGCCGTCGGTACCCCAGTCGCCAACCGTAACGCTGTTGATGGTGGCACCATTCTTACCTACGGTCACGTTGAAGGTATAGGCTTTGCCCGATTCCAAACCGGTAGTCAGTTGCTCGTTGGCTTTGACGATAAGCGGAGTGCCGCCCTGAATGTTCAGCTGGACAAACGTATCGTCAGCAGCATACTTGCCCGGCAGCAGGACGGCGGTGAAGCTGTGTTTGGCTTCTGCCGAAGTGTCCTCGCTGAATAGTCCGGTTACTGTCGTTCCATTGCCGGCAACGGTCAGTGTCTTTCCATCTACTGTAGTCGTTGTGGTAGGTACCGTGAATGTAGGAGCCTGGAATGTAGGTTTCACCGTTTCGTACTGGTCACCGTAACCGCTTATCTCCACGGTAACCTTGGCCAGGTGGTGCTTGAATGTCAGGTTCAGCGCGTCGCTCTTACTTTGTGACGCTGCCGCCGTCATATAGTCCGCACGGCCTATGTAATTGGTTTCAGTTGGATTGCTGCTGCTCTGGTCGGCCGGGAGTTCAAACTGCGTGTAGGAGTCCGTTTTCCCTTCCACGACGGGATAATAGGCTTCAAAGGTGTTTTCGACATCGTCAGCCCAGACTATGTAGTCTGTTCCTTCAGGCCCCCATGTGCCGCCGTTGTATTTGTAAACCGCCTTGTCCTTGCCTGTTATCGCTTCTGGCGAGGTGTTTGTTACCGAAATCTGGTCGTTCTCGTCCCATGCGTTGCCTGTTCCTGTCGTGTTCACACGAGTCTGCAGAGCCTCGATGCCTGCACGGATGTGTACGGCCATCGGGTCGTTGGCATAGTCGGAAGAGATGAAATCATCTTCACTTTGGCAGCCTGCCAACACCAGTGCGAGGGCGGCAGCCGGAATATATTTTGCTATTTTCATGCTTGTTATGTTTATGAACGTTGTTTACTTTTATTCTGTTACTAAGTCGCCGCCTTGCTGTTCGCTACCCCATGACTCGGCAGAAATGGTGCCCGTCGTCACTTTGTCGCGGCCTACGGTAAGATTCAGCGTGTACTGTTTGCCGCTGCTGAAGGTCAACTCGTCGTCCGACTTGAATGTATATACCTTTCCGTTGTTGTCGGTGATTTCCACCTTCAGGGTTTGGTTGAAGGTCTGCGGTACGAGGATGCACTCGTATTTCTCGTTTGCCGTTGCAGCATACAGGGTGATGGTCTGTCCGCTGTTGGTGGCGGTACCGGCTGTTCCGGCAGTCAGATTCACGGTAGTGGCCGTGGCGCAGTTGGAGAGCTTTACCGATGTGAAGGTCAGGTTCTGTCCGTCTTCAAGCTCGGTGCCCTTTGTCAGTGTCACGTTCAGCTTGGACAGTGCATGTTGGAAGTTGATGTCGAGTGCCGTTCCGGCTGTGGCAGTCTGTGTTCCGGTACACAGAAAATCGGATGCCTTTACGTTGCTATCGCTGCTCTGGTCGGTCTGTACCGCAAAGGCATAGTTTGCAGCATCACTCACTGTTCCTGTATAGGGCAGATAAGCGTAATAGGTAACTGTTGCATCATTGCTTTTCCACAGGAGTTGTTCGCCCTGAATTGTCCAGCCACTTTCATATCTCACTTCCCGGTTCGTGCAGTTGTAGCGTTCGTCGCTGTTGGTGCCTTCCGTTGTCAGGTAAAGTCCGAAACTGCTTCCGGTCAGGTTCGTGTTGTCATAACCGGCACGGGTGGCCATCGGGCCTACGTTCACATTCAGTCCGATAGGCGTGTCGGCATAGTCGGGCGTATTGAATACGTCGCTGTCGTTGGAGCAGGCTGCCAAAAGGGTGGCCAGCGCTGCTGTTGCCAAAATGTTTGCTTTTTTCATTTGAACTATTTTCTGTTAAGTTGTTAATTATTTATCTTTCAAAGATTCCTTTTTCGGATGGAACCGGAATCCCGTCCGACGGTTTATTTTTCCTCCAATGTCGGCAGCGCTCCGTTGAGTACGTAGTGCCAACCTGAGCCTGCACTCTGCAGGGCGGTGTTCATGGCGGCAACTGCCGTCTGCCAGGTGTCAGTGCCGTCCACCTTATGAGTGTCATCATTGCCGTTATTAGAACCGGTGCCGCTGCTGAGATTGCTGTCCCAGTAGCAGGCAGCGACAGTTCCGATGTAATTTTCACCCACGATGCCGCCGATTCTACCTCTTCCTAAGCTGGTAATTTCGCCCGTGGCGTGGTAGCAGCCGGTTACGGTACCTTGGGAGTTAATTCCCACCACACCGCCGACATTAGCGTAACCATCCGTTAGCGTGGCAGTCACGTTGCCCGTGGAGTAGCAGGCCATGAGGAAGCTATTGTTTCCCAGGTTGCCCAGCACGCCGCCGACAGAGCTAATGCCCGATACAGCCGCTGTGGAATGGCAGCCCTCGATGGTTGACCCGATTAAGTTGCCGGTTCCTGTGTCATAATTAGGAACACAGAGTCCGGATATTCCACCGACATTGACACTACCCGTCACAGTCCCTTCCGCCGAGCAGCCGGAGATGGTGCCATAGTTTGATCCCGCAATGCCGCCGGTATCGGTGAACCCCTTACCTGTCACCGTGCCATTGACCGAGCAATTCTCTACAGTGCCATAGTTCTGTCCCGCAATGCCGCCGACGCAGTTTGCACCGGATACGCTTATATTTGTCAGCGTCACGTTCTGCACCTTACCTCCGCTGCCGAGACAGCCAATCAGTCCTACATAGTCCGTTCCCGATTTGTCAATCTTCAGCCCCGTGATGGTATGGCCGCCGCCGTCGAAGTTGCCGGTGTATGGTCGGCTTTCAGTTCCTATCGGCGTCCAGTCGATGTCCGAGAGGTCGATGTCATTGTCGAGGATGATGTTGATGTCGGTATCACCGCTGTTCACCACATCTGCCGCTACCTTCAGTCCTTCACCGCTGTAAATTGTGATGGTTTTTGTATTGATATCGTATGAGTAGGCTTCGGTCGCTTCACCGCCATCAATGGAAGTACCGTTTTCCCAGTCCGACACGTTGATGCCCGCATCGTCCAGTTTGATGTTGTCGCGTCCCAGCACAAGGTTCACCGTAGTGTATCTGCCCGGTTGCAGGTCGATGTCCGCAGAGTGGGTATAGGTATATACCTTGCCGTTCTCCAGCGTGACGTTGATGGTGCGGAACCCGCTCTGCCCGGGAATCATGATGCCGGCAAAGCTGGCGGATGTGCCCGTGAAGGGAATCACCACAAGGTTTTGACCGGTGGCCGGGGTTACCTCGACAGGATTCTCTAAATAATCCACGGTGGCTTCGGTGCATGCGGTTGCCGTTACCGAAGCCACTTCGGGTGCGATTGTCCACTCGTTGCGGAACGAAAGGTTTACCACGAGCTTGGCCATTACATGCTCAAACTCCAGTTTCACGGCAGAACCGGTGGGCTTGGCCGTGGTCCTCGCCACCAGCAGGTCGCTCGCGGTCTGGTTATTGAAGTCCAGCGTATAGGGGTCGGCATCGTAATCGGTAGCTCCGTTGCGCTCGGGATAGATGCCGAGGAAATAGTGGTCGGACGTATTGTCGGCCCAAAGCATCTGCGGCTCGGCGGTCCATGTGCCGTCGCCGCCTAATGTATTGATGGAGTTGTCCACCACAAGCCGCTGCATGTCGTTGTCGGCTCCTAACCAGGCATAGACACTGATGCGGTCATTCGTCTCGAAGGTGGTCGAGTTGCCGCTATGGGCCACACGGGTCATGGCTCCCACGGATGCCGTTACCCTTATCTGCCCAAGGTCTTGCGGTGGCAGTACATCGCTGTCGGTGCTGCACGCAGCCAACAGGATAGCGGTTGTTGCCAATAATAGATTCTTTATATTCATACGTTTGCTGTTTTAAGTAAGTAATCAGAATTAAATGACACTATCTTTTGAGGAGTTAAGGAGTTAAGAAGTTAAGGAGTTAAGCCAATACTTTCTGTGTATACGGGGCTCATTGACTTACTATCGGCTTAACTCCTAACGGAGCGCAGCGGAGTGATAACTCCTTAACTTCTTAACTCCTATCATATAAGCTAAATTTGAACATCTACTTAATCATTTATAAATATATAGTCAGCACAGCGGTTTACGCACCCGGAAAAAATATGTTACCGCCATAGTCGCCTTCGAGCGGAGCCCAGTCGGTGATGGTGATGTCATTGTCTAAGGTGATTTCGTCACGTCCCAATGTCAGGTTGACGGTGGTGTACTTGCCTGTTTCCAACGGGATGGAACCCCCTACGTTATAGACGTATGGCTCGTCAATGTCTTTTACCTTGATCTGTATTTCAATTAAATTGCTGTTAGGAATCATGATACCGGCATAGCTGCAAGCGTAGTTGGCTGCCGGTGTTTCCAAAGCCGGGATGTCTATCGCCTTATTGTCGCCCTGTGGCGTAATCTCTCCGGAGAGGAGATTGACGCTTGCCTCCGCCTTTGCAATGGCTCTGACCGATTCCACGACCGGTGTTCCGGACCACTGGCTGCGGAAATTCAGGTTGATGGCTAATTTCGACATCAGGTGGCTGAAGGTCAGCGCCACGGGCGTGTTAGTGGGCGTTATGCCCTTGTTCTCAGTGCCGGCATTCATGGCATAAAGAAGGTCGCTTGCCTCCTGGTCTTCAGGGGTCAGTACATAGTTCATGGCTTTCAGGTCGCTTACCTCCTGCACCGGATAAATGCCCAGAAAGTAATGCGCCGAACTGCTGTTTGCCCACAGCATTTGCTGGCTGGCCGTCCATGTGCCGTCGTCGCCTAAGGTGTTGACGGAATTGTCCACCACAAGCTGCTGTGCATCGTCAGCTGTACCCAGCCAGGCATAGACGCTGATGCGGTCGCCCGTCTCGAAAGCCGATTCGTTGCCGTCGGTTGTCACACGGGTCATCTGCCCGATGGAGGCGTTCACCTTGATCTCTTTTGCCGGAGCATAGCCGGGCTCATGGTCGTTCGTGCATGCCGCCAGTGCAAGGAGTGCGGCTGCAACGGATAACATTTTCTTCATCATAACTCTATCTTTATTTTATTTGTTAATTATATTCCGGGATTAAAGATGTCATCACTCGTAATCCAGCCTTCGCCCCAAGGGTTAATGTCGGTGGCGGTGATATACATGTAGGGCTGCATTCTGTCGTATTCCAATGCCAGCTCGTAGCGTTTTCCGGCAAGCATCAGGGGAGCTTCTGCCGTGTATTCATGACGGGAGCCGTTGGCAAAGGTCATGACCATGTAGAGCATCGTGCAGGCTTCACCTTGTGCCGTCGGCATCAGGCGGGCATCGGTAGAGAGCGTCCCCCTGTCGGCAACGGCTTGCGGCAGGAGCGCATCTGTCTTTTCGGCGGAAGGTACGACGTAGCTGTTGTCATCGCCGCGCCGTGCCGGATAAAGGCAGGTGGCGGCATTGCGTACCGTGACGGCAAGCGACGCTCCGTCGGGCGCGCCGTCGATACGGACGGCAAGCTCTGCCAGCAACGGAGCGACACGGATGACGGAGCGGAGGTTGACCCCGGTGTCGGTCACTCTCACCCCGGCCACGCCACCGACGGCGTGTGCGGGCGAAGCCGACGGGTCGGCAAGCGAAACGCGCAGCATGTCGGCTGTCCGTGTACCGTTCTCATAATCATACCGAAACGGCTCTGTCAGGCCGCAGACGCCTACAAGCGTATAGTCGCCCTCCGGCAGGCTGAACAGGCCGGATGCCAGTTCTTGCGGAGAGGAAAACTCGTGCGCTTCCACTTCATGCCCCTCCGCATTGTATATCCACAGGTTTACCGGACTTGTGATGTCGGTCGGCTCGATGCCTTCAAGCCATTCCATGCCGACGGCAAGTCCGTGCCTGTCATTTTCGTGTATATCCTTGTCGCAGGCCGTCCATAGCGGCAACAGCATGAGCAGGGATACATATAGGCAATGTCTGATTGTCTTTTTCATCGTCTGTCCTCCTTTCTTTCCTTGTCTGTCACTTCGGCACGGCGGGCTTTCTCCGCGTCCTTCTCGTTCACGTCGCTGCCACGCCCTACGGCTGTAATGCGTCCGGCTGCGATGCCGCGGCCTTCAAGCCACAGCTTGACTGCTTCGGCACGACGGATGGAATAGCGTTCGTTTACGCTCCGGCTGCCACTGGTGTCGCACCATCCAGTCACGACTATGTGCATGTCGGGATGTTCTTTCAGTATGCCGAGTATCGTTTCAAGCTTGGATGTCTCGGACGGACGAAGCGAAGTGCTGTTGAAATCGAAATAGACAGTCGGGAATTCAAAATCGGTTTCGGTTGAATTGTCTGCTGCCGTGACAACAGTTTTCTGTGCCGTACTGTCCGTGACGGTCTGTTCCGGTATTTCCGCCGGGGCTGTTTCTACGGCATTGTCCCTCTCATCCTGCGGCTGACCGGTAGATGCCGGGTAAGCAATGCCGTGGTCTGCTTTCTTTCCGCTTTTCTTGCCGAACGCGAAACTGACACGTATGCCGCTTTCCCATATATAGTTGGCTTTGTGCCCGCTCTTGGGAAGTCCGTCCATGCCGTCGCCCGTAAGGTAAGTGACACCACTGTAAATGCCGACACCTATACCGCAGGCAAAACGGTATCCTGCCTGAATGTTTCCGCCTGCACCCAGATGCCATTCCGTATTTTCCTTGCATACTTCTTTTCCGCCGTCAAAGGTGGACAGGGAGGCTTTCGTGCCAACGGCTGCCAGCAGGGGCGACACCTCCACGCTCCACCGGCTTTGACGGGTGGACGGGAAAAAACCAAGCACATCGGCATTGAGCTGCAAACTGTAGCGTTGCGTCGTTACACTGCTTTTCAGGCCGGCATAGTCCCAGCCTTCCATTCCGAGTACCGGAGCATGATAACGGACACCGTCCGAACCAAGCCAGTAATTGCCGGAGATACAGCAATCTCTCTGGCTCATGCCCGTTTTCCCGAAAACGGCCTGAGCCTCCAATGAAAGTACCGGATTGAAACGGTAGCCTCCGTAAACTCCGCCGCTGAATCCCGCACGGGTCTTGTCGAAACCGAAACTGCTGAATGTGGATACGCCGAAGGGCACGCCGCCCTGCACGCCTGCATACCAGCTGGGGGATTTCGTATTTTCCGGGGCATCCTGGGCCATGAGCGGAGCTGCACAGAGCAGGATGCAGAGTAACAGAATATATTTCCTTTTTTTCATATTATAGGTCATTATCACTTGATGCTGCTAAGTTTTTAATGTGTCAAAATGGGGTATACGAAAATGAAAAAGGGTGGGAACTCCTGTAAAAAGGAGTTTCCACCCTTGCATGTATTGATGATAATAAGTATATTAACGCGCGAAGATACGCCGGTCGCAATGTGTGTGTGTGTGTGTGTGTGTGTGTGTGTTTACACAAATCTCACACATATCCAAATTTACAAGACACTTTTTTGAATACAGGTATATGCACGATGCAGCGGACAACGGAATGTTGCCTGAACAGATTGCCATATTTCCTGAAATGTGCTGTAAATCAAAATACATTGTCATTCAATTATTAAGAAGCTGTTTTGAATTTCTCCAAAAAGTTTTTCTTGGCTTGATGTATCCGTTTTCGTGTGTGCTTTGGGCGATTTTTTGGTCCTTTTCGCTCCTGTTCTTCGTCAGATAGCCCGCTATCTTCCTCATCACAGAAGCGAAAATGCCTTAAAAACTCATCCCAAATCATCACACGATAAATTCAAAACAGCTTCTAAATTCCGTTTGCAAAGTTAGCGGATTTTACGGAAAGTGAGAGGACAATCTTAGAAAATTTGAAGGACAATTCAAGGAAAAATGCTCATAATGAGGGACAATTCAGGGAATTTCCTTAAATTGTCCTTCTGTGTTCTTGTCCTGCATCCCGGATTTCAGGTTTCGGCTGTAAGTCCTTACATTGGAAAAACCGCAATGTGTAGCAATTTCTTCACGGCTTGCCGAAGGGTGTTCTTCCCGGTATCGGACAGCGGCCTCAATCCTGAGCCGGTTCAGTTCCTTATAAAAGGAACCGAAACGTTCTTTCATGACAATGGATACATATTTCCGGTTGCTCTTTACCGCATCTGCCAGTTCGCCGATTTTCAGGTTCGGATTCAGGTAAAGCCTGTCCTCGGTCAATGCTGCCCGTATTTTCGCTTCCAGTTCATCCTTGGCATCAACAGACAGCAGGCTGCTGCCGCTTCCCCGGTCGGACAGTACCGTTTCTATTTTTTCCGCTATGAGTTCTTCCGCTTCTTCCACCACTTCCCTGTATTCTTTCCGTTGCGGATGCAATATCCGTATCAAAAGTACGATGTGCATGACAGAAATGACCAGCTGGAACCACATGTTGTAATCATGGTCGCCGGTGATAAACAGCCACCATGCGGCTCCCAGATACAGCACCGGCATGAATACGACAAAACCGGCAAAACGTACCGGAAAATCTTCACTGTTGGAATATTCTTCCTGCATGTGTAGGCGAATCTGGCGCAACAGCCAGCTTGTGGTATGCAACAGCATGGCTGTAAGCAGCAGGGAATATCCTCCGATAAGGAGAAGAAGCATATCACGATGGCGGTAGAGGGTATCTCCGCCAATCCAGCCGTATATCCAACAGGCCAGTATAATGACAAGAGGAATGATACCGGACAATACGAATATCAGTCTGCGGTGTCTTGTCTTGCTGAAGAAAAACCGGCGGAACGACAACACGCCCGCACCGGGCAACAGCAGCACAAGAAAAACACGCATAAAGAAGTATGCGTCCGGGCTGTCCATGCGGAAAAGCCATACCACAGGCAAGGCAAAACAGGCATAGATAATTGTGATGAGCTTGCGGGCCGGATAAAAATAGGTTTCTTCCTCGTCAAACGGACGGCACATGTGGAAATAACGCACCAACGCACAAAACAGTGACGTAACGACCAGTATCAGGCAGGATGCCGCATAATATATTTCAGGACCTTGTATTATCATATCGGATTTCTAAAAATTTTGCGAATTTACAAAAATCCGTTCGTATTAGGCCTCTAATCAGAGCTTTTTATCATCTAACCCCCTTATTTTTCATATGTATGTCAAAGAACAATGGATTATTTCTTTATTTTTATGGCTTTTACCAAATGCAGTTCCTTTATCCCGAGTTTACGAAGTTCGGGCGAATGCACATAAATGACACCGACCTCATAAGTGTCGGGCTTCACATGAAAACTGTAAAGCAGATAACCGGTATATGGTTTGGCAAGCAGGCACGCATGGTAATGATACCTTCCGTCACATTCACTTAAGAATGTATTTCTTTACAATTGCAACAAATAATCTCAGAAGCTGTTTTGAATTTCTCCAAAAAGTTTTTCTTGGC
>ULSD01032111.1_pt1 | contig 22272 bp, 14 predicted proteins | sample 1956051 | NCBI WGS metagenome assembly ULSD01 (sample SAMEA4835699, study PRJEB28245) | human gut metagenome | biome: gut microbiome; material: fecal sample | place: Denmark | collected 2008
GGACGTCAACCTGCGGCATCCTGAACGATGCCTGGAAGCTCTACAAAGGACGGTCTCTGCCAAACTATCGGAACTGCAAACCCGTTTTCCTCACTGTATTAGTCGGGTGGATGCTTTAGGTTCCGAACTGGAGAAGTTAGGATTGGTTCCGGAAACCACCTATCTTTATATCCAGGGACATCATATCATGGATAATGTAGTGATGAAACTTCTGATACCGGTTTGTACACTTCTTCGCAGAGAACGGGAACAGGAGATAAAGAAACTGGCAGAACATGATGAACAGTTTCGTAATGAACTGACTTGTTATCAGAACAGTCAGATAAATGTGGAAATCATGTTGAAGAAGAATAGTGCATACAAAGCACTGTATCTTCACCAATGGTTGCGTGACGACGTAAGGGAATTCCTGGAGAAAGGATAGTGACGTGAAACAAACAGGGTGTTTTGCCGTTGCCCTATTATAACGGCAGATAAAGTATAACAATGGAAAAAATTACAGGTATAATCAAGGGAATTCTCCAGTCATGGGGATTTAATGAGTCGTGGACTGATGATTTAACGAGTACTATCATTTTAGTTATCATTTTGGCTATTGCTTTTCTGGGAGATGCCATTTGCAAGCATGTTATCCTGACGACGGTTACCCGGCTTGTGAAAAAAACAAAGGCCACATGGGATGACGTTGTGTTTGATCGCAAAGTGATGATTTACCTCAGTCATCTGGTGGCACCTATCATTCTGTATATACTGCTACCGCTTGCCATATCCAATGCCGGCCTGCTGACTTTTATATTACGTATTTGCATGATTTATATCATTGCAGTCTTTTTAAAGTTTATCAGTGCACTTCTCTCTGCACTTTATCATGTATACAGCGAGCGTGAGCAGTTTCGCGACCGTCCTTTGAAAGGATTGTTACAAACGGTTCAGGTCATTCTTTTCTTTATTGGTGGTATTATTATCGTCAGTATTCTGATTGATAAATCGCCGATGGTGTTGCTTACCGGTCTGGGAGCTTCTGCCGCTGTCCTGATGTTGGTGTTCAAAGACAGTATTATGGGCTTCGTTTCGGGCATTCAACTTTCTGCCAACAATATGCTGAAGGTGGGAGACTGGATTGAGATGCCGAAGTATGGAGCCGACGGAACGGTGATTGAAGTAACCTTGAATACCGTAAAGGTACGTAACTGGGACAATACCATTACCACCATTCCTCCCTATGCTCTGGTCAGTGATTCTTTTCAGAACTGGCGGGGTATGCAGGAGTCCGGAGGACGACGTATAAAGCGTTCTATCAGGATTGATATGAACAGTGTGAAGTTCTGTACTCCGGAGATGTTGGCAAAATACCGGAAAATACGTTTGCTGAAAGACTATATCGAAGAGACGGAGAAGGTAGTGGAGGAGTATAACAAAGAGCATGGAATAGACAACTCCGTGTTAGTGAATGGCCGTCGTCAGACCAATTTAGGTGTATTCCGTGCCTACCTGACTAATTATCTGAGAAGCCTTCCGGCAGTCAATCAGGATCTTACATGTATGGTGCGTCAGTTGCAACCCACCGAACAAGGTATTCCTCTCGAACTCTATTTCTTCTCGTCCATCAAAGCCTGGATACCTTATGAAGGTGTTCAAGCCGATGTGTTCGATCACGTGCTTGCCATTATTCCGGAATTTGATTTGCATGTCTTCCAGAATCCTACAGGAGAAGATTTCAGGGCGTTAAGCAGGAATGATTAAGAATTTAGACTAATACTATTTACAACAATGAATGCACAGCAAAGTTATATTATCCGTGAGATTACTCCACTCTCTGACAAAGATTGTTTTTATGTAGCCGAGCGGTATAAGACGGAATTTACATACCCTATTCACAATCATGCCGAATTTGAATTGAACTTTTGTGAGAAGGCTGCTGGAGTACGTAGGATTGTAGGTGACTCTGCGGAAGTAATTGGCGACTATGATCTGGTGTTGATTACCGGGCAGGATCTGGAGCATGTCTGGGAGCAAAATGAATGCAACTCAAAAGAGATACGCGAGATAACTATTCAGTTTTCCCCTGATCTTTTCTCTGAAAGCTTCATTAATAAGAATCAGTTCGATTCTATTCGCCGGATGTTGGAACGTGCGCAAAAAGGACTTTGCTTCCCTATGTCTGCCATTATGAAAGTGTATTCCATGCTCGACACATTAGCTTCTGAAAAACAAGGATTTTATGCTGTGCTTAAGTTCATGACTATTCTGTATGAGCTTTCTCTCTTTGAGGAGGAATCCCGTACATTGTCCAGTTCTTCTTTTGCGAAGATCGATATCCATGCTGATAGTCGGAGGGTACAGAAGGTACAGGAATATATCAATGAGCACTATAAAGAGGAGATTCGTTTGAATAATCTGGCAGATATGGTAGGAATGACTGCTGTTTCTTTTAGCCGCTTTTTCAAACTTCGTACCGGAAAGAGTCTTTCTGATTATATTATTGATATCCGTCTTGGGTTTGCAGCCCGGTTGCTGGTAGATTCCACTATGTCTGTAGCGGAAATCTGCTATGATTGCGGATTCAATAACCTCTCTAATTTTAACCGGATATTTAAGAAGAAAAAGGCATGCTCTCCTAAGGAGTTTCGGGAGAATTACAGGAAAAAGAAGAAGATTGTGTGAGAAGTGGTAGGGTTGTAACCCTACCTCCTCATAATCCTATAACCTCCTTAATTCTTCCTTTGTAAATGAGGTATTTCTTATTGCTTTCAGATTATCTTCCAGTTGGGCTACCGAGCTGGCACCAATGATGACTGATGTTACTAAATCATCTTTTAGAACCCATGCCAGAGCCATCTCTGCTAAGGTTTGTCCCCGTTCCTCTGCCATTTTGTTCAGTGCTTTGATTTTGCTTAAAACATCTTCTGTGAGTTGTTCCTTTTTCAGGAAACCTCCGCGGGCCATTCGTGAATCTTCGGGAATGCCATTGAGGTATCGGTTCGTCAATAATCCTTGTGCTAAGGGAGAGAATGCAATAAATCCGGTACCATTTTCTTTGGCTTGCCGGAGGATACCTTCTTCTTCCGGTTCCCGATTGAACAGGTTATATTTTCCTTGATAGAGCAAGCAATGCACATCTCTTTCTGCCAGATATTTGTAAGCAAATTCAGCGGCCTCTTTCGGGTATTTGGAGATACCTACATACAATGCTTTTCCCTGGCGGACAATATCTACCAATGTTTGCAATGTTTCTTCCAATGGAGTCACCGGATCATAACGGTGCGAATAGAAAATATCCACATAATCCAGATTCATACGTTTCAAGCTTTGGTTAAGGCTTGCCATCAGATATTTTCTTGATCCCCATTCTCCGTAGGGGCCCGGCCACATATCGTGTCCGGCTTTCGTAGAGATAAACAGCTCATCCCGGTAAGGAAGGAATGATTTTCTCATAATCTCACCGAACGTTTCTTCTGCCGAGCCATAGGAAGGCCCGTAGTTATTTGCCAGATCGAAATGAGTGATTCCCTTATCGAAAGCATAATGCGCCATTCGCTGGCTGTTGGCAAATGTATCTACATCTCCGAAGTTATGCCACAGCCCCAAGGAAATTTCCGGGAGCATGATTCCGCTTTTGCCACAACGTCGGTACTTCATACCGTTACTGTATCTCTCGTTGTCGGGTGAATAAACAGGGTTTATCATATTTGTAATTATTAGGTTATTGTATAAGCAATGTTGCAGAATAAGTTAGTATGAAAACAAAGATATAGCTTTTTTATCAATCCGGATGTATGAGAGATGTCTTTCTGTCCTCTGGGGGAGAATAAATCGTTTATTGGCGGAGTCGACATCCTGTTCCTGCTGAGTTTCGTTTTGTTTCATTAGGTTGAGAAAACAGCTTAACTCTGTTGGTCGGTGATAAATAGTATAATGATATGATAAAATAGTATTGGATACTTTGTACGGACTACACTAACTTTGCATTATCAACTAATAAAACAGAAAAGACTTCGATTATGAGCCTATTTAAAGACAAAATTGCTACCTTGCTGGCCGAACATGAGGAATTCCTCGCCCGCAAAAACAATCCGATGAAAGGTGGAAATGGTATTATTACCCGTTATGAACATCCTGTGCTGACTGCTGCCCATACGCCGGTATTCTGGCGTTATGATCTGGATGAGAAGACGAATCCTTATCTGATGGAGCGTATCGGCATGAATGCAACCATGAATGCCGGTGCCATCAAATGGAACGGAAAGTATCTGTTGATGGTACGCGTGGAAGGTGCTGACCGTAAATCGTTCTTTGCCGTTGCAGAGAGTCCTAACGGAGTAGATAATTTCCGTTTTTGGGATTATCCGGTGACGATGCCTGAAGATGTTGTTCCGGCAACGAACGTTTATGATATGCGCCTTACCGCTCATGAGGACGGTTGGATATATGGTATATTCTGTGCCGAACGACCTGACGATAATGCTCCGGCAGGAGATTTGTCGTCGGCAACGGCTACAGCCGGTATCGCCCGTACCAAGGACTTGAAGAACTGGGAACGCCTTCCGGATCTGAAAACAAAGAGCCAGCAGCGTAATGTTGTATTGCATCCGGAATTCGTTGAGGGGAAATATGCACTTTATACCCGTCCGCAAGATGGATTTATTGATGCCGGAAGTGGTGGCGGTATCGGTTGGGCATTGGTAGAAGATATGACGCATGCCGAGGTGAAAGAAGAAGTCATTATAGATAAACGCTATTATCATACTATTAAAGAGGTGAAGAATGGAGAGGGACCGCACCCGATCAAGACCCCGCAAGGCTGGTTGCATTTGGCTCATGGGGTTCGCGGATGTGCTGCCGGATTGCGTTATGTATTATATATGTATATGACTGACCTGAAAGATCCGACAAAACTGATTGCCTCTCCTGCCGGATATTTTATGGCTCCGGAGGGTGAAGAGCGTATCGGTGATGTATCGAATGTATTGTTCAGTAACGGTTGGATTGCTGATGAAGACGGAACGGTGTTTATCTATTATGCCTCTTCGGATACCCGTATGCATGTAGCTACATCTACCATTGATAAGTTAGTGGACTACTGCCTGCATACACCGCAGGATGGCTTTTTCTCTTCTGCTTCGGTGGAGACGCTGAAAAGGATGATAGAGAAAAACAAGAAAGTAGTGATTAGTGAGTAGTGATGAGTGATTAGTGCCATGCGGTATAATTGCGCAGCCTACTAATCACTACTCACTAATTGCTTATCACTAATCACTACTCACTCATCACTAATTACTCTTTTTCTACCATGATAAAACTCAAAGAAAAAATAGGCTACGGTTTCGGTGATATGGCTTCGTCCATGTTTTGGAAACTGTTTGGCTCTTATCTGATGATATTCTATACGGATGTTTTCGGACTTCCGGCTGCTGTGGTCGGTACCATGTTTCTCATTACCCGTGTCTGGGATTCGGCTTTCGATCCGATTGTGGGAATCATTGCTGACCGTACCCATTCCCGTTGGGGAAAGTTCCGTCCTTATCTGCTGTTTCTTGCCATTCCTTTCGGGCTGATTGGCATACTGACGTTCACTACTCCCGATCTGAGTGATACCGGCAAATTGATATACGCCTATGTCACTTATTCGTTGATGATGATGATTTATTCTGCTATCAATGTGCCTTATGCTTCATTGTTGGGAGTGATGAGTCCTGATCCGAAGGAGCGGAATACACTGTCTACTTATCGCATGACATTTGCCTATATCGGCAGTTTCATAGCTCTGTTGCTGTTTATGCCTATGGTGAATTACTTTAGCCAGGGACACAGTGAACAACACGGTTGGATGATGAGTGTGATAGTCATAGCAGTCATGTGTATGATACTGTTCTATGGCTGTTTTGCATTGACGCGCGAAAGGGTGAAACCTATTAAGGAGGCACAAAGCCCGTTGAAGGAAGATGTGAAAGATTTGCTTCACAATAAGCCCTGGTGGATTCTGCTCGGTGCAGGTATTGCTGCATTGATCTTCAACTCTGTTCGCGACGGGGCCACGGTTTACTATTTCAAGTACTTCATTGTGGAGGAAGATTATGCTACTGTTTCCTTCTTCGGAGTCTCGTTTGTACTAAGCGGGCTTTATCTGGCCGTGGGGCAGGTTGCCAATATCGTAGGGGTAGTTCTTGCTGCGCCACTCAGTAACCGTATTGGTAAGAAAGCTACCTACATGGGTGCCATGGTGATTGCTACCGTACTGAGCATTATCTTCTATTGGTTTGGAAAGGGAGACATTGCACTGATATTCATTTTCCAGATACTGATTAGTATTTGTGCCGGAAGCATTTTCCCGCTGTTATGGTCTATGTACGCCGACTGTGCCGATTACTCTGAGTTGAGAACCGGCAATCGGGCTACCGGGCTGATATTCTCTTCTTCTTCCATGAGCCAGAAATTCGGTTGGGCAATCGGCAGTGCTATCACCGGTTGGTTACTTGCTTATTTTGGTTTCAAGGCCAATGCTGTACAGAGTGCCGAAGCGATTCATGGCATTAAAATGTTCCTGAGCTTCCTGCCGGCAATAGGTACAATACTGAGTGTACTATTTATCAGTATGTATCCGTTGAGTGAGAAGAAGATGAAAGACATCACGGCAGAACTGGAGAGAAAACGGAATTAAAAAAACAATAGGAATCAGTAATTCAAACCAGATCCGATATGAATCAGTTCACCACAGAGGATACGGAGGGCGCAGAGATATTATTTTCTCTGATGAAACGCGGATGATCGCAGATGAACGCAGATGAACGCAGATTAAAAAACTGTAGTTCTTTATTTTATCGTTATTTCCCTTTGCGAAAATCTGCGTTCATCTGCGTTTCAATAAAGATTTAAAACTCTGTGCCCTCTGTGTCCTCTGTGGGGGTGGGGAAATACATTCAAAACCATACAAATATGAATCAATCTATATCAACTTTGAAGCAAGAGGTGCAGGAGGTACTTATTACCAATATCCTGCCCTATTGGATGAACCGAATGGTGGACGAAGAGAACGGTGGTTTCTACGGGCGTATCACCGGCATGGAACAACGGATGCCCGAAGCAGAGAAAGGAGCTATCCTTAATGCCCGCATTTTGTGGACTTACTCCGCCGCATATCGTTTGTTGAAAAAAGAAGAATATCTTGCTATGGCCACCCGTGCCAAAGAGTACATTATTCACCACTTTTACGATAAAGAGTTTGGTGGTATTTATTGGAGTCTCGATTGCAAAGGAGCGCCGCTCGATACAAAGAAACAGATTTATGCCCTCGGCTTTGCTATTTACGGACTGAGTGAGTATAATCGCGCTACCGGAGATAAGGAAGCTCTTGACTATGCCGTACGCCTCTTTGAGAGCATCGAAGCATATAGCTTTGACACTGTGAAGAATGGTTATTGTGAAGCCCTTACCCGTGAGTGGGATGAAATGGAAGACATGCGTCTCAGCGAGAAAGATGCCAATGAACGTAAAACAATGAATACGCATCTCCATATTCTCGAACCCTATACCAACCTTTACCGGGTGTGGAAAGATGAACGGCTGAAAAGGCAATTGTATAATCTTATCCTGATTTTTACCGATAAAATACTAAACCGGGAAACGGGGCACCTGCAACTCTTTTTTGATGACGACTGGAATAGCAAGTACCGGATTGTTTCCTACGGTCATGATATTGAAGCTTCCTGGCTCATTCATGAAGCTGCATTGGAGCTGGGCGACAAAGACTTGCTGGCAAAAGTAGAACCGATTGTGAAACAAATAGCGATAGCAGCTTCTGAAGGGTTTACTCCGGAAGGAGGGATGATTTATGAAAAGAATCCCGATACTCACCGGGTAGATGCCGACCGTCATTGGTGGGTACAAGCTGAGACAGTGGTTGGCTATATGAACCTTTTCCAGCATTTCAATGATAAGGAGGCTTTGCAAAAGGCCATTGCCTGCTGGGATTTTATCAGGAAGTATCTCATAGACCGGGAGAATGGTGAATGGTATTGGAGTATCCGTGCCGATGGCACAGTGAACCGCGAAGATGATAAAGCCGGTTTCTGGAAATGCCCTTATCATAACGGGCGTATGTGTATGGAAGTACTGATGAGGCTTTGCCTCGTAGAGTAATGATTCGTTGCCCGGCATGCAGAGTTGTTTTACATGTACATGTAAAGCTGCTCCACATGTACATGTCGTACTGTCCCACATGCACATGTCGTACTGCTTTACATGTACATGTAAAACAACTCCCCACACCGGGCAACAATACATTCCTTCCTAACCTAACCAATGAGCCATCCCGGGCAATCCTGTCTACCTGATATTTAAATAGTCTCATCGCCTGGCGTACCTCCCTGTGCGGGAAGCACTAATAGTCTGTATTTTCCGGATCAAAGTTGGTCCAGTTATCCATCCAGTTGTCTTGTGCGGAGAAAGCACCGATATAAGTAACTTTTTCTAGTTGGGTAGCATTGGGTACGGCATCGAACGAAGCTTTACCCAGCAGTGGACTTTCGCTTGTTGGTGCATATTTCTGTCCTACGTTTTTCGTGTCGATTAGTTTCAGATCGTCTTCGTTCTCAAACACTGTATTTCCTTTCTGTGCTTTGAAGAAAGTGCTGGAATAAGACGGTTTTGTTTCGTCGTAAGTAATCTTACCGTCGCTGTATGTACCAAGTACATCTTCGTACTTCTTGTTAGCATCCGTACCTACCACCGAGTTCTTGCCCAAAGCCAGATAGATGTTTTGCAATACGATCTTCCCTTCTTTGGCCGATTCAACCGTATTTCCTTTTTCACCGTCGATGATCAGTCCGATAGGCCAGCCGATGGCTACGGAATTAACACAATTCAGGTTACTGCTGCGACGTATCTGCATAGCCGACTGGAATTTACCAAGACCGGAGTTGTTATTAGGATAGAGATCACCGGCATTGATGTAGTCCGAAGTATTCTGGAAATCAGCGTTGAGTTTTGTGGCAGGGCCTACAAAGGTAACATTACTGAATACAGCTGTCGTAATAGGGGTGGCTGCGATATTGCCGTCAGCACAGTTGTCCGACTCAAATCCGTTACTCTGTGATACGTCTGCAATTTTCGGGTCACGCACGCCCAGGCAGAATTGCACGTTTCCGGAGAATCCATTGTCCGTATCAAAGTCGTCGTCCCAGCCTTTGTAAGCAATCAGGTGCTTGCAGTTTACGCTTCCGCCGAACCATTCAAAAGAATCGTCATTAGAATAGGATACCTGCAGGTGGTCTACTACCGTACCTTTACCTACCGAACCGAAAGTGATACCGTTGATTTCCTTATCCTTTTCAAAAGGGAAACCGGCAAACTCTACACGGATATATTTGAAGATACCGGAGTTATCGTTATCGTCATTGCCTCCATGTTTGGTTCTGGGACCACCTTCTATTTGCTGCTCTTTCTGATTGTTATTTGCCTTTCCGCAGATGATGAGTCCACCCCAGTCACCCGGGCGGCGGAGACCTTTTTTCATCATCGAAGTCATTACAATCGGTTCTTGGGCTGTACCTTCGGCAATCAGTTTACCACCGCGTTCTACAATTAAAGCAGCTTTTGTACTCTTGTCGCCACGGATTACCGTACCCGGGTCAATGGTAACCGTCACTCCGTCAGTGATGTAACACCAGCCTTTCATGAGATACGTACCTTTGGTGATGTGTACGTTCTGTTTCACTTCCCATTGTTGTGCACCCTCATTATTGCCGAAGAGTACTTCCAGATCTTTAATGTTGGTGTCCTCATTCGGATCGATAAAGTAAGAAGGAGCACTTTCGTTATCGCTACAACTTGTTACGGTGCCAAGTGCCAATATAGATGAGAGGCAAAGGGCTGCAAACATACTCTTTTTCATTGTCATTCTTTGTTTAAGTGATGAATTATAGATTAAAACTAATACTCAGATTAATATTTCTTCCGGGCTGATAAGCGCGGGTGATCTCTTCATGTTCGGACTTCACGTCACCTTTGCGTACCTCCGAGACCTGTTTGAAGTAAACTTTTTCGGCAAGCAGATCGCGTACACCGGCTTTCACTTCCCAGCGGCCGAACTTCTTACTTAGAGAAAGGTCTATCGTGTTGCGTGGCATCTCGTAGGAGTTGGGTAAGTTGTTGGTGTTTTCACTTCCGGCACTTCCTACACTGCGGCCTACTCCGATGATGCGTTTTCCGATACGGTTGTAAAGTACGGCAGCATTCAGTCCCAGCTTCTCATTCTGATAGAAAAGGCCTGTATTGATGAGGTAAGGAGATTGTCCCTGCATGGGGCGGTCAAGCTCAATGCTGTTCTTGTCGAATTCTACCTTACTCTTGATCCATGCTCCGTTGAAAGTCCAGCTTAAATCTTTCAGGCCGATAAAGCCGAGGTTCTTACGGATATCAAGTTCGATACCATAGTTGTTGGCTGCTTTGGCATTCTTATAAGAATAGGTGAGGTCTGTTCCTCCGTTTACGGTGTAAGTCCACTCTATCGGATTCTGGAAGTTCTTGTAGAAAAGTGCTACTGAGATCACCTCTCCGCCGGAAGGATAATACTCATAACGGAAGTCTATATTCTGAATATACGCAGATTTTAAGTCCGGGTTTCCTTCTACCGGACTTGCCAGATCGAAGTCATAATATACGGAACTGGAAACTTCACGGAATTCGGCACGGTTGACGGACTTTCCGTAAGCCAGACGCAATTGCTGCTTTTCCGTTAGTTCATAGCTGATGTTCAGAGACGGGAACAGGTCATTATTGGTATAGTACTTGCTTTTGGGGCTTTTGGCTGTAGAGCGGGTATTGCTGATCAATTCCATTTGATTGTACTCATAACGTACTCCCGCGTAGATATTGAAAGCTCCCAAAGGCAGATTAGCCCCTATGTATCCGGCTGTCAGGATATTATTTCCACTATAATCGTTCAGCTTGTTGGGTTCTTCAAAAAGGTGAAGTTTGTCTAAACCATAATTCTCCGGACGTAATACGGTATTTATCATATCCATATAGCGAAAGTCAGCCGGAAGTGTGTTGCTTGCCTGATTCCAGTTATAATAGAAGCGGCGGGTGGTAAATTCACGTGTACGGTATTCGCTGTAAGCACCGGCTTTCAGTGTCGGATTGAATGTACCGAAAGAATATTCGTGTTGATAGTTGATGTTGGCCGAAGCAATGTGTTCGTCCAGCTTGTAGAACTCACGGCTGATATCCGAACCACTGGTTAGCCCTATCCTGTCTTTTTCAAGTTCATCATTCAACAGGATGCGGCGGCGGTCGGGCATATTGCGGTTGGCGTATGCATATCCGGTACTCCAATCCAGTTTGCCGTTGTCAAAGGTATGTTTTCCGGTGAATTGCCCGTTGTAGGTAGTCCGGCTGGAGTAGTAATATTCCATACTCCGTTCATTATTGCTCTGTGCATCTATACCTTCGCGGGTGGTGTACCGACTTTTGCCAAGCTGGTTGAAGATGTTCTTGAATTCAAAATGATGGCGGCTGTCTTTGGGTTGGAAAGTAAGATTTGCCATGGCTCCGAGGCGCACATCGTTATTGTATTGGTTGTCTATGCTTCTGCGTAGATATACTGAGTGGTCATGAGTTACGTCATAAGCTCCGAACAGGGAGTTTTCCATATCCTTGTAAGTTTTATAGCTGTTGCTATAGTTCAGTGTAGCCAATAGACCGTATTTGCGTCCGCTTTCCGTATCCCAGATGTGGCTGTAGGAAGTATTCAGTTTCAAATCGGGCAGGGGCTTTTTGTTTTTTACGGTCCAGTCATTGTTCAATCCGTTATTCATCAGATCTACGGCCTTGCCATCAAAAGTATTCATTATTTTGTCAATGCCTCCTTGTAGTGAACGTAGCCCGTTGTCGAAACCAAGCAGATCGGTTTTGCTTCCCTTGTTATAGTAGAAATCCCTGAAATGGGTATTGTCATTTACTGCCGCACCCACAGAGAGGTTAAAGCTGTTTTCACTTGGCATATCTTTGGTATTGATCAGAATAAAACCTCCTGTGAAGTCCGAGGGATATTCCGGTGCAGGACTTTTCACGATCACCATGTTGTCAAGTTGTGAACTGGGAATGATGTCAAATGAGAAAGCACGTGAATCGGCTTCCGAACTGGGCACGGCCCCTCCGTTTATCCATACATTATTATACCTTTGCGAGAGTCCGCGTACCATAACAAACTTTTCATCGATAATGGATACACCTGGTACCCGCTTGATAACCTCCGAAGCGTCTTTGTCTTGTGTTTTACTGATTTGCTGGGCCGATACTCCGCTTTGTACTACCAGGCTTCGGCGTTGGTCGGTCATTATTGCCACATCGGTATTTCTTTTCATTTGTGCCACAACGGTGACATCACTCAACGTCTGTGCGTCAGCCTCCATCTCAAAGTTAAGTATGAGTGGCGCATGGGTGACCTTTATATCTTTCTGTATAATGTCTTTATATCCTACGTATCTTATTTCGAGCGTATATACACCACTCTTGAGATTGTTGAATTGGTACTTGCCGTCCATGTCGGCAACTGTTCCGAGTGTAGTCCCTGAAAGTTGTATGGTTGCTCCGGTCAGTGGCTCGTTTGTAACCCGGTCTGTGACTGTACCATGAATGTTACCTGCTTGTGCTGCAAAAGTCAGTACGGTGAGTAAAAAGAAGAACGAAATTGCTTTTCTAAATGCTTGTTTCATATTCATTATAGGTGTATTTCTTTTGACGTTGCAAAGGTGCGGAGAAGGGATTACATAGGTAATACACTTGAAATACAATTGGTTTGCACTTCTGTTACAATCAGGTGTCTTTATGGGTTTTTCGATAGGTGAAAATGCTGCATGTAAAAAAACTCTTTTAGTGCCATAATATATAATTAATTAATTACTTTTGCCGAATATAGATAATTGTATTGTATGGCCGTTTCTACTAACTTTCAATGCAACGATTACGAACGTTTGCGTGAGCTTACTTTTTTAGCACAAATAGGCTGGTGGGAGGCCAATTTTGCTACCAGAACTTTTCGTTGTTCTGAGTATATTTGCGATTTACTTAAACTGGAAAACGATGAGATCAGTTTTGATTCGTTTTCTCGTTTGATCCGGCAGGATTATAATGGACGTACCAAGCGTGAATTCATCTCTTTGTCATACATTGATGTATATGATCAGACTTATCCTCTGCTTATTGATGGAAAGGAAATATGGATTCATTCACATCTGGGTTCTAAGAAAAGAAATGAAGCGGGTGAATTAATAGCCTTTGGCTATATTCGTCAGGTGGAAGGAGCAGAAAAAGATATGGCAGCGAGGCTTGCCATACGTACTAATGAACAACTTGCACGGCAAAACTCAATTTCACAATCGCTCTATTATTTTGTTCAGGAGTCGGATGCTACACCCGGTATCAATAGTATATTGAATGATATACTTCAGTTTTTTCAGGGAGGGCGCGTTTATATCTTTGAGTATGACGAGGAGTGTAAACATCATAGTTGTATTTTTGAGGTCTTGGCAGATGGAGTGAAGCCGGAAATTGATATTTTACAGAATATCCCGGCTCAGGAACTTCCATGGTGGACGGAGAGAATTCTTTCCGGGCAGCCAATTATCCTTAATTCTGTTGAAGACCTGAAGGAAAAAGCTCCGGCTGAATATGATATTCTTAGTAAGCAGAATATTAAATCGCTGTTGGTTGTCCCTCTCAAATCTGGGGAAAAAGTACGTGGGTATCTGGGAGTGGATTTAGTGAAACGTACTCATATGTGGAGCAATGACGACTGTCAGTGGCTCTCTTCATTAGCCAATATTATCAGTATTTGTACCGAACTGCGTTATGCCCGTGATGAGGCTAAACACGAGCAAGCTTTCATGCACAATTTGTTTCACTATATGCCTATCGGATATATTCATATAAGTATTGTACGTGATGCTGAGGGTAAGCCGATAGATTATCTGGTCACTGATACGAATCAGATGTGTACTGATCTGATGGGGATTCCAAGTACTGATTATATTGGGAAATATGCCAGTGAACTGCATGTTAACTATCAGCAGAAGCTGAATTATATTGCTGATATTATAGATGGGAGTGGTTATAAAGAATTAGAAGTATCTTTTCCTGTATCCGGTAAAAATAGCCGTTGTATTGTTTATTCTCCTGAAAAAGATGAGATAGTGGCACTCTTTGTTGATATAACAGAGACTGAACAGGCACACAAGGCACTGGACCGTAGTGAAAAGCTCTTGAGTATAGTCTTTGCTAATATTCCTGTTGGTATAGAAATCTATGATCAGAATGGTTTCATGATCGATATTAATAATAAAGACATGGAAATATTCGGGGTTCGTGACAAAGCAGATGTATTGGGTGTTAACGTATTTGATAACCCGAATATATCGGAGGAAATCAGAGAACGGATGCGCAATGAAGAAAAGCTGGATTTTCGTATGAATTATACGTTTACCAGTATACGAGAATATTATGAATCTGAAAGAAAAGGATATATAGCTCTCTATACCAAGGTGAGTAAGTTCTTTGGCAAGGATGGTAAGTTTCTCGGGTATATATTTTTGAATATGGATAACACCGAGCAATTGGATGCTATCAAAAAGATACAGGATTTTGAAAATTTCTTCCTTTTGATTTCTGATTATGCTAAAGTAGGCTATGCGAAGCTCAATCTTCTTGATAAGCAAGGATATGCTATAAAGCAGTGGTTTAAGAACATGGGTGAGGAAGAGGATGCTCCGTTGGCAGATATTGTAGGTGTGTATAGTAAAATACATCCCGACGATCGTGAACAGATTCTTAATTTCTATCAGGAGGTAATAGAAGGACGTAGTAAAAGTTTTCGTAGTGAAGTCCGTGTACACAAGACAGCAGAGGAAATGCAGGATTCCAAAGTTCCGGATTTCTCCGAATGGAATTGGGTGCGGATGAATATTATGATGTCTCATTATGCTCCTGAAGAAGGACTGATAGAGATAATAGGTATCAATTATGATATCACGGAAATGAAGGAGATCGAAGTCAAGTTGATTGATGCCAAAGAAAAGGCAGAAGAAGCCGACCATCTGAAAAGTGCTTTCCTGGCTAATATGAGTCATGAAATACGTACTCCGCTGAATGCGATTGTGGGTTTTTCCGGATTACTGGTCGAGACCGAAGATGTGGAAGAACGCAAACAGTACATCGGTATTGTTGAAGAGAATAATGAGCTATTGTTACAGTTGATTTCGGATATCCTTGATTTGTCGAAAATAGAAGCTGGTACTTTTGAATTTACTATCACGGAGGTGAATGTAAATTTGTTATGTGAGGACATTGTACGTAGCATGCAGGGAAAGACCACAGAAACAGTAAGGCTGGTATTTGATAAACATTTGCCGGAATGTTATATTATGAGTGATCGTAACCGTCTGCACCAGGTTATCTCTAACTTTGTGAATAATGCAGCTAAGTTTACTTCGGAAGGAACTATAAAAGTAGGATATGAACAACTGGAAGATAGTAGAATTCGTTTTTATGTGTCCGATACTGGTATTGGGATTAAAGAAGAATACCGGGTACAGATTTTTGATCGTTTCGTGAAGCTGAATTCATTTATTCATGGTACCGGTTTGGGGCTTTCTATTTGCCGGAGTATTATAGATCAGTTGCATGGTGAGATCGGAGTGGAATCTGAACCGGGTAAAGGCTCCTGTTTCTGGTTTATATTGCCGATAGTGTAAGGACAGCTTGAAGCTATCGGCACTTATCCCGAAGTGATGGTTGCACTTACACGGAATAACAGTTGCATTAAAAAACGCAGATTACACAGATTATCGCAAATTAAATTTAAGTTTTGCGATAATCTGTGTAATCTGCGTTTAGAAGTTACATGTTGATAACTTTCTCACGCTTCTGATATTCTGCTTTGAAAGATGATCATCCGGTCTTTACAGTCCGAATGCGAACTTATCTATTGTCTGGTAAACTACACTTGCAATACCTAAGCCTAAAATACCCAATACACAAAGTGCCAAACCTATTCTTGTACAGTTGTCACTTCGGAATGCCGGTGCCGGATTGTCTGAAGGTGTAATGTACATGGCTTTCACTATCAACAGGTAGTAATATAGTGAAATAACAGTATTGATCAGCGCTATGAACACCAACAGATGGAAACCTGCCTGAAATGCCGACATGAAGATGAAGAACTTAGAGAAGAATCCCGCAAACGGTGGAATACCTGCCAGTGAGAATAGAGACAAGGTCATAATGAATGCCAGTTTCGGGTTTGTTTTATAAAGTCCTGCATAGTCTTCGAGCGTGAATCTTTGGCTGCGGAGTGCTACAATAGTAATCACTGCGAATACGCCTAAATTGGCTACAGCGTAAACCAATACGTAGTATACCAGTGAAGACATTCCGGAAGCTGTACCGCCAATCACACCCAGCATAATATATCCTGCCTGAGAGATACTGGAAAATGCCATCAGGCGTTTCAGGTTCTGCTGGCGGATCGCAAACAGGTTAGCTATTGTAATAGAAACAATTGTGATCCAGTAAAGAACCTCCTGCCAGTCTGCTATCATCGGGGCAAATACTTTAATCAATACTGTGAGAAGTACGAAAGCTGCCGAACCTTTTGAGATGACACTTAGGTAGGCTGTTACCACACTCGGTGCACCTTCGTATACGTCTGCTGTCCAAAGATGGAAAGGAACCAGAGAGAGTTTGAATCCCATACCGGAGAAGAAAAATACAAATGCCATTACCTGCAACATATTACCATCAATGTGTGCAGGCAGGTCGTTGAAGTAAAGAGTACCGCAAGTGCCATAAATCATCGATAAGCCAAACAGCAATAAAGCGCTGGAAAATAAGGCTGTCAAAATGTATTTGGCACCAGCCTCGGCAGAGTGGTGACGGTATTTGTCGAAAGCAACCAGTGCTGCCATCGGAATACTGGCTGTTTCCAGGCCGATGAAGAACATCAGGAAGTGTCCGGCAGATATCATGAGATACATACCTAATAAAGTGGAGAGTGTCATGATATAAAATTCACCGCGTTTGATTGCTGTATCTTCCAGCTTCAGCCATTCGGCAGCCATAAAGAATACGATAATCGTGCCGATGTTGAGCACTGCTTTGATAATGGTTTGCATCGGCGTATATTGATACATTCCGCCAAAAGCTTCCGCATTACCGGCTGCAGGTACCAGGTTGATAACCGTATGAATGATCAGCAATGCGATAGGAAGCAGGGTTGCAAAACGTGCATGTCCGGGAGTATTTCGCTTTTCCGGGTCCATAAACAAGTCGGCCAGAAATATAATGAGGATAACTGCTATCAGTGATAACTCCTCTTTCATATATAGAAATTGTGAATAATCCATTTCTATCAAATCTAAATTAATAATTAAAAATTAAAGAGAGATCACGGGATTAAGTTGGATACTACAGGCAGAACACTACCACTGATCATATCACTTATCCAGAACGGAGCCAACCCCAGACCTGCTACACTAATGATGAGGCAGATCACGGCGAAGCGTTCATCCCAGGTAGCATCTGTCAACGCCAGGTGATGTTTGTTGGTACAGGTTCCGTAGAGTATTTTACCTACGAGACGCAGGATATATACGGCCGTGATAACAATACTTGTACAAGCGATGATGGTCATTGTGCGGTAGAATACACCGGTATTCTGGAAAGAACCGACAAAGATAGTCATCTCAGCAACGAAACCGCTTAACCCCGGAAGTCCTAAATTGGCAAGACCGGCAATAACATAACATACCGAAAGAAATGGCATCACTTTCATTAATCCGCTCAACTCGCGGACGTCACGGGTGTGGGTACGTCCGTAAATCATACCGATAAGAGCAAAGAACAGGGCTGTCATTAATCCGTGTGAAAGCATCTGGAGTACAGCACCTGTGCAGGCTGTCTGATTCATCATCAGGATAGCGAAAAGTACCAAACCGCAGTGGCTTACGGAAGAGTAGGCATTGATGTATTTCAGGTCTGTTTGAACACAAGCCGAGAAGGCACCATACACAACGGAGATACCCGTCAGAATCAGGAATATCCAGCTTAGTTCGTTGGCTGCTTCCGGCATCAGATACATGGCAATACGGAAACAACCGTATCCTCCTAACTTCATCAATACTCCGGCGTGGAGCATAGATACAGCTGTCGGTGCGGAAGCATGACCGTCGGGACTCCATGTATGGAACGGGAAAAGGGCGCCTAATACACCAAATCCAAGGAATGTAAGCGGGAACCAGATGCATTGTTGGGAGAAGGGGATATTGTGTAACTGTGCTATCTCAAGGATATTCATTGTTGTTCCACCTGATCCGAAGAAGATACCTAATATGCCTATCAGCAGAAAGGCAGAACCGCCCATCAGCATCAGTGTCAGCTTCATGGCTGCATATTCTTTGCGGCCCGATCCCCATACACCAATAAGCAGATACATCGGAATAAGTGCTATTTCATAGAACATGAACATTGTGAACAGGTCTATTGAGATAAAGAACCCGAATACACCCATAGACAACAAGGTGAACCACAGAAAGTATTCTTTGGTAAGTGGCTGCAAACGCCAGGAGGCGAATGTACCGGTAAATACGATGACAGCCGAAAGTAGCAACATAGCTACAGAGATACCATCGACACCCACGGAATAAGCTATGTGAAGGGGCGCATACCAGACTGTGTCGGCCCGGAAAAGCATCTCGGAGGTATCTCCACCGGCGCGTGCCTGCAAATACCCTACTGTTAACGCAATGGCCGAAATCAATAGTGCCGAAGAACCGACTACCATTACCGTGCGTATCTGCGCGATGCTACGGCTGAGCCAGAGAGCAAACAGCATCAGAAGGGGAATTAGTACGAAAATTGATAAGAAATTCATCTTTATATTTACAATTTGACGATTTACGATTTACTATTTAGAGAATCACGTTAGAGAATAAGCAGCAGGATAAGTGCCAACGCTCCACAAAGGAATACGTAAGCATACTGTTGTACCTGACCACTTTGTAAGCCACGGATCGAATCACTTGCTGCATTGGCAGCCCAGGCGATGAAATTGAATGTACCATCTATCACATGACGGTCAAACCAGGCAATGGGTTTGCTGATGCAACGGAAAATAATCCGGTGAGTGACGAACTGATACACATCATCAATGTAGAAGCGATGATAAGCAGCTGTCCACAGACCGGAAAAGCGGTGTTGTAAACTGTCGGCAAGCGGCTGGCTCTTGCCTTTGTACATAAATGTGGCAAGTGCGATAGACAAAAGGGCAACAACAATACTTGTTCCTGCCACCGTCCAATCCAAATGGATGGTATAGGATTCCCCGTTGGACGAAATAAAATGTCCGAAAGGAATGAATCCTGCTCCACAGGTGACAAGTGCCAGGAATATCAAAGGGATAGTCATAGCCAACGGACTCTCATGAGGGTGAACTCCTCCGGTTCCATGTGGAGTGTGGTGGCTATCATCGCTTGACGAAACCCGGTTCGGCGCCTCGCCGCCCCAGAAAATACCGTAATAAAGACGGAACATGTAAAACGCTGTCATTGCCGCAATTACAGTCATAATCCAACCCATAACCGGGCTGAAAGCGAAGCAGGCTGCCAGAATTTCATCTTTAGAGAAGAAACCGGAGAAAGGAGGGATACCAGCAATGGCCAGACATGCAATCAGGAATGTGATATGTGTCACAGGCATATATTTGCGCAATCCGCCCATAGCCGACATTTCGTTGGAGTGTACCGCATGGATAATGCTACCTGCACCGAGGAACAACAATGCTTTAAACATAGCATGTGTGAACAGGTGGAACATGGAAGCCATGTAACCTAATCCTCCGTGATGCGGATCGGCAGAAGTACAAACTCCGAGGGCAACAATCATAAATCCTATCTGTGAGATAGTAGAAAAAGCAAGTACGCGTTTGATATCGCTCTGCACACAAGCTACGCTCGCTGCATAGAATGCAGTGAATGCACCCACGTAAGCTATCCAGTGCAATACATCCGGTGCATAGGCAATGAATAACGGGAACATACGTGCCACCAGGTATACTCCGGCTACTACCATGGTTGCCGCGTGAATCAGGGCGGATACAGGTGTCGGACCTTCCATCGCATCCGGCAACCAGATATGTAACGGGAACATGGCACTCTTACCGGCACCACCCACAAACATCAGTCCTAATGCCAAAGGTAACATGGAAGCTCCTCCGCTGATCAGTGAAACCGTGTCGGGAGTGAAACCGAATGTACCTCCGTAATATCCGTAGATAAGGATACCGATCAGGAAGCCTAAATCGGCAAAACGGGTAACGATAAATGCTTTCTTACTTGCTGCAATAGCTGACGGTTTGGTATAATAGAAACCAATAAGCAGATAAGATGAAACACCTACCAGTTCCCAAAACAGATACATCTGGAAAATGTTGGTAGCTACTACCAGACCCAGCATTGACATGGTAAACAGGCTCAGAAAGGCATAATAACGCTGGAATCCTTTTTCTCCTTTCATGTAGCCGAAGGAGTAGATGTGTACCATCAGTGATACAGTAGAGATGACGATGAGCATCATTACTGAAATAGGATCGAGCAAAATTCCCAGGTTGAATGTCAGTGTTTCTGTGAAAGGAAGCCATTCAACGTTATAAGGTATCCATGTAGCAAACGTACCATCTTCCAGGCGTGGAGCCGAGAAGTATTGCACCGCAGTGACGTATGACAGCACAGCTACCACTCCCAGCACAGTAGTGCCAATGATACCCGCTGTGCGATGTGTCATCCATTTACCTCCGATTCCTAATAACAGGAAAGAGAGGAAAGGCAGGAGAAGTATTAATATTGTATATTCCATTTGATTAAATTAAAAATTGAAGATTAAAAATTAAAAGTTCTCCCTCTTACCATTTCATATCATCCAGTTTCTTCACCTGGATACTTCGGATATTACGGTAGATATTGATCATGATCGCGATAGCGACTGCTGTTTCTGCGGCTGATATAGCAATAGAGAACAGTGCGAAGAAATATCCTTCCAGACCATCCGGAAAAAGGAAACGGTTGAATACAGCGAAGTTGATATCTGTTGCATTCAGCATTAGTTCTACGGATATCAGTATAGCCAACGTGTTGCGGCGTGTAAAGAATCCGTAAATTCCTGCAAACATCATGATGGTTGAAACCACCAGATAATATTCCATGTGTATCATCATATCTATTTACGATTTTACGATTTACTATTTACGATTGAGATTACTTTGATTTACGATTTACTATTTACGATTGAAACTACCTCTGATTTACGAGGTTATGAAGGGCTTACTTCAATTGTCTAATCGTCAATCGTCCAATCGTCAATCTTTTTATCTTTTACGTGCAATTAACAATCCACCCACGATGCAGGCCAATAATAGGATACTGACTGCTTCGAACGGCAGAATATATCCATACTTGTCTCCTGATAACAATGCATGTCCAATTGTTTTGATTGTTATTTCTACCGGTTCAGGGTTGCTTACAGATACAAAGCGGTGGCTGAGTGTAATAAACAACACAATGATTGCTCCTACTACTGTTGTCCCCAGTCCGGCTATGAGTTTACTTCGTTTCAGCTTTTCGGCACGGTCGCCTTCTCCACTGGTTAGCAGGATGGAGAATACATAGAGTACCACAATACCGCCGGCATAAACCATTATCTGCACCGAAGCCAGGAATGTGTATCCCAGCAGAAAATAGATACCTGCCGTACCAAATAGTACGAAGAGCAGGTAAGTGGCCGAACGCACGATGCGTTGTGTTGTCACCGTCATGATACACATCACTGAGATGAACACGGCCAGAAAGTAGAATACTACTGTTTCAAGTGTAAATTCCATGAATTTAGTGTTTAGTGTTCAGTGATAAGTGATTAATAAGGAAGTGAGAAGATACCGCAACTTGCTAATCACTAATTACTAAACGTTAATCGTTATTTACTTATTACTTTACTGCCTTCGTGATTTAGCTGTAGGACGAGCTTTGAACGATCAAATACGGCATGTTCAAAGTTCTGGTCGAACGTAATAGCATCATGTGGACAAGCGTTTACACAAAGCTGGCAAAACATGCATGCACCGAGGTCGTATTCGTATTTGGCAAGTATTTTTTTCTTTTTGCCCTCTGCTGTTTCGATTGTTTCGGTAGTGATGCTTATCGTATCGTTAGGGCAGGCATTCTGACACAATCC
>ULSD01023794.1_pt1 | contig 22122 bp, 20 predicted proteins | sample 1956051 | NCBI WGS metagenome assembly ULSD01 (sample SAMEA4835699, study PRJEB28245) | human gut metagenome | biome: gut microbiome; material: fecal sample | place: Denmark | collected 2008
TTATAACATTATTCTTGAATCAATTCAAAACAGTTTCTTAGGCTAAGACACGACGTGTATTCGTAGAGATGGTTGCGACTCGGAGAAGGGATGAAACCTTCCGGGATATGGGTGCGTGTCGGTGGGTCATATATTGTACTGTTACAGTTTGTCAGTTAAAAGTCCGGGATCTATCTCCAACTTCGAGAAAGCAAACAATTTCTTGCCAAGATCTTTCAATGAAGCTCCTATATGGTAAACCTCTTTATCGTCAACTATCAGGAAACGGTCATGACTGTTCCGGTAGGTTCTGATATTGATGGGCGGGTACTGGTCATTGTGTTTGTCAAGGTCAAGCTGAAGCTGTGCCGTAATCTTCTGCGTATAAATAGTGGCAGACACACCCGGATTGCGTTTGCTCAGCATAAGCAATACGGAATCATCGACATAGTTGTCTATCAGAAGAAGGGATTTTCTGGCAGATCTGATAAGGTCTATAGCAAACTTGTAGGCATCGAATATCTGTCCGTCATAGAAGATACCTTCCACCGGTGGCAGTGAGGTACGGACAAAGAAGTCTATCTTTTCCGAATGTAAGGCGACAGTTTTTTCAAGTTGTTCAATACGTTGATTAATAGCATATCCTTTAATCATATATTCTTTAAGAATGGTATTCGCCCACCTTCTAAAGTCAACACCTCTTCTTGATTTTACTCGGAAACCAACAGATATAACCATATCAAGATTATAATGTTCAGTCTGATAAACTTTACCATCAGCAGCAGTTGTCGCAAATTTTGCGACAACTGGAACATTATCCAGTTCTTCTTTAAGAGCATTATTAATATGCTTACCAATTGTCTTTACATCACGGTCAAATAGTTCAGCAAGTTGTGAACGATTCAACCATACATTATCTCCATCTAACCTAACTTCTAGTCTAAGAGAATCATTAGGCTGATATAGTATTATTTCTCCTTGTTCCATTTTGTTTGGAATTTATACAGAATATTATTCAACAAAGAAATCACAATCATAAACATCTGTACCGGAAGGGAACTCCACCCTTACACAGTAATTGCCGCAAACTATATATTTTTCTGATACGATAGTTCCCGTTTCTCCAGTATTCGGATCTGTAACTTGGTAGCCTGGTACCATCTTGGCAAGTTCGGCTTTCATCTTATCTGAGGTAAAAACAGTTATGTTGCATCCACAATGTTCATAATAGACAAGGCCCATATCCATAGATTGTGTAGCCTGCTCTACGATATCCATGATTTCCTGTTTACTGAGTATAGTTTCAGTTTCAAACTGCTGTACCTTTATATCGGGGAATTTCTTTATAAAATCTTCTTTTGTCATATTGCATTTCGTTTAAAGTAGTCAACAATAAATACCTATCAAGGATGCATCATCTTCAGGATTAACAACTCTTGATTTAATATCATCAAATGAATGTAAAGACAGAACAGATTGATAGGAATTATAGAAACCGTCGGAGCATAAGAATATACGGTCTCCTTTATTAACAGAATGAGTTAAACAAGGTATATCATCACGAAGACCTGCACCTTTCAAGCATCGTGACAAAGCTGTCCTACCATATCCGATATTCAGAATATGGTCCTTTGACAAGCAGTTAAGCCTACCGTTAGAATACATGTACAATCTTACATTACCCAGCCACGTATAAAATAAGGTAGATTGACATACCAATGCAACAGCAACGGCTGCCCCCATATTGCTCCTATTTGACAGACTTACCTTATGAAGCTCATTATCTGCATAATGTAGAGCAGAAATAAGAAGGGAACATTTGTTATCAATCTTATTAATATTGTCAAAAATATAAGTTCTTATTGCAGATGAAATAACCTCAGCAGCTTCTTGACCTAGAGATAAACCTCCCATACCATCAGATAGGATGGCAAGAGCGGTATCTTCATCTACAAAATCAAACACACACTTATCTTCATTTTCAAAAAAAATTCCCTCAATGGAAAAACATCTAATTCTCATTACTTCTTACCTCCAGTTCTTTTTTCAGAAAATTCCGTATCTCACTCCATATATCAAAACACAACTCATATCTATCTTCTTTGTCCTCAGATATGTTACTCATAAAATGATATAGCAGCAAACTCTTTTCCTCTTTTTTAAGTTCCTCTTCAATAATATCTATATAATAAACAAGGTGTTCTGTTGACAGGATCTTTGATATATCGTAAGCCAGCCACCGGGCTGAAAGAACTTCATATGTCGGTTCTTTATCATCATCACTTACGTAAATCTCGTCCGGCGGCATGCTGTCATTCATAACCTTAACCCTATAATAACTATTAAGGAAATAGAACATATCAACTGCATCCTTGTCGGTTTTAGCATGTCGGTCAATCCAAGTATCAAACTTAATCAGAAACTGTCCATAAAGAGGTGCTATTTTAAAAGTGATTTCATCATCTACTGATACATCCATACTGTGCGCCATCACATCGTCAAAGCATCTGACAGACATAACAGGATTACCTTCCGGAGGCCAACATATCTGTTCATTAACGGCAATATTACCGAATGGAACCACATCTACCTCAAAATCATTGTCATTAGCCTCGCCCTTATAAAAAAATTTCTGTTTATCCTTCACTTTCTTGAAATGATTCTGCTCAAGCTTTTCTTTTACCCGGTCAAAATCAGACCAATTTTGCAAAGCTATGGCCACATCTAAGTCATTCGTTCTTCTTCGTACTTCATCTTCACAAAGGAGCTTCATCATCACATCTCTGGCTGTTGCGCCTACAACATAAAGTGGAATTTTCAGACCTTGTAATGAACTCGAAAGGGCTTTCAGAGTATCATACAATAAATCATTTTTTAGTTCTTCCTTAGATAGAGAGTTTTTCATCATCGTAAAGTTTATTTGCAGCTTCTAAACAACGGCTGTCGCCACTGCCCATCAAGTCTGCATAAATTAATAGCTTAGGAACAATATTTGACATAGAGTTATCAGTCCAGAATTTCTGATAAACTCTCACTTCACCATTTTCAGCTGGAATAAACAGGCCGGTCTTTAAAAGAGCCTGGCTGTTATGTTCAGTATAAATGTCAAAATATTCAGGATGCAAGAATTCATTAACCATAAAAGAAGCGGCTTCACCTCCCCAAAACATACCAGAAGGCAGAGCTATATCTTTCCATTTTCCTCTATCTGACCTGTTTGTAAATGTATATCGTTTTAAGAGGAGTTTTGGTTTGAGATACATATTATAATTTATTTGCCATAAATCAATCAGGTCCGATTTTCTTTTTAGAAACCTTCCTTTTTTGCTGACAAGAATAAAATTCTTGGACTTCAATTCTTCAAAAACATTCTTTATGGCACCCAGGGAAAGCTGAGTCCGTTCACTTAGTTCTCGATAAGTGAGGTTTACATTACCATCATCCAGCAACAAATAGAAAACGAGTTTTAAGCCAGTTTCATTAAAAGCTTTTGTCGCTTTTTCCTTTGAATACATTCTAGGTGATTTTTCGCCGGAAATACGAATAAAAAGATTTTCAGACTTGATTCTGGCATTGCCGGCAGCATCTAAAACATTAATATCTTCATTAAAAAGCTTATCAGCCATTGATGGAGGAATGTAATTTGAAATCAGCATAACAGGTTTATCTGTATGAAGTTTTATTCCATTCAGTCTGTTCAGAATTGACATAAAACATGATTTAGAGACAATGTTTTTAAATTCTGCTACAAATTCATTGCCTCTTACCCAAATATGACCATCATAAGTCTCACGACCTGAATCTTTAAAAACTATATCTTCGCACCCAATTATATGTTTAAGGTTTGCGATGGCATCATATACAAATTCATCCATATTTTTAAATTATGTTCATTATTTTATCTTGTTCATTATTCATGAACACTACAAATATAGTGAACATAATTGTTATATGCAATGAAATCACTTAAAATAAAAGAGTTTTTATCGTATATTTGTTCACATTAAGCACTTGTTCATGGAGATTGAACAGCAATGAACCATGAACAAATTACAGTCATTAATACAACAAGAGTAAATAAGGAGATTAAAAAAGTATTCTAAACCGTTTTTAGTCTGATAAGAAGCCTATTATCTCCGTTTTTAGTCTGGTAAAAGATATTCATTTTTTGTTACTTCATAAACTTGGTGACACCATTCTAAAGATTCATTATCGGAAGCATTATAGCCTTTATGATAGTTATATGTAAAAAATGTTAATATTTATACTGTCCCATACAAAATAATACGATATTATTCATCTTTATTATGATGGCAACTATTGATATCAAAGAGTTATTAGAACGGTGTAAAAAAGGAGATAAAGAAGCATTAGGATTACTTTATACAACTTTTTCGAGACGGATGATGCGCGTCATCTGTCACTATATACATGATTTGGATGCTGCACAAGATATATTACATGATGGTTTTCTTATCATTTTCAGCCGTATCAGTCAACTTCAGAATGAGGAAAAACTGGAATACTGGATGGGGGCGATAATGAAAAATTTGTCTTTGCGATATCTTAAAGAACAGGATTTTATCCAACTGCTCACAGAAGATTATGATACGCCTGACATTCCAGACTTTGAGGAATCTATCACAATGGAAGAATTGGAGATAATGATCAACCGTCTTCCTGTGGGTTATCAAAAGGTGTTCAGGCTTGCAGTATTGGAGAACAAAACTCATAAAGAAATTGCTAAACTGCTTGGTATCTCAACTCAGACATCAGGTTCTCAACTATTTCATGCACGAGCTATGCTTCGTGAAATAATTGTAAAACATAAATTAGAGAAAGGTATGGTAATATTAGCCATTATCATAATTGCCATGATTTTTCAGCATAATCAAAATGACCATAGAGTTGAAACAATTTCTGAACCAACAAAATTAAGAACAGAAAAAAATAATGATATAGAGAATAAGGTAGAACAAAACGAGGAATCAATAAAGCAGATTGCCCTGCAAAGCAGTAAAAATACCGCATCATTTTCGGAAATCTGTGTGGAAAAGGAAGACTCCCTTAACCTCTCCACCAAAGCAGAAAATCTTCTTGCTGAAACAAAAACAGAAAATGGAGAGGACGCAGATACAGCTAAGCATGATATTTGTTCTAATCCAAATAAAATGGAATTTTCTGCCCGCGCACATCATTCCAATGACTTGCCTATAACAAAAAGAAAAAATCGTAACTTTAGCGTGTCTGTTGGAGGTTCTGTAATAGGCGCACTTAATACAGAAAATTCATATTTGAAACCAAGTGATAATCCTATTTGGGCAGGTTCTAATGACAAGGTTATAGAGAAATCTGAACATGATCTGCCAATTACATTTGCTTTGAATATTTCTAAAACCCTCTCTAAATATTGGAGTTTAGAAAGCGGGCTGCAATACACATTATTGCGGACAAAACGAACTACAACAACCATAAACGAAAAACAGTCCGTTTCTGTAAACAATCAGTATATAAAAGCACATTATATAGGAGTTCCTCTGAAACTTCGTTTTAAGATTTTGTCTATTGACAAATTCTCACTTTCTTCCGGCATTGGAGGAATGGTGGAGTTTCCTATAAGAGGCAAGGTGAATGAAAGAATAGATGACGGTGAAATGGAAGAACATAATTACGCATTGCCCATGCAATGGTCTGTATATGGAGGAATAGGGATTGAATATCATTTCACGCCGAACATTGGTATCTATGCAGAGCCGTCTATAAACTATTATTTTAAGTCAAGGAGCAGCTATCCTACAATCAGGCAGGACAAGCCTTTTGAGTTCTCGCTTCCTGTTGGCTTGCGTTTTACGTGGTAATTGTTAAAATGGCAAATGATTCTAATTTTTTTTTGTGATTTCATGCAATGATTGAGACTTGTAATACTCTTAATAATAGAACAGATAAAAAATAGAAATTATGAGAAATCTTACTAGAATCAGTTGCCTTTCATTTATCTCTCGACCTATGTACACCTTAACTAAATTTGTTTGTTTGTTTCTTCCACTATTATTAATGTCTTCGTGCAGTAATTCTGAAGACCCTGACTATCCGACAGTTGCATCATCTATATTCAATGATGTATTGATTGAAGTATTGGATTCAGAAGGCAATAGTCTTATAGATAATGAGGCTATTATGAATGGATTATCTTTTATTGGAAGGGATGGCTATAAAATACCTTTTCATACCGTTGAAATAGGAGATGAGAAAATAATAAGGACTGTTTTCCCGCTTCCTATGGAATCATCGATGAGCTATTCTGATGACAGAAAAGAAGGTTATGGAGAATCGAATCTTACCGTAAATGTTAACGGTTTCAAATTCAACCTTAGGGGCAAGTTTCATTATACTTGTACATATCCCAATATGTATGGAGGTAATGGTATAAAAATTATAGAGATTCATTCCAATAACCCCAATGTTTCTATCAGCGAGGATGCAAACTTTCTAAAGATTACCATAAAAATTGCATCTGATTAAACTTGGTAAAAATAAGATATAGAAGAGAATGGCATATAGTCTGAATAAATAGTTTACCCCTGTTACAAAAAATTGTTGCAGGGGTAAATCTCATTATTGGAAAAACATTATTTTCTGTTAGGTTGAACTTTCTCGTCCGCTAAATAATTGTATACAGTCTGTCTTGATTTGATACCAGTAATTTCCATTATTTTAGATACTGTGGTTCCAGACTTGTATAGCTGTATTATTGCCTCTTTTTTCGGCTTCTTCATTTTAGTACCTTCCTGTCTCCCGAACTTGACACCCCGTTTCTTAGCTGCATCAATTCCAGCTTTACAACCTTCAAGGATAAGATTGCGGTTATACTCGGCCAGTGATGCGAGTATCTGCATGGTGAACCTGCCAACTGCAGTAGAAGTATCAAGATTATCCTGAAGTGAAACAAGTTTAATGCGCCGTTGCTCCAATTGAGCACAAAGTTCAAGCATTTCCTTGACTGAACGCCCAAGTCTGTCTAAACGGTAAATGAAAAGTGTGTCACCGGAGCGCAGGTAATCTAAGCAGGCAGTAAGGCCTTCACGCTTGAACTCTTTTCCGGAAATTTTATCTGTGAAGATCCTCACGCATCCAGCATTATTCAGCGCGTCTATCTGAGAAGAGAGATTTTGCTCTCTCGTACTCACCCTGGCATATCCAATTTTATCTCCCATTGTCCATAATAAACTTAATTTTCCAAAGTTACTATATTTGGACATCAAAAGCAAGAAAAATGCCGTATATATATAAGGTATAGGGCAAATTATTAATGTCTATGATAAACTATAGTTTAATTTAGTCATTCAAAAGATAATTTAGCAAGGGGAGATGAATGTGCTTGTCACAAATAAATCATAAATTTGTGACAATATCAGCTAAAATTTTGTTTTGTCACAAATAAATCATAAATTTGTGACAAATTCAATGTATGAGTATTATAACGCAAATAGAAGATAGAATAAAATCATTTGGAAGGGGAAGCATTTTTTACCCTGATGATTTTTTGGATTTGGGTACATCCGACTCAATAAGACAGTCATTGACGAGGTTATGTAAAGACGAAAAGATTGTCAGGGTAGCCCAAGGAATCTATTGCTACCCTCAAATTGACGAAGAACTTGGTCTTGGTATTATTATGCCTTCCTCAGATGAAATAGCCAGAAGTCTGGCAAAAAGAGACCACGCAAGGATTGTTCCGACTGGTTCTTACGCACAGCATGTTCTTGGTTTATCTACACAGATTCCATTGAATTGTGTATATATGACTGATGGATCAGCAAGACATCTGGAATTATACAATGGAAGAAAGATCACTTTCAAAAGAACGACACCTAAGAATCTGTCTTTCAGCAGTAAATTAGCTATGCTGATAACATTTGCCCTTAAATCTCTTGGCAAAATAAATATGGAACAGACCGTCATAAAAAGAATCCGGGAATTGCTGAAAAATGAGCCAAAAAGTGAAGTTATGAAAGACTTAAGTTTAATGCCGGAATGGATAAGGAATATAGTAACAGAAGCTTATGAATAATTATTTTAGTCTAACAAAAGAGCAGCAACAAAAGGTATTACAGGCAGCAGAAAACAAGATAGGATTGCCTGGACAGGCCATAGAGAAAGATATATGGGTAACAACGATATTGCAAATAGTTTTTACCATGTCTTGTGCCGAACATTTAATATTCAAAGGCGGAACTTCAATATCAAAAGTTTGGAACCTGATAAAACGGTTTTCAGAAGACATTGACCTTGCCATTGATCCTGTTGTCTTTGAAATAACCGGAGATATAACAAAGAAGAAAATAAAGAAGCTCAGAAAAGCGTCATCTGTTTATGTAAGAGATACGTTCTATCCTGAGCTACAGCAAGCAATAGAGGATCATGGTCTGGCTGAGTTATGTTCTGTGGAAGTTGAACCTGATGGAGAGGGTGACGGGACTTATCCTGAGCCAAGAAAAGTATGGATTAAATATGACAGTGTATATCCTTCAGAATTAGATTACCTTAAACCGGTTGTCATGCTTGAAATCAGTGCCCGTTCACTAATGGAACCATGCACTGTTACCAAAGTAAAGAGTATGGTAGAAAACAACTACCCTAATATTCAAACGACACTGGTAGATTCTGATATTACAACTGCCAATGCAGAAAAGACTTTTTTGGAGAAAGCTTTTCTAATACATGAAATGTTCTCTGTGGAAGGACATGGAAGGAAAGCAGACAGAAAATCAAGACATCTGTACGATTTGTCAGAAATGATGAAGCATGGCATAGATGACAAAGCTATAAAAAATGATGATTTATGGGAGTCAATCAGGCGACATAGGGAAATATACACTTCTGTAAGTGGTATGGACTACACACCGGATATAAGAAAAAGAATAGTCCTCATACCACGAGAAGATATAATATCCGCGTGGGAAAAGGACTAATCTTTTTCATTTTGTCAATTATTTTTATTCATAAAATTTGGAGAAACTGATATAATAATCTATCTTGGATTTTGGTAAAATGAAATGCAGATAGTTGCCGAAATATACATCAGGACATCCTGTTTCTCCTTCCACACTCGCTATGCCCAACTTCTCCATCGTATGGGCCAGAGTGGAAGCACCGGAATAAGTCCTGTTGTTCACAAGAATAGTAGTCTTGCCATGATACAGCTCCGCTTCTTTCAAATTACTCTTGACTGGAGTATCTTCCATCACAAAAAGTTCTCCGTCCTTCAGATTGCAGATTTGACTGTATATTTCCGGATGCCTGTCTTTATTATAGGCTTTAGAATATGCACTGACCTTCAACTGGCTTTTAGAATATAGCGAATAGTCCGGATGTGGAAAATACGAAATAAGCTTTTCCACACACTTGCTTGAACCGCCTGTGTTATTCCGTAAGTCAATGGTTATATCTTTTATTTTTCTTAGGTTTATTTCCTTAAAGACTGAATCACAAAATGCCTTTAGTTCAGTTTCCTGGAATACATTGCGAATGGTAAGAGTTGCCTTTGTGAAATCGGAAGAGAAACTGCAGGTGAAACTTTCAGGCCTTTTCTTGGATTGTCTCTCCTTGATGACCTTAATGGCCACACTTTGGGGAATTCCTTCCAAATGTATTTCTTCCATCTTGTCACCACGTTTTACCGTAAACTCATACGACTCGCCCCATCTGTACATGTACCACAACAATTGAGACCAATAGACATTTACACTGCCTTCCTTAATGCCATTACCTTTCTCAGCCCCCCAAAGGCTATACATCCTATCAAGTATATCTTTTGAACGGATTCCGTTAATTCCGAGAATAGTGTCACCTTCACATACTCCGGAATTATCAATCACCGGATAATCTACAATAAAGAAATCTCCGGATGCTTTTATTCTCAATGGCATTGTCTTGCCATCTTTCTTTGCGTTAGCAAGCAAGTCATTGGTAAAAGGCGGCAACATCATACTATGGCCATCCTTTATATTAGCCATAAAAGGTGCTATTTTCAGATAGAAGTCGGATATGCTGATAGAATCAGTCATGGAGGACTTTATCTTGGTTTTGTAGTTTTCATACTCTTCTCTTGACTGATAGAGATATAGATCCGGGTGCACATATTCTAATTTTGCACATAAAGTGTCAAAATCGGCCATTTGCTGGGCGGGACATAATTGTTGTCCGAAGACTGGGATTACACCCCCCAATAAAACCAATATACAACTTATTATAATGCTCGTTCTCATTATTGTATCTTTTTGTAAGATTTAAAAGAGATCAACAGTGAACTGTTTATGGTCTTGTCCACTTCTTGTTTGACCTTCTTTATTTTATAACCGAAATCAAAAGTATCGATTCATTGACAAATGTATATATTAACTACTAAAAAAAGAAATCATTAAAGAAAAAATTCTCATTCCGGCACACGACAAAGAATGATTAATATAGAAAAGAAATCAGATAGCAAACATCAAGGGAGAGAAAAAAATTCATCTCTCCCTTGAAATAATATTAAGATCCGAAAGAAGGCTTAAGAAACTTCAAAGCTTTATCAACTTCAACCTGATTTACATCCATAAGGTCATCACCCCAGGATTCAGGGAAATCTATGATAGATCTTCCGTTGTTCAGAACTGCATTCCTGATGGCTTTCTTTACATTCGGAAAAGATGGCTCTATCTGAAAGTGCAGGCAATGGCGTACAGCCATTGTAAGAGTTTCCTCGTCTATGAAAAAACGGATGGTCACATTCATGTGAATCTGGTTTTCTGTTCATATTTATCCTCAGAGCTTGTATTTATAGAGATTTATTAAGAAAATCAGCAGCAGGATTCAAACCTGGAAGATTCCCTTTTGGCATTGAGTTTACTTTTACATTAAAGATTGGTAATACCTCTAGAACGTATAATATAATGATTATCATATAAATGAGTTTTGAGATTTACAATTTAATTTATCATTCACACAAAAGGAATATTTCGCTAATAATATGTACATTTGAGGGCTTATATTAAAATTACACCTATGAAATCAATATATTTACATTTTGCATTGTTTTTTAGCATAATCTCAACAAGTTGCGCGAACCATGAATCTGTTTGTGTAAACGGCACCAGTGAACACCATCCTGATGGAACACCTATTGAATTATATTATCTTCAGAATGATTCGGTCATCACTGTCGCAAACGATTCTTTGGTTCACGGTAAATTCAATTTTACCATAGATGCCAATCCAAATATAGCTTATTATATTTCCGTCAATGACTCACAAAATCCGTCAAGAGGAATGTTCTTTGCTGAAAAAGGAACAGTGAATATTGCATTTGACTCCACTTATCACGTTTCAGGTACACCAATGAACGACCTGTATAACACCTATCTCACTGAAACTCGTAGAATAGAGAAGTTGGGAGAGATGGAATACCACAGAAGTATCGAGGGAAGAGACAATCCGGACACTTCAGTATTCGATTCATTGCTGCAAGTGTTTACTGATTATAAAGTTAAGTTCCAACTTGACAATATAAACAATATCGTAGGCAAGACAACATTTATCAATGAAATCGGCTCAGTGTATGATCCGAACTTCCTTGAAACTTATCCAACTCTGCCTGAAGAAGTGAAAGCTAATAGGAAAGTACAATGGTATTATGAACTTCGTCTGGATATGGACAGGAAACAGAAAGAACTGGATGCCAAGATCGGCACAAAGATAAAGGATATGGAATTTCCTGATGCCAGTGGAGTAAAAAGAAGACTTTCTTCGTTTATTCCTAAAAACGGATATCTGTATATTGACTTATGGTCTTCTGGCTGTGCTCCATGTATTGCAGAATTTCCGGAGCTTGAAAAGACATACAGCCGGTATAAGGATAAAGGATTGAATGTTCTCCTTATTTCGATAGATAAGAACATGGAAGATTTTCAGTCGGCCATGAAGAAACATCAGATTAAGTTTACTTCCCTTATCGACACAACGGAAGGTGAAAAGGTGAAAGAGAATTTCCCTTTCTCCGGCATACCGCATGGTATTCTGATTAACAGTAATGGCGAGATTTTGGCAAACCAGCTTCACAATACTTTACTGAAAAAGAGACTTATGGAACTGATAAAAGAATAATCATTCTGTGATTGCTACAGTATTAAGAAATTTTGTAAATGAGGAATATATGCATACTCCTGTTATCTTTTGCTTTTACACAAATGGTATGTGCTCAGAGTTATAATGACTCAACAAGCACAGGAAATGTAGAAGTTTCTAAGAGAAAAGGTACCGAACATATTATAGGTCTTGATATCAGACCTTCATATCTGTTCCCTACGCATGAGTTTTTTAAGGAAAACAACAACGCAGGGAAAAAAAATAACCATAGTTTTGCCGGACATGTTAAATATGGCTTTAAGTTCTCTCCGGATTCTAAACTGGGCAGGTTGTACCCTCATGCCATACAAGGTATTGGCATTGGTTATAATACGTTTTTCAATACTGAAGAGATAGGCAATCCTATTGCCGTATATGTATTTCAGACATCCAGGATAGCATCGGTTACCCCAAGACTCTCATTCGATTACGAATGGAATTTTGGCGCATCATTCGGTTGGAAGAAATTCGATGAAAAAAACAATCCCAATAATATGGTTGTAGGTTCTAAAGTCAATGCATATATAAACCTGGGATTTTTTCTTAACTGGCAGATAGCGGCAAACACTAACCTGAAAGCCGGCATAGATGTTACACATTACTCAAATGGTAACACCAGTTATCCTAATGCCGGGGTAAATACCATAGGCGCATCAGTCGGTATCACAAGAAGCTTCGGAGGTGGAAATAATGGGCAAGAGAAATTGTGCAAACAGTTCACTCCGATATTTGACAGGTATATAACTTACGACCTGATTGTCTATGGAGCTACGAGAAAAAAAGGTGTCTTCCCTGAAAATCATGATCCGATTTTAGTCCCCGGCTCATTTGGTATTATAGGTTTGAATTTCAATCCTCTTTATAATTTCAGCAGATATTTCAGGGCAGGGTTATCACTTGACATACAATACGATGAAAGTGCCAATATCGGACAACACATCGCTAATGACGATATACCTTCAACTCCGGAAGACCTTAAATTCTTCAGACCTTCATTCAGGGAACAGTTTTCTGCGGGAATTTCAGTAAGAGCGGAAATTGTAATGCCTATATTTTCAATCAACTTAGGTATAGGTAAGAACTTTCTCTGTAAAGGATCTGATACTAATTCTTTCTATCAGACATTTGTACTAAAAACAAACATAACAAAGAATATTTTCCTGCACACAGGTTATCAGCTTTACAGATTCAAGGACCCCAACAATCTTATGCTTGGTATCGGTTACAGGTTCAATGCAAGATAATGAATAAACGGATTGACTATGAACATGAAATCTTTATTGAAAACAATACATATAGTTCTGATAGCTGTATTTATACTGCATGGCTGCAACAGTGAGGTTTTTATCAACGATTTTGCACCGTCAATCAGTGAAATTCGACTTTCGGAAAAAGATTCTGTTTCTGAGATTGGTTTTGAATCATCCAATTGGGATGTAAAGTCAGTATTTTTTATAGATGAAGAAGGTATTTACCATGGTATAAATGGGGATATCTATGGACATGACGGAAATCTGGCTTATAAAGATTCATATCTCCATACAGATGGTTTAGAACTGGTCAAATTGGAAGTTTCACATCAAGACATAAAACTTACTATTGAACGTAAGGATGTAAAACATCTTGTCTTGTCAAATTCGGAAAATATGAATTATGAGACAAAGAGAATATACCTTAATATAGGAAACAAGTACAACAGCAAGCATATTCCTGTTGATATAGAACCATCAAGCAGATATAATCTCGACAGCATTGTATATACGGAATCACATCTTTTCAAGGATAGTATTATTCAGAAAAGATATGCAAGCCATTACATCAATTCATTAAATAAAGTTACTACACATGATATATATCCGTATAGTAATTTTAAGGCAGATTATTCTTTCGTTAATGAGCATAAATGGGAGACGGTTTTGACAGAGGAACAGTTGAAGATATTTGGTAAGGATATACCTATAGTTCCTGTTCCTGTTATCAGTAGGTCAGGTTGGCCGGTTAAATCAGACATAACATTGCCGCTTACTGCTGCCATCCACAATCTTCCGGTTTCAGATGAAATGCTCAAAATTAAGGAAACGGTGAATGTAAGTCCAAACAAGCAAAGAACTTGTATAACAAAATGCTGGTATAAGTATTACGGTATATGGTTTAAGATTTATGCAAGTCATCCGATCACTGGTGAGAAACGTATTCTTGAAGGACTATTGGATATATATTACCCACAATCATACGAGATAGAGTATGGAGAGGAAACTGAACTTAATTGAATTATTCGATTTGAGAAATAATAAAAACAACTTAAGTTTCGCAAGTAAAGTGTAACTTCTCAGGCAGCTGGTGTCAGTCTGTCGAAAGCCAGCTTTACTGCTTTGATTTGTTTATCGTTTGATATTATTTGTTCAGTCAGAAGCATTGCATCGCAGTTAAGTACCTCAGCAATGACGTTTATAACTTCTACGATCAGCAGCCAGATTTTTTCTGCTACTGAAAGTTCAACAGAGTTCTTTGAAATTTCGGCAAAGAGTCCTCCGATAGTTTCGTATGACTCATTGCGTTTGACATAACTGAGTATATTGTACTGCAGTACGCACAATGATATGCCTGCAATCTGTCCGGCGAAGTCTCTGCACTGGTTCTTTCCGAGTTTCAGGTTTTGCTTCATCTCCTTGTGAGCCACTTCGATAACCCATCTTCTTGAATAAAGCCTGAAGGCTTTTTTGGCATCAAGTTTAAGATCAGAGGTAAGCAGGGCATTCCAGTTGCCGTTCCTGCCTCTTCTGTAGAAGAACAGGCTGACCTTAATGCCGGAGATTTTAGCAGATACAGTTGTTGTGTAGTAACCGATTGATCGGCTATACTTTACTTTCCCGGATTTCTGGAGAGCCTTGATAAGCTCAGGCGCTGTCTTGTTTCCAAGACCTGTCTCATACTTGGTCTTGCCCATCTTTATCATTCCGATAAGGTGGCATCCAAAATGCCTTGAGACTACGAACTTCAAAAGTTCAGAGCAGGTAAACCAGCTGTCAACAAGAAGATAATCGAAACGTACGCCCTCTATGATCGAGCGCTTGAGCATACTGATGGCCGTCTCAATCTTACTTGCAAAATACTCAGTGCTGCGCCTGACAATACGTTCATCCCCTGAGTGTTCCTTGCAATACCGGTCCTCCGTTTGTTTCTTGGATAACCCCTGTGGCTTATCGCCCCGTTTTCCCTCCTCCCCATGGAGGGAAAAGTCAAGAAGAAACTGGGATATGCCATCTGTAAAGCAAAGGAACATTGCCTTGAAGCCAAGTATAGGTTTCATTTGGGTATGAGAGAATACCTTGCCAATCTTCTCGGTCTTGAACCCGGTCTTTGGAAGGTCTGTATCATCGATGATGACGCACCTGATGTCCGATTTCAATGTCGTGCCGCGTTTCACACGTGAATACAACTGCCTGAAAAACGAGTAGGTTATACGTCGCCAATTGACGTTGCCATCGTTCATGAAACGATAGAACATGTCTTTGTGGCAGACAAACATCCTGCCCAAGGCAGAAGACGAATAGTTGGCAGCATTCTTAATGGAAAAGAACGGGAACAGAACTAGCAGCTGCAACACCTGAAGACAGGTGAATTTGCAATTCGGATTCTTAACTGACCCGATGACTTTGCTTTGTATCCTTATGCTGTTCATAATGGTTGATATGCTGTTTATTGCCTTGCTGGAGTCATTGTTTGCAAAAAACTCTTGGAGTTCACCGATAATATGTCTATTTTTGTTCATGGCTAAAGGGTGCTATATTGTTTGTTTGGCGACATTAATATATTGATAATCATTGAATTATCAAACTCTTTAGCTTTTTTTATTATATTATCTGAGTACTTGCGAAACTTGAATAAAAACAATTTGAATACAAAGATTTACTGATATATGAGAAATAGAAGACTAATAGTATTGTCTGTGTTTTGTGCGGGATTTTCTTTATCTGCTTTCAGTCAGACAACTGGAAAGGTAATAGATACAAACAAGCAGCCGGTAGAAGGTGCTACCATTGTCATGCAGCTGCCGGATTCAACCTATCTGGGTGCAGCCATATCTGCAGCAGACGGTACATTCGTGCTTGAACCCGAACCAGAGAATTATCAGCTTATTGTCCAGCATCTGCTTTATCAGACCAGGCAGGTGAAGGGACAGACGCGTGATGCCGGTATTATTACTTTGGAAGCAAAAGACTATAATCTGGACGAAGTGGTTATCGAGGGAGAACGCCCGTTTGTTACCGTTGAACAAGGAAAGCTGAATTATGACATTTCGGCCATCTCAGAAAAGCATATCGTAAACAATGCTTACGAGGCTATCTGTAAGTTGCCGGGTGTGCAGGACAGGAACGGCAAGCTCTCGCTGGTGGGCGCAAAGGATGTAACGGTTATCCTGAACGGAAAGGCAAGTACAATGACACAGGAGCAGCTGATTGAAATGCTGAAGAATACTTCCGCTTCGCAGGTGCAGACAGCCGAAGTGATGTATAATACACCTCCCGAATATCATGTGCGCGGGGCTGCCATCAATATTGTGACTGCTAAGGCAGACGACAATACCATCCAGAGTGAGTTGTCTGCCAGCTACAGCAATCAGTATTTCAGCAGTTACAGCGGCAATGTAAACTTCCTGCTGACGAAGGGCAAGTCTTCGCTGAATGTATCTTATAATCCCGGCTATTCGCACATGATGACGGTGATGGATCTGGCATCCCAGCATACCTACGACGGAAAAGTATATGACATCACACAGACACAGAAAATCAATACAAAGGGCTGGAAGCATAATATCTATGCTGAATACGGCTATCAGATAAACGAGGATAATGAATTGAGCGTGGGCTACAACGGTGCCCTTTCAGATAATGGTAAAGGTAAGATTGATGTAAACGGGAACTTCCAGAACAGCCATAACGACAAGTTGCAGGACAGCCGTCTGCACAATGTCTTTGCCCGCTATTCTTCCGGATTCGGACTTGATTTTGGAGTGGATTATACGGACTACACCATGAATGACAAGAATCGGTTGGAAAGTGAACTGACAGACAATACACGCCAGCTGCTTGACTATACTTCGGATCAGAAAATCCGTAAGTTCTCTGTATATGCCGACCAGAGTCATGCTCTCGCCAATGACTGGACTTTGAAATACGGTGTCCGTTATGATTATACGGACAACAAGAACTCTCAGTTCTTCAATCAGACTGAAGGCAAGGATGATGTGGGCAATTCTTCTTCACGCCTTTATGAGCAGATTACCAACTTTTATGGAGGTTTCGACAAGGAGTTTGAAAACGGGCTGTCACTTTCTCTCTCGGCAACCGGCGAGTATTATTCCATCGGTGACTATCATAAATGGGCGGTCTATCCGCAGGCCAGTCTGAGCTATTCGCCGTCGGAAAAGCATACGTTCATGCTGGGCGTTTCGTCGGAAAAAGATTACCCTACCTATTGGGATATGCAGACCAGTACCACTTACATGAATGCCTACGAAGAAATTCAGACCATCGAGGGACTTCGTCCTGCTAATGTGTACAGTGTAAATGCCAATTATCTTTTCTTGCAGCAGTATATGCTGTCGCTGTTCTATGAGCGTACCAACGATTATTTCACGATGGATATGTATCAGGCGAAAGACCGTCTGGCACTTGTGTACCGCACGCAGAACTGGAACTATTATCAGTCCTTCGGTATGAGCGCCAACATTCCGTTCAATATCGGCGAGTGGCTGTCTTCTCAGGTAAACGCTACGGTGGTCAATGACCGTAACCGTTGCGACAACTTCTGGGATATTCCTTTTGACCGCAAGAAATGGGCCTGTATGCTTGCCATGCAGAATCATTTCTCAGTAGGTTCCAATGTGGGTTTTGACCTGGATGCGATGTACCGTTCAAGTATGATTTCCGGTATCAGCGATACGAAGCCGGTCTTTACGGTCAATGTAGGGGCACAGTGGAACTTCCTGAAGGATAAGGCAACGCTGAGCCTGACATGTTCTGACCTGTTCGATACCATGCGAATGAAGGTAAGGAACCGCTATGCAGGGCAGCACATTGATTTGAACATGGGGCAATACAGTCGCACTGTTTCTGTAAAATTTGTTTACCGCTTTGGCGGCAGCATCAGTAAGGAAAAGAAGGAAGTTGATTCATCACGTTTTGGAAGATGATTTGTTTATCCTTACAGATTCTGAATAATATTATTGTCTATACTTAACCAATGAAAAAAACGTTTTTATTTATAACAGGCAGTATCTTCATACTGCCTGTTTACAGTCAGCACTATATTAAAGGAACAATCATAGATTCGGAAGATGCGGTGATGCCGATGGTAAATGTCGCTTTTCTGAATCAGGCAGACAGCACACTCGTTACTGGTGCGGTATCTGACTCATGCGGAGTATATAATACATCTGTCAATGAGGGTGACTATATTATCCGTTATTCTTATCTGGGTTATGAGACACTGTATAAGAATATAAAGGTCAATGCGGATATCACACTGCCGGTGGTTAATATGGAATTGTCACAGAACGTGCTTGAAGGAGTGGAGGTAACAGCATACAGAAAACCTTTCAAACTGGATAAGGAAGGAATTACAGCTGATATACCAAATACGATTCTTGCCAAACAGACTACACTTGATGATTTGCTTTGCAAGATACCCGGCATTCAGAAACGTGGTGAAGACATTGAAGTAATAGGCAGAGGTCTTCCTACCTATTACATCAACGGCCGTGAAGTTACAGACCGTACCGAACTGGACAATCTGGCTATCGATCAGATTCAGTCTGTCAGACTGGTGACGAATACGGGTGTGCGTTATCACTCGGAGCAGCGTGCGGTAATTGAGATCAAGACCAAACGCTTGGGTGAAGGTCTTGCCTTTAATGTCAGCGGTAATCTGCTGCAGGGAAATCACCTAAGTCAGAATTACCGGATGAACGGAAGTTACAACTACAGGAACTGGGACTTCTTTATCTCTTACAATTATGACCGGGGAAAGAAGGATTCTGATCTTGACGTTTACCAGCAGACTCAAAGTGACACAATCTGGAATCTGACCAATCTGAACCAAAAGCAAATCTTCAACGAAAGCCATGCCTATACGGGAGGGGTTTCTTATCATTTTTCTCCGGAATCGGAAATCGGTCTGAAATATGAAGGCAAATACAGCGAAGGTAATACGTTCTCAAACGATACGCTTTCCATGATACCGGACAAAGGAACTTCAACCTTTATCAGGAGTCTCAGCGATGTGGCCGACAAGTCCGTCAGCAACCATCTGAATCTGTATTATACAAACGACTGGAAGAATGGTTGGAAGATGAACGCATTCGGTGATTATCTTCATAAGACTGACCGAAACCGTGGCAATATCCGTGAATGGGAAAGCGACGGTGTGGAAACATCTATGGACTATTACCGTAAGGCGGACTGGGATTTGTTTGCGGCCAAATTAAATTTGTCGTATGAAACCGCGAACGCCGGAACTTTCAGCTTCGGTTACGATTTCAGCCATACAACCGGAACGGACTATATAGAATATGTCCGGGCGTTGAGTAATGGCAGTACAAGTAATACGGAAATGAAGAACTCGCTCTACCTGTCGTATGATTACGCATGGAATAATCTGTCACTTGGAGCCGGCTTGCGTTACGAGCATATCCGAAGCGACTTGAAGGAAAACAGTAGCAACAAGAGTCAGAACCAGACATATCATAACTTCCTGCCGTCTGTTTCGTTGAGTTACAATACCGAGAGCCTGCAACAGTCTCTTTCATATTCCGTTCATACGGAGCGCCCGCCTTTTGGAGTGATGAATGACAATGCTATTTATACCGACCGGTTTACCTATCAGAAAGGAAATCTTTATCTGAAACAGGCTTTGACTCATGATCTGAACTATATGCTGTTTTATAAGTTCCTGTTCCTGAACCTGAATTATACCAATACGCAGAATCCGCTGATAACAGCTTTCTACAGTATGCCGGGTAATTCAGCGGTTACTGTCAGCTACATGGATAATTTTGACAGAATGCACAATCTTACGGGTATGGTCAACGTGCAATATCCGGTGAAGTGGTGGCTGCCCTCACTTACGCTTACCTGTCTGAAAACGTTCTTCAGTTATCCCGGTCTTGATGGAAGCATACTGAAATCCGGTCGTCCATTGATGATACTGAACTTCAGCAACAGTTTCACTCTCCCTGCCGGATTCCTGTTGTCTGCCGATTTTAATTACGGCACCAGAGGATATTATCAGCTCTACGAATCGAAGAGCTATTCATCTCTTAATTTGAGCCTAAAGAAATCATTCCTGAATGATAGGCTTCAGCTTTCACTTGATGGATATGATATCTTCAACAAGAACAAGGTACGAAGTGGAGCCCGTTTGAATGATATTATCATGAACAGCATCAGTAAGGAAGATACTCGGAAAATCGGTATTACTGTTACTTACAGGTTCCGCACTGAACGCACAATGAATAACCGCAGTGCAGCTGAAAATGAAATGTCACGACTTAATATGGACAATTAATAAAGTCCGAGAATGAACAGTGGCAAAAGATATATGCTCTTGTGTATCCTTTTGATTGTGTTGAAGCCTGTTATGGGACAACAAAAGGAAGATAATGAAATTCAACTGAATGAGGAAGCTGTAAAACTCATTCAGTTTGATTTCCTTCCTGGGAGTATGGATAAATTTAACAAGCCAGTCGAAGCTCCGCTTGAAAAGAAATGGATGGAATTTAAGAATCCTTTAGATGAAGGAATCCCGAGAAATTTGACAGATTCTTTTTTGGTAAAGAAACCGAAGGGATATATCCGTATGTGTCCGTATTCCATTTGGACAAAATTCGGAGAAGATCCGGTATATGATGTAACCATGGAAGGTCGTCCTCCAGAACTCATTATGAATGAGGGTCCCGACATGAGCAAAAAAATCCAGACAGATTACGGACATTCCCTTAAACCATCAACCGGTCGAATGTATGACATGATGAATAATTCAACCACCATTGAAGTAGGAAAGATTTTTAAGAAATACATTAAGCCGGTTTTTAAGAAAGATAAAAAGTAAATAGAAACTTTTCCTGACATTACTCTTGTATGTCATGTTATATGAAAAGAGAAAGGAAAGAAAAGGCACATGATAACAATATAAAGGGAAAAACAATAATTATAAGCTATTGTAATTTGAAAGTTTTACCATGAATGTCGATGTAATACCAGTCATCACTTTCCCAATACCTGTGCTCGCCACCGGAACCTGCCTCTTCTTTCCGTTTCCCTGAATCGGTAACTTTCGCCTTGCCACCCTCAAAAGAATAGCCAAAGGCAAAGCGGGGACGGATGATGGTCTTGCCTGTCTTGTCGGCATAACCGATACGCCCTTTCCGATCCACTATGCGGTACAGTCCTTCACTTACATAGTCGTCTCCGTTATCATATTGAAAAGTCCTATAATGCCGGCTGGAAGAACAGCCGGCCAGAAGTAATAATAAGGAAAGATGATAAAGTATACTGCTCATGGTTCATTCTATTTTTCGTCCCATTCCTTTGTATTGCCGAGAACTGCATCATATTGTGACCATTTCCCAGTCTTTCTCCCTTCGGAGAATTGGCCGCGAATGGTTACATAGGGTTTTCCATCTTTCCTCATTTCCACGCTATAGGGACCGTCAAGTTCGCCATTGCGATAGTGCTGTAACCTGATACCTGTTATACCAGCTCCGGCATCAATCACTTCATGCCAGGTTCCTTCTTTCTTGCCGTTAATCCATTGTCCTTCAATCAAGGTTTTACCTGTGGACAGATCATAACGCCGCTCTGTTCCATGCTCCAAGCTGTTACTGTAGTCCTTTTCAGATTCTTTCCTGCCATTACTGAAGTAGGTGATGACTGTCCCGTCTATCTTGCCGTCTTTCATGGGAGTATCCTTGCGGTG
>ULSD01005611.1_pt1 | contig 21699 bp, 28 predicted proteins | sample 1956051 | NCBI WGS metagenome assembly ULSD01 (sample SAMEA4835699, study PRJEB28245) | human gut metagenome | biome: gut microbiome; material: fecal sample | place: Denmark | collected 2008
CTGAAGACTCACTCCGGACACACTGTTTGAAACACTACCCGAACATGCGGAATGCTTTGTTACGGTTCGGTGCGAGGGCTGAAATGTTTACGGGATCGAAGTGCGCTACCCGTACGGTCAGGATCGCCTCGCCCAGTTGCACCTTTCGCGTGCAGTCCGAGAACTCGGCCTCGGCGATGTCGATCAGCACGCACGGAAAATTGACGGGCGGCCGCTCGTTGTAGAAATCCAGCTGTCCCCAATCCTCGGCCAGATAGGCGATCTTCTCGGGGAGCAGTTCCAGCAGTCGGTCCTGGACTGCGATCATTGCATTTTCAATCATTTTAAAGACGTTTAAACGGTGTTTTACCGAGGTTGCAGGACTTTTGCGAGTTCCCGGAAAGCGCTCTGCAGGTTTTGGTGTATGACCTCCCGTGCCGCCTGCCGGACACGGGGATGGTCGCCGATAAATTGGCGTTGTGGAATTGTTATATGATCCTTTTTTGTCAAAGCCATATTTTTCCAGAACTGCGCCTTCGCTGACAGCATTCGATTACGCTGGGTATTGTTGGCCTGACGCTTCTTGATTGAGTAGGTAATGCTTTCGGCATTTTGGCGATACATGTACCAAAAGTATTTCCGCATCCGGGGTGTGATCTTGATCTTTCCGCCCCGGTTGTGCAGCCCCATGTAGGGCGTATCGGTCGAGAACTCGACGCCGTTCTGCCGAATGATCCCCCGAATACTGTTACGGCCATATCCTGTATCATTAAGAAGCTTGTCACCGTTCCCCGGAGATTTCCGTCCTGGCCAGGGCCGGTCGAAAAAAGCCCGGCGTTGGAAGTTGCGGTCGAACTCGTCGAGCAGTTCGACCTTCAGATCGGTCAGGATTTTTCGCTTGAGGTCACGCATTTTTTTTCGGTTCAAATACCACGTCATTCTTCTGCCGTGATAGCGGCTTGTCGTGCGGCCGTCCTCCGGAGAAAATCTCGTCGGGAATACCGCGAGGAAATGCCTCGCAGAACTTGTAACCGTCATAGTGCTTGCATAGCAGGCACGTCAACACCAATTTTAGTCCCATTTTTCAAATATTGTAAGTAATTCATCTGGCACGCCATCCTTTCCGTTCATTTTGTAGGATGCGAACCATTCTGCGAAATATTCACCTGACGTAGTTTCTCCATAGACACTGATGGGCTTCTTCTCCTTGAAGTATTCCGGCGCATCGGAATGATGATGGATGTAGTGTCCGAGTTCATGATATATAGCACATTTGACTTGTGATTTCACATCCTCAAATAAACACGTGATAACATCAGGTATTGGCTGTTCGCCTCGTTTGATTTTGTCGTTGATCTTCTCGATCTGATAAGTCCAATCCGAAATATTACTTTGTTCCTTCTTGATATATGCTTTCAATTCTTTATCAAGTCTCGTATTCTTCCCGAGCTTTTCACGATACTGTTCGATTGACTTCTGTGCCCGCTCGATCTTATTTTCACGAATGGCTATGCCTTCCTTGAACGATATAGGCTTTTTGAAAATATTCGACTTGAAACTTTCGAGATTGATGTATATCTGCTTTTTGCCATCATTGTAATGGCCTCCGATCCTCTGCTTAATCTTGGTGCTACCCGGGCCCACATTATACCCAAGTATTAATTCATTGAGTTTGAGGCGACCATTTTTCCCGACATCTTCGATTGCTTCAAGGAGGACATTCGCCTGTTCGATGGATGCTTCTGAAATATCGGCATTACGAATGCCGGCCTTTTTCAGCCGTTCCATCACCTGATCCTTTGTTTTTGCACCGACGAAGCGGTTGTCTGCAAGCCTTTCAACGGCCTCTTTCGCCTTAATCGAGAGGTTGTAGTACGGGTGATGCTTCGGAAAGATCACTTTGTCCTTACCGGGATTGAACCGGAACATTTCGGCGCGGTTCCGGCCCAGGCTGTCAATGTCGGTGGTAGCTTCGCGTACAAGCTGCGGAACCTCGTTCCAATCGGTGTAATCGTATTTGCCCTTACGGACCTGCACGACCCGGCACCGACATTTCCATCCGTTCGGCGGCATGATCTCCGACCAGCACGGATCGTCCTGCGGGCGGGTCAGTCCTTCGAGCTTCGCATGCGCAGGCCGTACTTTGCCGTCGTTGGCGGTGCGGTATTGCAGATCGTAATCATCCCCGTCGCGCTCGATTTCGGCCCATTGTGCCGCTGATTGCGCGGAATGTACGGCGAACTCGTACTCAGCTTCCAGGTAGCGCTCGTTGTACTCGGGATGTATCTGCTTCACCTCCTCAAAAAACTTGCTGAATGGTTTGACCCGGCCCTCGGCATCGCGTAAAAGTTGCGAGGCTTCACGCAGTTCGTGGTAGGTCTTACAACCCGAGAATACGAACACGTCGCGCCCGAGTTTGTCGGTCATTTCTGTCGGAATGTCAGCATCTTTCAGTCCGATATTGACCCCTTCCATCAGGGCGTCGGTTATTTCGTCGATCAGCGTCCGGATCGGCTGATCCTCGAGCATGTCGGGGCGGAAGTTCCCGGCCTTCTGCAGGTGCTTTGCGACATTACGGAATGTCGACAGACGCACGACAGGCTTTTTGCCTTTGCCGCCATCCGCGGCCAGCGTCACCGGATCACCCAGTTCGTAGACCGCCGCCAGTCTTTCGTGCAGCCCCCTGTACGCGATCAGGGGGCGGTTGCGAAAAAATCGACTTCCTGGGGCTGCGGCACCGACAACGTTTCCGACAGCTGCCCCGGCACGGTGAAAGCCTTATCGGTACACACGATTCCGAACTTCTCCTCAATCCAGTCGTTAGGCACATCTTTGAACTGAAGTAGCTGCACGACCATCGCCCACAGTTTTTCGATGTCTTCCTGTTGTTGCCAGGAGAACACGCTGCCCGCAGGCAGGATGCCGATGTACACCAGGGCGGGGATCACTGTGGAGTTCCAATATCCCGCCAGCATCTTACGGTCAGCCATCACCAACTTTTCGAACAGCCGGATGCTGCTCTCCTCTTTGGAGCGGTTGCCGTTCACGGTGTCCTGACCGATCACGGCCCCGTTCACCAGCACCGAGACCGCCTCCTTGCACAGGGCGATCAGGTTGTTGTAGACATCGCCGTTGGTGTCGGCTCCCTTTGCGAACTGAAACTCCTCCGTGCGGTCGATAATGAAGTATGCCGCCGCACCCATGTCACGCAGCATAGCCTCGGCACGGTCGAGCATGGCGGGGTCCTGCGTGTCTGTCTTCATAAACCGGGGCGGGATGCCGTATATCTCGCAGAGCTCCGACCAGCAGGACTGTGCGAAGCGCATGAACAGCACATGCGGCACGGCCTTGTTCAGCAGTCCGTAGTCGTGGTCCTTGCCGAACTCCAGGATGAAATTCCCGAACTCCCGGACCTCGCGGTACTGGAGGCCCTTACTGTCGTCCTCCCGAAACAGCAGCATCCCCTTCTCGGGAATCACGTTCTGCCGGGGCAGCAGGGTGACGGCTACGGGTTCGGTCTCGTTCCCGGTCGTCGTGAGTTCCACGAGCGTATGACCGTACATCACGCTGTCGAGGATGTGGGTGTTGAGCTCCGTGACCCATGATGCCGCATTGAGGGCTGCCGTAGCTTGGTCGTCGATCTTGTCGCCTACCTTAATCTCGAAAGGTGTCAGCAACGTCGCCTTCTGCCTCAGTTCGATCTGTGAGGTGAGGTGCGCGCAGAGCATCACGTCGTCGTAGAGATTCATCAGCCGTGCCCGGCGCGGGTTGTCGACGTTATCCGCCGCGCGCAGCGCCGACCGCCAGGTGGCGATGTCGGACCGGGTCCGCGACAGGGTTTTCGGGACGATACTCCGGATGTACCCCTCGCGTCGCCGGGCTGTTTTCGGGGTGTTCGTTTTTACGGCCAAATTAGCGGCCTTAGCCGTGACGCCGGGGGTTTTCCTGCTTTTATTCTTTTTCTGCATTGTGCGAACGATTAAAGGGTGTTTAAACGGTGTTTAGTCGTCGAAGTCGTGGCGAAACTTGCGGCGGCTTCCCATCCGGGCCGTGATGCGCACCTCGCCGTCTTCGGTTTTGAGCAGCGGCAGGCCGGGAGCGAGAGGCTTGTCAGTACCCTTTACACCCGAAACCTTCTCGAGCCAGTCGATCGCCGCCCGGCGGTATTCGCTGACCTGCTCGAAGATCAGATCGGTGTTCGCCCTGCGGCAGAGGTTCCACACCGCGATGTTCTTGCAATGCTCCAAAAGCGTGGCGTGGCGGTCTTCTCCCGTGGCCGAGAATATCGCCTCGCAGTCGTATTTGGCATTCAGGTAGCTTCGTGCCTCGTCGATGGCTGCCAGAATCGCCATGCGGATCGTGACGGCGCTTGTGGTGATGCTCTGCAGCTGGTACTCACTGATGGCTGTGTATAAATCCTCTTTCTCGATGAACATGGCTTACAGATTTTGATATTCGTCGATGGCGTCGAAGCAGGGGCAGGCCTTCATCCACTCCCAGGGCTCGATGATCCCGTTGCAGTTCAGGTCGGGCGAAAAGTCGCGGTGCCCGCAGATCATGGCGTCGGAGAACTGCTCGCGGAGCTGCTGCAGGAGGTAGAACAGAGATGCCTTCTGTTCCTCGGTGCGGGTGTCTTTGGGCTGGCCATCGGCATCCAGTCCTCCGATGTAGCAGATGCCAATGCTGTTGGCATTGCTGCCCTGCACATGGGCCCCGATCTCGGCAATGTCGCGTCCCTTTCGGATTGTGCCGTCGATCTCGATCACGTAGTGGTAGCCGACCTTGCGAAATCCCCGCTGACGGTGCCAGCGGTCGATGTCTTCGATGCCGAACGGCACCCCTTCTTTGGTTGCGCTGCAATGCAGCACGATGTACTTGATTTTACGCATATCGTTGTAGTTTGTCAGTATTTGCGGCTTTCCCGGCGGCCCACGCGATAGGTGCCTTTCACCTGCCGGAATACGGTGTTGAGTTTCGAAAGAGCGCCTTCACCCGCATCAGGTCCGTCGACGGCCACGCTTCCGCCCTTCTCGAATGCGAGGTACTGATCGACGAGTTCCTGGAAGTCGGGGCTGTCCCGCTCGTCGATATTGAACCACACATTTCGGCGCTCGAAATAGGACTGCGTGGCCTCGATGCGGTCGTACTTGTCGGCCTTCGGTCGCTTGTCTGCCTGTACAGGGATGTAGTAGCCCCGGGCATCGCCCTCGGCATCGAAGTCGTTGACGAACTCGTCCATCGAGAACAGACCCTCGATCCAATAGCGGACCTTGCGGCAGGTGCGCAGCTCGGTGGTTTCGTACAAGTCATAGAGCCATTTTGCCAGGACCGTGCGGGACTGCTGGCGCAGGAAGCAGTAGATGAAATGAAACTCGCGGCCTTTCTTGCCGACGAGGATCATCCCTTTATGGCATGCCTGGGCCTTGTAGGAGAGGTCTCCGTAGAAGACCAGCGCATCGTATTCGTTCAGCGGCAGCATCTTCTTCCATTGGATGTCCTCGGCCTTGAACACCTTGCCGTCCTCCACGTGGACGTGCATATACTCGCGCATGAACGACCGCGAGGGGATGCTGCGGTACTTTTTGCGCCAGTACTCCGCCGAGGTCTTTTCGGGCCAGTTCGGTTCGAAGGTCGTCAGGTCCTTCACCGCGGGGACCGTCAGGACGTACTGGATCGGCTGCTCTCCATCCTGGCGGGATTTCTCGGCCAGCACCTTCAGCTGCTTTTTGAGGCGGTTCGTGATGCTGTTCTTATGAAAGTTGTTGTTGGCATACACGAACCGCCGGGTCGATCCGTCGGCCTCGTCGAAGCATCCCATCAGGTCCTCGAAGATCCACTCGACGGCCTCGCGCATCAGACGGTCGTTGTTGACATGGCGGCGTGTATCGACATCATCCACGGCGATGTAGTCGGGTCGCTGCTCCTCCTCGCGGACGCCGCGCGGGTCCTGGCCGAAACCCAGGGAGGTGAAGCGCACACCGTCCGAGGTCAGAAACTCCCCGGACGACCAGTCGCCCTGCTTGTAGCGGCTCCCGTAGTCGTTAATCAGGCGCTTGTTGAACACCAACTGCGCCTGGCATGCCGAGAGCAGTTTATGCGCCTTGTCCTCCGTTTCGCCGATCAGCAGCATGTAGCGCATGCGGCCCGTGTACATCAGGTACAGCGGAATACCCATGTCGATATGTACGGACTTCGCCCCGGATCGGTAAATCTCCCACAAGGCCATGATCACGTCGTTGTCGATGATCTCCTGCGCACCCTGACGGTGGAACCACGCACAGGGCACCTTGGCATAGTTCGGGAAATAGTACTCGAACCAGGTGACGTAATCCTTCTCGATACGTTTCACGCGGGCGATCTTGTCCGCGGGGCGTTCGTGGATGTCTACGACCGAAGCTTTCGCGATGCGTCGGCAATGCTCCTCGTAGTTGTCGATGAGCTTTTGAAATTTCTTGTCGATGTCTGCCATGTGCGTTACTTTAAGGAATCGACCTGCGCCCGGTGCTGAATGAACATGCGGTGGTATTCTGTGATCTTCACGACCTCCTGGGGGTTGATCTCGGCAACGAAGTTGTCGACCTCCTTCAGCACGGAGATCACCACCGACAGCGGGACCTTGCCGTCGAAGTATTGCAGGCTTTTGGCTACTTTCGAAAGTCCGTCGGTATCGAGCCGGGCCTTGTTTCCCTCGGCGATCCATTGCATCTCGTCCAGCAACAGTTCGCGGATTTTTCCGGGGGCCGCCAGGCTGGCCTTGCGTTTTTCGTCCCACTTCATACCGCGTCGCCATTCGGACAGCGTGGCCTCACGAATGCCGAGCAACTCGGCAATGCCTGCACAGGTCATTCCCTGTTCTACAAAACAGTTGTAGGCCGCCGTATATAATTTGTGTTTCGGGGTTGTCATATGCTCTTTTTTGTGCAAATATAGATGATCGGGAATGTGTGCGTAAATATTTTATATAGCCTTGATAATTATTTTGTTACCCGTTTTTGAATGTGCCATATTTGCATCAAAAACGAGGCACATGGCTTTACCGAAATTCATTTTTAACGACGAAACGAAAAAGAACTCGCACGGTTTTTTTCTGCTCAATGGCGGCGGCAAGTTCGAACGCTTCCAGGAGTATTCCCCGATGCTCGACAACCACGATCTCAACCGTCTGATAGGGCGCTGGGACAACCTGCATGTCGAGGGGGCGCTGCTTGTTGCCGATCCTGTCTTCGACGACGGGATCACCCTGGGTGCGGAACGCAAGGGCCAAGTCGAGCGCGGGTTCCTGCGCGGGGCATCGCCCGGCATCGTCATCCTGCGGGCCGAGTACCGCACGAATCCGGCAGGCGGTGAGGACCTCTATGTCACCGAGTGGGAGCTGTTCGAGGGTTCCGTAACCTCCGTGCCGTCGAATGCCGGGGCCGTGACGCTCAAAATCTACACGGGCGACGGCCATCTGGTCGAAGATGGCGACGTGCGTCTTCATGTCGACAACATCGTGAAACTCTGCGCGGAGAGTTCGCCGCAGGGTCGAAAACCCAATATCAAACCAATGGAAAAAATCACCCTTTCCGCCGAGGCATACGTCGCGCTCGGCATCAATCAGGACGCGGACGCTACGGCGATGAGCAAGGCTATCGTGCAGCTGGCTGCCGACCGCAACAAACACAAGGAGACTGCCGATGCCCTGCAGAAGGAGATCGACGCAGCTCGTAAGAAACGCGCCGAGGACATGGTCAATCTGGCCGTTGAACAGGGCAGGATCGGAGCTCCCGCCCGTGAGAAGTACATCGAGCTCGCCATGAAGGATTACGACCTGGTGTCGGAAACCCTGAAGGCCATCCCCGCGAAGGCTTCGCTGGCGGCTTCGGTCACCAAGATCGCCGGGAACGTGATTCCGGCCGATCGCCAGAACTGGACGCACCTGCGCTGGCTGAAGGAGGACCCCGAGGGCCTTGCGAAGATCAAAGCCGAGAATCCCGAGGTTTTCGAGACCATCCGGAAAAAGCACAACTAATCAAAATCAGACAGATATGCCTATTGAAAAAGAACTGTGGGTTGACATCATCAAAGAGCAGCCCATTCAGGAGGGTGACTTCCTGAACGAATCCGAAGACCTCAGTGCCCTGGTCGACAACAACACGCTGCACCTGGCCGAGGCAGGTGTCGAGCCGGAGGTATTCATCGACAACGACACTTATCCGGTCGGTATCGTGCAGCGCGAGGATGTGCCGAAGGACATCCTGCTGCATACCCTCGACACGAAGAACACCGTCGTGCGCAACATCGAGCAGATGCAGGCCGCCTACGACAAGATGCAGAGTGTGACGCGCGGTCATGTGAACGCCCTCACGCGCAAGCGCCGGGCAATGGCCGCCTACAACTGGTGTCCGCTGCAGAACGGTGAGTTCACGCCCGTCCTGGTGACGACTGGCGAACTGGTCAACGGCCGCCGTCGCCTGACCTTCGACGACCTCGACCAACTCGAGGCGAAGTTCAAGGCAATGGAGGTCGACATGACGCAGCTGTGCCTGGTCCTCACTACGGAGCATGAAGCCGACCTGAAGTCCGAGAACCGCAAGCTGTACAAGGAGTACATGCGTGACGGGAAGATCGGCAATTTCAAGGTCTTCAGCTACCCGCATCTGCCTCTGTTCGACACCACGACGGGCAAGAAGCAGGCTTTCGGCTCGGCCAAAGGCGAGAACAGCGCGATGGCGTCGATCGCCTGGATTCGTACCGAGGTGATGCGTGCGACGGGTACGGTCGATGTTTTCCACCGCGAGAAGGACCCCGAAGCCCGTGGCGACATCCTGGGCTATCAGCAGCGTTTCTCGGCCCTGCCTCTGCGCAACAAGTACATCGGAGCCATCTATTCGGGTAAGTAGTCATGGAAGGAGCTGTGCAGTATCTCGGTCAGTATGCGATCAAGGCGTCCCTGGTGGCCGCAGCCTATTTCGCACCATGCCAGGAGGTAATCGGCATTGTATTCCTGTTTTGGCTCGCCGATCTCGTCTTCGGTGTTCTCGCCAGCAAGAACCGCCACGCACCTCGATCGTCGCGCCGAATGCGCAAGAGCGTAGGCAAACTGATCGGCTACATGGCCGCGATACTGCTGGCCTTTCTGATCGACAAGCTCGTCCCGAATCTGTGGATCATTCCGCACCGACTGATGGCGGCCTACCTGTGCGTCTGCGAGCTTATCTCGATCCTCGAGAACCTGGCGATCATCACGCAGGCCAAAGCCTTCGTGTCGCTGATCAAGCTGATCCGTGGCAAGAACGACGAAAACGTAATTTACGATTTGATCAATGAGAAAAATGCTGATTATTCTGCTCGCAGCCCTTTTGGCCGCGTGCAGTCCAAGCCTCAAACTGCAATCTTCGCAGACGGAGGCGACCGATACGGTGACCGTGACCGAACAGGTCCGGGATACGGTGGTGGTCCTCGAACGCGACCAGTCGATGCTCCGGGCGCTTCTCGAATGCGACAGCGTGGGTCAGGTGCAGATGCGCCGACTAATGGAGTACCAGGCGGGGAACCGCTTGAGGCCTCCCGACATCGAGGTCCGCTATAATGTCCTGACGGCTACGGCCCAGGCCGACAGTATGGCTATTTACCTGACTTTGAAAGACCGCATCGAACGCCATACGTCCACCCGCAAAGAGTTTCAAGTCGTCGAGGTCAATCGCCTGAATACCTGGCAGCGGACCTGGATGCGTATCGGACAGGTTTCAGCCGTGTCGCTGATCCTGTTCGGGGTCTATAAAACCCGCAAACTGTTAAAAATCTGAAAACATGGATATTAAAGACATGAGCGCCGAGCAGCGCAAGGAGGAGCTGGCCCGCCTGGCTGATGCCGTGAAAGCCGCAAAAGCCGAGACCAAAACCGCAAAGGCACGGGTCGCCGAGGGTAAGGACGCCGTGAAAGACGCTAAAACCGCCGAGGAGAAGGCTGCCCTCAAGGAGAGCCTGGCGGCCCTGGAAGCGGCTTGTCAGGCCGCCACGGCGAAGGTCGCCGAGGCCGTAGCCCGGGAGGCTGATTTCCGCGCCGAGGCCAAAGCCATCGAGGATGCCGAGAAGGCCGAAGCGGATCAGGCCCGCAGGGAAGCCGAGGAGGCTGCCGCCGAGCAGGCCCGTAAGGCCGACCCGTTCCAGGCCCTGGCCGAGAAGTATGCGAAAGCCTATCCCGACTGCAAGGCCTTCCACATCACCAGCGACAGGCAGGTGTTCCTCGACAAAGACAAGAACCTCGCGCAGTACCATCAGAAGGGTCTCGGCGAGGGCGAAGTACGAACCATTAACGTGCGATAACCATGGCATTACCTAACGTAACCATCAACCTCGAGAACGGGAACCTGGGCCGTATCGCACAGAGCGACGACGGTGTCGCCGGGCTGATCCTGACGGGCGCCGCCGTCTCCGACAAGCTCGCGCTGAACGAGGTTTACCTGATCAACTCCTCGCGGGACATCGCCCGGCTGGGCATCACGGCTGAAAACAACCCCCTTGCACACAAGGAGCTGACGGCCTTCTATACGGAGACGGGCGACGGCGCCGAGCTGTACCTGCTCGTCGTTTCCGAGGCCACGCTGCTCTCGCAGATGTGCAGCATCGAGGAGGGCTCGCCGCTGAAGAAACTGATCACCTACGCCAAAGGCCGCATCCGCCTGGTCGGCATCAACCGTCTGCCGCCCGACGAGTACAGCGCCGACACCACCGATACGGGCATCGACAAGGATGCCGTGACGGCGGCCACCGCGGCGCAGTCCGTCGGCGAGAGCTTCGCCCGGAAGGTGATGCCTTTCCGGTGCCTGATTCCCGCCGCTGGCTGGGACGGCAAGACCGACAAGCTCTACAAGCCCCGCGAGGGCAGCAACAACCGTGTAGGCTTCGTTATGGCCTGCGACGATCAGACGAACAAGACCGCCGCAATCGGGCAGATGCTCGGACGCGCCGCACGGATTTCCGTAAACCAGTCTTTGGCCCGCGTGAAGTCGGGAGCGATCACCGCCGAGGGATGGCTGACCAACGGCAGAACCCCCGAGGAGTGCGACGCGATGCTCGACCTGCTGGACGAGGCGGGTTACATCATCTACCGCTCCTTATCGAAGAAGAACGGCTACTACCCGAACGACGACCACATGGGGGCCCCGCTGTCGGACGATTACAGCAACCTGAACTACGGACGTGTGGCGGACAAGGCCACGATCTACGCCTATACTGCCTACATCGAGGAGATTCAGGACGACATCGAGACCGACGACGAGGGCAACATCCCGCAGGAGATGTGCTCGTACTACGAACGCCTGATCGACAACGCCGTCGCAGTGGCGATGCAGGGCGAGATCAGCGACTTCAAATCGTATGTCGATCCGGCGCAGAATGTCCTCTCGACCCGGCGCATGGCGGTTTCGTGCAGGATCAGACCGCGGGGCACGCTGCAGTACATCATTGTAAACCTCGGATTTGAGAATCCGGCAATCAAGCAGTAGCAGCATGAAAATACGAATCAACGGAAAAGAGTACGACTGGGGCACCATCAAGATCATCATGTGGGGCCGCCCGGTGGTCGGAGCGACCAGTGTCGACTACAAGCTGGCCAAGGCAAAGGAGCCCCTGTATGCTGCAGGGCGTTACGCCAAAGGCATCCAGCACGGTCAGCGGGCCGCGTCGGGAACCCTGACGCTGCTGCAGAGCGAGATCATCGCCATGAACCGCGCCGCCCGTGAAAAAGGCTACAAGGACATCCTCGACGTGGATGTGGATATTCTGATCTCCTACATCCCCGAGGACAGTACGGCCATCACGGTTGACCAGATCATCTGCGCCTCGTTTTCGGAACTCCCCTCGGGCATGAAGGCGGGCGACATGAAAAGCGAGCATGCCATGCCGTTCGTCGCTCTCGACATCGACTACGACATCGCGTCGAAATAAAACAAGCCCACGGCATCGAACCGTGGGCTGTTTAAACACCCTTTAAACCCGCATAAAATCATTATGGAAAAGAAGGATATGGCCGCAAAGATCGCGGCATGGAAGAAGAAGCACGGCGATGTATTCGCCTACGAGGTTGACGGCAAAACCTGCTACCTGCATCGTCCGGGACGTGACGTGATCGCTGCTGCATCGGTGGTCGGCAAAGAGGACCCGTTCAAGTTCGCCGAAGTCATCCTGTCTAACTGCTGGCTCGGAGGCGACGAGGAACTGCGTGACGACGACCGCTATTTCATGGGGCTGTCGCAGCTGATTTCGGAAATCGTAGAGATCAGGGTCGGGGAAATAAAAAAACTTTGAGCGGCACCGAGGTCGTCAAGGGTGACGGGTGGCTGCATGCGGGCAACGCCCTGATCCGCTCGGTGCTGCATATGGACCCCGACACGCTGTCGGACGAGGCGTGGGGCTTTCAGGTGAGAATGGCCGAATGGGTGGAGAATGAGCGGGTACGCAGATATACGCCTACCGCCTGATTTGCCACAGGTCGCGCCACTTGTCGATGTGCATGGCACATTTGAAGCCCTCACCCAAAAGGTTAAGCAAAGCGGCAGCCACAAAGATCAAGAATATCCAACCTGCAACAGTCATAGCAATACAGTTTCTGCAAATATATGGATAATCGTGCAAATTACCAAGTAGATATCGGCGGGAATGTTTTCATCGCGATACAGAATATGTTTGCGGAGTTCACAAAGATCGTGCAGGTCGTCGAGAAAGTCGACGAATCCGTGCAGAACTCGACCCGGCAGATTACGGAACACGTTGACAAGTCGGCCAATGCATTCGGCGGTCTGCAAAAACAGATCGAGCGAATCAGTCTGACCTCCATTATCGAGCAGGTCAAACAATTAGCCGAAGGTGTTGCGAATTTAACAGGTCCCGGCATCAGCTTCGAGCAGTCGATGGCCGACCTGTCGTCGATCACGGGTATCGCGGGCGACGAGCTGCGCGACCTGGGGAAAGTCGCCCGGCAGACGGGTAAGGAGAGCGGGCTGGGTGCGCAGCAGGCGGCGAATGCCTTTGCCCTGCTGGCCTCGCAGATTCAGGTGGACAAGATCGGCATGGAGGGGCTGAAGGCCCTGCAGCAGAACACCATCACGCTGTCCCATGCTGCAGGGATGTCGATGAACGATGCCGCCACGGCCCTGGCCGGAACGATCAACCAGTTCGGTCTTCAGGCTACGGAGGCCAACCGGGTGATCAACATTCTGGCGGCAGGTTCGAAGTACGGAGCCGCGGAGATCGTCGACCTTTCGCAATCGTTCAAGGTCGTCGGTGCGGCGGCCAATGCCGCAGGCCTCACGGTCGAGGACACGGCAGGTGCGATCGAGGTTCTATCGAAAAATAACCTGAAGGGAGCCGAAGCGGGTACGGCCCTGCGCAACATCATGCTGAAGATGCAGACCGTCCTCGGCGTGGACTTCCGCAAAAACAGCTTCTCGGATGCCCTCGATGCCCTAAAGCCCAAACTGACGGATGCCGCCTATCTGTCGAAAGTGTTCGGCATGGAGAACATCGCCGCAGCGCAGTTTCTGATCAAGAACTCGGATGCCGTGGCCGAAATGACCGCCCAGGTCACGGCCACCAATGTCGCCCAGGAGCAGGCCGCGATCCGCACCGACACCGTGCAGCAGATGATGGCACGCTGCCAGGCCCGGATCGACGACCTGAAGATCGGGTTTTTCGAACTTACGGGATCAGCTGGCGGTTACGCCACGATCATCGCGCAGCAGGCTGTAACTGTTTCGCAGCTCTTACCCCTGTTCGGGCTGTTCGGCAAGGCGATCGGTTTTGTCACCAGCGCGGAAAAACTACACACCGTGTGGGCCGGAGCCGTAAAGGCGGCAACGGTGGCATGGACAGGCGTACAGTGGCTTTTGAACGCTTCTCTGTGGGGCTGTCCGGTCACCTGGATCGTGGCAGGGATCACGGCCCTGATCGCCGTCATCACCGTTTGCGTTACGAAGGTCGAGGGCTGGGGCAAGCAGTGGGACAGCGTCGTCAAGTTTATGAAGCTGACGGGCAAGCTGTTCGTCGAAACGATCAAGTACGAGTTCAGCACGATGGTCAACGGCATTATGATCGGCCTGGATTACATAAAACTCGGCTGGTACAAGTTCAAGAAGGCCGTAGGCCTGGGCGACAAGGCCGAGAACGAGGCGATGATCTCGCAGATTTCGGGCGACATCGACAGCCGCAAGAAGGCCATCGTCGACGGGGCCAAGAACCTGAAGAACCTCGCCCAGGATGCCGGGAGTTCCCTCTCCTGGGAGCTCTCCTGGAAAAACGGCAAAAATGGCGCAGTCAATGCCGTCAGTCCGTTGATTGCGGCTTCTGAAACCCCGGACGGCACGAAGACGCCCCGCACGAAACAAAAGGTAAACATCGACTTCTCCAAGACGGGGACCGGGACCGGGTCCGGGAGCAAGACGGTGCTCGATCTGAACAAGATCATCCCCGACATGAAAGGATCGGCGGCCTACACGGCCATCGCCTCGCGGCTTTCGGCGGTGCGGGTTCCGTCCCTGGCGACCGCGGCGGCATCGTTGGCCATGCCGCTCACGGTGGCGGCTACTACGCTCCCGCAGTCCGGGGGAACGGCCCGGCCGTCACCGACGGAACTGGCATACGACAGTCAGCGCCGCGGAGGTGTCACGATGAGCAAATTCTGCGACACGATCGAGATACACATCGCCAACGCCGACGGGAAGGGCTACAATCAGATCGAGGAGGAAGTCACTGCCGTACTGAAAAAAGTCTTGGACGAATATGAAGCATAAGTATAACATCGAGCACCTGCTGCAGTCGATCATCGGCTATAAGGGCCTGCCTTATCCGGGAGCCTTTTTCCCGAATCGTCCGGCCGGCAGCTACACCGGGGACAACTTCGACATCCCGACCTCTCCAGCTCCGCAGCAGGAGCTCGTGAAAGGTACGCGCCTGTACAAGAAGAACGCCCTGGGCAGGTGGTACTTCATGCCCGTATTCATCAGGCATCAGGACATACGGGGCGAGGATCACACCCTCGAGCTGGAGAACGCCGTGATCAGCATTACCGGAACCAAGAACATCGTGCGCACGCCCCTGGTGGGCCGCCGCGGGTCGGTCAAGGAGCTGATCAGCATCGGGGACTACAAAATCTCCATCGCGGCCTTCATCCGCTCCACCGACGGCAGTTATCCCGAGGCGCAGATTGCGCGCATGAAGGAACTTTACAACATCAACGAATCGGTCGAACTGATCTGCGTGCTGACGGACCTGCTGCTCGACGAGGGCGACCGGGTCGTGATCACGGACATCCAGTACCCGCCGACGCCCGGTGTAGAGGATGGCCAGGCGGTGACGATCGAATGCGAAACGGATTCACCTTTTGAACTGATACTGCAATAGCCATGTATCTACCGTGCAGTAAAATAACCATCGGAAGCAAGTATTTCGGCGGAGTGCATGACATCAAGATCAAGCGCTCGATCCATACGATCGGGGCCACGGCTTCGGTGAAGGTTCCGGTGACGGCGGTGCTCCGGCAGACTGGGACCCCTCCGGCCTACGTCGAGACTGCACAGGTGATCAAGGCGGGCGATCCGGTGGAAATCCAGCTCGGGTATGACGGACGCCTGTACACCGAATTTCGGGGTTATGTGAAGCAACTGAACTTGCAAACGCCCCTCGAGATCGTTTGCGAGGACGAGTTCTACACCACCCGCCGTCGGAATGTCACGCTGCAGGGGAAGACCACGCTCGCGGCGGTCCTGAAAGCCTGCGGCCTGCAGGTGGGATATGCCGCGACGCTGACCCTCGAGGCGTTCCCTGCGGACAATAAGCCCGTGGCGTGGGTCTTGGGACAGTTGCAGACCAAGTACGGCCTGGCGGTATGGTTCGACCTCGAGGGGCGTGTCTACGCCTGCGAGCCTTACAAGGTCGTCGGCGATGCCGTGAAATACCGCCTGCGCTACAACGTGGTGAAGGACGACGATCTGAAATATCAGCGGGCCGAAGACGTGAAGCTGAAGATCAAGGCCGTGTGCATCTACAAGGACGGAACGAAGGTCGAGGCCGAGATCGGTCCGAAGGACGGGACGGAGAAGAAGCTGTACTTCTATGACGTGAAGGATCAGCAGGAACTGGCAGCCCTGGCGGCGGCAGAATTGAAGCGATACAGCTACGACGGTTATGCAGGCAGGATCACCGCCTTCCTGCAGCCCTATGCCGCCCCGTGCATGGTGGCCGAGATCGAGGACGAGGTCTACCACGAGCGGGACGGACGGTATTACATCGAAGGAGTAGAAACAACCTACGGGACGGGCGGAGCACGCCGGACCGTGGAAATAGGGATAAAAATATGAGCAGTGAGAAAGAGATACGCGAGGTCCGCATGATGTTATCAGAGCGGTTGCGCAATGCGGCAAAGGCGGCCATGTACGGCACGGTCAAAAGTGTCGACGAGAACGCCAGGACGTGCGACGTGCAGATCGGCGGCATTGTTTACGAAGGGGTGCTGCTGTACTCCGTCGAGAAGGAGAACCTGCGCGGGAGGGTGCTGATCCCCAAGAGGGAGAGCGCGGTGATCGTCGCCCGGATCGACGCGAGCGACCGCTTGTATGTGGCGTTGTTCTCCGAGATCGACAAGGTGGTCTTCACCCTCGGGGATCAGGTGACCATGACCTGCGACGGGGAGCGGATCGAGGCCTCGGCCCCGAAGATCGTCCTGAACGGCGGCGAGCTGGGCGGACTGATCAACATCGAGCCGCTCACCCGCAAGATCAACGACCTGATCGAGGCCTTCAACACGCATACGCACACCATTCCCTCGGGAGCGGTGGCCGTGACCGGAAGCGCATCGGCGCAAAACAATCCCAAGCCCGTAGAGGTTCCCGCCCCGGCATCGAAGCACGACAAGGTCCGGCGCGGGGATTATGAGGACACCAACGTAACGCATTGATACGATGATCGACATTTTACAGACATCGACGGGGGACGTGGAGCTGTCCGACGATCTGATCCGGACCGAGGCGACGGAACAGCACAAGCGGGACCTGCTGCTGGCAAGCCAGGGCGATTTCAAGGAGGCGCCCACCGTCGGCGTCGACTGTGTATCGTTCCTGCATGACACCGATCCGGCGGACTTCCTCCGAACCGTGCGCAAGCAGTGCGAGCGCAACGGAATGCGGGTCGATGCCGTGGACTACGCTACGGACGGAACATTGACGATAAGCGCAGAGTATGACGACAGCAACAGTTAAGGCCCGGCAGACGGTCTACGACATCGCCCTCGAGCAGTATGGAACCTGCGAGGCCGTGGGCGAAATCCTTGCCCTGAATCCGCAGATCGCCAACGATCCGGAAGCCCTCGTGCAGCTGGGGATCGACAGCATCGGCGAAACGGGGTTTTACCTGGACGTGGCCGTTGCACCGGGGACGCAGCTGCGCATCGACGACGAAAGCGGCCAGATGCGCAAGAACACGCTCAAAGAGTTGGGAAACGACATAACAACCTACCGATATGGCCAGAACGATTAACGACATACAGCAGTCGATCATCACCGACCTGCAGACCTATTTCCCGAAGCTCTCGACCTCCAAGGTCGCCGAGTGGCGGCTGTGGACCTATGTGGTCGCAGCGGCGATCCACGCCTTTGAAATAATTCTCGATCTGTTCCGTCAGGAGGTTGACGAGCTGACGGCCAAGATCACTCCGGGCACCAAATTGTGGTATGCGGAAATGTGCTACCGTTTTCAGAACGGACATACACTGGTTTTCGACAAGAACACGGCGCAGTTCTACTACGAGCAGGACGACCCCGACAGCCGCATCGTGAAGGTCGTGGCCGTGAACGAGGTCTATAAAATGATCTCGATTCGGGTGGCCAAGACCGATAAAGAGGGCCAAATAATCCCCCTGGACGACAGCGAACGCCGCAACCTGGCCGACTACATCGACACGATCCACACAACGGGTATTCCTACGACGATCGTAAGCACGACAGCCGATACGATACGTTACAACCTGGTGGTGTATTATGACCCGGCAACCCCCTCGAGTGTTGTACGCGAGAAGGTCGAACAGGCCCTCGAGACGTTCAAGACCTCGCTGTCATTCGATGCCGTATTCTATGCCCAGCGGCTCGTAGACGCCGTCATGCATGCCGAAGGTGTCGTGACGGTAAAGGTCGTAAGGCTCGAGCATAAGACCAGCGCCGGGGCGGACTTCGCCCCCGTCGATGTGTTGGCCGAACTGGCCGCAGGGTATTTCGAGTACGCAGCCGAGGGGAACACGCTGACCCTGACATCTACCAAATCGCTATGAGGAACTATAAGATAGACTTCCGGAACCAGGTACGGCAGCTCCTGCCTGAACACAAGCGTCAACCCGTCCGTCTGCGGATTCTGCGGGCCTTTGTAAAGCCGCTGGCGGACCTGTTCGCCGCCTTCAGCCTGTGGCGCGACGAAACCCGTAAACTGCTCAACGTGACCAATCAGGAAGGAGTGCTCGAACAGTTCCTGCGCAACAAATACGGAGCGGCGGACATCACGATCGAATCCTACCGTGAAACGGGGTTTGCGGTCGGGATACGCTCCGAGGGCGTAGGCGTAGCGGTCCCCGTGGGACTGAACAAGGCCGAAGGTACTCCGGCGGTAGTATCGCTCCGGGGAGAGAACCGCGAGCAGTTCGGGGATGTGGACTTCATCGTCCATGTTCCGGCAGGTGTCGATGCCGAACAGATACGGGCCGACATCGAGAAATACAGGGCTGCTTTAACAACGTATAAAATAGACCAAAAATGAAAAGACAAACACAAGTGCTCGGCGTCCGTAACTGGTACGGCGATGCGTTCGTATCACTCCAGGAGGAGCCGCTGAAGGTGATCGACGGCTTCTTCTCCCAGTTCGGGGCTTTTGTCCTTTCCGGATGCGAGGTGAAGGCAAACGGCAGCAAGTACGACATAGCGCCAGGTCTGGTCGTGCTCGAAGGGCCCGGGGCCGACAATGCGACGGTCAAGGTCGTCGTGCCCTTTGCCGGGATTACTGCGACAGCCCTGCCCGTCTACCTCACACTGGGCTGCGAAACCGAAACGGATGTCTACAACGACGGCAACGTCAAGCCCATCGCCCACATCTACAAGGCTGTGGCAACAACCGTAAAACCTGCGGGCAACTATGTGCAGATCACCCGGGACGGCGGCGTGCGGTTCATCGACGCGATTCAGGATGCTACACATCGGCTTATCACTGATAACGAGCGTAATAAATGGAACAGCAAGGCAGATCAAACCGATGTCGCAGGCGTATTTAAGTATGACTATATCGTTGACAGCGTTGCGAAACTCTCCGCGTTGGCCAATAATCCCAACGCCCATCATGTCCTAATCAAGAGCGGCACATGGACTGTGAATGCTCCGATCGGAATACATGCCAACTGCAATACGATCACCGGGGAACCGGGGAGTAAAATTGTCGTCAGTAATCCCACCGGCGCAGGAACGTCTTTGGCTCCAATCGCCGCTTTATACATGATCGAGCGAGGTAATAATACCAAATTGATTAACGTGACGGCAGAAATAGAATCATCCTCGGCCCAAATGTATTTTACGGTCTTCAACGGGTTTGGAAGCTTGGAACGATGCGTAGCAATCAACAATCCGTCGTTTAATGGAAACGGTACCATAAAATGTTCCGGATATGCAAATTGTTCGCACCTGATTGACTGCGAGGCGCTCTGCCGCGCAAAATGTACCAGTGGGAACTTGGACAAGACAGTCTGCGGATTTGACTCCTGTGAAAATTTAACCCGGTGCCGGACATCTGTAAGTGGCGACAGTTATTCTGGGGCAATTAATTATATGCGTGCGAAGGGGTTTTATTATTGCAAATTCCTGACAAACTGCGAGGCAACAGTCGCAAACACACAATACAATGGACATGTGGCAGCATTTGACCACTGTGATTACCTGAATAGTTGCAAAGGCACGGCATCCGGTGCCGGGACAGGATATGGCGCAAGGTTGGCATTCGATTACTGCGAATATATGGCGAATTGTCAGGGCGAATCATCCGGCAACGCAAACGGCACCGATAGCGGCGTTCCTTTTCGCCACTGCAACAACATAGCGCAGTGCCGCAGTATCGCAAACTGTACGGGAGCGCCTGGTTTCTACCAGTGTTATTATATGACCTATTGCACCTCGACAAAAAACTTTGACCTTTGTTTCGCCGGAGCCAAAGACAACAGTACATATGCAGCGGCTGATACTTTAAATGGTGGCTGGAACCGCATTTTAGCATGAAGCAGATAGAAAATGATACAATCCCGTTCGGGACTTTCGTCGCATTCAATTATTTCGGCCTGGTGTTCGTGAAGCGTCTGTTGTTGCCTGATGAACGGAACCACGAAGCCATACACACCCGGCAGCAGATCGAGTGGCTGATCCTCTACGCGACGGCGCTCCTGGTGCTGATTCCTGCCTGCGGATTATCCTGGCGGTGGCTCTGTACTGTGCCGATCTGTTACCATGTCGTCCTGTACTGCACCCTTTGGGCCCTCGAATGGTTGCTGCCGCCATACGACACGGCATACCGAGACATAGCCCTCGAGCGGGAGTGTTACGACAACCAGGCCGATCAGATGTATCTGAAACGCCGCAAATGGTTCGCATGGGTTAAATACCTGTTTAAACGACCTGTAAGATGATACCGAAATTACCGATATATGCCAAAGGCGACAGCATTGGGATTGCTGTATATCCGACGGGAGTTTCTCTCGAAGAGGTGGAGATCGACATGTTGGTTTACACGACCGGGAACGGGCCGAGAATTTACGGATCGACGCAAGGCAGCGAGCTGCCGATCGTCAAAGGAACAGATCGGGCTGTGTTCAATATCCCATCCTCGGAAACCGGAAAACTCGATGCGGGTATCGCAACGCTCGAAACGACCTATACTGTAAAGGCGTCAGGTTATAAAAAAACATTGACCAACCGATTGCTTATACTTACAGATACAAAAATAATGGATTTTTATGGATGATAAACTAACCCATATTATCCTGGCAGATCATGCTTTGCGTTATGGACTGGACGGAAAGTCGGCCTATGAGATCGCACAGAAGTATGGTTATGAGGGAACCGAACAGGAATATGCAGAAGGACCTGTCATCGCAAAAGACAAAGCTAATAAGGCTGCTGATAGTGCGGATAAGGCTGCTGAACGTGCAAATAAATCAGCCTCAAACGCCGACCTCCAGGCCGCGCGTGCGAAGTCTCTGGCCGACCACCCTCCGAAGATCGTGGATGTCGGGGGGCTGAAGTTCTGGGCATTCTGGGACGAAGCCTCCAAGGCCTACGTCACCTCGACCCATCGCGCCGAGGGCGGCGCTATCATGCCTGTATTCTGGGTTGATCCTGCGACACTCAAACTCTACGTGACCTATCAGAACGGTTACGAAGGAGCGAAATTCAAACTCGAAAACGGAAAGTTGTACACCATTAAAACAGTAAACCAATGACAGAAGTAACCGAACTTTTAGGCTCGACAGGTGTCGTCCCCGCGGGCGATTATTCCCCGGAAAAGACATACGATTTTCTCAACATGGTCTACGCGGCCCCCTCGGTGTATGTCTCCCGGCAAAACAACAACACGGGCCATCCCGTGACGGACACAGACTGGTGGATGCTCTCGATCGACGGTTCGAAGAACCCCGAGGCTGTCAAAGCCGCCCTCGACGCTGCGGCC
>ULSD01028789.1_pt1 | contig 21595 bp, 16 predicted proteins | sample 1956051 | NCBI WGS metagenome assembly ULSD01 (sample SAMEA4835699, study PRJEB28245) | human gut metagenome | biome: gut microbiome; material: fecal sample | place: Denmark | collected 2008
CTCCGTGCGATCTCGGGAGGGGTGAGCATGGGCAGGTCTCCTTTCCTCTTTCATGCGGACACAATATTGATATATTGTATCGAAAAACGTCGGAACGGTCAAGCGCTGCCGAGAAGTTCTTTTCACGCGAAAGGATTTTCTAATTTACGGCAAACATTTCGCGCTTTCTCCTTGACAAGTACCCCCACAATATGCTAAGATATCACTTGCGTTTGAGAGTGAGCCGGCTCCTCACAAGCATGGAGAGATGGCTGAGCGGTTGAAAGCACCGGTCTTGAAAACCGGCGATGTGAAAGCATCCGTGGGTTCGAATCCCACTCTCTCCGCCAAATGGAACATCGGCTGAAAAATTTCGACATTTGCGGAAGTACCCAAGTGGCCGAAGGGGCTCCCCTGCTAAGGGAGTAGGGTGTGTAAAAAGCGCCGCGGAGGTTCAAATCCTCTCTTCCGCGCCAAGAAAAACCTTGAAACTACTGTAGTTTCAAGGTTTTTTCGTTTTCCCAGCACCCAAAATTTTGTCTCAGAAGATAGGGGTGAAGCGGAAACTTTTGTGATGTTTCGGAATGTTTTGGAACCGTTTTGTTGTCAAAAATGTTGTCATGGATAAGGCTGTGCCCACGCTGGACACAGCCTTTTGAATTTTGCCCGAATCGGGCAAATTGTTTCATCGTTGCCAGTTTACGGATCAGGTCGCTGCCGTACTTGTAGGCCGCGAGGTAGTCCATCGTCTTGTCTTCCAACCCCGCCCGCTTTTGGAGCTGCGCGCGATAGTCGTCGTACTTCGGGCGGTACGCGCCGAGCACCAGCGAGAGCTTGCGCTTGCGGCGGTAGACCCCGTCGCCGTTGCTCTGGCTGCCGGTGTTTCCGTTGGAGGTGTTGCCCTCGATGGCGGTGACATACTGCCCGCTGACGCTCTCGCAGATGCCGCAATGGTCGGTCTTGTACACCGTGCCGGGCAAGTCGTAGATCAGCACGTCGCCGGGCCGGTAGCCCGTGGTGACCCACTGACCGTGTGCCTGCGCCCAGCGCATCAGCTCGCCGCAGGAGGCCGTCTTGCCGCCGTCCATAAAGAGCGCCTTGTCTGCCTGCTGGAAGCACCACCAGACGAACTGCATACACCAGTACACGCCGTCCATGCCGTAGTCCTTGCCATACTTTTGCCGGTTACCGCTCTGCTCGACCGTGCCGATCTCGCGGGTCGCCACGGCGAGGACGTCACTTGCCTGCGCCATTGGCTTTGTTGTGGCTCGCGGTGCTGATGCCGATGAGCGCGCCCACGAAGGCCACCACGGCGTCGTTGATGGTGGTCACAACCTCCTGCGCGTAGGGCCAACCCCAAACGCCCGCCAGCGCACTGTAGAGCACGGAGAGCGCGGGCAGCGCGATAAGGCACAGCCACTTCAAAATGTCGTAGGCATTGTCGGTAAATTGCAGTTTCATTTCAATCCTCCTTTCCTTTGATCTTGATGTTGGCGAGCAGGGCAAGCTCTGCCGTCCACGCGGCGAACCACGCGACGGTCAGGCTGTCCGGCACGATCTTGTCGTTGGCGGTGAGTACGAGACTCACGATGCAGTACCACGTCAGGTTAAAGATGGCCGCCCAGACGTACTTGTCGCGCTTGCGCATGGTATTGAGTTTTTCCCGCGCGGACTTATAGAGGTCGATGCCCAGAAGCGTCATGCAGACCACGCACACGCCCGCGAGGATAATTTCGGCCCAATCCATCAACTTACCACCTCCCACTCGTCGATCTCCGACTTGATGCGGTCGATAAAACTGTTTCCACCGAGGGCCTTGTACCCGCGGTAGAGATAGAGAAAATCCTCCAGCTCGTACTGTCGGATGGTGCGGCCCTCCCTGTGGCGGTAGTAGGTGTGCAGCATGTCGTGCCGGAGCTGGCATTTGAGCGCGTCGGTCAGCTTGTCCAGCCCGAGCAGCTTGTTGCGGATGGGCTTGATGAGCATGGCCAGCGCCGCGAGGATGACCGTGATCTCCGAGCAGGTCGATGCAACGGTCGATAGGTTCATAGGCATTCTATCTTTCCGGCGGCAAAAAAGCCGCCTTGTCGTTCTTGACAAAGCGGCTACAGCGTGATATATTCAAGGTCAGCAGGAACGGCTCACTTTGGACGGTGCAGGTCGCTCCCCCATACAAGTTTAGAGCTTGAAGGAAAGCCGCTGCCGTTTAGGTGGCGGTTATTTCTTTATGTACCCAAGGATACCGAAGATAACCGTAGCGAGGAGCAATAGAAGCGTCAATACTTCCATCGTCGTCATGCGGTCACCCCCTTTCGGGGGAAACAACCTATTTCACGTTCCTGCTGACGCACACATCATACCACGCGCGCCGCGCCTTATCAATTTGCCGCCCTCGAGCGGCTTTTGTTATTTCAGGGCCGGCCGGAGCTGCCCCGGCCTTGCTCACTTGTTCATCTCCGCGAGCTTAGCTGCAATATCGTCCGGGATGCGGCACTTCTCCTTCTTGACGCAGTAGCCGTTCTCATCGTAGGTGAGCATGTACTGCGGCAGGACGTAAATCTCCGTTCCGGCGCGCTCAAGGTCGCGGCGCATGACCGGCTGCTTGATGCTGTTCCTGATGCCCGCGCTCTCGCTCAGGCCCGCGGGGGTATCGGTGACTTCGATGGGTCTGCCGTCGGATGCGATTCTCTTGCTCGGAAAGGGGCTGAGACCTTGGCAAAGAAACGGAAAAGCGGAACCGACACCGTAAGACAGCGCGGTGACGGCCGGTGGGAGGGCCGCGTTGTCGTCGGCTATGATGACAATGGCCTTCCCAAAACGAAGAATGTTCTCGCCAAAACAAAGCGGGAATGTCAGGAGAAGCTGCGGCAGCTCACTGAAAGCATGGTGGGGCGAAATGACCGAAAGATCAAACCGGATATGCTGTTCGGAGACTGGCTATGCTACTGGTATGAAACCCACAGCAAGCCGACGCTTCGCGCCTCCACGCAGAACAACTACGAAAATGTCATCCACAACCAACTCCTTGCAGCACAAACATATACCACAGTTCGACGGAAATAGCTACTGAAACTTTTTCAGAAAAATAGCGGCTGGAACATTGTGTTTCAGCCGCTATTTGCGATGCGGGGTACTCGTGGTGCGGGCTCGCAGGTTAACTATACCCCTAAGCAATTTTTACTTCTGTTTGCATCCATGCTAAGAGTTTTTATGACGATGACAGCCCTGGGCAATTCGTGGTGACATTGCGAATGATGATAAGCGATATCCTGGCACCACCAATTTTCGCAAGGCATGATCAAGTCAACGCGCCGTTATTCTCTACTTTTCTGCTTCGGACAGTTCTTCCCAATCCTCAAGATTCCCGCACCTGCGAAGGTAATCGTGGCCGCCATCCACGGCGCAGGAGCCGCAGCTGCAAAACTTGAAATCATGGACAGTTTTACTTTCGATGACATCTCCACATTTCTTGCATCTGATTGCGTTCCTGATAATTTTCGGCATGATCATTCTCCCTTTAGTGCATTTTTGATTTTCTCTTTTTCCCCACTGCCATCTGTGCGGAGGCGCAGCAGCGGGACGGCGCACTTCTCCAGAATGGAGTTCTTTTTCATATCTCGCTCCGCCTGTTTGCTCCCCGCTTCGTGGAAACCAGTCCCATCTACTTCAATCGCCAGCACGGGCTGCTTATCCATCTGATTGAACAGCAAAAAATCCACATGGGTCAATAGATTGCGGGCATATTGGCGTTCTTCCTCTGTCAGCGGCTCATAGTCCCTCACCAGCGTCGCAAGAGAAACATGCACTGCACAACCGATAGAGGAAAACGCCTCCTCAGACAACACCTCTTGAATCACAGAGTACATGAGATTCTCGGAATCGTACTCCGATACTCGCTTATGTTTTTGCAGATATGCTCTGCGCTTCTCGGCATATCCCTGATAGAGCATATCGAACACGGAGTAGACCTGGCTCTGGATAACCTCAAAATTGTTATATTCGATGTACCGCGTTAGGTCGCCGTAGTTGGTCTGGTCATTGCATGGATCCTGCGATGTGACCACCGCCAGCGAATGAACCGCACGGGAAACCGCCACATTCAGCATATGGGGATCATCCACGAAATCTGTGATGACATTGTCAACTGAGGTTAGAATGATGGCATCCTGTTCCCGTCCTTGAAACTTGTGGACGGTGTCCACCTCGTAAGTGTCACCCAGCTGCTTGCGAATGGCTGTCACCTGATCCCGGTACGGTGTGATGATACCAATACTCTGGAAGTTCTGCTGATGCAGCCGCGGAAGTACCTCCTGTTGGATGACATCAATCTGTCGCTGGTTGAGATGTCCGCGGGCGTGATTACCGGCAATCGTCCGGTACATGGTCAATACATCCGGCTCATCATGGTCTTTTGTCATAACAATCAGCTGTCCGTGGTAGAACTTCTGATTGCAGAAATTGATGATCTTCGGGTGACAGCGGTAGTGTTCCCGCAGCAGCGTAACAGGTGCATCCTGCCATATTTCCAATGCAGAGGACAGCAAACTGTGGGTAGAAAAGCGATAACGCTCATCCAAGGAATACTTCTGCCAAATGGCATCGCTGGTGCGAATGTCATCCTCTGTCAGCACATTGGGGAGCTGCTTCAAGTCCCCGACAATTACGATATTCCGCGCACAGGAAAATGCCAGCACCCCTGTGGCTAAATCGACCTGTGAGGCTTCATCCACGATCAAGTAATCGTAGATATGATCGATGCTCAGCGTTCCTTTGATGGAATAGGTCGTGCTAAGCACCACCGGATACTCGCGGGTAAACTCTTCGGAATTCCGGCGGAAATCATTCTTTTCAAAGCACCGTCTATTATTCCGCCAATGATACCGTGTTGCCAGTTCCGCCCGGAACAGCCGCAGGGACTTCTGTGTGAGCTCATCCATCTTCGCATCGAAAGCGTAGCGCTCCAGCTTTCGGTTCAATTCCTGCTTTTCGGCCTCCAGTTCCCGCCTCTTTACGAAATAGAATTGGTTTTGCAAATAGGGAATGACCTGTTCTGGGGCGCGGATAAACAATTTGAGCGCATTACGGTTGAATCGGAACATGATAGATATTTTTTGCAACAGGCCCAAGCGAGTCTCACGCTCTGCGTGCTGTTCAAATTCCATCCAAAGCGCAAGAAGCTTCTGCGAGGACAGCTTGTCCAGACTCTCCATCGGCGCGTCGCTGTAAGTCGCATAGTACTCTTCAAAATAGTGCTGCTCCGGATTCAGCTGCAAGAACTCCTGCTCAATTTCCGCAATGCGGTTCTTGGCATCGAGCATTTCGTTCAGTCCTTTGGAGAGTGTGGTCGTTTCCTGGTCGAATTGCTGCCGTTCCTCCGGAGGTATTTCCCAGTCGCTCATGTCCGGATAGCTGCCGGTCTGGCCCTCCAAAAATTTCTGCTTGTTGGCAAGGCTTCCGAGAAACGCCGTCAAGAAGGCTGCATTTTTCTTTTCCAGCTTTTCTGCCACATTGTGCGTTGCAGAATTGTTGTTGGATACGACCGCTACAGTCTGTCCGCTCCGAACAACATTGGCAATAATGTTTAGGATCGTCTGCGTTTTTCCTGTACCCGGAGGCCCCTGAATGATGCTGATTTTGGAGGAAAGCGCCCGCTCCACCGCCAGCTTCTGACTCTGGTTCAAGCCAAACGGATAGATCACTGCCTCCGGCATCTGGGGCGTTTTGACGTCTTTCTGCGGTGCAAGATAGCTTGCCAACACGGTATCCTCGCTGACCTGCTTGATCTTATCGTACTGCATGCTCAGAATGTTGATGCCTTCCACCTCGAGGCTAATTGCCGCGGCAGTCTCCTTGAAATATTGGAATGTTTCTTGATTTTTACCTTCTGTCAGGCAATTCTGCTGGAACTGCACTTCGCTCCTGTGGAACGATAAATCTCTCTTTCCCTTGCGGACAATACGATAATACCCACTGAAGTCGAGAATCTCATCAATTCCGCTGATGGTTTGCCCGTTTACGGTGACAATCACCCGTGCAGGGTCGATTTCCTTTTGCAGGGGTAGGATTTCCACATTGCTACGCTGAAAGCTGTATGTCTTATTGGGCGCACTGGTATAGACGACCTCGCACTTCCCGTCATGGAACTGAAAGCTCGCGACCGAGTCCGTCTGGTCTTTTCCTTTTATGATGATTAAATGCTTTCGTGCGTCCATAGACAATCCTTTCACTTGAGAATGCGAGCTGTTGACTTATGGGTTGTCCCCGCACATTCGCACTGGATTATAGCTGTGCCCATGAGCCGCATTTTAGCGGTAGATGCACGTCCAATCCCCTGCGCAAATATGTTTCCCTAATCAGTTCAAAAACGTCTCCTGCTCGATTGTAACGCCATAGCTTAGGATTTTTTCAATAGCATCTTTGAACAGTAAGTATCTCCCGCTTTTTAAATCTGCTTCCAACTCAGATAAGTATTCTTTGGAGCGCACAAGACCATGTTCGTAAAATTTTTCAACAAGTTCACCTGACATACGCATGGGCAGCACAGAAGAAATTAGCTTCTGCAAGTTGTCAAACATTCGGAAACCGCCCGCATCGATATCTGCCCAAAATCGCACTTTAACGCCTTTCGCTGCCGCATGAGCGATCATTGTAACCAGCTTTCGTTTTTGGGGACTAAGGAATCCGCCGTGATAGATCACCAACTCTCCCGGCTGTTTTTCGGACATCACATATTCATCGTAATTGGTTTTATTCTCAATGAATGTGATGCATTGAATTGCCGTCAAGTCGATTGCTGTAATAGAATCGATCAAAGTGCTGGGTAAGGCCAAACCGTATGGTGCGGCACCAATACAGATAGTTCCCTGTTCTGTTCGAACCAGACAGTTTCCTGCAAGCTCGTATAACTCCGGGCGAGCATAGATACCCAAGTATGCCAGCTGTTCTCTTTCGCCCAATTCATTTTCATCGCAGGAATTCGCTAAATCTGCATCGTATTTTCTTGCGATCCGCAAAAACAGATCCCGCACATTTCGCTCAAAGTATTTGGTATCGGAAAAGCACTTGCTGCTGAATGCGCGCATCGTTATACTGCCGGGCAGAGCAGAATACTCACGGAAAGCGCAGAGCAGGTCCTGCAATGGAGTATCGTCCGTTTTGCAGAAGACAGGAATTTTCAGTTGCTCTGCTGCCGATCTGCAAACATCTACCTTCCATGCTATAATCCAGGGAATCGCAACGTCCTTCAGACTGCCGTCTATCAATTGAATAACTTGAGTTGCCCGCACTTTTGGATGTACTCTTTCGGCAAAAGCATAGCACTGTTGAATCTGATCCAAACGCAGCACAATGGCCGAAAGCACCGGACGGCCTTTCACCCACTCAAGCTGCACCAAATGCTTCTTTTCAAGCTCCAGGGCCGCTTCATTATAAGCATCCCGTATCACGGCATCCTCATAGATATACGCAGGGAGGTCTCTCTTTTCCACTTTTAGCATGACTCTTCTGGGGGATGTCCCAGGATCAGATAGATGCCTGCTGTTTTCATATTTATCCAACAGTCGGTTTATAATGTCACCTTGCTCTGTCATTGCGCAATCTCCTTGCCAAAGGGCAGAATATGCATTCTGTATTTGTCCTTATTTACCAGCAGCGTACGGTCTGCAATCGGCATAATATCCGAAACCTTATCCGGCGGTGTACAAATAATGGCCTGCAAGCCCATCCTTCGCAGGAGGCGGACGCTCTCAATAATGCGATCACTATCCATTTTGTTAAATGCCTCATCAAACACTGCCAATCGGACGGTGTTGCCGAAACTGGATGTATCATTCACACGGTAGAGCTGAGCGAAGGAAGCCAGAACCGCAATATAAAACGGAGTCTGTGTTTCACCGCCAGACTTTGTGTTCAAGGTCTGAGAAAGCAGCTGCTTTGTTCCGTTTTGATCTGTGGTTTCCAGGTCAAACTTCAGGTATGTCCTAAAATCGGTATATCGTTGGATATTTTCCTGCAGCTCGCTTTGTTTTCTCGCATTTAACTGTGTATCATCCGCCGTTGTGATCTGGCTGAACAGCTTCTCTATCAGCTGGCCATATTTATCCTGGAAAGGCCGTGCGAACAACCCTACATCGCCTTCCATAAGCTCCGGATCCATAATCATGTCATAATATTCTGCATAATCCGGATTACGCTCCACACGGAACTGATAACTGTCCGTTCCGAATTGAGCCTGACGCAGTGCGCGATTTAGATTTTTCACCTGATCCTGCACTTGGTCGATGCTGGACTTCAATTTGGCCAAAAAATCATTCTGAAACTGTTCCATCGCACTCTCTCGGGCAGCTTTGATCTTTTCTCGGTATTTGGGCAGCTCACTTTCCTCCATGAGCTTTTGCTCTGCTTCAAACTCATCATTATCCACAGCTTCCACGCGGAAGGAGCAGGGCTTGAACCGGTCTGTGTACTCCCTGCGCGCGTTGAAGAGTTTTCTCTGAGCAGCATCCTGCTCCTTTACGCTCTGCTCCAAACGGCTACTGAAGTTCTTATGGACGATGTCTGCGCGTTTCAGGCGGGCGAGCTCCTGCTGATATCTGGGAAGACCGATGCTTTCCTGATATTCAACAGGGAAGTCATCTTGCAGGCGGTCATCCATATCAGATAGCTGCTGGTAATGATCCGGCAGCACCTCATAGTCGAGCTGGCGAATACGCTCCTTGCGCTGACCAATCTGAATTCCTTTCTGCTCTTTTTCTTTATTCAGCGCTATGATTTCATCCCCGAGCGTAGCAATGGTACGGCGCTGTTCGTCCAGCCACAAAAGATCCAGTTTTGAAAGCTGATCTTCGATATCAGTTACTTCCTTGGTGATCTCCATGCCGCGTAGATATGCTTTTTGCTTTTCTGCCACGGTGTTTTGAATAAAAAAGTGCGTAAATAACGGCTCTTTTGACTGCGCCAAAAGCTGGCGGATAGGATCCCAGTAACACAGCTGTTCGTCAATCCGCTTTAACTCCTCTTCCAAGCGAGACACACGCAGGTTTATCGCACGACGGCCAATAAATGCGTCATCCATCAGCTTGCGCTGAATTGAGCGGACAACATACCCCTGGTAGAGGAGTCCGTCTGTTGTAATAGCGGTTTTGAAATTGCGCAGCTGTTCAGCCGCCTCACAACATACGACGCGCCCCAACAGATAGTCAATATAGCTGCGCGCCAGTTCACTTTCAGTCTCCACCTTACATGCCAGGCTGTCGTCGCGTGGACGAATCGTTTCTCGTTCGCGGAGCTTACCGATGTCCACCAGTCCAAATGATGCAAAGCCAAACTCTTTTTTGATCTTGTCAAAGATCAACAAGGCACTTTTATAATACGTCGGCTCAACCAACAAATAAAACTTCTGCGTATTGAGATATCCCTCCACAGCCCCGCGCCAATGTTCATCCGCAAGCTCCAGGACATCCGCAAGGATATCTATTCTCACAGGACTGCCAATCTCGCTGTTCAGTTCAGATTCCAAGCGGGACTTCAATTGCAGCAGACCTCGAGGATAGTCTTTAATGTCCTTTCGGAGATTTGCGAGGACGGTGCGCTTTTGATCCTGTTCCTCCTTCAACTCCGCCAGACGATCTTCTGCTTTGTGCAGAGCATCTCGGATGGTCTTAGCAAGCTCAGCCGCTGCCTGCTGGGCGATCTCAAAAGGTGCTGATGAATAGGAAAATATCTCATAGCTTCCGGATGTAAAAAGCGAATAAGCCTTCAGAACGCTTTCGGCCGCTTCCTGCACAGGCACGAGGACTTCTTCTGCATCTTGTTTCAAGATTGCGTCGCACAGGCCATTCAGCTGAAGGGATTCCCTTTTTATTTCCATTGCCAAGGATTGGAGGTCCTGCGTCAGCCTTTTTTGCTCATTCAGCAGCGTCTGCTTCCGATTGTGGAGTTTTTCTTCCTCCTGAAACACACTGCTCTGTGCACAGGCCAAGTCAAGTTCGCGCCTGCGGTTCTCTTTCTGTGTGATTCGATCAGAGATCGTCATGATGCTCTTTTCAATTATGGTTAATTCCGCGGTACAGTCTCTCTTTTCAAGCTCAAATCGGTCAATTTGGGCTTGTTCCATTTCTTTTTTGGACCAAAGCACCAAAAATGACTGCACCCGCCAGCGGTCGATGGCCTGATTCATTTCACGATAGAGTTTGCTGATCTCTTGCAGAGCAGTCAGCTTTTCCTCCTGACGCTGTGCCAGCATTTCGTGGCGCTTGTAATCCCGGATATTTTGCTGCATGGCCTCAATATCAGGCTTTTCTGGTATATCGCAGATGTTCTCAGTAATGAATTTCTGGATATCCACGATAGGACGGAAAGATACCGCCTTTTTCATCATTCGAAGGACCTGCTCATTGTGCACATTCCACCGCGACAGCATATTCCTGCGATATTCCTTCTGCGTGTCATAGATCTCTGCCTTAGCGTAATTCTGCTTCAAAAAACGGCGCAGCGTAGGAATCTCCATAGCCTCTCCGTTTTCAACAAAACCGTTCTCAGGCAGCGTTCCCACATAAATGAAAAAGCGCTCCTGCCTGCTTCCGTCACTGCGGCAATCAAAAACGACGCCCGTGACAAAACTGTTGCCCACTACGTCATCTTGGAACTCACAAGCAATGTAGCTGGAGAAATCTTTTCCCCGGCGGGAATACGGGTTATTCTCATCCATATCTGCCCGCAAATAACCGTCCAGCGTGCGCTGAGACTTTTCATTGGCAGCCTGATTAAAGTTGCGGGCATTTGTTTCTCCCAATAGAACGATTTGAAGGGCATCAATTGCCGTGGATTTTCCCGCACCGTTTTTTCCAGTCAGGAAATTAATATCACCTACCTCGATGATCTCTTTGCTGAAATACAGCCAATTAATCAGCAGGATCTTCTTCAGCTTCTTCATCGGTATCGCCCTCCTTTCGCAGCACAGACACTACATCGTTCAGCTTTTCGCTAGAGACTGCAGCCAACACGGTCGGTAATATGGCAAATTTACAACCGCTCTGATTGAACTTTCCCTCAATCCGCTGAATAATCGAGTGATTTTCCAGCAATGTCAACGCACGCTTCACTTCGTCCATATTGGGCTTTGCTGGAAGGATTGCGTAATCCGTGACGACCTTTTCTAAAACATCACGCACGGTACAAACGGCATCCTGCTCCAGACCGAGTTGTTCCTGATTTTCTTCATAAATCATGCGTAGGGCAAGGAGAATGGCCGTTTCTTTTTTGTTCAGGTTGCAGCGGTTCGCTTCGTCCGTATTGATCACATAGAAATAGCCGTTTAAATCATCTTTGCGCAGATCCCAATCCAGCAGACTAAGATATTCTTGCACCGCTTCGTAATGCAGAGATAAAAACGTATAATCCGGGTTATTCACCCTTCCTTTGCCCGGCCGAAACAGTGTTCGCACAATATAAGTCCGGCTAAGAAGCTGGTTGCAAACGGACTTGAACTGTTCTAATTCCTTGGAGGTCGCACTACGAATGAAGTCAAAATCCATTTTTCTTCTCCTTCCGTCGAATCTGCATCTGAGGGATGGAATAGCCATTTTCATGAAACGAGCCGCCCAGCTCTTTGATCTGATAGCCTGCGGCAGAATCTCCGCTGGTCAATACAGCCAGCAAACTCATGATGTAGGATTTATCATCCTTAATGTTTAAATCTTTGGAGTAGCGAACATCTGCATCCCCCAACCATCCCTGCACATAGGCGGCAATGGCCGCGCGGCCATATTCGGAACGCAGCAGCTGTGTGGCCTGCGCGGCCGCATCTGCATCGGAAGCCGTTTCCTGAATAAGAACCGTGGCAGCTTTTGTCCGTTTTTCGGGGCGCTTTCGATACCACAGGCTTCTTTCAGAAAGAAATGACTGCTTATAGAGCTGGAACACCGGTTGTATCCGGTCCACCAGATCGCCTGCACGCCGATTGCGGGACAATGCGGTAAGCAGAACATTCAGATTCCCCCGAACGTTCTGATCTCGATTCGTCAGGTTCTCTACCTTCTGCGTTGCAGCCCTTGTATAGCGGCGAACCTGCGCATCGATCTCATTGAGATAGTCGTGCTCCATATTGTCATATCGCTCGTCGATCCAGAAAATTCTCCGCAGCAGATCGGCGCGGCAGTTTTCTACTGTATCTCCTCGTTTATCCTGCAAAGCTGCGTTCGCCATGGCAAGCAGCAGAGCATCATCCTCAGCCCAGCTTCTCAAAACAGATTGAATTGGAACGCGATACTTTGGGACGGAGTCCTTAATTTTCAACGGTCGTATGTATGCCTCAACTACTTTCTGTCCAAACTCGTTGAAGTGAGAGGCCAATACCTGATTGACGTCCTGCATATCTATCTGCATCTGAAAATAATGCTTCACATTGTGATAGACCATTTGCAACAAATTTATGAGAGCACTGGTGTTATCATAGGCACTGTAAATTGCGGCCATCTTATCGTAAACGCTTTCGCTCTCATTGGCGACCTTCAGAGCAGAGTAGGTACCAAACACATAGGAAAATCCGCGAGCAGGACGATCATCCCGGAGCTGGTGAAACAGCTCCAGCAGCCGGCTGCTGTAACTTGGGACGGTAATATACTCCTCAAAATCGTCACCCCGTTCCTTTTCAAACCAGCCTTTACCGCAGAGCTTCCGAATCAAAAAGCGTGCACGGCCGGAGATATCCCGCAGCTCATCCTCGTCAATATCTTCCCCTTCAAACGTAGCATCCGCCAGTTGCTGCTCCAATCTGCTGCGGAGCATAGAATACAGCGTGTCTTCGCGTATTTTAAGGTTTTCACGGTATGCGGTGTACAGCACATCCAGAGCATCTGCGTATAGTGCGCGGTTGGGCGAGGCCAAAGGTGAAAAAAGCTCACCAGGAACCGCTTCAAAAAACTTCATGAACCTTCCTCCTACAGGAGACGACAATTATGATTGGACGATTAATTTGGAATCAGGATAGGCCAGATATCGTATTCGATACGGGGACACTATATGGCGGGCTTCACTGTGGAGACTGCTTTGCATGTTGGCTGGATGGGCGCTGGCTCGATGTTCGCCTGGAATATATGAATGATTGGGTTCTGATCCACAACGGTCTTTTTGTTCCAGTTCGTTATGGCGTTCCTGTGCGAATTTAATCAGCCCACTACCAACTTATTTGTCTTCTTCAAGAACTTCGCCGGGATTGGGCGGTCCAGCTGCCAGGTGATATTCATTGGTCTGCTACCTTCATGCTTCACATAGCTCGCCGTTCCCAGATAGGTGTACGCTTCCGCGCCGCCGGTCATACGGTCCGACTTAAACTCACGGACAAACAGCAGTACCTTACTGCCGCGTTCCTTGTGGTGGATATAGCGCTGGCCGGTGGGCGAATTTTCTGCCGTGGTGCTCTGGCTCTGCCAATGGAACAAGCTCTCATTGATGGAATAATCGTTGTACATGGTGGTTGGCGAATAGTCCTTGTCCGCCTTGTTCAGCGTCACAAAGAACACGTCGATGTTTTTCTCCGGCAGCCACTTCACGCCCTCACGAACGGTGGACGGCTTCATAAAGTCCAGCGCTACCAAGAGCTGGTCGCGGGTATAGGTGCAGTGCAGATCCAATGGGCAGTCGAAGCCCAGCTCCACCGGCTCGTCGATAAAGTCGATCTGCTCGAAGCGATAACGCAGCAGCTCCAAGAGCTCGCCGAGCAGAACCGTGCTGTCAGACAGGGCATAGAGGTTACTAAGCACCTCTTCGTCGTCCCAGTCCTCCACCACCTTACCCCAGACGGTGATATAAAACATCTGCATCATCCGCTTTTCTGCATCCGGAAGCGCTGTAAAATCAAGGTTGTCCAAACGCGGAAGGACGTCCAACAGGGACAAAATCCAGCGGCGGGAGTCGATCACAGCAAGCTTTGCAAACGCTTTTGTCAGGATGTCCTCCAGTGGTTCTGAAAAGTCCTCGATGGCATCCGCTCTGGCACAAATGCGAGAGAAGGAGGAAAACTTGTAGATCGCCCGCGGATCGAGATGGTAGTAATCCAAGAAATTTTTGAGTGTCAGCTCCAGGCCGCTGTCCTCCGTGAAGGAAGCTGCGCGAGCCACCAACCCAGCCGTATTGCCATAGGACGCGCGGATATTCTCCAAAATGTATTTGGCCGCCTTCTTCTCCAACTGGATATAGCAGCCCTTGGGGACGGACACAAAACCGTCCTTGATCTCCCGGCTCACGCTGCGGGTGGTATTCGACAGCAGCGCCGCAAACTTATCTTCAAAATTGTATTTTCTATTCGCCTGACCGATGAAGTCCAGCACGGTCAGGCATTCCTTGTCCTCGGATAGACGCAGGCCACGTCCAAGCTGCTGCAAGAAGATCGTCAACGACTCTGTGGGGCGCAGAAAAAGAACAGTATTGACTTCCGGAATATCAACGCCCTCGTTGTAGATGTCCACGACGAAGATGAACCGTACCTCGCCGGACACCAAGCGCCGCTTGGCCGCCGCTCTTTCCTCGTCCGAAGATTGCCCGGTGAGGCACATGGACGGGATGTTGTGGTCGTTAAAATAACGGCACATAAATTCCGCGTGATCTACCGTCACACAGAAGCCGAGACCCTTCGCCTCGTCAATGTCCGTCACATATTTCAGCAGTGCCGTCACCACATGGTCGGCGCGGCGGTCGGCAACCGCCCCGCTGAACGTATAGATGTGCTCCAGCTCGCTCTTTTGATAGCCACCGGCAGACCATTTGAGCGCATCCAGATCCACCGTATCGGTAACGCCAAAATACTGGAACGGGCACAGGAGCTTTCGGTCAATGGCTTCCGGTAGACGGATCTCCGCTGCAATGCGGTTATGGAAGTACGGCAGGATGCTCTTGCCGTCCATACGCTCCGGAGTAGCGGTCAAGCCCAGCAGGATGCGCGGCTGGTAGTAGGACAAGAGCTTCTGGTAGGTCGGCGCGGCGGCATGGTGGAATTCGTCCACGATGATGTAATCGTAAAAATCGGGACTCGTCTTTTCCGTGAAGCTCTGCGAGTTGAAGGTCTGGATGGACAGAAACAGGTTGTCGATGCTCTCCGGCTTATAGTTGCCCACAAACAGCTCACCAAAGTTTACGTCCTTGAGCACGGCGCGGAAGGTGTACAAGCTTTGCTTGAGAATTTCCTCCCGGTGCGCCACAAACAGCAGACGGCAGGGTCTATCCGGATTCTGCTTGCGGAAGCGCTTGTAGTCCAGTGCAGAAATGACCGTCTTGCCGGTACCGGTGGCCGCCACCACCAAATTGCGCGTATAGCCACGGACAGTGCGCTCTGCCTCCAGCTTGTCCAAAATCTCCTGCTGGTAGGAATAGGGGTTGATGTCCATGGTGTAGACGTCGGCATTGTTGGTATCGAAATATTTTTCCGCTTTCAGCGCCCGCGCCAAGCGCTCTCGCTGATCCTCCGCGTAGTATTCAAATTCGCGGTCATTCCAGTAATACTCAAAGGTAGCGGCGATCTTGTCGATGGTTTCGGGTAGGTCGCGCCGCGTTACTTTTGTGTTCCATTCCAACCCGCTAGTCAATGCCGCATTGGACAGATTGGACGAGCCAACATAGGCCGTCGTGAAGCCGGTTTCTCGGTAAAAGATATATGCCTTTGCGTGGAGCCGGGTCGTCTTGGTGTTGTAGCTGACCTTGATCTGCGTATTGGGCAGCTGGCGAAGTTCCTCGATGGCTTTCACATCCGTTGCGCCCATGTAGGAAGTGGTAATAATGCGGAGCTCGCCACCGTTTTGCGTGAATTCCCGCAGCTCGTCCATGATGAGCCGCAGGCCGCTCCATTTGATGAAGGACACCAGCATATCGATCCGATCAGCCGAGACGATTTCCTTTTTGAGCTCTGTAAACATCTGCGGCTCATGCACAGCCCCGGTGAAAAGTGAGCTTTGTGCGATGGAGGTCTCCGGGCGCTCTATGTCCGCCGCTGTTTTCCCCACCGCTAACCGCGGGTCGGTCTCCCGTAAAAACGCAAGAAGCTGCTCTGCCCGCCGGTCAACGCCCAGCGCGGCAAAATCAGCTTCTTTCGTTGTATTTTGAATGAGATTAACGATCTGGTTGGTCAGTCCGATCTGGGCAGAAATATCCCCGCCGTTGTCCAGCACGTTATCCAAGCCCTTTTGAACTACATCTGCCAGATACTGCGCCAGCACCTTGGAGGCTTCCGCCTTGTCAATGGGCGCAACAGACTTGCGGGCCTCCGGAATCTCCGCAAGCTCGCCGGTCAAGGCATTGTTGATGACTTGTTCGTATAGACCGGGGTGTAACATGAGCGTATACTCCTTTGACTTTGGAAATGGATTTCATGAATCCGACTTTTCCCGCGGAATAGAATAGCAAATAGAAAAATCATGAGGGCTGAACGTCACAAAGAGTTTCTCCCCGGTCATTCGGTTCAATGGCTCTCTGGAAAAGACTTTAATTTCAAATGACTGGAGTGATTTATCATCATCTAAACTTTTGGCAGAAGTACTCTTGTGGTACGCAATAGAGAATCCTCAATCAAATAGCCAGTATTAGGAGTGGATGTCATTGCGCTTGATTGTCCAGTAGCTAATATTTTAAATATCATACTGATTCACTTCCAAGATAGAATAGGATAACAAGCCGTATGGGAACTCTCTATACGGCTACCTTGATGGCACAAAAGGCTTGTTATTAATTATATTGCAATTTAGCAAAAATTACAATATTAAGTCTGCGCCTGTCGAAAAGATATGTTGAGAATGACAAGCTCGACGTCTGCGCCGCAATAGACAAAGAATAAGAAAAATCCCTCTGAAATCAATAATTTCAGAGGGATTTTGGTCCGAGTGAGGTGACTTGAACACCCAACCTCGACATCCCAAACCTATATCTGAACCTTCAGCGAGACCTTCTGCGCTCTCTTTGGCGCTTTCCGTCGCTCCTGCAGTTCCTTTTTGAAACTCTTTTGCCCTGTTTGTTTCAGACACAGCTTTCGGCTTTTGGGATTTGTGTGGGATTGAATTCTGTATATTAAAAGTGCTTCCGACCGGGTTTACATCCAACAGCGGGTGCTTTTGCCGCAGAGAGCAGCTCAGAAACTGCGCCGCATAAACAAAGAAATAAGCGCGATGACAAAGAAACAGCAGGCTGACTTGGATGATAGCCAGCCTGCTGAGCGAAGATGTTTATTCGATGTTTTGCCTTTCAGCAGCAATGCGTGTTCTTTTACCAGAGAATGCAATGCCGATTTTTATAATTGACGTAACATTCATTGCCTGCAAATCAACGCTGTATGCACGGTCGTTAATCTGTTGCAAGGCAACATTAGCAAGGTCTTCAAGCTGTGTTTCAGAGCGGTCTTTCCCGGCCTTTAATTCAATCAGAATACCAGGCAGCCGCTTATTCAAAGGAAGCATCTGAATATCAAATCGTCCATCACCAGCTTCGCGATTGGAGGTAATGCGATAGCTGTTGTCCATCACAGCGCACATACCCAATATCAGACCATGGTAAAATGTTTCGTTGGCAGCATCGTGGAAACTTATTGTTTGGAGCAGAAACTTCTCCAAGGTTTTTTGCAGTGAGTCGCTATCTACCTTGTAGATAGCTTCCTGAATAGCAACAGCAACGGAACGAGGAATAATATTCTCAAGCTGAGAGAGGATCTCTTTGCTGTAGACGAAAGAAATCTCTTTGTTGGGCAGGGCCACTTCGCACATATAATCCTCGCCGTAAGACTGGTCGCAGCTCACAGCCTTCAAATAACCTGCCACCAGCAGGAAGCTGTATACAGAGGACGGATCATTCTGAATCTGCGGATAAATGACGCCAGTGTCGATGTGCGTAACGAAGGATTCGCCCTTCATCAACAGCTCCAGACGCTCCATAATATCCGGCGTTGCAGAAGCCAGCACCTCACGGATGATGTCATTGCTTCCGGTGGACTGCCAGAATGCTTTGGGACGGCAGTTATTATTGAAGTATCCAATGACAGACCAGGGATTAAAAATCTCGGTATTGCCGAAAAGGTAACCATCATACCACTCGCAAAGCTCCTGATATTTATCAGAAGCATGATAGTAGTCCGCCATCTCATGTACTTCGCTTGAAGTGAAGCCGAAATATTCACTGTAGCGCTCGTCTAAAATCGAATTGATCTTCAGGTTGTTCAGGCCACTGAAGATACTTTCCTTGGCAACACGCAGGATGCCGGTCAGGAAACCATAGCTCAGATGCGGATTGTCTTTCAGACCGCCGGAGAACAGGTTTCGCATGAATCCGATAATCGTGTCGTAGAAACCGCTCACATGGCCCTGCTGAATGGGAGTGTCATATTCGTCAATGATGACGATAGGTGGAACATCGTGGTGCTTATGGAGAAGCAGCGTCAATGTTCGCAGGGACATTTGATATTCCACTTCGTCAGCAGCTTCTGTTGCAAGAAGGGAATATTCCTCTTTTTCGTAATCACTAAGCGCAGAGCTGGATGCCAACTCGTCGTGACGGCGGAATTCCTGTGCGATCACCTTTTGGAGCGTCTGATAGGTTTCTTCCCAAGAGGTGTATTTAACATCCTTAAAGGACAGAAAAATCACAGGATACTTTCTATGGTGGGCAAGATAGGATTCTCCGCAGGACCAGATTTTCTTATCTCTGAAGTAAACGGAAGTGTCCTCGGTCGTCTTTTCGAAGAAAGTGCGGAGCATATCCATGTTTAACGTTTTGCCAAAGCGTCTGGGGCGGGTAAATAGGGATACTTTGGGGCGCTCGTCCAGAAACTCCTTGATCATTAAAGTCTTGTCTACATAGTAGTAGTTTTTGCAGGCGTCCCGGTAATCAGATACGCCAATGGGCAACGGCTTGCGCGCAGATGATGCTACGGGCTCCACCGCACTCCGATGACCGCGCTTATCCATCGGCTTTTGCGTGCTGTCCGGGATAAACCACTGCCTGCCCTCCTTATACGCGCCGGAAATGCGTCCGGCTTTGCAAAGCGCATTGACCCGCCGTTCGGTAATCCCCCAAGCGGCAGCCGCTTCTTTGATCGTCATATTAGAACACCTCCATTGCAGTTTGTCAAGAATATTATAACCGCTGCTCCGAATAAAATCAACTATATTATTCCGAATAATGCCGGCGTTATTCGGAACAGTTATTTTCCTGAAGATATGCCGTTCTTTTCAGTAGCTATTTCCTGCTTTCTATGATATTGTTCGTTTGCCAAAAGGAGGCGACGATATGCAGAAAGAAAATACCATGACAGTCGGGCAATGGTGCGGCCAGTGGTTCACCGCCAACCGCCACAAGTGGAACGGTAACACCGAAGGCGGGTACCGCAATCTGATTTACAGCCACATCCTCCCCGGCATCAGAAACGTAGTGCTCTCTGACCTGATGGAGCAGACGGTCACGGGTTTCTACGATGTCCTGCAGAGCCGGGGACTCAGTGCCAGAAGTGTGTGGTGCGTCCATCTGCTCCTGCGCCGATGCTTGGACGAAGCGGCACAGGACCAACTCATTCCCTACAACCCAGTGCGGCTCTGCCAGGAATCAAAGGCGGAGGGATACAAAGCAGCCCCTCTGCGATTGGGGCAGCTCCAACGTTACCTGAACGCAGCGGAGCAGCTCGGCGTACTTCCCATCATCTATACAGGACTATCAAGCGGCCTGCGGCAATGTGAACTGATCACCTTGTCGTGGGCCGATTTTCATGTCCGCTACAAGTACATCCTCAAAGGCCAACGTCTGTTGACGCTCAATGACAAGACGGCACTTCTTCTTGAGCGGATACCGGAAACGGCCTCGTCCTATGTGTTTCTCAATCCAAAAACCGAAGCGCCATACCAGCTCCACGAGTTCTACTATCTGCACAAGAAGATTCTGAAACAGGCAAGGCTCCCGTGGGTGGCCTTTCGAGACTTACAGCGCCAGTGCATGGAGGTGGGAATATGACGCTCCGGGAATACATCAGCTTCTGGCAGAAAACCTGCGACAAGCAACAAAGCAGGCCGACCACCTATGCGGCACACAACTATGTATTCAAGAATCATATTCTCCCCGGCTTGGGAGATATACCGCTCTCTGAATTGACATCGGAGATGGTCGGAGAATTTCTGGAGGAACGGCGGCGCTTCGGTAATCATCGGCCCGGAAACTCCGGCCTGGGCGAAGAAACTATGCGGCACATCCACCGCCTGCTCCAACAATGCTTGGATCAAGCCATACGGGACGGTCTCCTGACAGAGAATCCCGCCAAGGCGTTCCACTACCGCAAGTCCACGACGGTGAAAGCAAATATCATGACGCCTCTGGAAATGGAGGACTATCTGGACGCCGCCGAGCGTCTGGGCTACCTCCCCATGTTCATGCTGGCACTGACGACAGGGCTTCGCCAAGGCGAGCTCATCGCCCTGAAATGGAGCGACCTTGACATCGAAAGTCGGACGCTGACCATCGCAGAGAACCGTGCCGTGGTACGGCGAGAGCTGGTGGAGTGCGGTCGCCAGACAAGGTCAATAAGGCTGACCCCTGAGGTGGTCGACCTCCTAATCAAGGAACACGACAAGCACCCAAGCAGTCCGCTCATGTTTATGCATCCGGCCACGCTGAAGCCCTACTCGCCGCAGATGGTGCGCCGGATGCACAATGAGATCATAAAGGAAGCAGGAATCGACCATATCCGATTCACGGATCTCCGCCATACCTACGCCATCCTTGCTCTAAAGAACGGCATGGATACCAAGGAACTGGCGCAGATGCTTGGGCACTACCGCCCCACGATCACCAGGCAGAACTATGAACCATATCTGCCCCACAAGGTACAAAAGGACGAAGATATGCCAAATGAGGCCACCCAAAGCGAACTGCAGCAGGCGGCAAATATTCTGGACAGTATTCTAAAGTTCTGATAGCTATTCCGCAAAAGGTGAGTTGTCCACGGAACTCAATCATTTTACATCCAAAGAGGAGGAAACAAAATGAAAAAGCGTATCATCGCCGTAGCATTTACCGCCTGTCTCGCCCTGTGTGCCGCCGTGTGGCCGCAGCCAGGCACAAGGGAGGAACGACCCGCCCCAATACCAACTTGCACCGTAACTGCCCCGAAAGCAGATGCTGCGACAAGGGCAGAAAAGAAAAATACGGAAACGCTGCGGGCGGAGCCAGTTGAGGAACTTGGTGCCGTCCCAGTCCCCGCACCGGCAGAGCCGACATCTGTGGCCGAAATGCCGCAGTTGGAGACTGAGCTTCCCGCACCGCAGCCGACCATAGAAATGCAGCCTGGCGATGAGGTTTATATTCCGGGCTTTGGCTGGGTGCCATACGAGGGGCCGAATCACCGCGAGTATGCTGCGGATATGTACGAAAATGGCAACAAAATCGGGAGCATGGGCTGAAACAGAATCTGCTGGGAACGGTTATGCTGCTTGCTTACGAAAGCTGCTGTACCGAAAAGTGGTTGGTATCATATTATGATACCAACCACTCAGCTCGTCGAAAAAGTCCATCAAATGCTGGGCTTTTTCTCATGTATATGGTACAATAGAGCAGGGTGATGAAAGATGCTGGAACGCGGGAAAATGGATCGAGATCTGGTAGA
>ULSD01023639.1_pt1 | contig 20653 bp, 18 predicted proteins | sample 1956051 | NCBI WGS metagenome assembly ULSD01 (sample SAMEA4835699, study PRJEB28245) | human gut metagenome | biome: gut microbiome; material: fecal sample | place: Denmark | collected 2008
TTTTTTCTGCTTTGCTTGTCTACTTTTTTGACAGTGGTCCATATTGCTAACGCTCATCATATTAACCCTCACGCTTGTATCCAGCCCGAACATCTGAGCAATCCTCGGCACTTCCGTGGCGGAAAGGCATATTCCTACCGCAAGCAGAGGATGCTGTGGGTAGGTAAGCAGTCCGAGGTAGAGTATTGTGGTCTGCAAAAAAGCCGTAAGGCAAATTGCAATTACCTGCCTGCACCATGAGAAAAATCCGTCGGTGTAACCTCTCGGTATTCCGAACATATACAAGCTTCCCACGGCAATCTGGCAAAGCATTATGCCACCTCGCTTGATGTTTGAAAACACCACCTTCACAGTGCAGTAACCAAACAGGATTATGAAAAACAAACTGAACAGCGACACGTTGTAAGCCAGCGCCATTATCACCGCCAGCCCCGAATCCGCAACGGAAGCGCCGGCGCTTGTTACAAATCCTCCAAGCAAATCGTATGCAAACGTCCCCTGCAGTGCAACACAGAATTCGTACAGCCTTTGCGGAACAATAGTCACAAGACTTGCCGCCATAAACCCTTTAAGAATGTTAATGCAGGTGTTTCTGATGTTGGCCTGCCCCGACTCGTAGGCTATCGCCGTGTCAAAAACCGCAACAACCAGTCCGCATACAAACAGCAGCCAGGCAAGGCTGTGAAAAAGTGATATGAACGACTGCACCCAGAAAAGAGTGAAAATATTCGCGGAGCTTGAGTTTATGAATTCAAACAGGTCTGCAACCGCTCCGTAGATAAGATTGAAAAGCCACTCAAACATAACATCCCACACAGCGTCGCTTACCGTTTCCACCGCCGCTCCTACCGTGTTGTCCCAGATTGATGAGATTCCGTCACCTATCCAGTCTATGGCATCGCCTATCCAGTCAAACATTTTGCTTTTCCTCCTTTGTTTACAGGAACAATCTCACCCTTGATTTTGTAAAGCGAGCTTCGCCTTCCGCCCTGAACGTGATGACGGGGAAGCCGCTCTAACAGTCCGTTTGCTTCCAGCTCATTAAAGGCTCTGAACACCGTCGTCCTTGACAGCTTCAGATCCTCCGCTATTGTTCTCACAGACGGAAAACATTCGCCGTTCCTGTCGGCACAGTTTGCAAGATAACAGTACACCGACACCGCCTTGTGGCTTATCGGCAAATCGTAAATTCTTCTTGGCAATATCAATAATCATCATCTCCTGTCTTTACTTTCATCTTCTTGTGCGGTTCTTCTTCATCGGAAATTTCAATTTCCTCAATAACCTCGGCTTTTTTCTTCTGCGGATATTTTATCTCAACCTCACGGATAAGCTCGTCACGTTCCATGTAGGAAACCGCCCTTGCGGTCTTGTCTGGCAATCGATACTCGTCCTCGAATTTAATGCCCCATTTGAAGAACAGCTTCAGTTTGCTTATCATAGGGTGAGCGCCGGTTTTCATCACAATAAACTGACCTTTGGGCATGGTTTTCAGTTCATCAACAGTCATAAGCGGCCTGCCTATCATCTGCAGCGACTGACTTTTATCTCTCCCTTGGGAAACAGAACCGCTTAGCACCGTCTGCTCTCCAAGGGATTTTGAAAGCGCTTCCGCCGATTGTGAGTTAGGTGCAAACCCTCCGAAAACGGTAAGCTGAGTGTTGTCGGTGATAATCTCCATGCCTTGTTTTCCGTAGGTCTGTTCAAGCTGGGCGAAGGACTGGATAATCGCCATAATTGAAATTTTTCTTGACCTGCCTGCCGAAAACATTGCTTCCATACCCTCTATTTTCGGGAAAGTTCCCAGCTCGTCAAGATAGAACATAACACGGTTTTTCAACCTGCCGCCGTTTTCATCGGCAATCACAAGTATTTCTCTGTACAGCTGCTGAACAAGCAGGCTGACCATAAAATATTTGCTCTGATCTTCTTCGGGGAGAATGATAAAAATCGCCGATTTTTCATTGCAGAACTTTTCGGCGTCAATGGCAGTGCCGAAGCAGAGCATCTGTTCAAGCTCGGAATCGAGGAAGCTGTTAAGTCTGGACAAAGCAGTTGACATTACCGACAGCATTGCCTGGTCAGCCGAATTAAGCGCCGCCCCCGCAAGCCATTTTGCCTTATGCTCCGAAGGGAGTTTGTCCATCAGCTTTGAAAAATACAGCTTTGGTTTGGCTTTGGGGTCAGGCTGATATTTAGCCAGAAGGTCCTGTATCAGCTTGAACACCGACACAATATGCCGCTGATTTTTATCACCGAACTCCGCAAGTAAAAGAATCACCGACGCCAGCAGTCCTTCCGCTGCGTCGTAGAAAAAGGCGTTTTGTCCGTAACCGGAGCTGTCGCCTCCGATATTGATTATTGTCTTTGCAGTGATTTTAGCATATTTCTCAGCTTTGGCCTTGGCTGAAAGATTGGTTTTGTCTGAGAGGTACAAATCCATATACTTATTCACAAGATGCAGAATATTGTTTTCATGACTTCTGGTGGGATTTCTTAAATCCAGCACCGAAACGTTGTAGCCGTAGTACTTTACTGCGATTGTTCCGTAATTCCTTGCCACGTCGCCTTTTGTGTCGGTGCTGACAAACGACATTCCGCTTGCACAGGCAAGCTCAAGGTTTGGATACAGAAAGTACGCTGTTTTTCCCACTCCTGCCGCACCAATCATCAGGGTATGGACGTCTGCAGTATCCACAATTGCAACCGTCTTTTTGCCGTGGGTTTTACAGCCCACAATCGTTCCCTGCACAACATCTCCCTTGCGGCTGTAAGGAAGGCTCTCACCCTTACGCCACTTTTGAGGCTCAAACGGCAGAGAGGAAAAAGTCCGTTTTATCTCCGCTTTTGTTGCCCATCTTGCAGTTCCGTGCTGACCGTCACCTATCCTTCTGGATTTTATTCCGTTAAGCGATTTGCTGTCAAGCACATTTACAATCACTAAAAAGGCGATAAAAAGCGCTGCAAGTACGCATATTAAAATCATTTGTTTTTCATTCAATTTTTCACTTCCAATCTGTATTTAATATTCTTTCCTTTGTATTTAATTAAGTAGTCAGATTTATTCCTTCAAGGTGTTGCGCTGTGAAGCAGGCGGTATTGCATTACCCGAACTCCATACAAGGTTCGGAAACGATATCCATATCCTCGGTCTGCTCCTGAATGGGAACGCTTAAAGCTTCCTCCACCTCCATTCTCACCGCATTATCCGCAAGCTGATAAAGTAGTTTTGCCGTCTGCACAGACTGCTGATGAGTGCGGACAGACTGCTTTAAATCACTCAGGACTTCCTGCACACTCTCCTGTAAAAGCTTTTGCTTCTGTGCTTTTCCGCTTCTGTCGATGTAGGGTTTGTACTCTGCTTTCAGCTTTGCTTTAAGCTTTTCAAACATGACATTTTCAGAGGTTTTGCACACAAAAAATGCCGAGCCTGCCAGCGCATACTCGGCAAGATATTTGTATTGTCCGTTTTTGAAAGTGGCATAAATCTGCGATTTCAGCTTGTCGGGACGGCATTTGAGATATTTAAGTTCACTCACTTCATGCAGATATTCTTCCTTCCGCTTATGCGGAACGGCAGGGAGAGGTGTGGCGCCGTTTTTCGCTTTTAAATCCTCGTTCCAGTCTTTGAACTGCGGCGCAAGCTGTTTAACATGGGTATATCCGTTTTCCTCAAGAATATCCCTGAGCCTGTCCGCCGCTTCGATTCCGCCCTCGTCGTTATCAACGCAAAGAATGATTTCCGATAGATTTTTATGCTTTTCCAGCGCCATTAAAATCGCATTTTCATACACTCCGTTCATTGCAATATACGAATTATCCTGCCAATTCTGCGGATAGAGTGTGAGGAAAGACATCATATCAATCGGAGCTTCAAACACAAACAGCTTTTCCGACTTACCAAAGTGAGCAAAGCTGTATCTGGTGTCCGAGCCCTCGCAGGTAATGCGGAACGTTTTGCCGAAAGTGCTTGTAGAACGCTTGCTTGCCTGTACGGGCACGCCCTTTTCATCAAGTCCCACAAACACTGCGTTATGATGTTCTTTGTCCTCATAAAGTGTGTGCTGTTTTGCAAAATGAGTAATGACTTTGGAATCAATAAATCTCTGTTTTATGAGGTAGGCGTACACTCTGTGCATATTTGCATTTGCTTCGGGCAGCTTGAACTGTTTCTTTTGTTCCTTTGCCGTTACTTTCGGCGGACTGTGGGACAGGGGAGTTACCGTCTGTCCCACAAGCTGCTGCACCGCCGTCTGAAAGTCCATTTTGTAAAATACCTGCATAAACTTTATTGCTCCTCCGCCGACCCGGTTTTTGTGGTCAAACCAGGTTGAGCCGTGGATAGTTATGCTGTCGTGCCTGCCTGTGCTGTCGTAGTAGATAAGTTTTGATTCTCGTCCGACTCGTTCAAGCTTTTCTCCTCTCATTCTGAGATACTGCTCAAGATCTACGCTGTTGGCAAGAACTTTTTGTTCGTCTGTGAATGGGATATATGGCATATGAAACCTCCTTTCAGACTATCGACCAGATATACAGCGGAGCGGTCAGTGCAAACAGTAAACAACCGAAGATTATTGCTATGGGAGTCCATTCAAACTGGCCGTGACGACGGTAGTCCATGTACGCCATAGAGATTTTGGCAAACAGCAAAACCACCAGTATTACGTCAATTATCGGGAAAATCACGTTGTTTACAACCGCCACAACCTGCGACCGAGCCGTGGTCCAGGTGCTTGTTACCGCTCCCGCAACATCGCCCGAAGCGTAAGCGGGTGCAGCGGTTAACATTGCAATGTACAGTATGCAAAAAACCGCATAAATCTTTTTAAGCTTCATTCTGCATCACGCCCTTCTTTTTTGAACATACAACTGCCGCCGCAATCAGCGCCGATATTGTGAACATCCAACTTCTTTGCGTGCCTGTATGCGGCACATCGTCAGCGCCGTCGGGAGTTTGGGGAAGGGGCAGGGCTTTGTCGGTCATTACAATAAGCGGATTTCCATTGTCGGAAATAGCAGTAGATTCTGCACTTTCAATATCAACATTTCCGTGTTCATTAACCGTAAACTTAATGTCCGAAGCAATTGCATACCCCTCCGGAGCCGCAATCTCCTTGAGAATATATTCGCCGGCAGCAAGTCCGGAAACAATGTGATTTTCACCGTCGGAAATCCATTGGTCAATGATTTTTCCGCTTCCGTCCACCAGCTGCAGCTTTGCTCCCTCAAGCTCGCTGCCGTAAATATCTACTTTGGATATTTCCACAACCACTGACCTGTTAAATGCACGAATTTCGATAGTTTTGCCCTCCTCACGAACAGCTGCTGGATAGCTTTCATCGCTTAATATATATCCCATCGGCGCTTTAATTTCATGAATCACATACTCACCCAACGGAACATCGTTAAACTCAAAATATCCGTTTTCATCGGAGATTGCAGTCATATATGCGTTTTCAGAAGTAAATTCAGCTGTATCAACTGCAAACAGCCCGAACATCGCATTTTCAAGAGGCTCATCACTCTCGTTTACCTTGATACCCTGAATCTTTCCACGCTTAAGACTGTTATCAAACTTTCCGCAGTCTATTGAAACTGTAGTTACTTCCTGTCCCATATATTCAAAGTTTACAAGGTACTTTTCACCGTTGAGAACATAGTGTTCATCAGTGGCAATTTCCTGAACATAATACCTGCCGAAGGACAGAGCAGTATTAAATTTTGCAGTCATATTTTCATCAAGACCGACTTCACAAATCAGTCCGTCCTCAGGGATTACACTGCCGTCAGCCGCAGTAATATCCTCCGCTGCAAACAGTCCGAAGCGAACGCTTGCATAGCAGTCCTCTCCGTAAATGCCGAACAAATCATCATTCTCCATAACCTTTGAAAGTGTAATTTCAACTCCTTGATAATCGTTGACAAATGATGTATTTACGGTATCAAGCACTGCAATCTCCTGTCCTGCATAGGTCAGCTCAACAAACTGAGATTCTCCGTTTAAGACATAGCCCTCAGGAGCGGAAATTTCCTTGATTTCGTACTCGCCAAGATACAATAAACCGCTTTGGGCACAGCCGTTCTCATCGGTTGTAATTTCAGCCACAACGTCGCCTGCATTGGCTCTTATTGTGCCGTCGGGAGTGATTATGTCCTCACTTGCAATGATCTGAAATACTGCACCGGAAAGACTACCGTTTTCAAATACGGGAGTGTAGGTGGTCGGATTTACGACCATTTCGCCGTTTTCGTCCGTATAAGCAGATGATGCCGTAGCAACGGTTTTAAAAATATCACCTGTTTTCCGAATCGAAATTCTGCCTTTCTGCGGAGTGTTTTCCTTCTCAACTTTCACTATCGTAAGGGCGTTTTCTTTGTCAGCATTTTCTGTCGTAATGCTGAAGTTTACCGGCGTGCTGTCAAGCACATAGCCATAGGGAGCCTTTACCTCCACCAGAGAATATTCGCCGCAGGGGAGAGCTTCGGGAGTGATAAGATAACCCTCATTGTTTGTGTAGAACACATCAATGGTGGTGGGAGTGGGATAGCTGAAAGTCATGGAAATTTTCTGCCCGTCCGAATCGTAAATCTCAAATCCTGCCCCCTCACAGGGGATTGTTTTTCCCGTTTCCCAATCGGTTTTTACAACCTTAACATAGCTTTCAAAAGCCGAATTGTTGATAAGGTATCGGTAGGTCTGTCCGTTTTCGCTGATATTCACCTCAAAATCCTCCATAAGCTCAGTTCCTTCTGCACCCTTGGTCTGATGAACGGTGTAAATTCCAAAGGACAGGAGTTTTGTCTGCGCAAAGCCGTTTTCATCGCAGGTCAGAATATCCCGCACAGCTTCAGCCGCATTTTCATAGCTTCCCGCCGACTTGAGATAAACCTCAAATTCCGCCCCTGCTTCGGGGGTTTCAATCTGGGTTGAGCCGTTATCGCTGTGCTTTATGATTGCAATGTTGCCTTTGATTACATCTTCGGTGACGGTCATTGAAACTGCGTTATTCTCCAGTGTAAAATTTCCGGCATCTGCACCGACAGAATATACACTTTCATCAAGAAGATACCCCTCTGACGGGCTGATTTCCCCAACCGTATAATCTCCGCAGATATATTCTTTTGTTTTGAAATATCCGTTTTCATCGGTGGTGTAGGTATCCATCAGTTCGCCGTCACGGTAAATGCCGTAAACCGCCCCTGCAAGACTGCCGTCACCCTGTGCAGAGACCGTTTCTGAGTCCTGTTTTGTAACTTCAAGGGTAAACTTTTTGAGAATGTTCCTGAAGGTTATTGTGGTGGTTTCGTCAGCGGTGAGAGTTGCCGTCTGATTTGCAGGTGTCACATAGCGGATATCCATGTTTTTCTCACTGATGGTATATGTAATCTTGTTGTTATTGCTGTCGTAAACGGGAATATCGCTGAGAATCGCCACACCGTCAGGATCTGTTTTTATGGTATAGGTCTTACCGTTGCCTGTTATCTCAAAGGTTCGGTCGCCGTTTTCTCCGTCCTCAGACTGCTTGTTAATCTTAATAGAGCCCGTTTTGAGTTCGTTTTCAAAATTCACATTTACAGTCAGATCAACGTCGCCGTCGGTAAGCTTGACATTCTGTGCTTTCGGTGTTTCATATCTCGTATCTACGTTGATTTCGGATACAGTGTAGACAATTGCTTCTCCTGTGGACATATCATAAACTCTAAGATCGTCAAAGGTTGCAATTCCGTTTGCATTGGTCTTGGCAGTTTCAGAGAGCAATTTTCCATTGTATGAATAGGTGATTTTAAACTCTCTGCCGCTGATAATTTCGTCCTCTGCGGTCTTGTTGATTTTAATAGTTCCTGTTTTGAAGTCCTCTGTCACCTTGTTTTTCCCTGCTTTGATTGTATAAACGGTAGGATCAATAGAATAACCTGTGGGTGCCTTCAATTCCTTTGCGTAATAAATGTTGTCGGGGAGTTGAATTTTACCTGTGCCGTCAGCGCCTATGGTGATTTCACCCACCTTTTTGGTACAGGACTTGTCACTGTAGATTCCGTATACCGCTGAGGAATTGTCAACACTTGATTTCCCTACAAGATTACCGTCCGTATTGTACTTATCAATCTCAAAAGTAACATCCGACTGTGTAATCCTGAAAGCCGACATATTCATTGCGGTGGCAGTTTTACCGTCGGTCTTGTTGTTTACTACCACTCCCTCAGTGCCGTTTGATTCGATTCTCCAGTGAGTTCCTCCATCACCCGAACCGTCGCCGACTGTTTCGGAAGTGATAAGGCTTTCGGAAACCCCTATAGACTTCAGATAGCTTATCACATCATCTCTTGATTCAAACTCGCCCATATATATCCACGCATGGTCGATGCCGTCGCCCTTATCAGCTACAACCACCGAACCGGGAGTGATAGTAGAGCCGTCGGAGCGTTCCCAATAGGGTTGGTCATTTGTACTGACATTCTGCTTTTGAACATCAACTTTTGAAGTCACGCCCTTGTATGTAATTTTGCAGTTTTCATTAACCGACAGCCAGTGGGCGGTGTCAACGGGCACAGGGTTGTTCCATGAGAAACCGTTTGTTGAATATCCAAGCTGAGTAAGCGTGTAATACACAAGTCCCGAGCAGTCGATGCCTAAATTTCTGATTGTATCAACACTTAACTCCTGATACCCTCCCTGATTGTACGCATACCAGTATCCCTTGTTTCCGAAGGTGTAGGGCGAACCCAGCAAGGTTGCCGCTTTAGCGATAACGGTATCGGCAGACGGGAAGGCTGAATTTTCCGTAGACGAATTTGCCGCACTTGCTGTGATTATTCCGCTCACAGATGAGCCCAGCATGGAAAAAGCGCAGAGTCCTGCCATGAACGCTGCGCCAAATTTCTTTAATATCTTTGATTTAATTCTAAACATATACTGCATTTCTCCTTTTATTTTTGTGCAAAGAAAAAGAGCCGAAGGTTTATTCGACTCTTTCATATTATATCACATTAAACGCTCAATAATAATTACATCGTCTGATGTTATGAGCTCCCTCAGCTTAACGCCATCAAATTCATAATCAAGCGTCTGTTCGAGAGTCAGTTCGTTAGCTATGTCGCCTTTGTCGTATATCCAGATGTCAAAGCTGTTGTTGTGCCCCTCAATTCCGTATTCAACACCATGCCATTCAAAGCCAACATTTGCTCCATAGGATAAATATAATTTAAATTCTCCAAGAGTTTCAAATTTATAGTCATCAGGATTGTAATCATTAGTGCTGTTCATAATTTTGACCTCCATATTATATTTTTTAAATTCGGGAGCATTACCACTAGGATAATTGATTGGCGGACTCATATCTGGATGTCCTTTATCCCAATTAATTTTATGGTCATGTGGGTTTGAATGTTTATCGGAACGGTTATGATCTGTAAAATGTCTTTCCTGAATAGCTCGTCCTGTTTTGTCGTATTTGTCTAGCACCTTATAACTGCCACTTTTTGTTTCAACTGTGTTTTCTTTTTTGGTGTTGGGCTTGCCTAAAAATCTTTCTGAATTCTTATTTTTGGGATTCCAATTCCCACCGAATGCACTTCCTCCACCTTTATAGACATGACCGATTTTATAAATTATATCATGCTCACACTTTAACGTCAATACTGGATCGGTCTGTTTGAAGTAACTTTTTATTTTTTCGTCGTTCAGATATTTCCATGAATTCAGCTCATAATCAATATATATTATATCTCCTTTCATCTCACTGAAAGGCTCGCTGTAGCAGATGATTTTTGATGGTTCAATCTCTTCCAGCATTCTGTTGTAGCCTTTCATGAATATGTCCTTTTGATCCGAATGGTTGTTGTGTTCATGGAACATATATGTTGATACAGCTACAATTGAACCTTTTTCAATGCCTTTAAAGCAGAAATCAAATGATTTTTCATCTGACCAGTTTACGGTTGGTATCACTTTTAAACCTTTCTCTGCAAAGAAAGCTCCACACCAGCGATTTCTAAAAGTATTGTAGATTTGCAATGCATATGGCATTTCTAAGTACATACTAAAATCAGGTGTCAATACTCCTTTGTATTTCTTTAGCAAATCCGTTTGTGCATCAGGATTTTTCCACACCTTTTCAAAATTATAATCGTAAAGAAAGAAATGAACTATTCTTTCTGAATGCTTTCCATTATCACGACCGCATTGATTAAAAGCTATCAGCATTAAATCCTGTAACTCCTTATTATCAAAATGTGATAATGGTACAGTGGGAATACCATACTTGTTATCAGAATTAAATTGGTTTCTTAAAAACATCGGATTTGTTCGATAATTAAAATTTTCTAATGTCATAATACACTCCTTAATTACAATAAGTAAAAGATTAACCCTTCCATATACAGCGACTTTTAATACTTTTGTTGCACACAAATGTGCAACAATTAATGAAATATGTCTAAATCAACATATAAACTGTTTGTTTGCACAAATTATCAATTAAAATTTAGCTGATATGCCAATGCTAATCTTTATTATATAACAAAAAATTCTTTCATGAACAAACCTCCGGTTCCTCTCCGCAGACCTCATAAAGCGGACATTCATCGCAATCGCTGTACGCAGCGCAGGTTTTTTCAAACTCTTCTTCGGAAATGCCGCAGTCTGATTTCCCCTTCTAGAAACTAGAGATTCAGAGGCTAGAGGCTAGAATTGTGCTTGTGCTATCCATCTTGCTTCTTGCATCTTGCTTCTGAGTTTCTAGCCGCAGACCTCATTAAGCGGACATTCGTCGCAATCGCTGTACATGGCGCAGGTTTTCTCAATTTCTTCTTCGGAAATGCCGCAGTCTGATTTATCATTTTCGTGGGAGTTTCTCCATATCGTCAGCGTAGTTCCCCATTCATCACACTCCAGCTCCACCTTTACCTCATTTCCCCGGTCATCGCACAGCCCTGAAAACTCTGTCTTTCCCTTTGCCGTTAAAACCTGTGCATAAATTATCTTCTCCATAAATCCATCCTCCTGTTTAATCAAAAAACGAGAGCTGACAGGGTTTCCCCACGCTCTCTTTTGTATCGTAATTTGAAATTAAAAGCTCGGCATACCGGCTTCCGCTCTCGTATCGCTGAGCCATATTATTCATTCTGCTTATCTCTTCGATGTAAATGCCGGGCTTGTCCCAAAGCTTGCGAATCTCCGGGCAGTCGTTGTATGACACCAGAAACTTTCCCGTTATTTCAAGCAGAGCATCCCGCAGACGGATATGGTCTTTTTCCGTAAAGCCCACGTCCTTGTAATAGCTTTCTGTTGCAAAGTATGGCGGGTCGCAGTAAAAAAAGCTTACCGGGCGGTCATACTGCCTGATAAGCTTTTCAAAGTCCTTGTTTTCAACCACCACCTTCTGCAATCTCCTTGCCGCCAGATCTATCATGGGAAAATCGCTCCAGATAGAATGAGGCTGACCTGCATAGCTGTCAAGTCCCGAAGCATAGCTGTAACGGATAAGCTGATAAAATTTAGCCGCTCTGTCAACATCACGAAATTTGCTGAACAGACCTCGCTTGTGCAGACTTGCGATCCGGTCAAAATCCTCACGGGAATTAAGGACATACCTCAGCCTGCATTTCAGCTTGTCGGGGCTGTCCCTTACGCATCTATAGAGGTTTGCAAGATTGCCGTTGAAGTCGTTCCACACCTCGAAGTCCACACCCGGCGGCTTATGGAACAGCAACCACCCAGCGCCGCCGAAAACCTCGATATACCTTTCATAATATGGCGGAAACCTTGCCAGCACCGCATCTCTGAGAGCTTTCTTTCCACCTACCCATGACATAAAACTGTTCATATATCTGTCTCCTTTCCTGCCATACAGCAGAAAAGAAAAAGTCGCTTTGCAAGCAACAGAATTTTTCTGCTGTTGGCAAAACGACCTGTGTTAGAAGCAAGATTTAAAATATTATGATTTTAGCTTCTTGTTTTCAGTTATTCTATTCAGCCCATCTCCATTCCCATATCTTCGGTTTCCGACTGCTCAGGCTCATATTCCCGAAACTTGTAAAGCGACATCATCTCTCCCTTAAAATCCGGAGATGATTCGCTGGTAAAAGAAATATATCCCTTCTCGCCCAGATCTATCGGCTCTCTTGTGATTACCGAGCCTGCGTGATTAACCGCAACTCGTTTTTCTATCGATGAGAAACTGCCGTTATCCCCATGTCTGATATGGTAACAACACATACCCTTAGGGATGTCTGCGTCTGTTATTCTTTCATTAGTGAAAAGTGCAGGCTGTCCGAACAGTTCAATCAGTTCATACTCATCATCTCCCTCGATATTGATATATCCTGTTTCGCTTGCGTTGAGATACAAATCATAGTTGAGTTCAAGGTCAACGTTCATAACCCTTGCGGCAAATTCAATTCTGTCCTTTTGGCTTTCGGGATAATATTCCTCGATTCGCTCACCGTCATAATACACATACCTGCCGCAGTTTATGCCGATATCCTCGTCAGCCCACTCGTGTTCAAGCTTCACGTCCGGAAACATCTTAGCAAGCTTTTCAAGGATAGGATGAGGGGCAGACCATGCGGTCAAGAATCTTATCTCTTTTTCTTTACCGTAATCGGTATCCGCTTCAAACCCATACGCATTCCATTTCGTACCCCAGTTGGCAACCGACCATTCATACCAGGTAGGGAATCCATATTTTTGGATGTTGTGCCATGCCGTTTTCCCAAGCTCCCACTCCTCCGGCTTAATCTCGTTTCTGCTATACAGAAACGCCTTTTCCTTTTCCTCCGGGATCTGCTTCAAGGCTATTAACGCTTCTGCTGCGTTTTTTCCGTAAACATAGCGTTCTAAAAATTCGCAGTAGGCTTTCAGCCCTCTGTCTGTCCTGCTGCCTGCTTCAATGTGAAGCGTTTCCGGCATAGGAATGATTTTTTCAAAATCCACTGTTCCCACTCCGAACTTATCGCTCTTGATATTATTCAAAATACCCTTGACCGTATCGGGGTCGCCTGTAATTCTGATTAGATTTGTCACATGATTAGGCATCTTCTTTCTCCTTTCTGCAGTTTTTCAATCTGCAAGCTTCCTTCTTTAAATAGTACACTGCTGTTCCGAGCGAGCCTGTTGCAGTTCCAAAAATACCGCCTATCAGCATACCCAAAAAAATATGCGTCATTTACATCATCTCCATTTCAAAATCTTTATCTTCGCTTTGTTCCGAAACATATCCGCCCGGATAGTTCTCCACATAGTCCGACAGCCATGTGCTTCCGAAATCCTCCCTTGTTTGAAGCCGCCATATTGCAAGCTTACCTACATCAAGCTGAACATCTTCAAAGGGGAACAGCAGGCAGCTCAGGTTTCCGTTCTTAAAGGAATAGACCCTTTCAAACCTACTGCCGCCTCTCAATATTCCCCTTGCCGTCAGCGTATCGTTTATGCCGTTTACCCACTCCTTCAGATCACCTCCGCAGCCCTGCAGGACAAGACCTTCCCGGTCATTCATTTTTCTCAGCTCGTGTAATGAAATGCTTTTAATCTCCATTACTGCGCAACCTCCTTACTAAATTTCAACAAATTTTTCCCGATGGCTTCGACTACATTCACCGTAATTGAATTTCCTGCCTGTTTGTAAAGCTGCAAATCACTTATTCCCGCAGCTGCGACCTTTTCAAACTGTTCTTTTGTGAAGCCCTGCAGCTTCCAGCACTCGGATGGCATTAATCTTCTGATTTGTCCTTTGTGGACAATTCCGTGCCTGTCTGTCACTGTAAGCGTGAACATCGGCTCATCCGGCTTTTAACTCGTCTGCCGTTTTGTCTGGTATGTTCCTTAAAGGGATTCAGAATAGCTCTCGGAGCGTCGTCTACAAAAACAGCGGAGTGTTCGCCTTTGTGGTTACTTACTCCGCTGTCCTGCCTTGTGGTTATGCACCTTGCCATATCCGTTAAATTCGGCGGTGCATTGCAATCTATGAAGTACAGACCTGTTTTTCCGCCCATACCTCCCGAACCGCTGCACTGAGTAACAGCAGTTCCGTTTGTGGAATACACCCTCGAACCCTGACTGCCGCCGATTAACTGCTCAGGTTTTCCTTTCTTGCAATTTTCCTTATCATTTCCTTCGAAAGCCAATATTTCTGTGGGACATCTGTTTCCAGAATATCCGACAAGGAACAGCCTCCGTCTTGACTGTGGTATCCCGAAATCGGCACTGTTAAGCACTCTCCAGCACATACTATACCCCAGTTGTGAAATTTCTTCAAGCAGGATTCTGAAACATTCCCCCTGCGATATACCAAGCAGGTTGGGTACATTTTCAGCGATAAAAAAGCGAGGTCTTTTGGCTTCAAGGATTTGAATAAAGTTGAAAAACAGATTCCCTCTGTCGTCCTCAAAAGCTTGTCTTTTCCCTGCGACGCTGAAGGACTGGCAGCACGGTCCGCCCACCAGCAGATCAAAATCCGGATACTTCCGTAATCGATTTTTGTGATGTCCTCATAGAATTTCTCACCTCCCGTATCATACAAAGCTCTGTAGGCTTGCTGTGCGAACTTATCTATCTCACACCATCCCACGCACTCAAATCCGCCTATTTTTTCAAACGCCGAGCGGAATGCTCCGATTCCTGCGAATGCTTCAAAGTATCTTATCATGTATCACCTTTCCTTCTTTTTCTACAACAAAAAAACGGCTAAGCTTTTTTCAAAACTTAACCGTTGCATTGACATATTCATTTCTTTGTTTAATATATATTACCACATCGGAATCACCTCCCTGATTTTAAGTGCTAACAAAAAAAGGCTGTTTCGTTTAACACCACAGCAATTTGTGATATTAGACAAAACAGCCATTAAAACTTTGTGAAAGATTTTTCATAAACCATCGGCAAACCAAGGGGAATTTTTCTAAAAATCCGCCTGATTTTTTTGCTGAAATTTCATTGTGTGAGTTCAAATCCCTCCGGTTGGCTAAAATGCCCGAAAAATATCTATGGTTTTCACCTTAAATTTTTCGGCTTAAAAGCATGAAAAAAGCCCGTATTTACGGGCTTTTCGGGGTGAATATCTATTTGGTCTCACCAATGTGTGATGTCTGCATAAAATAGATGAATATTTAACAGTGCTTTTAAAATAAAATCGAATTGTGAAAAAATTCATTTTCCACAAAAGCATTGTTAAACCGAGGATTAAAACATCAAATTATCACCACATTGTTAACTGATCATTTATTAAAGATTTAACTTTTCTTTCAATTATTTTATCTTCAATTAATAATTCACTGCATAACAATGGTGAATTTGGATTGTATTTTGCATAATTGTCATCAACTGTTTTTAAACTATAATTGGCATAACAATACTTACACTTATGCATACAAGTATTATACAAACCGATATCAATACTCTCTATACAACCACAAATATTACGCTGATTTTTATCTTTATCTGCCGAAATCTTACAGCCGCAAAGTTGTTCTATCAATTTATCATCAATACATTTACCATGATTTATCCCATATAAAGAAAGATCAACATTTTCTGCACAAGTATTGATCTCGAATCCATATTTTTTTGATATTTCGCCAAAAGCTTTTGCAATATGATTTATTTCTTCTCTTACAGGTTCATTTATCTTATTCTCATTTAAGGTACGAGCGTTCTTTTTATAAAAATCTACAAAGCTTATAACGCATTTATTAAAACTTCCGTTTAAAATTTGAGAAAGCTTCTCAAAATACTTAATATGGTATTGTACTGTATATTTTTCACTTATCACTATAGGATCATATCTCCAAATTACCCTATCATGACCGATTCTATCAGACAATTGCCTGAATGTACTAATTATTTCTTCACTTTTAGATGGAACATTCAGTTCAATATCATTAGAATAGGAATTCAAAGTAAACTGAAAATAATATCTGTAATCTTTCAATTCGTCAAGTCTATCAAGCATCGGTTTAGGATTTTTTGTCCAAAATACAATGCAATCCACAACATCCGAAGAAAGATTTATTTTACTAACCTGATGTATATTCATAGGATTTCGAACAAGTACGTATCCTTCTTTTATTCTATTGAAAAACCAATCAGAATAAAAAGCAGGTATATCTGTTCTTCGGCTTGCACTGATTATCATTTAATCATTCCACCTCAATTATTAATTGTACACTATTGCACGTTTTCGCTACACAATATTTTTGTTGGAAGTCATAGTCTATAACATAAAAGTTTTCATTCGTATCATACTGTTCAGAGTCACTATAATAACTCGACGGTGAAAATCTTTTTTTACTATATGTAAAATTATACTCCATATTAGTTAACTTGTCAATAAGCATGCCAAAAGTATCTCTGCCGGTATTGCGACTATCAACGTCATTAATTATTATCAGCATTGGTGTATCATGCCTCTTATTCGAAACAATGCTCTCAATAATATCATCAAAAAATTGACTTATGCCCATTTTCCCAATTTCTTTATAGAAAAAAGATATGAGATATTCAATTATAATCACATTATAATTCATTATATTATTTGTTCGCAGATAAGACAAAACATCTATATTAGTTGAAAAATTCACATTATAGCCCGAAGAACGTTGTATTTGTTCATGGATAGTATCCCAGTATGCATTTATATCTATACCATAATATTCATTTATTTTTGCACTGCACACTTCATCAAAAGCCATTAAATCGGCAGCACCACCGCATCCCAACGATAATATACTAAAATCCCTATATCTATCAAGATCAATTTCTTGAAGAGCATACCTTATTTCCGAGCAATATTTATATGAATATCTACATACGTAATAGTCGAGTAATTTTCTACAGCTATAATCAGATCGTAACTGATTATTATGAAAATGTATGTCGTCAAGACATTTTTTACAGTTGTGGTTGCATATTGTAGCATTGCTGCAATCATCACAATTACATTCTATTGAATCATAGTCAGCGTCGCAAAAATTAATAATTTCATCAATTAACATAATAAGTTCCTCCATCACTCGATTCCACTCAACTCCTGATAAAGCCTTTTAGCATAACTATCAGTCATACCGCAGACAAAATCAGTTACCAGAAGCAGTCTGAGATACAGCTTTTCTTTATCGCTCTTACCCTCAGAATATTTTGTGTAAATCTGACGATAGTTCTCGGAGATCATACACATCAGCCTGTCCTCCATAGGTGAAGGATTTGTTTCCGTATCATAATGGACTGCCGCAGGAATGAAATTGTCCAGCAGGAAGTTGATTATTTTTCCCGCTGAGATCTCCATTTTAAGTATCGGCTTAGAACGGAAAACATACTCGTATGCTATACCCCCTAAAGCCTTTGACAGAGCATTTCCATAGGATACAGCTAGTACCTCTTTAGTGAATGTGCCGTCCATTATACTTTTATAATTTCTTGTAAAGCCATATGAAGCACAGTATATAAGATTTCCCTGTATGCTTATAACCCAGTTCTGAACTGCATTAAGCTCGGGATCTGCTATTTTCTTAGCTTTTGCATTCTGGTACTTTGTTTCAAGCAAACCGATCATATTGATGTAATTTTTTCTCTCATCTTCATCGGCGCATTTACTTATGTATTTCTCACTTCTTAACTCTTCAAGGAGCTGATTATAACTCAGTAATCCTTTCTTAACTGCGTCCTCAATGTCAGCTGTCAGATAAGCTATATCATCGGCAGCTTCAAGCAGATATGTAAGCGGATAGCGGCAATCGACTGCGCCGGTTGATGATGTAATATCTTCAAAAAGCTTTTTTTCGGCAAGATAATATCCCATTTTCTTAGTCTTGATATCACCGCTATTCTTATCTATTTGACAAGATGAAACCGGATACTTTATCAGCGTATTGAGCAAAGCATAAGTCAGATGCATACCGTTTTCATCAACAAGATAGTGCAGCTTTGTCAGCAAGCGAAGAGCCTGGGCATTGCCCTCAAAATGGAGCAAATCGTTTTTCATATGCTCGTCTAAATACTTATCAAGCGTAGTTCCGTCAAATTCAATTTTCGTCAGATTTGATTCAAACCAGTTTCTGATGGAATCTTCACCAAAATGTCCGAACGGGGGATTACCTATATCATGCAGCAGCCCTGCACATTCAAGTATACTGCATACCTTGTCCTTAGTTTCCGCTGTTATATCTTCATCAATATTATTGTCGATCAGATACTGAAAAGCGGTCTGCCCTAATGATTTGGCAAATGAGGAAACTTCAAGAGAATGGGTCAGCCTTGTGCGCACAAAATCGCTTTTATCCAACGGAAACACCTGAGTTTTGTCCTGCAAACGTCTGAATGACGCGCTGCATATTATTCTGTGATAATCCTTTTGAAACTCATTGCGAAGATCTTTTTTGCTTTGATATTTAGATTTGGTCTGACGTTTTTCACACAAAAGCTGTTCCCATTTCATTATAAAACCCTCATTTTTCAGCTAATTCAAATAAACAAAAGACTGCGGTGCATTTTTCAATCCATAATCAGAAAGACTTAGTGGCTTTTTGAAATAATTCACTATACCTAAGCAGTATGCAAATGCAGTCTTCTTATTGTTGTAATATAAATCAAAAAACTCCTTATTTATTCCAGCCCCAATACAAGTTTTTTCCCAAACAACGTCCGGTTTGTCTTCAATTAAACCTACAACTTCAACCTCACCAACAATTTTCATAACAGGAGCAGTTGAATAAATAACTATACTGTCTATTTTCCTTTTACATTTTACTTTTCTAAACTCAAATACTTTTTTCCCTGACATAATATTATCAACGTGTTCAGGGTTGATTGACATAAGAACTTTACACACCCTTACCACCTCCGATTTTATTATACCATATTTTGAATTGTGTTTTCAAGGCTATTTGATTAACTTTCTAATGTCCTGTTTTGCATAAGAAAGTATTGATTTAAAGTCCGACATACTATACCTTGCTTGAAAAGGATGTCCGTCTTTCCATATCCCATCTCTTTTTAATGTGAAATAATTCACATTATTTCCTTCACCAAAAGCATGATCATATACAATCTCAAGAACATATAAATTGCGCTGTGAATAAAATGATTCAATTTCTTCTGATGAAAATACAGATTTATTTCCGACCAAAATTTTATAATCCTCTAAAGTTCTATACTCTACATAATCTTGTTTAATTTTGACACATCGCACAATTGTACCATATGATGTTATGACGGATTTAAATTGTTTATTTTCACCTGCAAACTTTCGGTAAATTAGTATTGGCTGATTTTCTTTGTAAACTGGCTCACTATAAGGAAAGAATAAATATGTTTTTGTCATTCCATTTGCAGCAGCAAATTCTTCTGTTTCTTGTTTCGTATTCTTTAATTCAGAGTATGGGAACAATTTATCATGCCATTTTTCATCAATAGGAAGTAATGCAAATTCGTTTTGATCTTTGTTAATAAACGGGAAAGATGTGTATGGAGTAGAAAAATCAATTGCTTTTTTACTTCTTAAATATACTCCTTCATTATTTTTATTATATCCGACCAATACAAATCCGAACTTTTTTAGCATTTCAATTAATTTTATATGCTTATCGTATACGGTTACATAAATCTCTTCATCATCAGATTCGAGCCAATGCCAAAGAGCAATTCCAATAGCTCCTTCCCCCAAACGATTACCTTGAACTTTATCTGACAACTTCAAAGTGCTTATTTTTAAGCGTTTGCATTCCGGGAGCTTACGCTCTTTCAATTTAATAACCTCTGTTTCATCAAATTTAAGCATTACAAAAGCGCCTAATCCACTTTCATCAATATAAGTAAAAGCTTGTTTCCCCTCCTGAGATTTCTTCAAATACCAATTTTCAAATTCATGATAATCTTCCTTAAGCGAATCAAAAAACGGATCATTAATATCACAATCAGACAACGATCTCCATTTGTATGCGCCTGCCATAAATTACACTCTCCTTATTATTTCTACTATTTCATCAATTTTAAAATCATCATCAATCGTCAGGAGCTTAATTTTTAACATTTCAGACAATTCTTTTGCATATTGAACTTCTTCATATTGAAACGATTTGAGAAAGTCTATATTATATTTTTGATTGTCACGATGCTTCAACCTTTTAAAAATCTCATCAGGATCTGACACCTTAGTTATGATAATTTTCGGATTCAATTTAATTATAACGTCACTATTAATTCTACAGATTTCACCATCGCCATTAAGCAAACACAAATGTCCATCCAAAATATATGGATTCCCATCATTTAATGAATTCATCGCTTTTATGAGAACGCACTGATTGTCATCTATGTTATTGATTAACTTATTTGAACTGTATGCTTCTTTTTTATATTCAGCAATCAGATGACTGGCTGAACAAGTCGGAATATTGTACTTGTTCAATTCCTTACATAGATACGATTTCCCTGATCCGTGAATTCCGCTAAGAAAGATCATTCATATCCTCCTTCTTGGACATTTGTCTATCCTAAAGATGTATATTTACTATAAAACTAAATAGAGCGTTTTTAATAATATTGTTATGCACTTTTCGTCTCGACAAGCGTATGATTATTTCAATTTTCTACACATACAGACTTTTATAACAAAATATAATTTTATTTTTCAAGATAATCTTATTTGTTATATTATACTAC
>ULSD01023182.1_pt1 | contig 20567 bp, 22 predicted proteins | sample 1956051 | NCBI WGS metagenome assembly ULSD01 (sample SAMEA4835699, study PRJEB28245) | human gut metagenome | biome: gut microbiome; material: fecal sample | place: Denmark | collected 2008
ATATTACTGATTATCGAAGAAACAACGCTCTGCATTTCTTCCGATAACTTGGAAACCGCCGTTTTTTCTTCATCAGCTTTAAGAACTTGATTTGAAAAATATGCTCCTGCTAAATTCTTTTTCCCAGAAATAGCCTCTTCCATTTCGGCTTCAAAAGTATCTAACTGTGATAAAATTAAAGTTTTATTATCAGTAAGAATTTTAGATAACTTTTGCTCATCAATGATTATTCCGGATTCCATATCTATCTGATACCAATCATCGAGATTAGCATCTTCGTTATCTTTGAAATAATCTTTTAGATTTTCATCAAAATATGCTTTTAAATTTGCGGCAAATTTCTGGATGTCTTCCACATTTTGCTGGTTTATGTAGGATTCAACATTATCTGAAGAATAAGCACCACTAAGAAAATCATATTCAAGTGTGTTTAAATCAGCGGTAGGTCGGCTTCCGTTAGCACCTTCAAATATTTTGCTGAGTTCTTGCGTCTTATGATTTGAGTCCTTAATGATGTCTTTGCTCTCAGCTATTAAAGCATTATTCGCGGCGATTTGCTCTTGATTGTAGGCCTCTGTTAATGCTTCAATATTGCCTTTGAGTTTTAAAATGGCATTTCCTTCTTCTGTCCAACCTTGCACAAGGGAAGGATACATTTCGGCTATCTGATTACAAATTGAATTATATTCTTCAAATTCTCCCGTTGTGAGACTTATATTATTTCCTAATGCATCTACTCCGGGTGCTAACTGTTGATATTTAGCTGAAACATCCTCAATGGTTTGAGCGTGTGAATGAATTGTGTTTTGAGCGTCATCATATGATGTTTTAACATCGCTAACTTTATCCGAGAGATCATCATAATAATTTATAAGCTTGCTTATTCCAGTGATGACCAATTGTACTGCCGCTGCTATTCCCATAGACAACGCCATGTTTAACGCAGTACTTGCTACATTAAGAGCAATAGTTTGAGCTTTCGCCCCAACCAAGGACTTTATATAGCCTTTCATATTCGCTTGTCCGCCCTGTAAACCAGACAGGTAGTGTCCCATTACACTATTAGATGAACTTACGGCGGAGATGAAATCTTCCTGTGAAAGGTTTACATTTTTGCAACCGCTGTTGTATTCATTCATGATCTTTTGGCAGTTGTCAAAACTCTTGTTTAAGGCAAGGTTGGTGACTTGTGCCATATTGGCGGATTTTTCATACTTAGCTATGATCGCACCAGCATTTTCAATTTGTCCGTTGACTACTTCAATATCTTTTACTCGACTCTGCGCATCAGCAGACGCACCGGACATATACATGTCAAAAGAATTTTGAATGTTACCGGTTTGATTGAAGGCATCGATATAATTCTGTATTGCCTTTCTATCTTTCTCTAATTGCGTTTTAAAATCCTCATTAAATAACAAACCATCAGTATTTTTAGTTGATGAGATAAAATTGCCGAGAGGATTTTTAATTTGTAGTTTTTTACCCGAAAGCGATTGCTCGCTTTCTATTAATTTGACTATCAAACTGTAACTGTAATTACTATATCATAATAAATAACAACAATAGTTTATTGGATGCGTGTTACTGAATGCTATTCTAAAAATAGAATTATATTATTGGTGGTTTTATATGGGTGAAATCAAAGATATTTATAGGACTTGCAAAGAATGCGGGTGGACATCTCATTATTATGAGGGGCAGGAACATTTTTATGGCTTTTCTGAATGCGGTTTTTGCAAAGGTGAAATGCGTGATGCAACACCTGAAGAAGCTGAAAAATGTAGGCAAAAAGACGAAGAATTTGAACAAAGAAAGTTGAATCAAATCTTCCAAAAAACTTATACACCCAAATGTCCTGTCTGTGGATCTCCCAACATCCACAAGATATCCGCTACAAAGCGTGTTGTAAGCGGAGCGGCGTTCGGTCTGTTCAGCAAAACTGCACGCTCTCAATGGGAATGCTCGAACTGCGGAAATAAATGGTGATTATTGCGCCGCGGTGGCTCACTGTAGCCCGAATTTCGTTGTTTTATAACAGATTAATAAACGGTGTTTTCTGAAATAGAAGCACCGTTATTTCTGCTTGTGCAGCGTAATAGGCTACACTCAATATTTCGCATCAATAAACTATGTTCATAAAACTCCCGTTTTACTCTAAACAGAGTAGGGGAGTTTTTGCTATTTTATACACACCGAATAGCAACGGTTAGGTTTTTAATTCGACTTAAACTACTGTCGAACACAGTTTGCAACATACATTCACGATTTGCACCGTGTAGGTTTATGTCCTCTGAACCTTCTCATTCACGATTATGAGATATGGCTGCGGATACTCTTATATGCTCTGTTATGTAGTTTTACATATAAGCATTCCCCGTCTAACGATATAAGAACCTGTACTTATATCAATTTAACCTATTTTGCTTAAAGCCCTCTTGATTGCTAATCGTGTTTAAAGCAATCTCGTTCACATCACTGTTAGTTAAAGCTTTTGTGGGCGTAGTCATTATATATAGTGTCATCAATAATGGAACTGTTTCATTAGTTCACCCACATTTTTAAATGATAGAGCAGCGCCTACGGCTCCTGCTAATGTTGGTATTACGCCTAATGTGTCTACTAATTCATCGGCTGCGTTAATAATTGATGTTAGTCCTGATACGGCAGCCTTGACCGCACCGGAATCAATTAAGTCTGTTGATATTTCTTCAAACGAAGCCTTGAGTTCTGCCTTTTTACCTTCAATACTATCCAAGTATTTCTCGTTTTCTTTTGTAGCAGAACCTGTAGCTTCCGAAGCCGCTTGCATTGCCGCTTCGGCATCACTGAAGTTTGTAATAAGAGAAGTAACGACGTTGGCATTTCTCTTTCCAGCAATTAACTGAAGGAGTGCCGCTTGGTCTACTTCAGCCATATCAGACCATACTTGGGAGATCTCTTTTATGATTTGATATGTGGATTTGAAATCGCTTTCATTCTCCATTATATTTACCTTGCCACCTGTAAGGGTAAGGATTTGGCTTTGTAAGTCGGATACGGAATTTGCCATTCCGTCTGTGCTTTCTCCCGCATCCTCGGCTTCTGCCTTTGCGGCTCTGAGATACATGGTTAATGTCTTTAAAGCTGTACCTACTACCTCGGGATTCTGCACAACTGCATTCATACCGGTTATAAGACCGATACTTTCTTCTATCGTGTTACCAGATGTTGCAAGGGATGCCGCTGATTTTTTAAGTGCGGTTCCGATCCCCTCCGATGAGATAGCAAATCGGTTACCCACTTCATTAAATTGATCAACGATACCCATCGCATCGGATGCTTCGATTTTGAATGCTTTAATAGTGGAGATAATCGACTCGGATGCTTCACTTACATCCTCAATACCATCGCCAACATTTTTATATACCAATGCCGCTTCGGATAAGTCTGTTGCTTCCTCAACATCATAACCGAGTCTTGCAAAGTCAGCAGTTGAATTGATTGTGTCGGCAACAGTTGCTCCGACTTGTTTTGCAACATTCACGGCGGTATTTCCAAACTGTGCATACTGCTGTTCCGTAAGGTCAGTGACTTTTCGCAATTCCGTCATTGCCGTGTCTATTTCAGTGACGGTTGTAATCATATTACGAACGCCCTGAACGGCGGACATAACTAATTGTGAAATACCAAACCAATCAGAAAACTTCTTGATACCGGAACTGATAATATCACTGAATGATTTTCCGGCAAGACCTGCGGCATTGATTTGTGTTTGCAGATTTTTAAATTCTGTAGCGTAGTTTTGTATCTCTCTGGAAGAGAATGCTTTCCCGGACTGCAAATTAGATAAAATACCGTTAATCTGATTTCCGTAATCACTACGCGAAGCTTTTGAATTTGATCTGAGATAAGTTTGTATCTGTTTAATTAAGTTGATTTGTTTAACATAAGCAGCAGATTCGGCGTTTATGTTTTTTGCCGTCTGTCTCGCAGCATCGACTTTAGCTTTGTCTGTTGCCTTTGCTACATTTTGTGTAGCTTTTAATGTATTTATCTGATTTAAATAGGCATTCGTTTCTGCTTCTATTTCAGACAATCTGCTCAGTTTTGTAGTGCCGTCTAAAGAAGAAAGACTTGCCAATTTTGATTGAATGTTTTTATACTGAGTTAGAACCACATTCAGATCATCGGCTGAATTTATTCCGCTAAGTGATTTTGTACTGGTAAATAATTTTTTGCGTACACTCTCAACTCTTTTAACATAGTTTTCTAAATTAGATATTTCTTTCGCAGTGCTTGCAGAACTAAAAGCACCAACTTTGCCTATTGACTCATCTGTCAGAATGCCCTTTTTATAGTCATTAATGATCTTTTGGGCTTGAGCTACCTCTGATTTAAGTTTGCTCAGAGATTTATCATCAACCAAAGACAGACCTTTCATTCCGGCAAACTGACCTTTTGATATCTTGGATATTACACTTTTGTATTGCTTTTCAATATAGGATTGATCAATCCCGATTTTGAGTTTAGCAGCGACAGTGGAACGCTTTGAAAATCTATTAGTAATGCTCTTAATGTCATTAAGCATAGAAGAGTATCCCTGTCTTTTGTCAACAGTTAGACCCACTTTTATTTTATAGTTATTTTGTGAACTGTTCAGACTGCTCAAAATAGATGTAATATCACTTTTCATCTGTGATAAACTTAGTGCGTGGTCGGCACCAATCACCAGTTTTACATCAGCCTCTGATCCCGACTGACTTGATTTCGGCATTTTTTCACCACCTTATAAAAATAGGGATTGGCGCAATACCAATCCCTGAAGTTAAATATAGATATCTGAAACTTGTATATCCTTTATATCGTAATAGTGCGCGTAATTTCTCATAAACTCATTTACAGCCTGTTCAATGAAATGAGCACCACCGCGTTTTGCTAAGCTCGGTATTGTACCGTCTGTATGACCTTTCCACACGCCATATACTGTATGACCTGCGGAATAACCTGAGTTCAATAGTGCAACTATATTGTCAACTCCGTCATACTGTGCAGGTGCTAAGGATTCTCTGTGTTTATCGCCGTCAAAAGAAATGTTGATTATATAGTTATTTCCTTGTTTATAAGGCGTTCCGGTATTGAAGTTTAGGGAAAGTAAAGCTTGGATAGCCGCAGTTCCTAAATCACCGCTTGCATAGTTTTCTCCAGCACTCGCCATAATACTTTTTTGTAATATATCAACAAATTTCTGTGCGGCTTCTTGTGCGTTAATATTTATCTTTTCATTTACGCAAGATTCGATCTTTTTCTTAACTGTCGGAGTGTTGACTGCTTTTTCGATTTTTTTGGAAATTGAATTCCAATTTATACTTGCCACTACTCGATTTCCTCTTGCTCTGATGCTTTATTTTCTCTGCTGTCAAAGTAAGCCTTGACTATCTTTTCTTCATCCAGAGCGCCGCTGTTGATTGATGATACAAAACCCTTTATATCATCCGGCGTTAAGTCTTTAAACGAATCCTGTGCCTTTTGTGCGAAGTTCTCCAGTGTCTGCACGATGTTGTCAACCTGACTCAAAAGCGCATCTATATTCGTGCTAACTCTGTAGTCAATTTTCTCGTCCAGCGCATCTAAAATGTTATCAAGCTGATTGGTATTAATTTCTTTCTTTATTTGTTCTATTAAGTTCGTGCAATAGATTGTGTTATATCTGATATTCACATCATCGACAATATCGATGTTTGTGTAATAATCAATAATACAACTATTGATTGCAAAATCTCTAACTTCGGGCAAATAGAGATATGAATCCGAAAAGCATAAAGACATAACAGAGTCGATAAATTCTGTCATTTCCGCAAAAGATAAAACTCTTTTAATTTCAAAGGTCATACCCTGCCAAGTCTTTTTAACGGTATTGCTGTACTCACCATTTATTGTTTTTAACAGATTGCTAACTTGTTCGTTTGTTTCCATAATAATCCTCCAGTTCCTTTAATTCTTAGAAATAATATTTTTAGATTTTGAATTTGACTTGAATTTAGAGCAAATCAAGTTCTTTATATCGGGTTGTATTTTCCCGCGTTTTGCTTTTTGTAATATTGAACAGTTTTGACTGAAACGAGTACATCCGACGCAGCGGGATATGAACGTATCCATCTGTGATGCGGAATCAAAAATCCCTATATACTCTACGGGTCTAATAGTTAACTCAATCCTCGGATTCTTTGCATCGTAATAAATTCGGTTTACTCGCTCCAAAGCAACATTGTCGTCCATCCAAATCAGTTTCGTTTCGGTTATTGCATCCAGCAAAACCTTAAAGTAGTTATTACTATCACGATCAACCCTATCAAAATAGAATACAGTATCAACATAGAAATGCTGTGTCTTGTTTGGTTTTAAAGTCCAGTGCTGTTTTTCTACCTCTTCCGCTATGTATTCACGAAGTTTTGATTTATACCGAATCGTTTCGGGAGTAACATATGATACTGCCAAGGGTTTCCCGTCTTTTATTATTGCTCTATAACCCAGATAATGATTGACCGATGGGGGGATACTACTGGTTAAATGTAATTCCAATTATTCACTTCCTATGTATAATGGGGTGCCAATAAAGACACCCCATTTTAATTAATCATCGATATCGAAATCGTCTTCTTCGTCATTATCGTCGTCTTCAATATCATCTTCGATTGTAAGATATTTTAATTCTTCTTCAGTATTATTTTCAGCTTTATCTGACTCATCTTTCTCTATGATTTTATTTGACCGAGCATCCATGACTCGCCTAAGGTAGATACTTCCGTGCTCAGGGCAGCAGGCAACATCTTGATACCTGAATACACCGGGACGGGAAGCGGTCTTGCAGTAAGGATATTCCTTACCGCAGACCTTACATCTCTTCGTTCCAGTTGCCATAAATTAATCAGTCAGCGTCAGGAGTATTTGCGCCGAAAATAGTATAAGTCCACATGCTACCGGAAGCGCCGCAAGCACCAGCAAGGGCATTTGCCTCAAACGCATGTACAGTCTGATCCTCACCCATATCAAGAGTAAATTCACCAGAGAAATCTGCCTTTGGTACATAGAACTGAATGCGGAATACATTTGCGCATTTATCCTCGCCAAGAACATCAATATACAGGGTACACTTCGTAGAGTAGTTATCACTAACATTCTCAAGTACATCGGCAGTGATCTTTCTCTTATAATAAACTACGATCTCTGTGCCATCCGGTACACTACCTGCATCGAATGTGATTTTCTTTGTTGCAGGAGCATATGCAAACTTACCAGAAGCAGCTGTTGCATCCTGCTGAAGTTCCTCACCAAGAGTACCATCATCATTTTTGATATAGAGTGCTTCAATCTCTGAGCCAGTTGTTCCTACGGCTTTGTATGTAGTGGTTGCTCCGGACTCAGATACTGTCAGATAATCAGTCCAGAGTACTTCTGTCGTCTTATTCTCGAAAGTACCGCCTGTCTGCATCTCGAGAAGACCGCCGGATACCATACCGTTTGTACCGCTGATAGTTACGGCTTTATTCCTCTTAAGCGTTGAAAGTCTACGCCCGCCCTTACCGGTGATATCCGTGGAGTCCTGTGTCTGAGCTATGCTGGCGTTCTGAAGTTCATCCAGCGTAAACTTATAATTACCTGTAGCTACATCAAACGCAGTGATCGTTTCGACACTGGTGATGGTGATATCGCTAACATTCATAATTAATCCTCCTAATTATTAGAAATCCAATCCGCGACTTCTTTTGGGATGTCGCTGATTTTCAAGGTGCCCATATAGACACCATACATTGCATTATCATGCTCATTTTTTCTTATTACTTGGTTAACACTTTCGTTAAATTGATAAATTGAAAGTTCTCGTGTCCCCTCAAAGTTATATTTGTATTCTGTCGTATTAACCATTGCGATTATTTTTCTTTCCAGAGGCGAAATGTTGGATGCGTTTTTTCTTTTGAGCCTTTTGAGTTTTTTTCTTGCACGCTCAATCATATATTCTTTTGCCTCTTTATTTGCCGGTTTTCTTGTATCCTTTTTATAATGGTGAATGGTTCGTAATGCATTCGCGAATTTGTCATGAATTGCCTTATCGATAACAATATCGTTTTCCCAGTCTACCAGAACGGTCATCCCGTTTTGCTGGTTGGTCGCAAGTTCAAATTTGCTTAAGTCCAAATCACCAAATACTAAATGTGTATCTTTGTTTTTTAGCGCACCGAAAAATAAAAGAAATAGATCATATTCGTTTATTTGAGAGAAATCGATGCCTATATCGTCTAACTGCACCATAAAGTCAATCGGCATTCCAGTAAGTACAGTTACGATATCGTAGTAATCATCCTCATTATCAATAATCTCACCAACGGTAGGAATTATGACCTTGATCTTATCGTTGATCGGGTATTCTCTTTTGTATAAAAGATTCATTGGAGTTAATCGGTCTTCCTGTTAGATGGGATGTATTTTTTCGGGTTATAAGGATGATTGAAGTCGGTAGCGTTAAATGTCATAACTTTACCTTGGTAATCGGTCATTGGCGCAAATCTCTTAACAGAATATAGATCCAGCGCTCCAATCCCGTATTCCAAACTGCCGTTTATCTTCTTAGCTATCTCACAGCACAATCGATCTGTGCGAACACCTCCACCGTTAGGTAAGACCAGTAAACTTCTGTGAGTAAATACCCAAATGTAGAGAACAGGGAATAAATAGGTTTTGTTCAGCGACTTTTGAATATCAACATCAAAACACACAAAGGTCTTAGCGTCCTCGACCGTATCAGGTATGTATTCACAAGGGAAAACCTGTTTGTATCGAAGTGCATCATAAGCATCAGAAAAATCTATATTTTCATTTATTAGGCTGACGATAGATTCGGTAGTTATAATATCTTCCATTAATTGATTTTTATATCCATAAAACTCATCAAGCTGCAATTATAACCACCCCTTTCTGTCGCTCTCTGTATCGCTTTGAGATGATTTATCAAGGTCTATATCTTGATCCTGAAGTTCATCATCCTTTTCAGGGAAATATCTATAATAGTCAGCTATCGCTAATTCGTGATTGTCATATTCATTTGTAGATACTTCCTGAAGTACAAATTGGTACACACCATGCCCGTTATATACATTTCCTACCTTTAGAGGTTTAGACAATGTATATGCCAATTTGAATTTAGCATCGGGATCACCGATAAGAAATCTGTTATCTCTTCCAAGATTGATCGTCTGTTCGTTTCTTGTAATATACATAGCAATACGTGTATCGCCACGAGTTACAACAAAGTCCGAGCTTTCTCTTTCTCCGGTTTGATAGGTGGTTCCGTCTTCTATTACACACCATTGCTCATGAATCAATTTATCATCTGTCACCCACTTCAGCAGATAATTGCACTGAGTCATTTTGCATTTTGTGTATAAAGTGGTGTTTGCATCTCGCTCTGTAATTAACCAGTAGAGATTTTTCCACCGAACAATTTCTCCAAGGTCTAAATTCTCGTTTGGTAACGAAATGATTGTCTTTTGGTTTAATGCATCTGTGTCCAAAATGGTAACATTTTGTTTGCACTCATCTATCGTTACTTCTTGGTATGATAGGTTTTCTGATGCATGATGTGTCAAACGGTGTACTTGTCTATTGTAAAATTCTTCTCTCTTTGTAATACCTTTGCTACCCATACGTGCACGATAATCATTCCATATGTCCATAGACGCTCCTCAATTCTGATTAGATGTATAATTTGACTTTAATTTTTTACATACGGATATGGAATTGAATACATTACGCCTGACAGTTTGAACAGAGCACTCAGGATTGTCTATAAGGTACTGCAAAGAAGATATCAATGATAAAAATAATGCGTCATTGTTTAACGCTATGATCAAGCCTTTACAGCCTATAAGTTCCTGCTGAAATGAATTTAAATATACTCCTAATGATTCTTCATTCTCTTCTCGTATCGGGAGAATCTTAAAAAATCGATTCACAAGACTATCTAAGTAATTGGATATTAAATCAGAATCTAAGGAGCTTCCGTTCTTTGTTTCAAATATCATAAATGTAGCTCCGACAAATTTCCGTGGTTATAACTATAGTCACGAATCATTTGTGTATAGTCTTCCTGCGCTTTTGAATATGCGTTCCCGACTCGCATTAAAAGTTCAGCAGGGGAGTATGTTGTGAAATCCTTAGTGTTCAAGATGTTCTCCAGCAACTCCTGCTTATAGACATAAGGTTTCAGCCATTGTACGACCATACCCTCGGAAATAATATCGACGAGTTCATCAATATCCTCGTCGGGGATATCAATTTCAAACTCTCTTGTTTCGTCATTGGTGTTTCCGATCAAGTCGTATTTACAATTTTTTTTAAATGCGGACAAAGATCTTTTTAAATACCCATCAACAATTGGCGTTGCATTTACAGTCGGCACTTCTAAAAAGCTGTAATCTGATATCTTAGATAAAAATGCGCCAATAAATAAATCATATGGTACGCTCATTCTTACACCAATTATTTCTCAATAAGTTCTTCGCCCAATGATTCTTCAAGTGCCGATATTGCTTTAATGGAATCAATCTCATTGTTCTTAATTAACTGGCGTGCTCTATAAGCAACAGAGCGCTTTTGGCCAGCAGAAAGCTGAGATACAGTTTCTCTTATTTCTTTTGGAGTTTTGGTGAAAATATCATCAAAATGGTCAATGCTGATTGCGTGTTTATAGAACTTATTCATACCCAGATAGTCAATGACCCAAGCATCATCTTCGTCAAACATAAACCAGTTGTTAACAAAGAATGCTTTAGAAGCACTTTTGGCGTTTTTGAGTTCTCTAAGTTCAATTTCCTGTACATCACCAAAGGAGTCCCATTTAAAAACCTCTTTTGTTCGAGGACTGATATATACTAATTTGCCCTGAAACCCGTTATACACAGGAATGAATTGACTGAGATCTATATCCTTTGCAACCCTTTCTGTTGAGTTTTCAGAAATAGTTTGTTTTGATGATTTATCTGGCTCGGTGTTTTTTGCAGAGCCTTTCGTTTTTTGGTTTGTAGCCATATTGCCTTCCTTTCATTCAGCTCGGCGGGGTTTGTCCCGCCGAGCATTTAATTTTTTAACTATTATGATGTTTGTTTGTGCTTATCAGGCTGTCTGATATCTGCCGATACCAGCATTGCCGCCTGCAAGAACGATTCCAAGACCGTATTTCGTGGCGTAGAAATATTCCTGCGTGAGATCTGCGTTATCCGTAGGATCGCTCATAGAAATAAGGGAATCGCCCTCATAAACGAATTTGATCGGTTTGTCGTCACCAGCAACAATGGTGAGAGAATTGTCATCAAAAACAAATTCATTTGTGCCGGTAACATGACGCTGAGGAGTAACAATAACGGGCGTACCATAGAATTTGCCGTAATAGCCAAGTTCATGAAGCTCGTCCTTTGCAATATCAGACTGAATAGCCTCCTTGAGCATTCTGCAAGCCTTCTTAGTTCCGATAATAGTAGCAGTCTTGCCACCAGCAGCCGCCTCTACATGAGAGATTAAATCAAGAAGAGTATCCTCATCATATGAACCAGCCGTAGGGAAGTATGTAGTACCGCCAAGGTCGTTAGCCGTAGCAGAACCCCAGACTGTATAGATGTCCTGTAATGTCTTCTGCTTGATCGATCTTGATACAGTATCAATCAGATGGTTAAAGTCAACACGACCGGAGAGTACTCGATCAAGCTCTTCATATATACGTACCGTCTTATAAGAAGTCGGAATAGAAGTTACAGAACTGCCGCCGAGTCTCTGCCTACGAACCCCCTGAGTTCCACTCGCTGCATCGTCAACGATGAAAAGATTGTTATCGTCTACTACGAATAAGTTCTGGTCTCCATCCGCAACATTTCTGTAATCAACAAGAGCGTTGAAAAAATCGCTGTCGGTCAGACCATCTACAACTGTCTGATCAAGGATGGTTTCAATGAGGGAGAAAAGCCCCGGGCATTTCCCGTCTCTGATAGCTTTATAATTAAGTTTTGTACTGCCGTTATTTAAATCTATAAGTGCCTTTCTCAGAACTTCCTGAGAGTCGGAAACAGAATATTTTTCAACTCTGCCTCTGTGACCATCAACGGCAAGATTGACAATATCGTTCATTTTAGTATCAATAGCCATTAGTTTTAGTTCCTTTCTTTAGTCGTATTGCTTATGCTACTTGAATCGCATAGTAGGTAAATCTACCTACCGTGTTGATATCAATAATTGTTCCTACCTGTGTAGAACCCGCAGTAAGACCTGTAGTCTTTTTAACTACATTTAGTTTTGTTCCAGCTTTCAGTTCAACGATGTCACCAATGCTTGGCGACGCTTCGCCGTCCAGTGCATCCTTCGTAACAGAAAAGATGTTATTAGTGTAAAGGTAATAACCACGAGCGATCTTTCCAGCCTCATTATAAAAATCTTCAAGGCTACGTTTTGCATCGTCATACATTACTTCCGGAGACGCAATAAGGACAATGTTTTTCAGTTCAGATTCTGCGGTAGGTGTATTTCCTACATATACTTCACGAGATCCAGTCTCTAAACCAGCGATCTCTACAACATTACCGTTGTCTATTGCCGTCTCTGTAGAAGAAGGCTGATAGCGAACGGAAATAATACCAGCTCTGTTATCAGTACCGGCGAGTTTATCAGTTCTTACAACACCATGTGCCATAATATAATCCTCCTATGTAATTAATTGTTTTGTGCAACTCCATAATCCCTGACAATACCGCCGTAAGGCTCAGAGGTATCGTCCTTACTGGAGTTGACTAATATCTTCGGTGAAGTTTGTTTTGCGCTAAATGTTAACTGCTGAACAGAAGCAAGCCGTCCTCGAATAGAGTAGCACCTATCTTCAAGTTCCTCGGCAGAATAATTTGTATAATTCTTTTTCAGTTCTTCAAATGTTTCATTGCCGTCAAGTTCCTTGAACTGATCGAATACCGCCTTAGCAGCCTCTTCCGCTTTACCTCTTTCGGTTTCTAACTTGAAGTTTTGAAGTTCCTCCATTTTTGAGGTTACTTCTGTAAGTTCTTTAGAAGCCTTTTCATATTTGGTTTCCCACTCGGAACTTTCTTTTATCTTTGCTTCCATACGTGAGTAAACATCTACAAACGGTGAAACTTGGGTTTGATCTTCTCCATCTACAAAATCAACAACGGTGTATTTCTTTCGTTTCTTTGAGTCAAAATCGATAACGACCTTATCGCCATCCATTGTGAATGTAAAACCATAGAGGAGCCAGCCTTCTATATCCCAGCAATAAATCTCTTTAGCTTCAAGGTCATAGTCGGCAAGGAAATACCTTCGCTCTTCGCCCCAACATTTTTGGACTGTTACTTCTTTGAGTCTGTTGTTAACCTCCTCACTGAAATTGCTATTCAACATAAAACTTTTATCTTGGGACTTTTTTATTTCCACAAACTTTGCTTCAAGTTCCTCAATGCTGAGGTCGTCGATTGAGAAATCCAAACTATTTAAATCAATGCCGTATTTCTTTGCTAATTCAAGTTTTGTGCTCAATGCATCGTTTCCTCCTTCCGTTAAGTCATTGTGTGGGTGTATATCATCATCTCTTTTAAAAGAGTTGCTGATTGATTTGAAACTTTCCTTTAATTCCTGCATCATCTCAGACATTTGATAATTAAAATTCTTCTTTGAAAATACTTCTATTGACGCACTTTCAAAGCAAGGCTCAACACCGATAATAGTAAAGGCAGTAAACTCAAAATCTTTAATATGTAATATGCCGTTTACCATTTCAGCATCTTTAACCGTAATTTCCATGGATTGTGCAGAAATACCTTCTCGTTTGATCTTTTCGTATGCTTCCTGACGCTTCCAAAGTAGGGCGTCGGCGAAAAGATACCTGTGAACTTGTCCGTCCTCTTCTTCTACATCGTCAAACCATATGTTTGCAGATTCGGGAACACACCCAACGGGTGTAGTCACATTTATAATGTGCAGCTCGCCGTCAGAATCTGAAACCAGTTCAATATCATGCCCGCCTATTTCATCAGTGGCTCTGTCATAGTTACATACTATCGGGCAGTTGTACGCTGTGTTTTTACACTTTTCAAATACTTCTTCGGATATTGATGTTTTGTTTCTGTTATCTCCGCAATAAGCGATTTTTAAAATTCCCTTATCGAAAGAAGAATTGAGTTCACAAATGTCTGTTAAAGATGACGAAAATGTTAGTTTTAATACATCTTCCATCTTTACCTCCAGTCGTGTCCTCGCTACCATAAGCGAAGACTTGATCGTTTATTTTTGGGTATAAAAAAGACCGTGCCAAGTGTCACGGAATTGCTAAACTAAAATGATAAACTATCTGATCTAATGAAGCTGATATCTGCAAGTGCATAAGATTTTGATGGATCATCGTGAAAGATATATATCGAGTTGTATTCATCCTCTCTTAACAATATAAATCCTGCTTCTAAAAGTTCGTTTTTGCTTTCTTCACTGAACACACATATAAACTTCATTTAATTACCCCCAATCGTCCCCGTCTTCACGCGACTGCTCGCCGGAATCTGTTAATTCGTCCGCATCCTTCTGTGGAGCGCCGCCCTCATCAGTCGCGGAATCTTTTGTGCTTAATTGTGCTGAATTGACTAACGGCTTAAATAATTCGGGAAGTTTAAGAACCTGAGTTTCCAACAAATTCATATTATCCAGTTCAGCTTGTCCCAATCCTTGAGAAGCGGCGTACATTGATATTGTCGGTAGACCGTATGATGCTGCCTTTAAATACATCTCTCCCATTTCTTTACGGTTGTACGGAGAAATATCCAAGAAGTTAATCCTGAAGTATTTACCGTAACTTTGAGATTGTATAAAGCGGTTAATAACATCGCCTATATTCTTAACGATCCCGTATGTAATAGCTTGGTCGGCTTTTATGGATAACAATAGAGCATTAGATGATGCTTTCGGATTGTTAAATAAAAGTGATGATACACCAGCAGCGGTGAATAAGTTTTCTTCTGCATCGGCGATATCGTTTGTGTCTCCCACATTGGATCTTTCAAAACTGATTTTCTCTATACCCATAGGTGAAAGTACTGACCCGACTTCCTCTGGAAGTACATCATCAAGGTTTCTCCAAAAATCCAAAGCCTTGTCTAAGTCTATTCCCCAATGTCCATCTTCTGTCATTGGCAATTTCATTACCAACATTGCATAGTTTTCTAATGCCGTCTTAGATAACTTGAGTTGTTTATAGTCCTCAATGTCATAAACTTCTCTTAATACTCCAGCGAACGGAGGCAAAGAGTACTCTAAAATATCAGAATTGCATTTCACCGCAAATGAAGTAGGAGAGTCCAATTCTATCCACCTTGAATTACCTGCTTGACGATATAACTCATACTTTGTATGGAACTCTTCGGGATAATATTCAAGAAGATTACTGTGTGTATCGAAGTATGAAAAATTAAATGTTACATTTGGGACATTATTTTCAACTGATGATATTGAACAGTAATCACTCGGAAGTTGCTGTATGGTTATATTGTCGTTTGTGACCCACAGTGTTCCATAGAAAGTGTCCTCTTTTAAGCACACAGAGAGTATCTTTGGAATTTGGGATTTTATATTCATCGATGAAATAATGTTTAGTACTTTTCTATAGTTGTTTCCGAGGGTCTTTGTGTTCACCTTGCTTGGATCAATCTTATACGGCTCGATAATATATGATAAATCTGTAAGACTTACGAAATATTGGATAAGTCTTCTGAAATGCGAACTGGCACCATAAATATATGTTATGGCATCTCTTAATTGTTTTTCATATCTGTATGGGTTGGATAGATAAGTGTTTATATCATCTTTCGTATATAAGTAGAATGTGGGGGATGAGGTGTAGTTGTTTAAGTCTCTTATAATCAGTTTCTTTAAGTCCTCAAACTTCGGCGACAGTCCTAATGACCTTACTTCACCATTTTCTTGATTTGGTCTGCTTTTTGACTTATTGCCATTCCCACGATTTCTTTTTTTGCCCATTATATCCATTCACCGCCCTTCGTGATGACTTCGGCGGTTTTATAACAAATACATTTTTCCCGTCAATGCTATTACTTTCTGCTTTAGCCATCTTGTTTTCTATTTGTTTTGCTACATAGTAGTTATATGCAAGAGCCGAATATCGGTCTTTGCGCATTCCAGATTTCTCATATATTCTAATTTTCCCGCTTTTTTCTTCATATTGAAGTTTAGTCATTTCATCTATAAGCAGAGTAGTCTGTATATATGGTAATAAAAGCTGTACCTTTTCTTCCGGTGTAAGGGATTTATAACCTCTGATTTCATCTAAATAAGTTTCCGCATCATATTCTGTTGCGAGCAATCTAATCTTACCGCTCTTAAATCCCTCTCTTAATAAGAAAGCACAGTCTGAATTAAACTGTGCGCTCGCTTTGATTGACCATATTACCTTTTCAGCACCTATTGCTGTGCACCTATCTGCCATTGTTTTATCGTTAATACATGATAAGGCGGGATATATCTCACCAGTCTCAGGGTCTGTTATATCACTTGCTAACGCGTCATAAACGCCAAGTCCTAATCCGTTTGTGTCGAGTACAAGATAATCGCATTCGTACTCGTCAAACAGTTTGCGAATAATAAGCGCTTGTTCATCTGTTCGTAGTCCCTCATATGTATTAACATAAGCTAAATTACTAATATATCTTTTAGCCTTTGTTCGATTAATTTGATTAATAAATATTGAAGAGGCATCGTTTTTATTTTTTTTGCTGGACATCAAACCTATATCGGCTGATAATATCCTCTTCTCTCCATTTTCTTTTAACGGTATCTTAATTGCTGGTGCGTTATTCAGAGTCGATGACAAACTCTTTGGATAAAATGGATATTTAATATGCCTGTTTTTAGATATTGAAGCATAATCAAAAAACGCACCGTCGTTGTTTCCATACCACAGGGCTTCATATTCCATTCGGAATCGTATTTCGTTAAAATCAGACTCGGACATTTCTTCATATACCGACTCTTCATCTAAGAGTCCTTCTGAAATGGATAATTGATAAGGAAGTCCGCATACGAATTGTTTATGATTATCCTGAAGCATAAATTTGAATGTATCAACACATTTGGTATAACTCCAGTGATCAACAAAATAAGCTGACGACAGATACATCGTCTTGTTAGTTTCCTTTTTGTATTCCGCTTTTCTTTCTTCTTTGCTGAGTTCCTCGTATTTCGGCATACGCTTTAATGTAAGGAATTTCCTCAATATCGTATCTATCGTGTCTTTAGATATCATTCGGAACTCATCAAGAAGTAAAAGGTTGGCTCTGTTTCCTCTTGAACTGTCTGATGCCGTAACTACTTTAATATAAGAGGAGTTTTTAAAAACGATTTTTGCATTGGTAGAATTTATTTTTGTTTCTTTCTCATCTATCTCTGCTGCTAATTCAGGAGAATTTGGTTTAAGTTCAAGAAGAATCTTTTCGAGGACATTTATCGTTTTATTTATTACATTTCTAAAATATAATGAATATCGAACGCTACTTCGATCTCGTCTTTCAACGAGTACTAGACTATATCTTCATCCTTTTCGGATGCCCACCGCTTCGAGTCGCCAATCGCTTGCGCCCTATTCCCTTACGGGATAGTCGTTGAACCTTCCTCTGTTCGAGGCTTGGCTGCTGATTGCCCACTATTTAGCGTTTAGGATTTAACCTTGCGCTATACAACGAATTTTTTCTGCTTTCGCCACCATCGCACCTACGCTTGTTTCATCGTTATGCTGTGGTTTCGTTGCCTTTAGGGTTTTCCAGCAATTCAATGGGTTATAACTTTTTGTGTTACCACAAAAGTGACCTAAATTTAAGCCTGTCCTCTTGTCCCGGACGCAATACAGATCTTCGTTCCGGGATATAATATACATCTTATAACGCAGAAGATTGCGCTAAGAAATGTCTTGCCGATACCACGGCTTCCAATAAATACTGTTGTAGAAGCCCAGTTCATCATAATCAACATTATTTTTTGGAATAGATGGAGATTTAAATGTAAATAATCTTTTGCAAATCTATGAGGGTTTTCTCTATAATATGCGATCCATACAGCGGCTCCGTTAAGTACCCGCTTGTATCTTGATTCCATATGACCTAATCCGTATTATCAGATGAATCAGATAAGACATCATTGAAAAATTCCTCATCGTCTTCATCATCGTATTCTGGATGATCAACCCTCATTTTGTCTATAGCTTCTTCGTATAATCTACAATAACTATTCTTAATTCCTAACATTTTTGATAAATGCCCAAAGAACCATATACTGATATATTTTTTAATATTGTCAACGTCTTTTAACTCTGGATCGACTTCTGGAATTGGACGAAGTTTTTCATACCTTTGTGCCCATACACCAAGCGGGGTTTCGTCTATGTTTGCTTCTAAATCATCATTTTTCTGCTGTATGGGTTTAAGGTTTGCACTGCCCAAAAGAGTGTTTAATGCATTAATGCTTTTGTCTACGGGACGACCATTCTTTCTGTCCCTGTTGATGTCTAACTCCAGAGCACATATTTGACGAATGATAGCTTCGGCACCAATGTCTAAATTCTCTTTGTTTGGGAATCTTGACATCCAGTAGTCCTTTCTTTGTTCCAGTGCTTTATACATTTCTGCATCATAACCAGTTCCCCAGAATAATATTACTTCCGGCGGTATGTCCTCTAAATCATCTCCAGATTCATCGGACGAGTCGTCTGTTGCGGGTTTCTTCAGGTTTTGTGAATTGTCAGAAAAGTCCCACAGACTTCCTTCCTCAGATAATGTATCGTCATAACTCTTGCCCGCATATGTAATTGTATTTATCTTAGATAAGTATGTCGTCATCATTGTCTGTGTAGTACTTTTTTTCTCAACCAGATCGAATACCTTTTCGCTCCAGTAGAGATCTAATTTCCTACACACTTGACGAACAGAGTCTTTTGCGCTGTTGCATTGAGATAAATATTTATTGTATAGTTCATCCACGCAATCTTTGCACACGGAAAGATGTCCTATCCCTTTATATAAGTCGCCATAGTTTACAGCAAAATAACCTTTTCTACGGCTGAAGGCTCGTCCGCACTTACTGCATATCACGCTTGTGCTATTAACCTCAATAGCCATGATTATTTATCATCCTCTTTCGCATCCAGCCCTAATTCATAAATCTTTGCTGCCATTCTGAGTTTATTACCAAAGTGGAATTTAGGAACATATCTCGCTTTTACAACACAAACTTCGCCTGTTTCTGGATGTTTTGTTTCTCGTGCGGCTCGTAGTTTTAAAGAGAAAGTGCCGAATCCGTGTATATTGACTTCCTCTCCATGCTTTAATGAGTCTTCGATAATAGCGATAGCGGCCTCAAACATTTCCGTAACATCTTTTGTTGTATACAATAAGTCTGTCGAATCTTTCTTTATAATGAAATCTTTCTTCTGACCGTTATCGTCACTGATATGGAGGGTGGTTTTTTGCTGTGGAACATGTTTTCTCGCATTATTTTCTTTCAAGACGCTGACAGTTTTGTTAATTAATTCTTTTTTGTTCATATAATCTCCTTTAATTCTTTCTATATTTCTGATAATTCTTTGCTTTCCGGTTTCACTATGCCATCATCACTAAAGTACATACCGAGTTGCTCTTCGGCTCCAAGGTCTGAGTATACGGGCACCATTGAGATATCAGACCATCCCATGTATTGCTGTATGACTGTATCAGGTATCCCTGCACGCTTAAAGTTAGTAACAGTCATATGTCTCATCGCGTGCCAATAAAAGCTCACGCCTAATATTCTGCTGAATGATTTAGCCCAACTGTTTAATGTGGATATCTGCATGTGCAATGACGGATCATGCTTATCCGGGAACAACCAGTTGCTTTCAATCTTATGATCGTTTCGATACTTCATCCATAAATCCAAATAAGGCTGAAACTGTTTTGCCAAGCAGAAACATTCCAGTTGTTTTCCAGAAACACCGCTACCTTTTGTTTCTATAGGATCGCTTTTATACAATGCTCCGCCGCAAACCAATTTATCTTTGGCGAAATCTGAAACTCTAAATCTAAGAAGTTCCGATTTTCTACGACCGGAATAAAGGGCGAGAGCTAAAACACAAGCTTTGTCATATTTTCCCTTTTCTATTAAACTATCTAAAAGCGTTTTTATTTGGTCGTCGCTTAGGATAGTTTTATCTCGTACAGGCTGATTAACCGGACTCTCAATTTTGTTTATAATATTCCTAAAGTTTGGATATTCATCATCAAGCACAGTCTCAATATAGTTGCCGAGGCTGGATAGCGATGACTTCAGTCTTTTAATTCTTGCGGGACTATTTTTATTTTCATTCAATAACCAATTTTGATATCTGACTATTTGCCTTTTAGTCCAGTCGCAGTAAAATATATTTCCGTTGTATAATAGATTCCAAACGAATGCGATTTGTATATCATTTATATACCCGTTTATAGTGGTTTCTCTTCTCTGAACCGAACGCA
>ULSD01025012.1_pt1 | contig 20394 bp, 20 predicted proteins | sample 1956051 | NCBI WGS metagenome assembly ULSD01 (sample SAMEA4835699, study PRJEB28245) | human gut metagenome | biome: gut microbiome; material: fecal sample | place: Denmark | collected 2008
TCGCAATCGACCTGCTGGGCCAGCGCCTCCTCCTCGATCCGTTTGCGTTCTCGGTAAAAATCATAGTCGCCGCCGTAGACTTTCAGCCCCTTCGCAGAAAGTTCGCAGGTCGTGCCGAGCAGGTTGAGCAGCGCAACGTCGTGGCTCACCGCGACGATCGTCGCACGGCTGGCACGGATCAGGTCATAGAGCCTGCGGCGCCCCGACGTGTCGAGGTGATTGGTCGGTTCGTCGAGCAGAATGACGGAGGGGTTATGGACCGAAATCCCCGCCAGACAGAGTTTCGTCCGCTCGCCGCCGCTCAGCGCATCGACCGGGTCGGTCAGGCCGACATGCGGCAGTCCCCAATGGTCGAGGGCGGCGCGGCAGCGGGCTTCGACGTCCCAGTCATCGGCCAAAACGTCGTAACAGCGGGGATCGGCAGTGCCGCCGCAGATTGCGCGGAGCGCGTCGAGTTTGTCCGCGACGCCCAAAACGCAGGCGGCGGAGATGCCGGCGGCGACAAGCTGCTGGGGCACATAGTAGGGATGCGAGGAGCAGGCGATGCTTCCCGCGGCGGGAGCGAGTTCGCCCGCGATAAGTTTAAGGAGCGTCGATTTGCCGGCGCCGTTGTCGCCCACGACGGCGGCTTTGGCGCCCGCGGCGACGGACAGGTCTATTCCTTCGAACAGAAATTGCTGATTGCGGTAGCGGTACGAAACACCGCTAAGGATAATACTCATATGAAAACGATTAATAGCGGTCCCGCAGAAAAGGGACCTGTTAAACCTCAGACCGGGTTGCTTTACGGCACGGCGTCGGTTTAATGAAACCGACCTACTTATCGTTTATTCTCATCGGAGCGGATATTGGTTCGGGAACAAAGATAGGGACAATAATCGAAGAAACCAAATTACCGGCGCTCCGGCTCCGGCAATGCAATCGGAGCGGGCAGAATATCGCATCGCAGGCGGGATTTTTTCGGGTTATCGCTTTGCGCTCCGGCAAAAATTCGTATCTTGTGCGGTCAAAACGGGGATAGGCCATTATGGATTGCACAATACGGAAAGGACTGACCGGACTTCTTGCGGGGAGCATGCTCTTTCTGTCCGGCTTCGCCAGAGCCGGAGAGGCGGCGGACGAAAACCGCGGCTACCCGGCGACGCAGGATGCGACGGAAATTCCGGCCGTTCAGGCGGGCGGAAACTCCGCAGCAAGCGGTTTCGACACAAGTTCCGAAACGGACGGCAACACCCGCACGGACAGTACGGCAGCATTCCCCCGCCGCCGCTTCGTCCACGGTATCGGGCTGGAACTCCGCCCGGAATACGTGTGTCCGACCAATCCGTTCCTCGCGGGCGACAATCTGGCCCGGCAGCCGATCGACCTGTCGCTGGCCGCCCACCTGCGCTACTCGTTCCGCTTCCAGCCCGGATCGCGTCCCGACCGGATATACGGAGGCGCCTATCAGGGAGTCGGGTTCTCCTACTACAGTTTCGAAAACCGGGAGGAGCTGGGCACGCCCGTGGCATTCTATATTTTCCAAGGGGCGCGCATCGCGCGGATAAGCCGGCGGCTGTCATTCAACTACGAATGGAATTTCGGACTGTCGTTCGGCTGGAAACCCTACGACGCGCAGATGAACCCGGCCAACATAATGATGGGGTCGAAGATAAACGCCTACATCAACGCCGATTTCTACCTCAACGTGACGCTCACGCGCGAGCTGGATTTCTCGGCGGGACTCTCGATGACCCACTTCTCGAACGGCAACACCAAATTTCCCAATGCGGGACTCAACTCGATCGGCATGAAGTTCGGCCTGCTCTACTGTTTCGGCCGGGCCGACGATCCGCTCGTAAAACCGCGCAGGCCGCTTCTCGCGCCCGATTTCCCCCGCCATTTCAGCTACGATCTGGTGCTGTTCGGATCGTGGCGCCGCAAGGGCGTGGAGGTCGGCGACAAGCAGTACGCTTCGCCCAACGCCTACGGCGTGGCGGGCTTCAACTTCGCGACGATGTACAACTTCGGCTACAAATTCCGCGCGGGTCTCTCGCTGGACGGCGTCTACGACGGCAGCGCCAACGTCTACACCGAAGATTATATCGTCGAGGTCGGAGGCCGCGATCCCGGCTACACGTTCTACACCCCGTCGATCGACCGGCAGATCGCACTGGGAATATCGGGACGCGCCGAATTCGTCATGCCCTACTTCACGGTCGGCATCGGACTGGGAGTCAACGTCCTGCACAAGGGCGGCGACCTCAAGTCGTTCTATCAGATGCTGACGCTCAAGATCGCCGCCACACGGCGCACATTCGTCCACATAGGCTACTGCCTCAAGGATTTCCAGACCCCGAACTACCTGATGCTGGGCGTCGGATTCCGCTTCAACAACAAATACCCGGTACTAAGGTAACGCAGCCCGCCGCAGCGCCCACTTGCGGCGCAGGCGCCGGACCGCCGTGACCAGAAATCGCACGGGGACGACGCACAGCGTGCAGAACCACTGCCGCAGTCCCGGAACATGGAGGTCGGGCAGGCCGAAATCGGCGAACCGGCGGCCGCAGAGCAGGGGAATATACCACACTTTGATATTGATTCGAAAATCGTTGCTGACATTGTCCTCGTGCACGATTTCGAGCCACTTGCCCCTATCGGTGGCAAGGTAGACCGTCGGCTGCTGGCGGACGGCTTTGGTATGACGGTAGGAAACGATGGTTTCGGAGTGCGCATCGAACGGCTCGACGAGCGTCAGGAAGTGGTTGTTCGTGTAGCGCATTTTGAGCGCGAAGCGCCTGTCGGTGAAATACTGGTAACCGTAAAGAAGGCTGTAGATGCGTTTGCCGGCCGAGGGGCGGATTTCGCGCTGAAGCAGTTCGACGGCGTCGGCGGCCAGTGCGTCGTCGTTATCGAGATTGGTAGTGATCAGCAGCTGCGGAGGGGGGGGGTGACATGCCCTTCACGCCCGGCCAGCAGGTCCGAAATCGTGGTGCGCAGACTTTCGGTCAGGCGTCCGGCCTGCCCGGCGCTGTAAAATACGGCACGGAACTGCGGACAGACGGACTGGTAACCGCCGATGCGGCGGCGGTAAGCCGCGGGCGTCGCCGCGTCGAAAAGACAGAGCCACCTGAAATTCGGGTTGGTCTGCGCCGCGACCGAAGGCAGGCAATAGCGTTCGAAAACCTCGAAACGATGTGCGAGCCAGCGTTCGGTGCGCGTCGGAGCGTCGTGTTTGTCCCGCGCATAGAGGTTCAGATTGAACCGCGTGATGATTAAATGTTCGAAACTTTTCATATTGTGTTTATTGAGCGGACAAATATACGAAGAACTCGCGTAAAAACGAAAGAATCGGATAGATTAAGATAAGTGACTGACACTAAAGAAAGTCAAGCGGTCTATCTCTCTGTCTGTCCGACTCATCAAAAAGTAGGATTATGAGAGGTTAAGAAGGGCGATTGCTACTTATCCGTTGCCTTTTTCGGCCCGGAAAAATTCGCTGAAAAACACCCTGTCGAACCGCTTGCTACCGCAAAGAACGCTTGTATCTTCGGTATTTGCACTGTAAAGATAACCGTTTTTTTCAATTATCGGGAAAATACAGCCGCGTTTATTCGATCCGGGGTTCTGTTTCGCTGTTCTGCTATATTTTTCATGGCTTCAAATGGCTCTATATCAACTAATTTTGCAATTAGATAAATAGAGTTATGGAACAAATGGATGTAAGGGTCGCGTTCTACCTTAAAAAGAGCGAAACGAATGCCGATGGTTGCTGTCCTGTCATGGCACGGTTGACCGTCGGCAACCATTCCGAGGCGGCTTTCAGTGCCAAGATGTCGGTTCCCGTATCGTCGTGGGCATCGGGCCGCGCCACGGGAAAGAGCGCCGCTACGCGGGAGATCAACCGGAAATTGGACGAACTGCGTGCCTCGGCACTGGCCATCTACAAGGAACAGTCTGCGATACGGGAGGTCGTGACCGCCGAAGAGGTACGGGATCTGTTGCTGGGCAAGGCTTCCGGACAAACAACCCTGCTTGGTTATTTTCAAACGTTTATCGAACATTTCGAGAAGCGCGTGGGTGTAAACCGCGAGAAAGACACGCTCAGATCCTATCGCTATGCCCGTAATTGCGTCTCCGCTTTCCTGCAAACACAGTATAAACTCTCGGATATTCCCTTTACCGCCCTCGACCGGTCGTTCATCGACAGGTACGACCTTTACCTGCGGACGGAACGCCGCATCGCGCCGGGAACTATCGTCTTGCTGACCACAAGGCTGAACACGATCGTCGGCGAAGCGGTGGCGGAGGGTATCATCACGGCCGACCCGTTCGCCGGGTACGAACCGAAGCGCCCCGAAAGGGTGCAGAAATACCTCACTGCCGACGAATTGCACCGGCTGATGACCACGCCGCTCCATCACCCGACGCTCTACCAAACCCGCGACCTGTTCCTATTCTCGTGTTATACGGGCATTCCTTACGGGGATATGTGCCTCCTGAGCGAAGACGATCTGGAAATTGCCGAGGACGGCGAGGTGTGGATCAAAACCACGCGCAAGAAGACGAAGATCGACTACGAACTGCCGCTGCTCGATATTCCCCTCCGTATTCTCGACAAATACAGGGGTATCGCGCCGGAAGGGAAATTACTTCCTATGTACGGCAACACTACACTCAACCGGGCTCTGAAACGTATCGCCTCGATCTGCGGTATCGAAAAGCGGCTCGTTTTCCACTGCGGACGGCATACCTACGCCACCGAAATCACGCTTTCGCAGGGCGTTCCGCTGGAAACGGTCAGTAAGATGCTGGGCCACACACGTATCGACACGACACAGATTTATGCCAAAGTAACCGATGACAAAATCGGCGCGGATACGCAAAACCTCGACAAGAAGCTCGCCGAGCGATTTTCGATAGCTCTGTAATCACCTTTTTCAAATCCGAATCATCATGGAAACGAACAATAAGGAGATAAAACGCCGCAGTACGTTCGCCGTACTGTTCTATATCAATCGAACTAAAGTCCGCAAGGACGGCACCTGCCAGCTCTTGTGCAAAGTCAGCATCGACGCCGAATCGGCTCATATAGGTATCAAAGCCGCCATCGAACCGTCGCTGTGGAATCCGGAAACAGGACGCGCGGACGGCCGGAGTGCCAATGCCCGCAAGGTAAACCGGGCCATCGACCTGCTGACCGAACAGATCGGGGCCCACTATCGGAGGATTCGCAACGACCTCGGCTTCGTCACGGCGGAACTGGTGAAGAACGCCGTAAAAGGCGTCGGACAGAAGCCGCTCACGCTGCTGGCCCTGTTCCGGGAACACAATGCAGAGTTTTACAAACGGGTCGGCGTAGATCGGACGAAAGAGACCTATGCCAGCTACGAGAACTCCTACAACCACTTGGCTGCGTTCGTACAACAGAAATGCGGGCAGGAAGACGTAACGCTCCGAAGCCTCGACAAAACGTTCTACGACGACTTCGACCTCTTTCTGCGAACGGAGTGCGATATGATGCAAAAAACGGTGCACGAACACTTGTACCGTCTGAAGAAAATGACCAAACGGGCTGTCAGCCAGGGTACGCTCCGCCGCGATCCTTACGGCAGGCTGCACCCGGAGCTGCCCGAACGCAAGAGCCGCCACCTCAAACTCGAAGATCTCAAAAAACTGATGGAAACGCCCATCGACAAACCCAATCTTCAGCGGGTGCGGGACTGGTTCCTCTTCTCCACCTTCACGGGTCTGTCCTACTCCGACCTGAAACGGCTCTCGGATAGGGACATCACGCAGGCCGCCGACGGAACGTGGTGGCTTCATATACGGCGCAAAAAAACAGATACGCCCTCGGCAGTCCGGTTGCTGGAGGTTCCGTTGCGGATCATCGAGAAATACCGGTCTGAACGTCGGAGCGACAAGATTTTCAACCTTTACAGCCGAAAGCATCTTATCATACTTACGCGAAAACTGGGACAAGCATATGGTTTCGATATGACCTTCCATAAGGCCCGGCATAATTTCGGGACACACATTACCCTCTCGATGGGCGTGCCTATCGAAACCGTGAGCCGTATGATGGGACACAAGAGCATCACCACGACTCAGATTTACGCCAAAGTGACCGACAAAAAGGTGGGTGAAGATATGAAAGGGCTTAAAACGAGAACGAAAGGCCAGAAAATAGTCTTATGCGAAGAGGATGTGAGCGTTATGAAAAAGAAACGGGCCCAGTCCGACAAAGAAAAAGCGGCGTTCGCTTGACGGAAAAGAAAAATATTCGTATAATTATCCAACTAATAATATCCAAACAATATGGCAACGACAGGAGAAAGAGCGACAGGAACGATAACGATCGAGTACAATACCGTAACCGTAACCCCCGGTGCAGACGGCGATGTGTGGCTGACCCCGTCCGAGATCGCCCGTATGTTCGAGGTGTTCGTCCCGGCGATTACGAGCAATATCCGGGCGATTTACAAACACGGCGCACTGCGTATGTCGGAAACCTCGAATCTTCCGACGGCCCATGCAGAACTGTATAATCTGGAAATGATCTCGGCGTTGGCCTTTCGGGTGGACACGCCTCAGAGCGCGGCGTTCCGGCGGTGGCTGATCCGCCGCCCCTATTCCCCGATGGTCGTGCTGAAGGTCTCGCAGGAGGAACGGACGGTAGTGAACTGACCTCGGAAAGAAAAAAGCCGTCTAACCACCTTGATTCTAATGTTTTCGCCCCTGTCGGAATTCATCCTGACAGGGGCGATTTTCAATTTCGGGAATTTGTCAGACAGACCGTCTTCTCGTTCCGGTGTTACAGCAATGCCTTATCATCCGTTCCGTTATACGAATCCCGGAGTAACTTTTCGATCTCCGATTCCCTGTACAGCACTTTCCCGCATATCATATAATAAGGGAGTTTCCCCGAGCTGCGGTATTCCTGCAACGTCCGGCGGTGGACTTTCAGCCGCTCCGAAATTTCCTTGTCCGTCAGGTACGACTCTCCGCCCAGAATCAGGCGATGGTTCGTACCGAATTTTTCCAGCCCCTTTTCGATACGCTTTATCAGGTCGAACACTTCGGTCTCGCTACTGTCCGAGCCCTGCACAATATTATTTCTCATAGCTTATTCCTCCGTTTACTTTTTCGATTGTTTCAACAATGCCTCTACGTCTTGCGGCTTATAGTAGATTTTATGTCCGACTTGTGTGTAAGGAATGAGCTTTTTTTCACGATATGCCTGAAGCGTCCTTTTAGCGATGCACAGCATCTCGCAGACCTCCTCATTGTCGAGCCAACGTCCCAAGCGTTTTTGCTGTTTTGCATTCAGGGCCTCGATCCTTCCGGCCAGCGTTTCGAGTTTGGCCACCATAGAGTCATAGACCCGTTTTTCGATCATTATCATCTCCATAATTACAATGTTTAGCTTTCCCGGAACCCAAAAATACTTTATGGAATACACGTCCGAGCCTTTTGCCGACGCAGATGTAAAGGTTGGCGTCGCTATATGTCACGGTTGGCGTCGCCGCTTTGAATTTGTAAAAGCGAGGAAAATATGCGAAATTTGAATGGCTGAAACAGTTATATTTGATTATGCTTCTGACTTCGATGACATATAGGGAGATGTACGACCATCTCGCCGCTGACAAATACAAAGTAGACATCAAGCAAGAATACCTACGGCCCAAAGCGATTAAAGCATTTCGTAAAACAAGCCGTTTTCCTGCGTGGGAACTTTATGAATATAAGATTCCGGCAACCAACAATCAGTATATCATTTATTTTTATGCAGAAACCAGGACCCGTGCAGAATATCCCGAAGTCGGCTCTTTCTGTATTGTTTATGCAGACAAACATCGGTTTGTCGTTCAATGGGGTGCAAGCGGGTATAAGCACACCCCGGATAGCAAAATGGTAGGCGTCAGGCAAATCAGTGCCTATACATCCCATTTTTTTCAACGATACAGGGAGCGTTTCTTAAAAGACGAATCGCTGAGTGCTAATGATGTAGCTGCAAGATATTTTTCCCGGAATACTACCGTCATGCCCCTCCAGCAAAATGAGGGCATCAACCGCAACCATGAAAAATACGGAGAATATGGAAAGTATGCCTTTCGTATCAGGGACGGGATCTGTTTTACCTACATGAAAGCAGAGGGTATGATAAGTGAGGACGGTGACAGGCATAAGGATAAAGTAGATACCGTATATGTGTGCTACACTACGTTTATGAACGAATCCGGTATGACTGAAAGCCAGCGTAATGCTATCTTTCAAGAACATTGTATGCAATGGCGGCAATTATACGATACATTCCTGAGTGAAGCTAAAAACGGGACTATCACCCTGCGAATTGAACCTTAACTGCTTTTATTTAGGAATACTAACAATTCAGTGCCAAATCTTAGCTTGTTAATTTGATGATGCAAACCGTTGAAAACTTTAACAATGACAACATAAACAGCGCTCTATGATTACCAATTTCAGCTTCGGAGTACCCGGCGAGATAGCAGATGCCGATTACCCGATGCCGCTCGGGAACTATTTCGACATCGAAAAGGATATGACGCAGGTCGGCGGCGAGTTCTTGTTGGTGAGAGACGAGGACAGCAACTTTTATTTTCTCTGCACCGACGACTGCGACATCGAACTATTATGCCGTGCTTATGATTGGTATATCGTATCGTCCGGCCGTTTCAACGACCGTTTGCGGATCGGCATGGGGCTGGCCGGAGAGGATGCTTACGGCAGCGAGATGTTCCGGATCGAGGACGAGCAGACCCTTCGGCTGTGGCACGACATTCTGAAATTCACCTTTAAGGGCGATTTCATCCGCAGCTATTATCCCATGACCAACCGGTTCCGGGGTAAACGCGTGGACGGGGCGTTATGTTTCTATATCCACGACTATTATCCCGTGTCGCATAAATTAAACTCATGAGCGAACAGAAAAAAGTCACTAACCTCGTATTTCGCTTCAAAGAGGGTGCCAGTGCGTTGCTGGCCGCCAAACTCTTCTCTTTGGCTATATCACGCATGAGATATTTCGACAATCTGGAAGAGCCTATCCTGATACCTCTTCCGGCTTCCACGAAAGAGAGGCACCGGCAGCGTTTCGAGTCCTTTTGCGGGGAACTTTCCCGCCGGCTGATAATAGACGACGGTTTTCCTACCGTCCGGATCGAGTACGACAGGGAACAACAAAAAGGTACGCAACAAAGGGATATGTCCGGCATAGTCTTCGACCCGGATTATATCGAGGGGCGCGACGTTTTGCTAATCGACGATATTCTGACTACCGGCATGAGTTTTACGCTCATAAAACGTGAACTTGAAAAATCGGGTGCCAATTCCGTAACCGGCATATTCCTAGTTAAAACCGTCGGCACGAAATGAGTTTGTTCGTTCGAGAGCAATTCTGACCAAGCCATTAAGATGTAAAACGGAAAACGGGTAAATTAACATAGAGTTTGTATGATTCGTGAGCTAACCTATAATAACAGAATACTGTCTGAGCAAGAACGGGTAGAGTTCTGTGAAAAATCGGATGAATATATAAACATGTTTTCCGAGTGCATTGAGGAAATATGCCAACTCGCAACCAAGATTCAGGAGTCTGAAAATTCCGATTATGATAAAATTACCAATACGCTAATCCTTACCAGTACTTTTACAGGTTACTCCTTTTGTGATTGCATCGTATTGACAAAATTATTTGTCAGGGCGACGAATCCGTATGAAAAAAGCTTTCTTCGGGGCAAACTGAAAGTCCAACTTAATGAAAGTTTCAAAAAGCTATATGGGTTTAGCAAGAAGGGATATAAAGATTCCCATTGCGCGCAGTTGGAAACCATCATAACGATGTTTCCCGGATTCAAAAGCGAGTTTGATGAATTATTGTCGGACTTGGAGCAGATTTCAAAAAATTCTTGGTGGAAAGACGAAAGAGATGCCGAAGTGCACATCAATGCAACTAAACTTTATAAACTGCGTCACGAAGAGATAAATGAGAGTAAAATCGCCATGGAAACTGTACAATTAACGGATTTATTCAATCGCTTTAATCATCTTATCAGCGAAGTACACCGAACGCTTCTCAATCATATGGTTGTGAGATATGTAAAAGAAAATGGCATTAGGAATGCTATATAATATTATGCGTTTTTTGTTGTTCATCATCCGGTTTGAGCAAAAAAGTAATACTAAATATAATGTTTGAAAGGCAGTACACCTGTTTTGATATCTTTCCCCGCAGTGAGGATTTCCCCGATGGAATCAGCGAATTTCAATGTGACGGGAATACCGTCACCATATATACAAGCATTGTAATTTAACTTCGTCAAACCCAATATATCCTTACAAACCACTTCAATATCTGCTTCTCCTCTGGTTACGGCTATGTCAATTGGATTCGGCGTCTCTAAACCAATCTGAGTTTTGAATCTGGGGATAAATCCTTTTGTCCAAAGGAACGCTTTTCTATCATCATACTGTAACATCATTCCTCTGGGAACGCAATACGAATATTGCCGATATAACTTAAATGTACTATTTTCCTTTATTCTTACTCCGATAATTTTTGACTTGCCCGCAACTGCGTCTTCAAATCCAGCCCACTCCGGATCATCGAAAAATGTTTTTGCATGGATAAAAATTTCATTGGGATAACATTCAAAGCGATTATAGTATGCTTCTAAAGATTGAGACACGACCTCAAAAGCATCTTGCTGTGAAAGATGAAATTCGCCGGTAGTAGGATTCCACCAAGGACCAACATTTCCCCTGAAAACCATCCCATCGCCTGAATCAAGAAACATCTGAGCTGCACAACAAGCATTTTTGTTCTTTGTATCGCTTTCTGTTTTCTTATATACTAATCCCAAATAACAAACTCCATCTCTAATCTCTCCAAGTTTCCACGGAAGACCTCCTAATTTATAATAGAGGGTATTAGATATGTTCCATGCTTTAGCTGTATCAAATTTTTTTTCTTCCTCAATTTGCTTATCGGTTAACAGATTCTCATAGGCTATTTTACTTTCCCGAATTATCTGAGTGACGATTTTTGCAGATAATATTTTGGCTTTTAGCTGATTGTGAAAATTGACTTCAAACTCATACGCTTCTCGAAGGGTATCTTTTTCCTCTTGGAAAAACATATCCAATTGGGTCGAATTCCGTTCATTTTTCTTAAGCCCAATGTTAATATTATCTTCCGATTTCGGAATTTTCGAATTTGGTCTGCCGAATTTATAAATATCCTCTGGTATTACGACAAACCAAACATCCACAGGCATCTCTTCATGCTCGGTATACCGTATTAACGGCTGGACATATAGATTCACTAAATTATGAACTCGTTGATGAGAATCCGTGTATTTTAGGTATTCATCAATGTCCTTTTGCTTAATATCAAGTTGAATAATGTTATCAAAATTGATCGATATGCCGAAGGTAGATTCTAATCCCGGGAAATTTGGTCGGGCAATGGATAAATCCCCATTAACAATAGGACCATGTATCCTTTTCAGATAATCAATCATTTTTCTCCTTAAGTTAGCCGAACCGATGATACCGATATTTCTAACACCTTTAATCCTTTTATGATCAAAGGGACCAAAAAGCATTAAACCATCCCGGGGGTCAATTGCTGTTTGGCCACTACCGAATGTCAATGATGGCTCACTGATGTATTTGAGAGTAGGTTCAATCATTTGTTTCCTCTGCCGTTAAATCTTCGTAATAATCTTCTATTTTATCAATGCTCATTTCGGTGTCTGGATCTATGTATCCTATTTCACTTATAAGCATTTCCGGCCATTCTTTCAGCTTGACTTGCTTTCCCGGCGTCGTTACCTGAATGCTTATTTCTCCCTCTTTATTTTTTAGACGCTGAATAAATGCGAGCAATAAATCTCTCCATTCTTTATTAAAAAGGTACTTTCCTTTTTTCCTTCTGAAAGAGTGCTGCTTTTTTTCATCATCTATCAATTGAGCGCCGTCCGATGTAAACAGAATATGTGATTTAAGAGAAAACCCAATAAACGGGAATAGTGTCGGTTGAATAGAGACTCCATAATGCCAAAATCCCACTCCTCGCATTTCTCCTAATAGAGCTTTTGCCTTTTTCCTTGTACTTTCAGGATAGATAAATTTTACTTTCGTAATTTTATCATATTTCGGGAGAAAATAAGCTAATCTCTTATTCGACATTTCATGCTTCCATAAGCCAGCACGTCTGAATAGATTGGCAATTACACAATACATCAGCCTCTTGAAATGATTCTCGACATCTCTATGTTGAGGAAACTTCTCAGACATGAACCCATCTAAAATATCTGTTAGAGAAAATGCAAACGTGTGTTCTGGCCTAACTTCAATCATTTCATTATCTCTTTGAACGGAAAAATTCAAATTTCCATCAAACGAAGAAATACAATTGGATAATAAACTAATCGGAATTTCTTTATTCAGGTCTCTGATGGCTTTAGCTTGAGCGGTATTGGCAAATTGATACATATAGAACCTATTCGGCATTTCAGCTATCGACCACCATGAAGTATAATATCGCTCTTCGTGGGGTATAATTGAGCAGTTAGAAATATACTCATTTTCATACCATTCTGAAAATGAAGACTTCTGATTGCCGAAATTAGAAGGGACATTGTCTTTCTCCAGTTTTTTTAGCAGTTGCTTTAATCCATCAGCCCAATTATTATTAAATGGAATATGGTTAATATTAGGTTGTCCTATTACTAAATGATAGCTGGAATTGTCGATATGTAATGGTATGATAAAATCCTGCAATCCATCTTGTGCAGCAATACTCTTTGCGTATTCCAACTCATTTTCAATTCCTTGCCGAAGTATACCTTCTGTCGTTACAATATTTTTTGAATAAACGAACAAAACTTTTATCGAACGATCCAGGGCTTTTTGAATGGTCGCCCAAAAACGCTCTCCACCCAGTAACCCTTCTTTATCTATCCAAACCTTATATCCTAACATCTCCAATCGGGAAGCAATCCAGATGGAAAAATCGTTATCTGCCGGGGTTGCATGACTTATAAATATCGTATCTCTCATAACCTATCTTTCTCCTGTTTCTTTACTGCCTTGCTTTGATAATTCTTTATAATAATTCCGTCATATATACGGGCAAGCAAAAAATATCCTTGTCTTTCTTTAGATCTTTGGTATAGAGAAGATACCTGTGAAGGATTCTCGCCGAAAACTTTTGCTGGAATTTATCGAGGGATTTGTGTGAGTTATATCCGGAAGATTTAACTTCGATAGGGCATATCTTGTCTTTACGCGAAAGCAGGAAATCTATTTCATAACTGCGGACAGTTTTATTCTCTTCTTCGTCTTTCACTGTCTCCTCCTTAAATGTATAGTAGAAAAGTTCATTGCCTGCACTCTTCAACATTTGGGCGATTGCATTCTCGTATACATACCCCAAATCTGTACTGAGTTTATCGGAAAGGAGCTTCCGGTATATCACATTTTCCGTATAGTCGCGATCCATAAAAGCGAGCGTAACGAACAATCCCGTATCAGCAAGAAACATCTTGAAATAGTCGTAATCAGCATGAAGAGAGAATCCTACACTGGGATCATTCGCATGATAGGCAAAGTTTACCGTCATGGAATCTGCCATATCCATCAACAACTCACTGAGCCGGGCGGCTGTCGCATTCTCAATCACGCTTCCTACCTTATAACGTGTCGTATTGCGGGAGAGTTCTGCCGGAATTGAGGTAAACAAACGCGAAGCACGTCCTGTCGGATCGATTTTACGGAAATCATCGATATACAGTTCGAGGATATTTCGTTTTACCGCATCTATGGCTGAAAAATCATTCGATTCAAGATATGCATTTACAGCCTGCGGCATACCGCCGATGAGCATGTACAGACGGAAATTGCGCATAAGATCACGATTGACGGCATCACCCAAAGACTTAAAATTTTGATACGAGTATCTGAGCAACTCATAAGTCTGGAGTTTATCGATAGCCCATAGGAACTCTTCGTAGTCCAGCGGATACATTGCGATACGTGTTTCTTCGCTCGGTATCACGATTCCTTTCACATTTTTTTTGATGGAAAGGAGTGCCCCCGTTTCAATATAGTCATATCGGTGATCCTTTACAAGATGCTTGATTGCTTGTCGTGCCGGAGGACATAGTTGTACTTCATCGAAAACGATAACCGATTTCCGTTTATGCAATGACACATTGAATAGCGACTGAATCCGTAAAAAGAAGTAATTCAGATCCGAAATATGTGAAAACAACTCTTTGACCGCATCGTCTGCTATCGAAAAATCGATGATGATATAGGATGCATACTCTTTACGAGCAAATTCCTCGGCAATGGTCGATTTTCCGATTCGACGCGCACCTTTTATCAAAAGTGCCGTATGTCCATCGCTTTCTTGCTTCCATCGGAGCATTCTTTCGTAGATCTTACGCTTGAATATTTTTTCGAGCATGACTGAAATTTTTCATTTACTGCAAAGATAAATGTTTTGACGAAAATAAGGAAATGTTTTCGTTCTATTTTGCCGGAAAACATAAAATGTTTCAGCAATAATTTGTCGAAAAATGAAAAATTCCATCCAAAAGAGAAATAAAAATGGTTTTTACCATCCCATTGCCGCTACTGCGGCTATTTCTTTATATGTATGACTTGCTTGTGGCCGAGCGTCGGACGGAACTCGGGGCACGAACAAACGGCGGCGGGAAGAACCTCATCGCGCGGTGTCCGTTCTGCAGTAAGGATGGGAAGTTCGGAGTCTATATCGGCAAAAAGACGTCCGCAAGAAACCTTTTATGGCGCACTGCTTCTCGTGCGGTCGTTCGACGACCACCTTGGAGAGGCTGCTCGAAAGCCTTAGCCGGATAGACCTTATTCTGTACTTTACTTATTGTTTATCGAGAAGCGATTACATCATGAATATATACTTATAAAAAATAAGAGGTCTATTTAATCAAATTCAATTGTCGCGCTATATCCTGTGTAAATTTAGCCATTGGTCGCTTATGGATATCTTCAACAGTATCGTAATTGCCGATGATTAGCCGATTGATTATAGATTCATCTTTGAAAAGATCCTTGAACTGTTTTGCTAAATGTTGCTTATAGCTTTCAGTATAAATCTCTTTTTTCTGAATTAGTTCTGCCACAATATCTTTCTGCGTATTATAAATTCCCGTGATGCTAAAGTTTTTGTCATGGTCTTTAGACAACGCCTGGTATCCATCCGTTGAAAGAAAACCAACTTTCAGGCATTCTTCATCATAAGATTTCATGTATTTGACGATCGAATCTTTGGTTACGTAAAAGAGAAACGGATTCAGGTCATCCTTAGAATCCTCGGTATAAAGATCGAATTTTACAGAATTATCGTTCTTTACAGAATTACAGTTTCCGCATGACGGGCACAGATTGAAAAACGAAATTGCAAGAAATGGATATTTGGACTTGGGACGGATATGATCCAGTTGAAATTTTGCTTGTGTTCCTCCTGCTGTTTTCTCCAAAACAACAGCAAGTTGCGCATTGCAATAGACGCAGGTTTTAATTGATAATCCCAAATATCCGCTATTATGTATATAATCGGATTTGCGCAAATCATCATACCTTAGCGCCTTAATAATAAGGTCGTAAAACTTCGCCGACTCACCTTCTATAGTAAACATTTTACCGAGATCCGCTTCTGGTAAAATACGATCGAACTTCCGTTTTGTACGTGCTACCTCAGAAGGTTTTAGGCAGTTCAAATCTTCATATTCGTCGATTATTTTCTGAACATACTCTCGATAGCTGGCGTCTTCTTCCGGTAAAGCGGCATATAGTTCCTGAAGTAATACAGGTGGGCGCTTAAAATCTTTTCGCCGTCGGGCAAAAGGATCTTTTGCATAATCTTTTGCTATGTGATATAATTTATCGTCGATGTAGATTCGTTTCATAGATCCAGTAAACTTAATTGTCTCTCAATTTCTTTCATCTGACGCTCAAGTTCATTGCGTCGTGTAACCCGGTCTTGGTATCGGATATCGTATAATTCTTGTAATGCTTCACGGATCAAATCTTCTCCAATTGTATTGATAATATATTGAACGTCAGCGGTAGACCATTGCTTCTTGCTATTGTTATCCCCTTGCAATAAGGTGAGAAGCTCTTCTATTTTATTATTTGCAAATTCACCGACTAATCCATTTTCCAAAAAGAAACTGGTGCGTAACAAATCATGGATATTGGCACCGAAAGTCTTGAAATCGCATACTTCATTATCATTCTTACCATCTTTAAGAAACAAGACATTATCCTGGGGGATATCCGAAAGAATAAATGGGGAATGTGTTACAACTATGATATTAAAATGCTTGATTCTGTTAAATTGACTTTTTTTCAAATAGTTGATTAGTTTGTCGATGAATTGTCTTTGGTATTCGGGGTGAAAATACAATTCGACCTCTTCCAAAACGATATTGACATAGTTATAATGGACACTCTCCACGTCATCGACAACTGAGTCCAGATTACGGACATGATAGAGAATCGTGCTCATGTAAAATAGGAATTGCCGTTCCCCGGAACTCATTTTATCGAAATAGATTACTGCTCCGTCGCTTTTGGACAACTCGATCCGAATATCGAAAAACGACGGAGGCATGGAAACTTGCTCCTTGTGTATAGTATTCAATCCTTCCAATATCTGCAAGTTTTTGGGCTCGTACCTAATATAATCTTCAGTGAGGTTCTGAAAATCCCGCCCGTCAGTTGCGTTTACATTATGCGTGACATAATCTATATATTTGAGAGTCTGTCTTATCTTAAATGTCACATGAGAAAAATCGTTTAAAAGCTTACGAACGAGATCTTTGATCCGAGATTCCTCCTCTTGGGAGCAATATTCCGAAAGATCCTTAACAGCAACATATTTCTGCCCGGTATAATTGGGATATGTCGCTACGATATGATATGTTTTTGCAACCAGATATTTGTATGCCCCATTCAGAGATGGTATTCCGGACCGGATATTTTCACCGAGATAGGCTTTGAGAGTAATATTGAAGTAATCACGCCCCTTCTTTTTAACGGAAACTCGCTTGACCAACTTCGTATCATATGTCTTCTTGTTCCGAACAAGGTTGTATGTATACTTTTCTTCAACACGGGATTGATTATAACTAAACGATAAAGAACGATACTGATAATCGTCGATAAAATCACCGAACTGTTTCGTGTTGAAATAATAGAACAGATAAGCCAGACGGCTGTTGGTCAACAAAGTCTCTTTTCGAATATCCAGACGGCCTTCCCGACGAAAAGGATTGAGTACGACAGGAGTAAGATACCCATCGTTTTTATGGAACAGTGAGTTGATCCAAATCTTATCCTTTCCAACACTTTCCTCCCCATAATCATCCACATTGTAGGAGTGGAATGAATAATTATTGACAATGGTAAAGAAAAATTGGCGTAACTGCTGTAAAGCCTTCTCCAACGGTGTTGTCTTCTCAATCTTATTTGGATGAACTCGTTTCCCGAAGGTGCCAATTATCCCCCAAAGAATACCTGCTTTCGATGTTTCGATAAAATTCAGTTTGCCATCAATCTCAAAATAAAGAGCCGCGTTTACGTCTGAAACGGGGTATAACTGGCAGTCTTTATGTGCCTTGGCAGTAATATTGACGGCAAAATTATTTATTACGCGCAGCATAATCTCTACGATGGTGCTCTTACCGCAGCCATTTTTACCGACAATGGCGCTAATGCTGATCTTGGGATCGAAAAAATCATCGGGAAGTTTATAATCCGGGTTGCGAATCGGATACTTTGTGTCGGGATCTAAATGGTATTTCTGAGTAAAGAAATACCAATCTTCTTGAAGAACCTTTCGGATATGCTTGGAACAATCCGGTAAAAGTTGAAGTGCAACAATAGAAAACGATTCCATAACGGGGAGTTTTATCTTATAAAGATAATAAATTCTTGACAAGAATCATAAATTTGAAACAAAGATTTGGCAGACCTTATGTGGAAATCTTCCAGTCCTAACCGACTTGAATTTAATAATATATCACCACATTGAAGGTTAAAATTCAAATAACTTTTTCATATCGAGACTTTTTTGTGTCTGGTGTGCGGGCGAAGGGCTGATTCGTTACGCCCTTCGCCACAGTTATTTTCTGCACTTTTCATAACCTTTCTCCTCATTTATAAGCCGCCTTCACGAACCCGGTGCGGATGGTATCCGGTTTCAGAAGCGAAGGTATTTACGGGCTGCACGCCCCTGCAAGATCAAGCCGCCGGGGCGGTTTTGCGAAAAATCTTCCTCTTTCCCTTCGGGCGAGCGTATTTCCCGCAAAAATCTTGACATGGGCTAAGCCCTTCTTTTTCATGCTCCTGAAACCGGATACCATCCACACCGGCTCCGCTACGGCATAAAAAAAAAGTCGAAAGGTTATGAAAAGCACAGAAAATAAGAACAGGAAACCGAAAACCTCCAACCTTCCACTCAGCATGAGTGCGGGTTTGCGGGCAGGGCTGAAAATCGGGGCTGTCGCGCTGGGTTTTTATCTCTTCGGGAGCGGCTTTGTTTGGGTCGTTTTGGCCTTTCTGTTCTGCTATGACCTCCTGCGGGGTATCCTTTCCTGTCTTTTATCTCTCGTCGTTCTAATCGGCTTTTTCTCCTTTCTCTTTTCCCAAATCTTCTAAATCATTGAAAGTCATGGCAAAATATTATTCATTATTCGGCGGTACGACCACCGACACCGAAATTCAAGTCGCAAAGGAAAACCAAATCGTCATTTCTGAAGGCCCCGGCGCAATGCGCGACCGACTTGTAATTTACAAGGTCGAACACGATGCCAACGGATATATGTATCATTTGGTAAACCTCGAAACGAAAGCGATCCGGCGTACCGACATCCTCCGGCCATACTCGCGGAAATTCGGTATCGGCATGTACTACACCGACGCGCCCGCGGAATTTATGGACGCTTTCGAGGTTGCCGCCCTTGTTGCCGAAGCGGAGCAAAAAGCAAAGGACGAAGCCGACGCGAAAGCCCGTGCAAAGACCGAACACGACCGGATCGCGGCAATCGGTGCGGAACGACTGCGCCGGATTATGCCCGATAACGTGCAGGGGGTCATCGTGGCCGAACTCAACGAGACGGAATACACAGACCCCTCCTACGAGTGCCGGGAAACCCGGAGCGTCCGCACCGTAATACTCGGCTTCTCGACCACCTCCCGCAAAGGCTTCGGGGAACTGCGGAAAGCCGCCGCTAACCTGCCCGAAACGGCGTATTTGGCCGAATATAACAAAGATTATGAACTCCGTTACTCCGGTTTCACACTCGGCAAGAGCCCCTCTTACGGTTGGAGCATCCACAAAATGACCCACTACACCCGCGAGGGATTTATCGACGCTCTGGCCTATATCGCCGGAGATGAGAATAATATCCGGCTCAGTAGCCCCAAGCCGGAGCGCACACCGGAACAAGAACAAGGGCAAACCACTGTTCAAGGCGATTTTATCCTCGTGAACTACTCCGAGAAAGCGATAGCCCTATTCGGAGATACGAAGCCCATAAAGGACGCATTATCCGACCTCGGCGGACGGTTCAACGGGCGACTGACCTACCGCGGAGAGAAATGCGCCGGGTGGATCTTTCCCAAAGCGAAAGAAATGCAGGTGCGCGAGTTAATCGGCATGGCCGAATAATCCCGAAGTCCAATCCGGGGGCGGTAGCCCCGTCCCCACATAAACCAACGAATCATAAAAATCCGAAAATATGAAAACCATTTATCTGCAAAGACAAGGCTCGACCGACACGTTTAACACCCTCAATGCAATCAACACGGATTTAGGGTATTACATCGAGGTCAAAGCGTGGAGCGACAACCGCTACAACATTATCATCGTATCGACCCGTAAGCAGGACGACGATACCAAAAACAAACGGATAGAAATAACCGCCGTTTATCCCTCATTGTCCGACGCCTTCAGACGGGTGGAAAAAGAACTGCGGGAGGAATTATCCGAAGATGCGACCATTTCCGACACGATAGAAAAATACTGCCATAACAGTCCCTCCTACAAAGGATTGGCAGACAAATATTTGGCGGTCTGTTTCTATGAGAAATCCACTGAAACGATACGCCTGTACCCCGAAAATTACTGCCTCGTCTCTTTCCGGCACAAGGGTACGAAAGACTACCTCCGAATGGACGGCGCAACGGCGGAATACCTGCCCATATTGGAAGAACAGGCCAAGCAATACGAAAAGGAGCAGAGTTGGACGTGCCACAAGGATAAATCCGAGGAGTTCAGACGCGAACGGTTCGCGTGGCTCATCGGGGAAGCACTCAAGAAAAAGGATTGCCACCGCAAAT
>ULSD01032532.1_pt1 | contig 19493 bp, 22 predicted proteins | sample 1956051 | NCBI WGS metagenome assembly ULSD01 (sample SAMEA4835699, study PRJEB28245) | human gut metagenome | biome: gut microbiome; material: fecal sample | place: Denmark | collected 2008
GCTATAAACGCAATACATACACAATCCTTGATATACGCAGTACCGAGAGCGATATCAAGCCTGCAGGCTACGAGTAGTATCAGCAAGATCATTCCTTTGCGGCAAAGTCCTTTGAACCCTGCGCGGCTTTCCAACGCCCCGTTTTCGGATTTCCCCGATTTTTTGAACACTCCCGCGACTATAAGCCCCGTTATGTAATCAACCACCATAAAGATAATCAATGTTGTCATTGCCGACGTCCATCCTCCAAACAGAGCGGCTATACCGCCTCCTATTGTTCCGACAATGGCAAGCACTGCCGCTTTTAATTCAGTCATTCAGATTCCTCCGTTTCTTAGTAGATTTGCAATAGCTTCTGAATCGTAAACCGGGTTCTGCCCGGGCTTTGCAGCTGTTACTGATCGTCAGCTTCATGTGAATCACCCTTTCATATATTTTTTGACATAATAAAAGCACCTCGATTTCTCGAAGTGCTTAAATTCGTATTTAATTAGAATATTACAATTTTTTCACAGTAACAAGTCAATAAAATTGAACAAATTTCCCTATACTTTTTTGTCTATATTGTGCAATTTATAATTTATTGTTGATTTATGTAAAAAATTATGGTAAAATACCAGTATAATAACTATAGGGGGACTAATCAATGCCATTTATCCTTTTTGTAGTGGTCCCGTTTCTGATTATCGTATTAGGAATAGCATATCTTATTTATAAAAATAATCAGCGCAAACAGCCCAAAAACTGTACTCCAGAATATAATTATCAACAACCGAACACACCCAACTACGCCATCCCCACCCCAGCAGCCTCTGAAATGAATAAAAGCGGACTCACTGCAAGCGGGTGTCTTGGAGCGTTTGTATTCATTATAGCAGTCGTTGCTATAATGATCTGGATTATTCCCGGTATCCGCAGCGGGTACAATAAAGCCAAGGAGCAGCACGACGTGCAGTCCAACGCCGCTCAGTACACTGAAGAAGAATATAAGCAAATGTGCCGACCCGCGACATACGAAGAAATAGCCAGGGACGGCAATGCTAAATCTGGTGAATACTTCACGTTTTCGGGAGAGGTCCTGCAAGAAATACAGGACGGTGTCTACAGGCTCGCCGTTAATGACGATTCCGATTATATCATCTTTTCCTTTGAAAGCAGCGGCGACCGTATTCTCGAGGGCGATACCGTTACGATCTGGGGCGAAAGCACGGGCTTTGCCGAGGGAGAAACCATTCTGGGCGCGGCTGTAAAAGCCCCGAAAATAGAAGCGGTTTATGTAACCATAGAGAATGTTGATTCCAAAACAAAAACTTGAAATTATAGGAGGTAACCAAAAAGTTATCGGGATAATTTAGCTATGTCACCTGATAGGATATACGAACAATTAATTTCCGAATACGGGGAACAATTTACAGCGGAAGAAGCTCAATACGCTGTTGATAACTTATCTTAATGACAACATAAATAAACTTTATACCGCCTGTCCGCACAGGCGGTATTTTTATATCTCTGAAACGATCTCCGCAGCGCTTTCAGTTTCGATAATGCCGCTTCCTGCCCCGCTTACACCTTCGGCTTCAACGGTACCGCTTTCTGCGCTGAGACTGAGTGCTGCCGACGAAGCCGTTCCCCTGTCCAGAACCGTCCAATCTATGTAATATGTCCCCGACGGAACCGAGCCTGTCGGTCCGGTATATTGCGGATTGCATATAGTAGCATAGATACGGGACGGCATATAACTGAACGAAAGAACATAATATTTAGCCGGGTTAGGTGCTCCGACGTATCTTAAAGTCCCGACAATACGCGTATCCGCGGTAGGCGTAAACGGCAGCGATATCGCCTTGTTTGCGTATGCCGCGGAACTTGTCAGAGTTATTACCTCCGTTCCCGACGTCTGGGCGGCGTTTACATATCCGCTGTCGGACCAGCGGTAGATAACGTTCTCGTCGGTGACCACATACAGCCTGCCGTATTTGCCGGAAGCAGGCAGATTTTCCTTGGTCGAAAAATAAGTATAGTTATTTCCCCCGCCCTCCGACAGCCCTGTTCCTCCGCCGTTTCCTACTGACGATTTCCCGTCGCCCACAATACTGAAAGAACGTATCGTGCAGCTGCCGTGCGAACGCCAGACAGTTTCCATTACCGTTACGATATATGCGCCGTCGTACTGTCCGGGGGCTATCTCCGGACCCAGATAGTTAAAGCGGTCTCCCGGCTCGACCGCCAGATCTCCGAACCAGGTGATATCCGCAGAATACAATCCGATATTCTTTACTGAGTTGAATACCGCCTCGACATACTTTTCATCTCCGCTGTTTTGTGCTTTGTTAGGCAAAAGCGGATTATTGGTAAGGTCGATCAGAACTCCGTCGTCGCCTACCTGAAAATCTCCGAATCTGGCACCGGTGATCCTGACCTGCGTATCCGATATACTGCGCTTAATTACGTTATCGCCTCTGATCGTAAACGACGGAGCCGTACTGACGAAGCGCCCGTAATTGAAAGCGTTTGTCTGCCTGTCGAAGCGGAAGTATACGCCCAGCAGCTGAGCCGTCCAGCCCAGCAGATCCCTGTATGTATCGTTATCCTTATAATCGTAAGTAAACTTTTCGTTCCCGTTCGGAAGCGCCGATATCTCATCGCTTGTATACCCCGGTGAAAAGTACGCACTGAAATGGCTTGTGATAAAGAGAAGGAACCTTTCGGGGGTTTGATTGCGAAGCACCTGTGTTTCATGCGATTTCATCGGCACGTCCAGTACGGACATATAATCGTAAGCCGTAAACGATATTGTGTTCGCTGTCTTTTTTATGCTTGGGATATCGATTATAAAATGCCCGAGACAGAATTCAACGGTATCATCATCGTCTAGAATATACCTTTTTGTCAGACATATCGTGCTTCCCTGCTGTATTTTCAGGCTTGACGGGTTTTCAAGTATTACAGCTATATCAAGCTGATTCGAGATCACTCCGCCTACCATAAAGGAGCCGTTGCAGCAGCTTTCCGTAAGCACGACCGAGTTCTGTACTATGTTGTCGCTGCTGATACCCATATTGGTCCCGCCGCTGAGCGTTATGCTTCCCTCGAACTCCTCCGAAACTATTCTGCTCTGATAATTGCTCGGCGTTTGTATCATTTCCGTCCACCCCTAACATTCAATTAAATTGCACGAATAATCCACAAGTATACTGCCTGCGTTTTCTTTGCTCAGCACTGTATCCGCCGTTCTGTCTCCGGCGTACATGGTGCAGGTGTGGTATGTATTCGTTGTAAGATCGTAGAATTCCGCCGTAAAGGTTTCGGGAGAAAGAGCGGCGGCCAAGCTTGAAAGCTCAGCCGTTGTAAGCCGCCACGTATATTCGCACTTATATGTTCCCGAACGTATCCTGTCACGGTGAAGAACTCCTTTTTCGTTTCTGGTCGTGTTCTCGCTGTCGAGATCGTACCGGCCTACCTTACAGGTCCTGGGCGTCGGCACTTCCGTTCCGTTGATTTTTAACCAGGTGACCATTTTAACCTCCTAACCGTTTTGAACGCGCGTACTGTCTTTGCTCGACCCTTGCCGAGACTTCGTCACTGTCGATATAAACGTGAACATCTCCCTGACCCTGAGAAGTGTTTTTCCCCGACATCCGCATTGCGTCAAGTACAGCCATATAGATCGCGTCCGTTATCTGCCCCTGATTTGCCACTGCGGTTCTTGAGCCTATCTGTCCGACCAGCTCCGGACCGTTTTCGTTAGCTATGAATAGCTGCCCTTCGTCCGGGAATCCGCCGGTTGCGAATCCTGCGATTTTGTTCAGTCCCGCAATTCTTCTTCCTACGGCAGTATAATCAATGAAGTCAATTACCATGTTACCCATTCCTTCAAGCGCTCCAATACCTGTCATTTTAGAAACAGTGGAAAACATTTGTCTGAATTTAGGAACCGCATCATTGTAGGCATTCATCATTTGAACAGAAAACTCTTCCGACTTGCCAAGAATTCCGTTATATATGTCAATTACGGAAACGCTTCCGTCGGAAAGACCTTGAGCAAGTGTAGTAAATACTTTTTTGCCGGTATCAGTCAAATCTACATTATTAAATACTGATTCGGGGTATGCACTAATTTCCTCCCACTTTGTTTTTGATATCCCATCAAACTGTTCAAGTCCATAACTCATATGTCTTATCCTATTTTCGTTTATCAAACCTATATATCCACTTTCTTCCGCCATCACAGATGGCAGAACCAGCTTATCCCTTTCACTCATTTGCAAAAGCCAAGATTCACCCAACTCTATATCAGGTGATATATCTAAATCCTTTGTAGCAATGTCAATTGTACTCTGCAAATCACCGAAAATTCTTGATACGTAGTGCTTTTGAGTTTCAAACTCCGCATCCCACAATTCTTTATTATTACGCTTTACTTCTTCAACGCTTTTGCCGTTTGACTTAAAGAAAAGTTCTGTTTTATAAGCTGCCATTTCATCCACAGCTTTATTATATTCAGATTGCACCGCACCTGTAAGAGTAGCAAGATCGGTTTTTATGTCCTTTTTGCTTTGCTCCATATCGGCTTTCAGAAGTTCTTTTGTATCTTTGTAGGTTTGTATAGCTAAATCATATTGCTTGTCCGTAATAAAACCGTATTTATACTGCAATTGAATCTCCGTAAAATATTCTTCAAGTAATTTATTGCTGTCCTCATATGTATTTTCAGCAGCCTTTAAAGCTTCTTTCGCTTTAGTATTAAGCGTTTTCATGCTTGCCTCAAAAGTTTCCGGATTTTCAAAGTCAAGTTTAGAAAAATCAATTGCATTTTGCATTTCTTCCTTTGCCTGTGAAAGTTCAGTTGACTGCGAACGGGTCTTGTCAATAAGATACTTATACGCCCGCTCATATTCAGCGGTCTGTTTGTCCGTTGGAGTTATACCGTCAAAAATCATTTGCTGATAATCTGTTACCGTTGTTTCAGCTTTATCAACGTTTGATTTCATTTCGGATTCAAAGCCTTTCAGATTCGTTATGACGCTGTCTAAATCCACGCCGATATTTTTGGCGACTTCTCCGATTTTATCGGAAAACGCTCCTAAAATTCCTTGCGTAGCTGTTCCGACATTATCTTTTACCGACTGAGCGATTGTCTCAAATTGATTTGTTATATACTCCAAATCCTCCTCCGACATTGCGTTTTTGCCATCACCAAAAGCAGTATTGAAGTTTTCAACATTTTCGATAGCCGTACTAATTGTACCATCGTTATCCGAAATCGTCTGTTTATATTCTTCAATTTTTTGTGAGGTTTCAATAACTTTGTCATACTGTTCCGAAAACAAATCCGTTACGTCTGAAATTTTTACTCCGCCGTTATCATACAATCCGCTTATTTCTGTTCGGGCTTTTTCAGCACTCTCATGCAAACTCCAGAAAGTACCTACTAATGTTCCCACTATCGCTATTCCTCCGGCTATCGGTCCTCCTAAAGCAAATGCCGCACCAATGGATCCCAAAGAAATTGCGACTTCTGCAAGACCTCTTTGCCATGTCAGCGTTCCATCAGAAAGCCTATGAAAGAAATTGTAAGAGGCTATCCCTCCTATCGTACCAAATACCGAACCTATGCCAATTTTTTGAATTACACTTAATTTGTCACGAATGCCTCTAAAACCATCGTTAAGTCTGCCAAAAAAACCTTTAGTTTTATCGTCGTTAAAACCTTCCATAAAACTGCCAAGCCATTTCTTTGCCTTTTTAATAACGCTCAGATCTTTAAACCATTTCCAGAGTTCCTTAACCTTATCAATAAGTTTTTTTACCTTAGTAACAGCCCAGAGTCCCATCAAAGCCGTAGCGAGCAGACCGAGAGCCTTTTTATTCTCGTCGATCCACTCCTTGACCGACCTGAATTTCTTTATAATATCATCAAGCTTTTTCTTAGCCCTTTTGTAAAGCTCATCCGTCTGCTTGTCAAGTCCTTCCAGAAAATCGTATTCGGGCAAAGCCAGTCCCAGATCATTGCTGCTTACTGTGCCGCCGGTTTCAGAGCCGCCTGTATCGCCGCTGGACAGCACGTTTATCTCGTCAAAGCCGGCAAGTCTCTGCATTTCCTTTACGGTTTCCTGAACGCTCTCTGCTGCACTGTCCGCCTCATCGGTAACTGTGCTGAGACCGTCTCCCATACCGGAATAATCTATTGCCGGCATTTCAAATCCCCACTTCTTTGCAAGACCTTCGGCAAGGTCGGTAAGGAGCCTTATCGCAACCTGTATATACGGGATCAGCTTTACTGCTACAACGCTGACTATGTTTCCAAGCGCTCTTTTAAGCTGCGTGAACTGCTGCTCCAGTATCCTTATCGAATTTGCAGGCGTCGCTACCGTTCTCGCCATATCTCCCATGGCGTTTGTGGACTGCTGCATTATTGCGATATATCTTAACTGCGATTTCTGAGCCTGCGTCATGCTGTTGATGTTTTGCGTAATACCAAGGTTATAGGCGACCTGCTGGAGCGTAGCCGTATCCAGAGCATAGCCTAAACGCCTGAGAGGTTCGATTTCTCCTGAGATTCCGCTCTGAAGCTTCTGCATACTTTCATCTATGTCGATATTAAAGAATGAGGAAATGTCATACCCAAGCTGAGTAAGATTTTTAGACATGAGATTTGAAGCCTCCGACGCCACTCCGAAGCCGGATGTAACCTGCTTGAACACACCCTGATTGCGTATCCATTCAGACATATCTATTCCCAGCGCGTCGCTTACCTTTTCCGCATAGTTCAAAGCTTCTTCACTGGCATTTCCCATAGCGACCGTAAAAAGATTAAGATTTTCAATGTAATCATTGCTTTCCTTGAACCAGCTGTACATTGAACCTGCAAGATTGTACGCCGCGTAGGAACACGCCAGTATCTTTACCTTTACGTCTTTAAGAACGGAAGACAGCGTTGTGTAGGATTTAACCGAAACGGCGTTATCGGAAGCAAGATTTCCGTTTTCCGCAACTACAGACTGCATAATTCCGTTAAGCGATTCAAGCCCCTTTTCAGACTTTCGGACTTCTGCAGTAAGCGGCTTTAGCGATTCCGTTATCTGCTCTATATAGTTTTTGAAATCTTTAAGAACAGCGGCATCTATGGACTTAGTAAATTCGGGTATTTTCTTCAGAAAGCTGACTACGGAGCCAAGATTGGCCTTTTCTATCGTTTCAAGCGGCTTGACAGCGTCCACTATATCCGAGATTTTCTGAGCGAAACTTTCCACTCCGCCGATCCCGGAAGTCGCCGCCGACAGCTTTTCAATCTGCCCGATCAGTTTTGCAAAGCTCGGCGGCTTTGCAAGCGACAGCTTGTCTATGTATTCAGATAATTCCTTTATCTTTCCGCCCTGCATTCTGTTAGCCGCCGCCGACAGCTTTTCGATCTGCTGAGAGACCGTGTTCAGTCCTTTGCAGTTTTCTATTGACTTTTTCAGCTTTTCTAGACACGCCGTAAGCTTATCCACCGACTTGACCGCTTTGTCAGCATTGCCCGATATTTCTAAACTGAGCTTATCTATGCTTACTTCTCCCATTCTTATCACCTTCCCTTCCTGTTTTTGTTTTTCGCTTCAACAAGAGCCCTGAAACGCTCTGCGTTCTCGAGCATAATTTCCTCTTCACTGCGCTTCTTTTCCTCCCCGCCTATCTCGTATGGCTTTCCGGGGTAGGAACAGTTCTTTCCGAAGCAAGCAGAAATTGCCTCGGTCATATATCTCCCCTGTATCCATGCGCTGAAATTCATTTCCTGATATAAAGTTTTCTGCTTCAGCTCATAAGCTTTCCTGTAAAAAGCCGGGAGGACACTGTCGCCCTCCCAGAACTCCTCACAGGTCATCCCTATGGATAAATAAAAGGGAAAACATTCGTTGAATATTTCGGTGTAGGATTTTACGGAGCTGCGGTTTACTGCTCTGCCACGCTCCACGAAATCAAATTTTCGGTTTCCTCGTCGTCGGCGTTTGACATAAGGCTTGTAAGAGTTTCGGAATACATATCCATCAATGCCTGATTAAGCCCCTCCTTATCCTTTAAGGAGGCGTGTATCTCGTCGATAAGCTCTCTCTTTGTAAATCTGTGATTAAGCCTGAACGCTCCGGCAAACAAATCGGAAATACAGCTAAGAGGCTTGGTTTTGAACTCTTCAAAATTAAAGCCCTCGCTTTCCATCTGCTTTACGGTTTTACGGTTGAATCCTAATCTGTAGGTTCTTCCCTCGTATTCAAAATTAACTGTCTTTGACATAATATTTTCCCTCCGTTTTTAATTAAGAAATTTCCGCTTCTGTAATGTCGGTCTTAGGATAGCAGGTAACGGTCATTTCGCGCTTGCCTCCTACCTCGCCGGCTTTTACGTTTACGAAAATGGAGCCTGTCCATTCCCATGCACCGTATTCGCCGTTTGCGCCGAATCTTATCTGGAACTGGATCGTGTCGTCGTTCTCAAGAGCCTTGACCTTGTCGTAAGCGTCCTTTGTGTAGTTAGCTCCGAATTCGTAATCAGGCAGGTCTACCATTCCGTCTGTATACTTTTTCTGCTTGCTTGACAGATCGGAAATATCGATCTTCTCAGGAGCCGAAAAAAGATCAGGATAGCTTGTTATGTCGATAAGCTTTTCAAAAGCCGATCCGGTTGATTTATTTGAATACAAATATGTGTTGATAGTTGTTTTTTCCATAATAAATTACCTCTACTTTCTGTAAATGTTTTTTTGTGTGTCTGCTTTTCCTGCAAATCTTGCAGTCATACGGTAAATTGTCGGGTCCGCCGCATTGTCCATCGGTTCGCAGAACTGGCGTACAAAGCCCATACTGTCAAATTGCTCGTTTATAAGCTGGACGATAGCTTTTGCCTGCTGCTTCTTGCCCGATTCGAGATTAGTGTATACGTTGACCTCGTACATAATGTCAACGTAGTTTTCAATTTTTCCGCTGTCTATAGATTTTTCATCTACAGCGCTGCTTTTCTCAACTATTGAAACCGCCGGAAAGCGGCTTGGCTCCGAAGTATTTTCGCCGACTACGTATATGCCTTCGAATTGTTCCCGAAGCGGGACAGCGACGTTATTAAAAACCTCGTTTTCTATGTCTATCAATTAAACACCTCCTTTACGATTTTTTCTAAATTTCTGTGCATATCCTGCGCAGTTTCATACATGAACGGGCGCGACGGCATACCCTGTGTAAATCTCCATGAACGACCGTCGTCTATCGGATAATACCAGCCTACCCTTCCGTCAAGCAGCGTAACGTAATGAGTGCCGCCCATATAGCGGTACCCCGCTTCCGCCATGATCTCGCCCGCCGGGTATGGCTTCCCTTTTCCGATAACGCCCGTTCCGAATTCCACAAAACAAGCATAATCGCAGCTGACCCGGATAAAGCCGGCGTTCAATGCGGGGCTGTAGTATCCGTCCACCGAATTCAACAGGTTCCCCGTATCGTTTATGCCCATCTCTGCTATGACTGCTCTGGATACGTTAAGTCCGTGCTCCGTCAGTTTTTGTATCAAAAGCCCAGACTTTTTATCAACGGCTTCTCTGTAGGCTTTCAGCTGAGCTATAGCCTTGCGGATTCCGCCGGTTGACAGCGATATTTTAATATCAGTCACTTACACTCACCTTTTTTACTGCCAGCTGTACCTGGTTTATCGTTGCCGAACGTCCCGTGACCTCGTAATTATGCGGCTCTGAAGTATCCGCACCGTCCAGCCAGAGTATACTGCTCTCGCCGATATCACAGTCTGTATCGGAGGTTATAAGCGTCCGGTCATAATCAAGGGCGACGCCGAAAGTCTGACACTCCGCGCTGCCCTTGCTGCCCGAAACAGACATCAGCGCACATTTTAGTTCGCCGTATTTTTTCTTATACGATCCTGTAACGTTGCCGTACTCATCGGTTATCTCGTCACTTCCGGCATAATTCCTATAGTAAACCGCGCTCTGGTTCCGTTTAAGATCTCTCACGCTTTATGGCACCCGCTTTCGGTATGATCTCCGCAAGCAGATCCTTTGACACGTTTTCTGCGCCGTATGTTCTGCTTACCCCGTTTTCGCTGTGGGCTGTTTCGCCCTCCGCGCCCTGCTTGTTGTACAGATCCAGGGCTATTCTGACCTGAAGATCCATATACCTGGGCTCAAGCTCAGCCGGCCACGGAGAGCACGGATAACGCCTGGCTTTTATAATGCTTTCCGCCGTTTCCAGCAGCTCGTACAGCAGCGCTTCATTACTCTCACCGGTCCTGAGTTTAAGGCGCTGGACCTGTTGCGTATCCATTCCCCCCACCGCCTTACTTCTTGAACCTTGCCACAACGACCTTCGACTGATTCGAAAGTGCGACGGTGTAGTGCTTATCCGCTGAAATATCGGTTTTTCTTGCAAGCGATACCCTGTCGGTTTCAACGTTGGTGTCGCGCTTCAGGTAGACGGTAAGAGCGGGTACCTCGTCCTCTGTGTCATTATCCTGATTCAGTTTGACTATCGGACAGAAATAACAGGGCGTGGTCACCTTTGTGACTTTATCATCGATTTTTGCCGACGGAAGCGTTTTCTGAATATCTGCAATATTGGAATCATCCACCGTTACCGTTCCGCTTCCATCAAATTTATACCACTCGGAATGCAGCGGCACCTTCCTGGTCGGCACGATCCTGGTATTCGCGATCATTCCGACCTCGCCGGTCATGACCACATTGCCCGTGTACTTGTCGGCCGAAATAAAATCGCTGTCCTTTCTGAGCTGTGTGACCTGCTTCGGGTGAACAAACATGACCTTATCGGTATTGATCTCCTCGTCAAACAGATCTATAGCGTCCACGACCCCGGTGTATTTGATCGCAGCCGCTGAGCCGTCGTAGATAAGCTGCGCCGTCTGAAGTGCGTCCATAGCGTCGCTGTCCACCTTAGCGGCGATAGCGCTTGCAAGCTGATTGTTGGTTTCCGCTACAGGATTCCCGTAGCCGCTGAGTACCGCTTCATCGGTAAGCTCAACCGCCTTCATGGCCTTCTTGACCTTAGCTGTAGTCGTGCTTGTCTGGAGCTTTACCGTTTCTGCGGCAACGCCCTCTGCTACGTCCACAGCATCGCCTATGTAGCTGTACTGCGGTATAGTTATCGTATCTCCGGGAACTCCGGAAAGCGTTTTGTCTACCTTTGCAAACGGCGCCACGACGATCTTGTCGGGTATCTTTGCGGAGATCATATCCGCCATGACCTCAGGGTCGATCAGGTCGGATATTTTCGTGGTCTCCGACGCGAAATACTGCATTGAAATTTTAATGCCTCCAGTGTTCATAAATAAATCATCCTTTCAGTTCGTTATATTTTCCGGGATCAGTCTTTTTCAATCTGAGCCGTTCGGAATATCCCATCTTCGCAAACGCCTCTTTGGTCAGCCCGTCCTTCGGCGCCGGCGCTTTCGGGGGATCTCCGCCTCTCAGCTTTGAATCCACAGCCGCCGAAAGAGCGGAATTGAACGCCTGTTCAAATTCGTCCAGCCGCGCCTTTGAGTTTTCCGCGTTGTCAGCGGTAAGATACTTTGCGAAGCCGGCGGGAAGCCCCCTTTTCTGAAGCTCGGAGCCTACGGAAATCTCAAGCTGTGAATGCTCGAACGCCGCCTTCTGCTCTGCGAACTCCGCCTTTTCCTTTTCAAACCGGTATTTCTCACGTTCGGCGGCGGTCATTTTTTCAAGCTTTTTGCTCTCATCAAGATTTTCAAGCTGTTCTTTCTCCCATTTTGCCCTTGCTTGTGAAACAGCCTTTTCAGCAGCGGTCTTGGTATGCTTCTCCAGGGCGGATTTCATGCTGTCAGCTCCGAGAATATCCTCCGGACTGAACGCGCTGAAAACCTGTTCAAGAGTAACGGCAGGCGGCTCACTACTTCCGCCAGCAGGAGGATCCTCCGCAAAAAACTGCATCGGTATCCTGATTCCATGTGTCTTCATAGGTTTTTACCTCGCTTTCTTGAATTTTAAGTATAATAAAAGCGCCCTGCGTAATGCAAAGCGCTTGTATACGTATTTTATTCACTGCCGGCATAACAGCATTTACCCTCGTGCCATGCTCCGCAGTTTTCTTTTTCACATTCGATCATGCTTGCTGTGCTGCTTTCGATTCTTGTGGTCGTAGTCTGATTGCCTTCTTCATTATATTCATAAGTTTCTTGTATAACTGAGCGTCTATGTACGGCATACGGGCATTTCATTTATTCACCTCCAGTAAATCGGGCATAAAAATACCGCCTCGCCTGAGCGGAGCGGTAAAAATTATGCGGTTTCCCTGTCGTTCTTATCTTTTTCCGGATTTCCGTCCTCGTCAGTTGGGCTATCTCTTCTTTGCTTTTCGGACGGTCATCAAGACTTCTTATTCAAAATATAAACTTCTCCTTGATTAGTTACAACCGACATTGCCTTAATTGCGCCCTCGCAAATATAAGACGTTTAGCTGTTATTCATTAATAATTTTCATCGCCTCGTCTTTTGTAATTTTTTCAGCCCTGACCAGCATATCAGACGCCCCGATACTTTCACCGTCATATCCGAATACTCTATCAGTTAAAACAGATCCATTATCTACGACCCACCCCTCGGAGGGCTTAAAAATATAAGGCACAAAGTTTTCTATTTTACCGATCAAGTTCAGATCATCAATCCGATAATACTCTGTTTTCATAGCCTTGTCAACCTTTCTGTTTCATTTGGCGTTACTAGGCTTGCCGACATTTCATACATTTTTCTTTGTAGGTCAATCGCGGTCTCAGAAGATTTATCTTTCAGCAGCCGCCACTGTTCATAGCACTTGTGCATTTCTTCCTTTACGTGATAGCTTTCAGGCGTATGATACTGTATTTCAAACTTCTGACCGTTATCAGCCTTAGCGATAGTATTAATGCCTTTGTACGGACTAGTATCATCAAGCCAATAATTTTTTATCTTAATTGTATTATAACTCTTTTTCTCAAGATTTACAATAGCATTTGCTGACTTTTCAGTGAAATTATCAGCGTCCGATATAAAAGTATATCTAATAATATCATTGACCTCATAATTATTGCCGTTAACCGAATAATCTGAACGTATTTTGCGCAGATATGATTCCTTATTCTTTATTCTATGTTTAAAGCCTGCAATTTCCAAGCCCTCTTCGTTTGCAACCTTTTTTATCGCGTCAGAAATATCCGGTTCATTCTTCAGCACGGCGTTGTAATAACCCATACCTTTGACCTGCGCCTTCAAAACCCCATACTCATGCGTATCTGTATATTTGATCCTCTGAAATTCCTCGAGCGTTCCGGGCATTTCTTTTCCAAGTAGATTTTTGTATCTTTCAAACTGCTTTCTGTCTGAGGAAAGATTTCTGACCGCCTTTTCATTGACCTCCGCCTCGGCGTTTCCCTTAACATATCTGCCGTACCACTCCTCATAGGTCATATCAGCCGAAACCGTCACAGGCTTTCCCGTAACAGGGTCCTTTGCCCGCCGCTTCATATCCGACATTACCTCGTCTGACAGCACCGGAACAGTCGTAGAACGGCAGCGTGGGTGCATGGGAGGATAGTTTTCACCCTGCCTGGCTTCGGCGATCGGGTATTCGGTGCCGTCAAGGCTCCGGCAGATCTCGGATGTTCTCAGGTCAAGTGTAGCGACAAACCGGTATTTCTCCGCGCCCGTTTCTCTGCAGCTTTCAAGCTCGGCGCTGTTAGCGATGTAGCTTGCCTCTGTCCTTATAAGCGTCAGACTGCGGCTGTAGGACGAATGCATTCTTTCACGCAGATCCGACGCCATTCCGGCACTGGATCTTCCGGTAAGAAAGCCCTGCAAAAGTATTTCCTGAACGGCTTCGGCAAGTTTTTCCGTGTTGCCCCAGACGCGCTGTGAATAATGCCTGCCGCTCCAGTTAGTCAGCAGTATTTCATCGATCCGCTCCCGTGAAAGCAGTGCGAACGCAAATCCCAGCCCTGTTCCTTTCTGAGTATCGAAAATGCTTCTGTAATAGGTGCTTTCGGCTATTTCCGGCAGCTCTGAATCCATCAGCTCCAGCGTTTTGCCGCCGATCTTTTCACATACGGATTTAACGCTTCCGGCAAGCGTATTCAGGCTATCTATCCTTGCCCTGTAAGCCGGAGCGTTTATCTCAGCAAGCATTAAAGCCCTTTTTTCCGCGTTCTCTATCCTTTCGGTCGCCTTTTCAAGCCGCTTTATTATATCGGGCTCTTTTACTTTTTTTAATATCCGCTTTGCCTCTGCCTCGGAGATGCCCGCCGAAAAGTTTCTGAATATGCTGTCAAGCCTTTTTTGTATATCCCTTAAGGCTTCAAGATATGCCGTTCCTATCCTGTCCGCTATCAAATCCGCTTTAAGGACAGCCTCGTCCATTCGCTTTTCCGCCCTCTCCCTCCAGTAATCACTGCTCCTTGCTTTCATCGTCCGCTCCGTCGCTTCTCAGGCTGAACACCGACTGCTGATATTCCAGGGCTTTCTGATTTTCCGCTCTGAGCTTTTTTATCTCCTCCGCCGGATTTTCAACAAACGGAAGCTGCGAAAGCAGAGTTTCCTGCGATACCATTCCGGACAGCGCCGCTACGGTATTCGCCAGCTCGGCGGTATTCTGAGGCAGTGTCCTCGGCATGGTGATTTCTATACTGTCGGTATCGATTGTTATATTTCGCTTTGAAAGCACATTGGCTATAAGCTTCAGGCGGTATCTCAGACCCTCCTTGAAAAAGCGTTCCTTCGTCTTTGTCATAAGCTCAAAACCCAGAAGCTTGTACGCCATGGCAACGCCGGATACGTTGCCGCCGAAATTATCGTCCGACATATCCGGTACGTTTGAGATAGTATGTATATCCTTTTTTAAGGCTTGCCTGAGCACTTCGACGCTCGCCTCGTCAAACTGACGCGTAAGATATTCCGCCCTGGCGTCCGTCGGAAGCTCAAGCACTCCGTTTTCTTTGACCGCTTTGTAGGTTTCGGACTTTTCCTGAGCGTCGTCCCCCAATACAGTACCGGTCACAAGCAGCAGAGCGTTTACGAACTGCTCCTTGTCGTTGACGCGGTCGCTCATAAGCAGATCGTATGCGTCGATAAGTGATATGACCTGCTCAAAATCCCCCTGGCAGTTCTGGTTGTTGTAAATTTCATTTAGCGGAACATTTCCGAAATAATGAGCTTCCCGCTTTCCCGTTTCTGTTATTGAAAATCCGGAATCCGTCCTGAACGGAGTTATATCGTCCGCCGTATAAAGGCTGCACGAATAACCGTCGCAGTTGCCGTTATCGTCAAACGTCGGATAATACGTAACGCCGAACACCGGCTCGTGCAGCACAGTGTCGTCATAGACTACGAAAGCAAAGCGCGGGTCGATTTTCGCAAGCTTAGGCTCCGGCTTTTTGTCGGAGGACATATACACAAGCTCGAAGCTTCTGCCGTATACCGAGCCGTCAAGAGCAAGGTCGCTGTCCTGAGTTGAGCTGTCCGCCCTTTTCAGGATATCGGTAACAGGGGTGATATCGTCCGCCGCCGATTTATACGACGCAGGCGTTCCGGCAAGATAACCGCTTGCGATATTGGCTATATAGCTTGCGTGGTTTATAACTATCCTGTTGTTGGCCAGATCGGGAGCTTTGACCCTGCCGCATATGCTGTGATGTCCGTCGTAATAGCTTTTCAGCTTTTCCAGCCTCGGGACCGCCTTGTCGTGATGATTTCGTATGAATTTTACCGCCAGCCGGAGCGTTATCTCCCTGTCGCGCGAAATTGTAAACAATCCTTGCTCCTCCTTGTCAGTATATGCCCAGCGCTGATTTACTGCCGGCGCGGGCTTTCGTTGTCTTTATCGTATTGACAAAATAGCGTATGTCGTCCATCGCGTGATCATATTCCTTTATCGGCCTGTCATCGGCAGACCTGTCGTCCCAGCGGTATGCGGCAAACTCATTGATAGCCGACTGGCAACAGTCGTTTATTTTTATATCGCCTGCCCTGAAAGCCTCGGCAGTCCGCCTTATCCCGTCCGTTACCTCGTTCCTTGCCTTGATAACGCTGAATCTTCCGTGACGGCGGATACACTCAATAAATGAAGCCGCGGACGGATCCACTATCACAGCCCGTACGCTGAGACCGCCCGCTAGCCTTTCAAGCTGTGAATAATACTCCTCATCGGTAAGCAGAACGCCTTTTTCGCGACCGTTGTAATAATACTCCCTGACCCTGTACCATACGCTGCCGCATTTGCCCCACAGCCCCGCTGAGAAGGGATTCAGCGTTCCGTAATCGACGGACATATAATAGGACGTATAGCCGCGATCCTCTGTCGGCACGATCCCTTCGCCCTGAGCCTGCTCCGGGTATACAAGTCCCTCCGCCATTACCCACAGGCCCTTGATGAACCGGTCATAAAAAACGCCCGAATACATATTTTCCGCCTTGGCTATATCTTCAGCAGTAAGTATCGGATTATCGTTCATCAGAAAGTGTAGTCTGAGGGCGTTTTTCTCAGACGCCTTTAATATCCATTCCGTATAAAAGTAATGGTGCGGATTTTCCGGATTGCAGTTGAACCAGAGCCTGGCGTTTGATACTGAAAGCGTTCTGGCGACCGCCTGTTCAACAAAGCTGCGGGGCATAAGCGCGACTTCATCAAGCATAATGCCGGAAAGAGTCAGCCCCTGTATCAGCGCCGCCGAGGATTCGTCTCTGCCGCCGAATATGTAAAAATAATTCCGCCTGCCACCCCCCTCGACTGTCAGCAAATGCGACGATCGAGTATATGACAAACGGAAATAATGTGTTATATCCGCAATCTGACTTAACGGATTTATAATATTGCGCTCGGCAGACTGCACCGTCTTCCCGCAGATCGCGAAATTTGCGCTGTTAAAGTTTTTCATTGCCCAAAAAATATAGCTTGTGATCATTACGACCGTTTTTCCCGAACGAACGGCTCCGTCACAGATAACTGCACTGTATCTGCTGCACATTGATGGGACATGACACCATTTGAGCAGGATTTTCTGTTTTTCAGACAGTCTTGTAAAGGTCATTCTCTGGTATCCTCGCTTTCAAGGGCATTATACAGCGCCGGCAGCTCGTCCTCGGACGCCGGAGCGGCAGGTCTGTCAATAAACATTCCCAGGTGCTTCCCAAGAAGTTCAAGAGCCCTCAGCTTATCATAGGAGGAGACCTCCACTCCGTTTCTGCCCTGCTTTACACCTGAAACAGCTTTTTTCACCGTATCGGGCAGGTCTTTCGTTTCAGTAAGCTCAACAGCCGTTTCTCCCTGCCTGCTGACGACCCGCGCAAGCTCTGTCCTGTCACTGAAGGCAATTGCCGCCAGCTCTTCAAGCACTTGGTCGGCGGTTATCCTGGTGCGTTCGGACTGTTCTCTCTGCAACTCAGAGATATATTTCTGAACGCTAAGTTTTGCTAAGTTTTGCGCAGCTATTGTATTTGCCGTCTTTTTCGAGTACCCCGCTCTGACTGCCGCTTTAGTAGCATTGAGGTCGATGAGGTATTCCTCACAGAATTTCTTTTGTTTTTCAGTCAGCTTCGGCATTTCCTCACCGTCCTTTTTGGAAATTCAATATGGTTGCAGGACTGGGGATCGAACCCGATTTTCGCATAAGGAGTGCGGCGTGTTACTTTACACTATCCTGCATTTTGGGTATAAAAAGACCGCCGGGTATGGCGGTCGGGGGTTATTTTTTTAACGCTTTTCTTATTTCTTCAAGCTCACTTAACAATCCATTTTTATATATCTCATCATTTTCATTTTCAACTGCAATCACTGACATATTGTAGCAAAACATCAAAACCAAATATACGAGAAATCTGAAAAAATGACATATTGATACGCAAGCTAAAGCTATTGCTATTGAAATCGAAAAATTACTATCTGTTTTAGCCAATGATAAAAATGCAATGGATATTAAATTAAAAACTAAGCCATTACTTATTGCAGCAACAAAGTTTACATCATAGCCTTTCCTACTAATTTCAACAGTCAATGACGTCTTTTGAGAAGCCAAAATAGAAATAACTGCGGCATATATGCCTATGCATAACTCTATAAAATCAGCTATATTAGATTTAAGCTGCTTATCGAAGTGTTTTAAAAAATCCATTAAATTTATTTGAAAACATTTGCTGATTAAACAACAAACGACTATAAAACACACCATAAATACAATGCTTGATATAAAGCTATGCAAAAATTTCCTCCGGTAAACTATCATTGTTTTCACCTGTTTTAATTAGAATCTCATCATCAACATTTAATCTTCTTCTTTCGAATTCTCTTATTCTATTGTTAATAACTCTTCTATTGCTCTCTATAGCTCCTGTAATTCCCGCTAACATCTCACCCGCAAGCAATGATCCTTTACCCTCATGTGGAATCGTCTCATTTAACTCAATATCTTGTTTTTTCAATTTGGCAACTTCTATATTTTCTTTTCCGCCACCTACGTAATTTAAACTCACCTCTCTTATAACATCGCTAGTTAAGTCCAATGCTGTTAAGAGACTTAATGTGTTTTCTTTATTCATTGACTCTTTCTTGGATCTTCCTAATCCCAGTTCGAGCTTAAATGTTCGGTTTTCAATCTCCCTCTTTGCAGATCGCAACAAAATTAACAGCTGCCTAAAAACACTGCTGTCTGTATTTATATTGTCATTATAATATTGTTCAACATTTTTATCAAGATCTATTGTTAATGTAACTGATTTAACAGATCTGGAATTACGAATTACTTCTATTCCGGTTTCATAAAGAATCGGCTTTATAGAGAGCATATATTTTTCAGAGTTAATGTAATTACTTAAAAAGGCAGAAATAACTTTATTGTTTGGCGCAACCCTATCACAAGTTATTGCTGCAATATTCTCATTTGCATTATAATAAAACAAATTTATATCATACAATTCTACATTTGACGGAGTTATCTCTTTAGGATTAGAAGAGGACACCTGATATGGTGTATTCTGCTTCAACGTTCCAAAGGGGATAATAAACTCCTCGTTTGGATTTATATCAGAACGTACGAATTTGAACATATACACATTTTTTCCGTATGACTCGCTAGGGGTTTTTAATTTGTCCTGTAAAAACAAACTTTCAAGATTGTTTAAAAAGTTCTTAACGCTTAACTCATTAGGCTCACCCATTTGGTCTACAAACGAAACAGTATAAAACTTGATTTTTTTATCCATTGATATATCCCCCATCTAAAATATTATATACAAAATAATACCATAGAAAGAGTGATAAATCAACAGAACAAGACAAAAATAGCCTTTTTGCATAAATCTGAGATACCGTATTTATGCAACATTTGAGAATTACGACATTATACGACATAAATGAATAAACCAGACATTAAAGTATATGCCGTTTGCTTACGAAAAAGACGTCTAAAACAGACGTCTTTTCGCAAATAATTTTAAGGAGGACTTCAAAATGGAAGTCAAGTGG